>FWWL01000907.1_pt1 | contig 77081 bp, 63 predicted proteins | sample 2228331 | NCBI WGS metagenome assembly FWWL01 (sample SAMEA103939775, study PRJEB20133) | metagenome | reverse complement strand
TTCCACGCGCCGAGACCGGCGACACCTGGACGCAACTGGTCATGCTGGCGCATGGGATACTCTTCCTGGCGCGCCCCATCGTCGAAGACGTGCCTTTGCCCTGGCAAAAACCGCAAACGCGTCTGACCCCGCAGCGGGTGCGGCAGAGCCTCAAACCCATTTTCGCGCTGATTGGCACACCTTCCCGCCACCCAAAACCGCGCGGAAAACCCCCAGGCTGGCGCACCGGCCGCCATAGAACACCCAAAATGCGCCACTTTGTCGTCCGAAAAGGCGCCGGGAACGCTAGGGCTTTTCAAAGTTCTAATCTTTGGGCCTTTCTTACAGTTGCCGTGACTCTCAGTAACATAAAATTGTACCGCCGACCTATGGTCGGCACACTACCAGGCAAAACCTGGCGGTACAAAAAGAGGTGCAACATTAAATCTTTGAAAACCCCTGCGGGAACGCACAAACCGCTTGATTTTCGATTGGTAAGGTGCAATTCATGACCCTGACCCCACGTCAGGGAAAAATCGTTTGTCTAAACTCGAGCTTAACCCTAAACAGGCTTTGCCACATTTCGTTGGTTCTTTGTCATAGACCCGAACGGTGCGGCGTATCAGGAAATTAGTTTTCTGAACGGGGTTGCCAGATCCATCGGACGCCACCCATGGACAAATCCTCGCAGCCGGAAACCAGGTTGCAGCACGGGAAGCTTGCGCCACGAGTTGTACGGCTTGCGTGCCTGTCATTATTTGAATATACTGTGAGTGGTGAGACCCCCTGTTTCCCCTGGAGGAACGATGGCCGCGCCATCGGGGGATGTTGCAGCAGACGGCGACTTCGCCGCTGAAGGTCAGCGCTGCGAGCTAGCCGAGCAGGTTTGCCTGCCCCGCCGCTGCCGCTAAAATCAACCGTTGGGAGGCGAAGTCCACCGTGAATTCCATACTGGGTTTGTTGCGATGAGAATAGCACTCGTTTGGCTTATATTCCTTGCCTTCATGGTGACATCATGTGCACCTACGCCAGCGACAACGTTTTCAACAGGTGCAACGTCGCTATCTGTTGCCACAGCTACTACCACATCTATGCCCACTATGATGGTCACTCCTCTGCTGACGGCTACACCAAGAATTTCCTCGAAAATTTTAGAACCAACCTTTTTATTCCCATCTCCAGATAGCTCAGCGAGTCAGAATTTATCACTTATAGCAGGCACAACAGTTTACCCCATAGCCAAATATGGGGAATTTGTTCAAGTCGAAGCCATACTTCCCGATGGGGTTCGAACAGGATTTGTACCGATGGAAGTACTCGTAGCCGTTCCTTCTCTGCCTTCTTTAGATGAAAATTCGGTACCATGGAACAACCATACCCGTGATCTGGAATCCCATCTTGCGATCGACCCAGATACTTTGTTCAATGCTGCTGAGAATGTTATCGTTGTTGATAACTCGAAACATGATAATTACAATGACGCAGCACCTTACCTTTTGAGGCCATTTTCTGGTTTTCGCATAACTTTTCAGATTCATACAAGCGATGGGCGATCTGGTTCGATTAAACTAGCAAGCAAACCAAACAACAATGACCCCAAGAGAGAATGGTGGAGAGATATTCAACGAATAGACTTTTTCACATACAGGGGGTATATTCAAATTGAGCTACGAGACGGACGCACAGAGGATTCGGCCACTACGATTCAACTAGATATCCCAGACACCAAAACCATCACGGTTACTTTTCTCGATGCGCAAGGAAGAACTTTTGCAATCACAGATGCCTCTGGCCAACAGATAAGTCAAATTGATGTGACTAAAGTTGATGGAGTGAATTTGCCGAACGGTCTATTTCCTGAAAAACAGATATATATCGGTCGCGTAGTATCTCCTGGGTCCAAGTTGAGTATCCGTTTCCTTTCATTAGAATCGGCTCCTGATGGCAAGTTTGTCAAAACAGAACCTACCCTGCGTCAGTTAGCCGAACAGGCAGGTATTTCGTTAGGAACGGAGTTTAGTTGGTGGCAAATGCAGGATCCGCGTTACTATGACTTAATTTTCAACAACTACAATGTCCTTATCCTGTCAGAGTTTATCTCGAGGGAGTTCTGGCGTGGACGGGGAGATTATGACTTTGAGTCATTAGATAGGATTGTAGATTGGGCTATTCACTATGGTTTTCGTGTGCGCGCTGCTCATTTGGTATGGGGTGCTCCAGAAGTTTTACCTGACTGGTTAGTGCGAGGAAAATTCTCACGAGACGAATATATCGAGATTCTCAAGGAGCATGTAACCACAGTTGTAACCCATTTCAAAGGGCGAGTAACCGAATGGAGTATTGCAAACGAAGCAATCAGCCGAAGTGCCTGGAACGGTTCCGATTTCTGGATGGACAAAATCGGACCAGACTATATTGAGCTAAGTTTCCGTTGGGCGCGCGAAGCCGATCCCGATGCTATATTGATCTTCAACGATTTCAATAACGAAAGTCCTCGGGATGAAGAGACTAGGCGGATCGTGGACGGGATGTATGAAACTGTCAAAAGATTGAAGTCCAACGGCGTTCCGATTGATGTAGTAGGAATGCAGATGCACCTATTACTGCCATACAGCAGTCAAATTCCACCCAGGAAGCCAGACGTGTTGGATACAATGCGTAAATTTGGATCGATCGGCGTCAAAATTTTCATCACCGAATTTGACGTGGATGTGCATAGAATTCCAGGTGCCCAGAAGGATCGCTGGGAGTACCAAGCAAATCTTTATCGAGATATGTTGGAAGCGTGTTTGGAGTCAAAGGTATGCACCAGTTTTGCCACATGGGGAGTTTCCGATTCAACTTCATGGATTACGTGTGAAGAAGAGTGGTGTGTTAATTTACCTGATGCTGACCCGTTAATGTTTGATAGAGATTTTAATCCTAAGCCCGCTTACTATGCTGTTCGTGATGTTTTACTTCGGCACGCAAGGACACCATAAAACTGCCACCCAACCACTCCCTGCTGGGAAACAGAGAGCGTGGTTTTTGGGGTGAAATTCGACAGATCCATCGGACGCCACCCATAGACAAATCCTCGCAGCCGGAAACCAGGTTGCAGCACGGGAAGCTTGCGCCACGAATGGTACGGCTTGCGTGCCTGCCGTTTTTGAGTATACTGTGAGTCGGTAACCTGTGGCGCTGTTTCCCCGTGGAGGAACGATGGCCGCGCCATCGGGAGACGTTGCACTGGGCCAACTTGCCGGTCAATCATGTCAATCAGCCCAATATCTCCTGACCGATCCCAGCAACGATGCCAAGATAGTTCCATTGCTATGTTTCGAATTGATGGCTATGTCGCATGTCACTCTGTTACACAATTATTCCCTAGGTCTGTGGCAAAGAAGTGCGGGCTGTAGGGTTCTTCGCTTACCGGAACGGAATACTTTCGGGTTTGGAGATGATTGTACGACTTTAGGCAGATTCCTGCTTCGGAAGAAAGGACGCCACCAGAAACCTCGGTGGTCAAGGATAGGTGGAACGCTCTGACCGAACTTCATTAGGTACCCTGTCCTAGGGCTTGTCTCAACCAGGAAACGTACACCTAGCGATTTACAAACTCCACCGCCATCTCGGCCTCTTCCCACTCCTTGTCCGTTGGGTTGTACCAGTCAAAGGCCATCTCCAGTTTCTCGCCGTTCTTATCCCGGCCGCGCACATAGAGGTAGCGACGCTCCTGCAGAGGTGGTCCGTATGGTCGGCTTCCGCTACCCAGTTGCGCCATCGCCTCTAACAGCATATGCCCTACGATGAATGGCTTCCAGTCAGGGCGAGGCAGGGAGACTTGTGCGGTAATATGCCCCAGCGGCATCACGCAGTAGAAGTCAGGCTGACCGGTCCAGTGGCTCCGCACCGTCCGGTAGACCCAGGCGACGAGATAATCGGGCGTGACGATCACCGGGTCCAGGCGGGTGATGGACTGCTTCTCAAGCTGCCGGATCAACGCTTCCTCTTCTGGGGTCCACTCAGCTGTGGAGATCAGCCGAACGTGGCGAAATACTGGCTGGGGCAAATGATCCCAGGGGAATTTCTGGTGTAGCACGAAGCGACGGTTTTGCCTCCGGTTCCGCCATAGGGCCTCTAGCAGAGCTTGAAAGAAAGAAACGTGATCGGGGTGCTCCACGGAAAGGGTATATCCCCAGGAACCCATCGTCGGGGTGATGGGCAATCTCCCCACGAAGTAGGGGGCCGAGAATACTTCGAGAACCTGCTCGCGCGGGATGCCCGCCAGATGGACCGCCACTTGGCCATGGTTGATGCTCACCACAGCATAGCTCCGATCAGCTTCCAATTTTGCATGGTATGGTTGGGTGAAGGCTATCTCTCCCCGTCGGAATCCTCGATGCCACCGGAGACGGTCTCCTTCCAGGCTTAATTCCCCTCCCATCCGTACACTCATGGAGGAGGCAATTCGCATCAGGAGCGGATACGTTGCCACGCAGGCTGTCAGGGCCACCATCGCGTTGATTCCCCAGATGGCACAGCCCATCAGATCGGAGACGTTCCATCCCAGCCACCCGATCATCAACAGCGAAAGGCCGATCCACAGAACCAGAAATTCCGCGGTGGGCAGAACCACAGTAAACCATCCACTGACATAGGGAACGTTCACTCTCATCTCAGCCTCCCTTTTGCCTCGTCTCTACGCGCCTGTGATTATTGCCTTCACTTGTACTCTTACAAAGATATGCGGTCCGATTGACCCGCGAGGAACGTTCACAACTTCAGCAGATCATCTCATTCGGCATGGCGCCGGCCCGCACGATTCGCAGATCGCATATCTTGCTCAAATCCAACAGCAGCCCCGAGGGACCGCATTGGAGCTATCAGGCCATCTGCGCCGCCTTCGTGGAAGCAGGTTATGTGGAAAAGGTCTCTTGTGAGCAACATTTTTCGGTTCTTTGAGTCTCTGGCCGGTCGATGGCATGTATGAGTCAGTGAGCGCCGTACGAAAGTAGACTGGTCTCATGCAATGCGCTACTTGACTGACGAACTATATGCAGAAGCCGATGGGATCGTGGTGGTGATGGATAATCTCAACACCCATGACTCCGCCTCCTTTTACGAAGGCGTTCAACCTGCGGAAACCCAACGATTGCAAAACCGCTTTGAGTTTCTACACGCCTAAGCAATGGGAGTTGGCTAAGCATGGCTGAGATTGAATGGAGCGCCCTGGTGAGGAGTTGTCTGAACCGACGCATTCCAGACCAAGCCACCTTACGCCAGGAGGCGCAAGCGTGGGCAGATGAACGAAACCGAAAGGCTGTTCGGATGGAATGGCACTTTGCCACTGCTGATGCGCGCATCAAGTTGAAGCGTCTGTATCCAAAGATGATTCATGCTTGACAGAGCGCTAGCGTTTCATCTGTTGATTTTCCAAAAATCGAGTAAAATTTTCCAAATTTTCTTCGGAGGTTTCTCGTGAAAGAGCACCTGAATACGATTCTGGAGCGATGGAATCTGCTCCGCCACCCATTTTATCAGGCCTGGAGCGCGGGCACGTTGCCTGTGGAGGCGCTTCAAGTCTATGCCCGGGAGTATGGCTATTTTATCGCCACTTTGCCGAAAGGGTGGGAAACGCTGGGCGATCTGGAAACAGCCGCTGAAGAGCGCGAACATGCTGAACTGTGGGAGCAGTTTACGGTTGCGATTGGGGTGGCGGATCGCCCTCAAGATGACGTTCTGCTTCCCCAAACTGGGCAGTTGTTGCGTCTGGCTGAGGAAACTTTCTCGCAGCGTGCCTCGGCACTGGGCGCTCTCTATGCCTTTGAAGCACAACAGCCGGCAACTGCTCAATCCAAGCTACAGGGCTTGCGGCAATTTTATTCCTTCCCGGCTGACGTGGAACCTTACTTTGCTGTTCATTCCACCAATCACCATGAGACGGCCAAATTGTTACGCCAGATAGAAGAGTTGTCTGCAGAGGAACAGGCCCAGGCGTTGGTCGCTTGCGCTGAGATGGCTCAGGCCATGTGGAACGCCCTGACGGGCATTTATCAGGTGTCCTGTTCCTGAACGTTTTTGTTGCTCCATGAACATGCAAACGAGCATGCAAGTGAACGGGAAAGCCTGCATGCTCGTAATCTTTAAGAAAACAGGACATCTAACCCGACAAGATTTTTCGTATAGCCACAATACCATAACAGAATCCACAACAGAATCCACAACACAACCATCACTGAGAACACCAAACAGAGAACACATTATCCCCATCAGCCGACAGCAGGCCACGAGCAGCGTTATGGATGAGTCACGCTAATTCCAGAAGAGCCAAGGATAGGCAAACGATTGCAGCGAAGGTACGAAAGTTGAAAACTCCATTTTCCCGTATTTGAGTACCTGTTTTCCGCGCAAACCTGCTAGAATTATTCCCATGAAACGACTCACCACTCCCTGGCGTAGGGCCTATATCGAAGGCCATAAAAACGAAGAAGGTTGTATCTTTTGCAACGCGCTACGCAAAGAGGTGGACGATCATCAGAACTTGATCATCTACCGAGGGCAACGCGCGTTTGTCATCGTCAATTTATATCCGTACACCAACGGCCACCTGATGATCGCGCCGATGGAGCATCGGGCTTCGCTGGAGTTTCTGGACGCAGAGACGCGGGCAGAGATAATGGAGTTGACCACGCAGGCTATGCTGGTCTTGCGTGATGTATATCGCCCTCATGCATTCAACATCGGTGCCAATATTGGCAAAGCGGCTGGGGCTGGCGTGCCTGATCATGTCCACATGCACGTCGTGCCACGCTGGACAGGAGACGCCAATTTTATGACGGTCATCGGTGGCACTCGTACCTTGCCAGAGACCGTTGATGAGACATATCGCCGTGTGCGCGCAGCCTGGGAAAAGCGATCTCATCCCATTGAAGAGTGAGATGAAAGTGGCCTGATCATGCGCCTGGTGGTGTTGACTTCGCTCCTAGTCGGGATCGGTAGTCTGGCCTGGGGATATGAGAGCAGTGGATTGACTGTCGGGCGCGGGCGATGGTTTGCGCTGGGAGTGTTTTGGACGCTGGCCTATTTCAGGCGCATGTATTGGTTGGGGACGATAGGCTTTGCGATCGCTCTGGCCGCGGCCGGCTATGGCGTGTGGACGGGTTTGCCGATAGGTTGGATGATGCCTGGTGCAATTGGTGCTCTGTTTGCCTGGGACGCGACGAATTTTGAATATCGGTTGCGCCTGGCAGTTCCACCTGTGTCCGATCCGGAGGGATTGCGGCGACATCATCTGCTCCGTATGGCGATCCTGGCTGGTGGTGCGTTGCTCATCTCGTTGGGAAGCATGGTCTATCGAGGCCGTTTCTCGCCGGAAGGGCTGGGGTATGTGGTGCTTCTGGCCGGGCTGGGCGGACAGAGGCTCCTCGACGCGATCCGCTCCGGGGAAAGGTAAGCCGGGTTCGGGTTCAGGATAGAACCGCTGGCTGATCCGCCTGGGGAGGAAGGAATCCGTCGGGGTGTGAGATAGGTAAGAGGTGGCCGATAGTCCAGGAATGTTCCTGGCTTATCTCTGATCTGTTTCGAGAGTCAGGTTGTTCGATAACAAAGGTTCAGACATCTTGTTCAAGGTGGTGCTATGTTCGATCTTCCCGATGAAGCCATTTTGCCGCTCTCTCGTGAGCATGTGTTCTGGACGTGGTCGGCTCAGACTCGGGTCAATCCTATCCCGGTCAAACGCGCAAAGGGGGTGTATTTTTGGGATATTCACGGTAAGCGCTATCTGGATTTCAATTCGATGACGATGTGTGTCAACATCGGCCACGGCGACGAACGAGTGATCCGGGCTATTCAGGAGCAGGCGGCTGAGTTGACCTATGCCGCACCAGGAATGACTACCCGTATTCGCGCTCTGGCCAGTAAGATGGTGGCCGAGGTGACACCAGGTGGGCAGTTGAGCAAAGTGTTGTTCACTCTGGGGGGCGCCGATGCCAATGAGAATGCGATCAAACTGGCCCGTGGCTATACAGGGCGATTTAAGATTTTGACCCGCTATCGTTCGTATCACGGTGCCACGATGGGGGCTATGGCCGCAACAGGCGATCCGCGCCGGCATATGTGGGAGCCAGGGGTGATGCCAGGGGTGGTGCACTTTCTTGATCCCTACCGTTATCGTTCTACCTTCCATCGTACCAACCCGGATATCTCTGAAGAAGAATTTGCGCAAGATTATTTAAATCATCTGGAAGAGATCATCCAGTATGAAGGTCCAGAGACCATTGCTGCGATTTTGATCGAGACGATTACCGGCACCAATGGCGTGATTATTCCACCGCAGGGATATTTGCAAGGGGTGCGGGCTCTGTGTGATAAGTATGGAATCGTCCTGATTGCGGATGAGGTCATGAGCGGTTTTGGACGCACCGGGAAATGGTTTGCTGTAGAGCATTGGGATGTGGTGCCCGATATACTCACTATGGCCAAAGGGTTGACTTCAGCCTATGCGCCATTGGGCGCCGTAGCGATGAAGCCAGAGATTGCCGCCGCATTTAATGAGCGGGTGTTTGAAGGTGGATTGACGTATACGTCCCATCCAATCTCGCTGGCCGCGGCTGTGGCCAACATCCAGGTTATGAAAGAGGATCGGATCGTCGAGCACGCGGCCGCCATGGGGCCGGTGCTGAAGCGCATGTTGTCTGATCTGGGCGAGGCCCATCCGTCGGTGGGGGAGGTGCGATCCATCGGGTTGTTTGGCGTTCTTGAGTTAGTCAAAAATCGGGCGACGAAAGAGCCAATGGCACCGTGGAACAGTACCAGTCCGGAGATGATGGCTTTTCGGCAGTATTGCCTGGATCATGGATTGTTTCTGTATACTCACTGGCATACGGTGTTGATCCTCCCGCCGCTGATCATTGACGAGGCGCAATTGCAGGAAGGGATGGAGATTTTAGACCGGGCATTGGAGATCACGGATCAGGCTGTGGTATGAACGTTACGTATGCTGTTTGGTTGATGGTAGCGGGGATCTGTGCCTTGCTGGTGGCCTGGCTGGCCTGGCGACGCCAATCGGTCCCTGCGGCACCCTCGTTGATGACGATGATGCTTTGTATGGCGATCTGGTCGCTGGGTTATGGGTTTCACTGGCTGGCTGAAGAGAGCACCTGGCGCGTTTTCTGGTTGTATCTGATGCACCTGGGCATGATCACCATGCCGGTGACGTTTTTGGTGATGGTGCAAAAGTTTTTGGGCCGAGATCAATGGTTGACGCCCTGGGCTTATTTATTGCTGCTGATCGTTCCTGTCTTGAGCATAGCATTGCTGTGGACCGATCCGCTGCATGGACTGTTTTTCGGGGGCAGTCTGGTTGATGGCAAATTCCTCCCATTTCGCGGCGGAGCGTGGTTTTATGTTTTCGTTTTTTACTCTTATGTCTCACTGGCAATTGGATCAAGCCAGTTGATCCTGGAATATTTTCGTTCAACTCCATTTTACCGATCCCAACTGCGCGTGCTCGTGATGGGCATTCTAATCCCCTGGGTAGCCAACGCACTACAACTGGCGGGCTGGAGTCCGTTCCCCGATCTGGATTGGACTCCCATGTCTTTTGTGGGCACTGGTATTTTGTTTGCTTATGGTTTCTTTGGGTATCGGATGATGGAACTGGTACCAGTTGCCCGCGATATGCTGGTAGAGCACATGGACGATGCTATTGTGGTCGTGGATACGAAGGGGCGGATTGTGGATTTGAATCCTCGGGCTATGCAATTGGCTGATGTTGGGGTGGAGATGGTATATGGCAAGATGCTTGGAGAGGTATTTTCCAAACATGCCAGTTGGTTAGAGGCCCACCTGACCGACGAAGGCCGATTTCATGTGAAATTAGAACAGGTACCGTTTTGGGAACTGGATCTGCGGGTGATGACGCTGCGCGACCGGTATGGCAATCAGGTCGGGAAGTTGCTTGTCTGGAGCGATGTCACAGGACGCAAACATGTGGAGAGGCAGTTGGAATTGTTTTTCCGCGCCGTAGAACAGAGCCCGGTAGCAATTTTGATCGCTGATACAGAAGGGACCGTTGAATACGTCAACCCTCGTTTCCAGCAACTCACCGGCTATACGTTGGACGATATGCGTAGCCGGACCCTCCGCGTGCTTCAGGCTAACCCCGATGAGCCTGATTATGAAGCAATCTGGAACACGATCAGAACCGGTGGGATATGGCAAGGGGAATCTCTGAAGCGAAAGAAAAATGGAGAAGTGTATTGGGCGCTGGAGGTCATTGCCTCAGTCCTGGATGATCAAGGTAATCCTGGCCACGTGGTTGTCATTCAGCAAGACATTACGAACAACAAACGGGCCGAGGAAGAATTGTGCATCCTCAATGAACGTCTGGAAGCGAAATTGCAGGAAATCGAAACGCTGCATGAGCAATTGCGCGAGGAGGCCATACGCGATGGGTTGACGCGACTGTTCAATCGTCGCTACCTGGAAGAGACCCTGGATCGCGAGATCGCTCGCCTGAGGCGCAATGGAAAGCCGGTGAGTGTGGTGATGATGGACATCGATCGCTTCAAGTCGGTGAACGATACGTTTGGTCATCAGGCGGGGGATGTGATTTTGCAAACTCTGGGGGCAATACTCCTGGATACATCACGCCTGAGTGATATCGCCTGTCGGTTTGGCGGAGATGAACTGGTGGTAGTATTGCCTGAAGCCACACTAGAGACAGCCCGCCTTCGCGCCGAGGAGTGGCGGGTGACGTTTGGCCAGATGTCGTTCACCTTTGGGGGGAGAACGGTCAAGTTAACCCTTTCGCTGGGCGTGGCGACGTTTCCCGATCACGCTCAGACGGCCACCGAACTGCTGATCGCTGCCGATCGGGCACTGTATCGGGCAAAGGCCAGACGCAACCGGGTAGCGGTATACGATCCTGTCAGCATGGTAGGCACGATCGAGCAATTGCGAGTTGGAGGAGGAACAGATGGGTAATATCTGGCAGGGACAGGGCGTCTGTCAGCATGGCAAGGTGATAGATATTCCGAAGAATAAGGTGTGAGATGAGCAACGGAAGCAATGGCAATCATGTCAAAGTGTTAATTCTGGGATCGGGGCCGGCTGGTTTTTCGGCTGCATTATATGCGGCCCGCGCAGAACTGGCTCCGCTGGTCTTAACGGGAACGCAACTGGGAGGACAGGCGGCGTTGACCTACATCATCGAAAACTATCCTGGTTTTCCGCAAGGAGTCGGCGGTGCGGAATTGGGTGAACTGTTCCAAAAGCAGGCCGAACATTTCGGTGCACGAGTGGAATTCGATACGGCTACCGCTGTGGATCTCTCCCAACGCCCCTTCAAGGTGACCACGGAGATGGGCGAATATCTGGCCGATGTGTTGATCATCACCACGGGAGCCAGTCCGGTTCATCTGAACGTGCCTGGCGAAGACACGTTCCTCGGTCGAGGGGTTTCCTACTGTGCTACCTGCGATGGAGCGTTCTTCAAGGACAAACGAGTGGTCGTGGTGGGTGGTGGAGATAGCGCCCTGGAAGAAGGTCTGTTCCTGACCCGCTACGCTACTTCGGTGACCATCGTCCATCGCCGCGATCAACTGCGGGCGGGGGCGATTTTGCAAAAGCGCGCCAGAGAAAACCCCAAGATCCAGTTTATCTGGAACACGGTGGTGACCGAGATTCTGGGTCACGAGAAGGTGGAAGCGGTTCGCCTGAAGAACGTGCAAACGGGTGAAGAGTCCATTTTTGAGACCGATGGGGTTTTCATCTTCATCGGCCATACGCCCAATTCACAACTCTTCCAGGGGCAACTGCAAATGGATGAACGAGGTTACATCGTGGTGGATCATCTGATGCAGACCAGCGTCCCCGGTGTGTTTGCGGCAGGCGAGGTAGCCGATCCGTACTTTCGGCAGGTGGTCACCTCGGCTGGCATGGGAGCGGCCGCGGCCATTCAGGCCACTCGGTTCTTGCAATCCCACTCCAATTAACCTTTCTACCATTACCACAGCGAGAGGGACTTTTGCAAAGAAGTCCCTCTCCGTTTTTAACGTGAATTCGGGATAAGCGTTACTCGCCGTTTTTTACCGCAGAGATCGCTGAGATCGCAGAGTTCCTTTGTCTTTCTCTCTGCGTTCTCCGCGTGCTCTGCGGTCAGAATTTCTTATCCCGAACTGAGGTGTTTTTACTCTAATTCCTATGCAGATGACCTGATAAAGTTGCTGCAATCTCTGCTTTGCCTGCGTTGGGACGGCCGTGCAACTGCCATCCCAACATTATTTTTGCCGTCCATATGATTTGTGCCACCCCAACATTGTTTGCCGATGGCCGCATGTCGGAGACGTGCGCCATTTGTGAAGCAAATTCTTGCCAATGGTTCTGAGGGGGAAACCATTTCGCAGTTTATCCCTAAAAAATGTGATAAAAGAAATGTTGCCAGAGCAACTCGTTCGCCTTACAATTTGGCTGAACTTTCACCATCTGGAGGAAAGAGGACATGAAAAAAATTTCGATCATCGGTGCGGGGATGACAGGCGCCGCTACCGCCCATTGGCTGGCCGAGCGTGAACTGGCTGACATCGTCCTGGTTGATATAGTTGAAGGCTTGCCCCAGGGAAAGGGATTGGACCTGTTACAGGCCATGCCCATCCTGGGGAAGGATACGCACATTCTGGGCACAAACGATTATGCTGATACCAAAGATTCCGATATCGTGATCATCACTGCCGGAGTGGCGCGCAAACCCGGCATGAGCCGCGATGATTTGCTGACGACCAATGCCAGCATTGTGGGAACGGCGGCAGTCGAGACGCTCAAATATTCCCCTAACGCCTTTTACATCGTCCTGACCAACCCGCTTGACACCATGGCATACCTGACGCTGAAGAAGACAGGCCTCCCTCGTGAACGCGTTATCGGACAGGCCGGCATTCTGGACTCGGCGCGCATGCGAGCCTTTGTGGCCATGGAAACCGGCCTGAGCGTGGAAAATATCCACTGCTATGTGTTGGGCGGACATGGCGATGAAATGGTGCCCTTGACGCGTCAATCCAATATCGCTGGGATTCCGCTCAAGGAGTATCTACCTCCTGATCGGTTGGCGGCTATTGTGGAACGCACTCGCAAGGGAGGGGGTGAGATCGTCAACCTGCTCAAGACCGGCTCGGCTTATTATGCACCTGCCGCTGCGGTGGCTCAGATGGCCGAGGCCATTCTCAAAGACAAGAAACTGGTGGTACCATGTTCCGCCTATCTGCAAGGCGAATACGGCCTGGAGGATATTTACTTCGGCGTCCCGGTGGTTTTGGGCGCAGGTTGCATGGAGAAGATCATCGAGTATCAACTGGATGAGGAAGAGCGAGCGGCTCTGCAGCGATCCGCGGCTTCGGTGCGTGAAACCCATGAGGCGCTCAAACGGTTGGTAAACCTGTAGGGACTCGACGAGTTCATTCAACCCTCGCTTCAAAAATTTTCCGAAAGGAGTGAACGATGCTTTTGCATGACAAGATTGCCGAGCAACTTCCTGCCTGGCGGGAGCGATTCCGCATCCTGAGCAAGGAACATGCTGATGTGGTGGTGGATCAGGTCACGGTAGGGCAGATCGTCGGTGGAATGCGCGATATCAAGGCGCTGTTGACCGATATTTCCTATGTGGATCCAGCCGAGGGCATCCGCTTCCGTGGCTTCTCTGTCCCTGAAGTGTTGCGCCTGTTGCCACGACGAGAAGGCGATGAGATGCCGCTGGTAGGTGGACTGTATTATCTGTTGATGGTCGGAGAAATGCCTACCCTCGAGCAGGCCTTTTCTGTGGAAGCCGAATGGGCACGCCGCGCCGAAATGCCCGAGTACGTCCAGCGTATCTTACAAGATATGCCTGCTGACACCCATCCGATGATCCTGTTCACCCAGGCCGTGCTTGCGATGGCACGCGAATCGCTGTTCACCCGCAAGTACCATGAAGGGATGAAGAAAGAGACCTACTGGGAGCCGGCCCTGGAAGATAGCCTCAACCTGACGGCTCGTTTGCCGGTGATTGCTGCCTTTATTTATCGCATGAAGTATTTTGGTGAGACCGATCGGCCGCGCTACGATCCCGACCTGGACTATGGGGCGAACTTCGCTCACATGATGAAGGTGGAAGACCAGAAGGGCTATGCCGAACTCGCGCGCCTCTATTTCATCCTGCATAGTGATCACGAGTCGGGAAACGTCTCCGCTCATGCCACCCATCTGGTAGGGTCCACTCTCTCAGATATTTACCTGGCCTTTGCGGCTGGCCTGAGCGGTCTGGCAGGACCACTGCACGGTCTGGCCAACCAGGAGTGCCTGGCCTGGTTGCTTCAGGTGTATGAGAAGTTTGGAGGCGTCCCTACGGAAGAGCAACTCTATCAGTTTGCCTGGGATACACTCAACAGTGGAAAGGTCATTCCCGGCTACGGGCATGCCGTGTTACGGGTACCTGATCCGCGCTTTATGGCACAAATGGAGTTTGCAAAAGCCCATTTCCCAGAAGATGACCTGGTGCGCTTGGCTGACCTGGTCTTCCAGGTGGTGCCCAGAGTGCTCAGGGAACAGGGCAAAGCCAAAAATCCAGCCCCCAATGTGGACGCCATCTCTGGAACGTTGCAATATCACTATGGCGTGCGTCAATTTGATTTTTACACCGTCCTGTTCGGCGTGGGGCGGGCGCTGGGAGTGACTGCCAATTACGTCTGGGCGCGTGCTTTGGGCCAACCTATCGAGCGACCAAAGTCCATGACCACGGCGATGCTGGAAGAAGTGGTCAAGAAGGCCAGGCAACCGGTTGGATAATTCGGAGCATGACCAAAGGCAAGCAACCTGAAATCCATCACGTGGCGTGGAAGACAATTTGTAGAACTTTTGGGCTTCTCCTGTTGGGAGTGACGGCCTGTCTCCCGGCAGGAGAAGCTCCCATACCTGCGGAGAGGCGGATGCCGGTTCGTTATCTGGCTTTGGGTGATTCCTACACGATAGGGGATGGCGTGGAAGAAAGTCAGCGCTGGCCTAATCTGCTGGCTGAACGTCTGCACGCTCGTAGCTATGACGTGGAGGTGACCATCGTCGCCCAGTCGGGCTGGACGGTTCAGGATTTAATGCTGGGGATGCGCGAGCGCGCCTTAGAACCGCCGTATGACCTGGTCTCGTTGTTGATTGGGGCGAATGATCAATTTCGGGGGTATGATCCAGACCAATATCGCAGACAGTTTGTCCGCGCCTTAGGCAAAGCCATAGAATATGCTGGAGGAAATGCCGGGCGGGTGATGGTGGTTTCGATTCCCGATTGGGGTGTCACGCCGGCGGCCAGCGGGTTGGATCGGACGCGCATCGCCCGAGAGATTGACGCCTTTAACGCTATCAACCGTCAGGAAGCGCAGCGGTTTGGAGCGCTATTTGTGGATATTACCCCCCTCTCCCGGCAAGCCGAACAAGACCTTTCGTTGTTATCTCTCGATGGCCTTCATCCTTCAGGGAGCATGTATGCTCTATGGGTAGAGATCATTCTGCCCTATGCAGAAGGCATTCTGCAGCAGAGAAACTGATATAATCGAAATCACATTTTCAGGAGAAGGCGCATGTATAAAGTGGGCCCGGACGAGAAAGTGAGTGCAGTCATGGCCTATACCCAAAGCGGGTTGGTGCGAGGCGAGGTGGTACTTCCCAAGGTCGTGCGCGTCAATACCTGGTTGCGGACAGATAGCGCTCCTGAATACTTACGCCTGTTCAAAGTCAACTGGCTGCAATTCAGCGGTGGGAGCGTAAGAACTGCTTCCTACCAGGAACTCCTCCTGCCCGTCTCGATGGTTCTTGCTTTTCATCCGGCCCCGCCCAATCAGGAACCGTTGGACTATGACGAACGTGAAGATAATCGAGTCAGCCGCCGGGTGATGGTGTTGATGGGGGGGTTTGTAGCCGAGGGGTATTATCGTGCAGCGGCCCGAAGCGATCTGGCGACAACGTTGCAAATCTTGCATTCTCCCTGGTTTTCTATCTATTCGGCCAGGATCACCTCTCCCCAGCTTCCCCAGATGCCGGCCATTTCCACGCCAATGTTCCTGGTGCGGCCTGATCGGGTGAGTTTTGTACCTCACGAAGAATCCATAGATGGTCATCCAACAGAGAAATGACAATAGCCACTTCTCTCTCTGCTGGCCAGGCGCGGTATAATCTAATTGTCAGACAACTTGTCAGGAGTGTACTATGAGCCGCATCGATCTCACTGTCTTTCCAGAGCGCCGCGCTCGGGCCGTGCAGCGGGCGCGGGAACGCAATATTATCATTCCCACTTATGCCCAGATGAAGGACCCGTCGAAAATCCCCAGTCGGATCAGGGAAGAACTTAAGAACATCGGTCTGTGGGATATCCATCCCCGTAACCTGTTCCGCATCACCTGGCATAACCAACCCATCGCTTCAGGCGGGACATTTGGCGGGGTCAACTTTCTGGAGCTTCCGCCCTCGCTCACGGGAGTACCGGCCCGGATCATCGTCCTAATTGGCAAGTGGTTCCCTACCGGGGCCCATAAAGTAGGGGCTGCCTTTGGTTGTCTGGTGCCGCGCCTGGTGACCGGTCAGTTTGATCCGACCACCCAAAAAGCGGTGTGGCCTTCTACAGGGAACTACTGTCGGGGCGGAGCCTATGATTCGGCATTATTGGGTTGCGAGTCAATCGCCATCTTGCCTGAAGGGATGTCGCGCGAGCGCTTCGAGTGGCTCTCAAAGATCGCTGGTGAGGTGATCAAGACCCCTGGCTCAGAATCAAACGTCAAGGAAATCTTCGATAAATGCAAGGAATTGCGGGCCTCAGGCGAAGATTTGATGATCTTCAACCAGTTTGAGGAATTTGGCAACTACCTGTGGCATTTTGAGGTCACCGGCCATGCCATGGAAGAAGTGTTGAAAGCCGTAATGGGGCCGCGCGATCGCTATCGTGGCATGGTTTCTGCCACTGGTTCGGCCGGCACCATTGCCAGTGGCGATTACATGAAGACTCTGTTTCCCGATAGCAAGATCGCGGCCAGTGAAGCCCTGCAATGCCCGACGTTGCTTGAGAACGGTTTCGGTTCTCATCGCATTGAGGGAATTGGCGACAAGCACGTGCCCTGGATCCATAACGTGAAGAACACCGATCTGGTCGTGGCGATTGACGATAACGCTGTGGTCAACGTGGCGCGTCTGTTTAACGAAAAAGCCGGCCGGGCCTACCTGGTGCAACGAGGCGTGCCGGAAGTCCTGGTGCAGCAACTCGACCTGCTGGGCTTCTCGGGCATTTCGAATGTGTTGACGGCTATCAAGATGGCCAAATACTACGAAATGGGTGAGAACGATATCATCCTGACTGTCTTAACCGACTCGATGGAACTCTACCAGAGCCGTTTGCACGAAATGCGTGAGGAGATGGGGGAATATGATGAGCGCACCGCCGCCGCCGACTATGCTCGCTGGATCTTGCAACAATCCACCGACAATATGCTTGAGTTGCGTTACACCGATCGCCGCCGCATTCACAATCTCAAGTATTTCACCTGGGTGGAACAGCAGGGTAAGACCTACGAAGAAATCCTGGCCCAGTGGTACGATCCGGACTATTGGACGGCTGTGCAGCGTCAGGTGGAAGAAATTGACGAATTGATCACTGCCTTCAACCGGGATGTTGGCCTGCTGACCGAATAGGCAGAGAAGACAAATCCCCCCACATAACGGGGGGATTTGTTTCACGCAGGTAGTCGTAAGTCACTGGCTGAGATTGCCGCTTCCTAGCCGTTGAGGGACATCCACGATCAAGCAGTTGTTTTCTGGAATTCTTCGGGGGCGATCACGGTGCCAGCAGGGATCTGGGTATCCTTAGGGATGACGACGATTCCATCCCGCACCACCCATAGCGCTGACGGGTCCATCCCTTCTGGGATGTTCGTTCCGGGTGGGAAGGGACGGATGATCACGCCTTTGCCGATACGCACGTTCTTATCCAGGATGGCGCCTTCGATGTCACATTGAGGGCCAATGCCGAGAGGAATTCCATTCCGACGTTCGGAGCGATCGTAATAATCGGCTCCCATGATCACACAGTTGGCGATTCGCGTGCCGGCCTGGATTTGAGAGCGCACACCAATAACCGAGTTGGTGATCTCGGCATTCTGGATGCGGCAGCCTTCGGCAAGCAACACATTTTGCAGGTGGCTGTTTTCTACGATTGAGCCGGGCAAGACCCGGGCGTTGGTGTAGATCGGTCGTTGCGGATCGTAAAAGTTGAAGGGTGGATTGGGACGGGTGAGTTCCAGGTTGGTATCGTAGAACGAACGGATCGTCCCAATATCCTGCCAGTAGCCGTCAAAGTCGTATCCGTAGACAGCATGAGTCTTGATGGCCGCCGGGATGACATGGGAGCCGAAATCATCAAATTCTGGATAGTTGGTCAGGAAATGATGGAGCGCCTCGTACTTGAACACGTAGATTCCCATGGAGCCCAGGAAGGGACGCTCCCGGTCGTCACGGCTGACCATTTCAGCCAGTTCGGCCCGGCTGCGGGGTTTCTCTTTGAAATCCACAATGCGACCTTCTTCATCTCGTTTCAGGATGCCAAAGCGATGGGCCTCCCGGCGGGGTACGGGCTGGACGGCTACGGTGATGTCGGCGCGCTTCTCCCAATGGGATTGCACCAGGGCGGCATAATCCATGCGATACAGGTGGTCGCCGGCCAGGATCAGGATGTCTCTGGCTCCGGAGGCGCGAATCTCAAAGAGTTGTTTGCGCACGGCATCGGCAGTGCCCTGGTACCAGTCTTCGGATGACAAGGTTTGTTCGGCGGCCAGAATTTGCACCCATCCGCTGTGGAAACTGTCGAAGTTGTAGGTCTGGGTGATATGACGATGCAGCGAGACCGAGTTGAACTGGGTCAATACCGCAATCCGATAGATACCCGAGTTGATGCAATTGCTGATCGGGATGTCAATCAGGCGATATTTGCCCGCAATGGGGACGGCGGGCTTGGATCGCATTTGGGTGAGCGGCCACAGGCGGGCCCCGCGTCCACCTCCGAGAATGACGGCCAGGATGGTATTCAGATCAGGCATACCGGTCAGTTATCTGGGAGGGGAATGTTTGCGAAATTTCGAGAGCAGATACACGATTGGATACGCCAGCAGAATAAACAAATCCATCAGCATAAACAGCAGGTATAGTTTCATGGCTTCTCCTCCTTTCTCCTGCATTATGCAGGCAGGAACCTCAAACCACTGACAGGGCCCAAAACCAGCACACTCTCCTTGAGAATATTATACCCGACTCTCCTGCAAAAAACCCTTCACCGCCGAGAACGCGGAGAGCGCAGAGCCGAAAAGGTCAAAATCCGCACCGCACATGCCGCGTTTTGCTCAACAAGCCAAACTCTCCGCGTTCTCTGCGCACTCTGCGGTGAAATGATCTTTTTGCATGGCCGCTACAGAGAAAACTACCCTCTCCGACAGAGAGGGTGGGTCGTTTTGGTATAATCCAGGTGCCGAAGGAGGGAGTTGAACCCTCACACCCTTCCGGGTACACGATTTTGAGTCGTGCGCGTCTGCCTGTTCCGCCACTTCGGCATATCACTGTCAGGCGACATGGAGTATAACAAGTCTCTGGTAGATGGTCAAGATTCGGGAACAGGGTAGATGCGCTGAGCGAGACGAAAATGAAACTGGGAATCATTGGGCTGCCTCAATCTGGAAAAACTACTCTGTTTACTGCTCTGACTCACGGTCGAACGCCACTCACCACTTCCGTTGGACGCGTGGAACTTCATCAGGCTGTCGTGGATATCCCTGACCCGCGCCTGGATGCTCTGGCGGCGATGTTTAAGCCGCGCAAGATCACCTACGCGAAGATCGGCTATGTAGATTTTGCCGGTCTGGAAGCCGGTGCGGCTCGAACGGGCTTCTCTGGCGCGTTGATGAATCAACTCTCTCAGATGGATGGCTTCCTGCACGTGGTGCGTTGTTTTGAAGATGAAAATCTAGCCCATCCTTTGGGTAGTGTAGACCCGGCCCGAGATGTAAAGGTTCTGGATGACGAATTCCTGCTCAACGATCTGATCATGGTGGAGCGGAAACTGGAACGCCTGGCTGAAGAACGGAAAAAGGGAGCAACCGATAAGGCGCTAAACGCTCGCCAGACCAGCCTGTTTGAGCGACTCCACCGAACCCTTTCTGATGGTTTGCCGTTGCGACGTCTGGACTTCACTCCTGAAGAACAGAAGGAACTTTCCAGTTTTGGCTTGTTGACTCGGAAGCCGGTGTTGATCGCCTTGAATGTGGGCGAGGGACAGACGACTCCTTCTCTGAGCCTGGAGGATCCCGCTGTGACCGTGCAGGGGAAGGTGGAGATGGAAATTGCCCAGTTGCCGCCAGAGGAAGCGAAGATCTTTCTGCAGGAATTCGGGATTGAGGAGCCCATATCTACTCGGATCGGGCATCTGGCCTATGAGATGCTCGGCTTGATTTCCTTCCTGACGGCCGGTGAACCCGAGGTACGGGCCTGGCCTATCCGCCGCGGGGCAACTGCCCTAGAGGCGGCAGGAACGATTCATACGGATTTACAGAAGGGCTTCATCCGGGCCGAGGTCATCGCTTATGAGGATCTGATTCGTTTGGGGTCTATGCAGGAAGCCAGAGCAAAAGGCAAGGTTCGCCTGGAAGGGAAAGATTACATCGTTCAAGATGGAGATGTATTGTACATTCGTTTCAATGTATAATCCCCTTGCTTTCAACACATGGAAACCAACTCGCACTTGACACTCTCACTCATCTGGAGTCATTCCCTATGTCCTACCAACTTTCCCCCTGGTCACTGGAGGATCTCTTCCCTGGCATAAACAGCCAGGAACTGGAAGACGCTTTCCGTCGCATTGAAGAAGGCGTTGCAGAATTTGAGGGTTTTCGCACCCAATTGCGCCCAGACATTTCTGAACAGGAATTTTTGTCTATTCTGAAGAGGCTGGAAGACCTGATGCGCCTGGCAAATAAACTGGATGCGTATGCCGGCCTCTCGTTTGCAGCCAACACGCAGGATCAGGCAGCGATCACGCTGCAAGCCCGCGTGCGCCAGTTCATGGCTGAGATGGGCAATCGCACGTTGTTCTTCAGCCTGTGGTGGAAGGGATTGGAGAACGAGCCAGCACAACGGTTGATGGAAGCCGCCGGGCCCTATCGCTACTATCTGGAGGAGATGCGTCACTTCAGACCCCATACTTTGAGCGAGGCCGAAGAAAAGATCATCAATCTCAAAGATGTCACCGGCGCTGGAGCGTTGATCAATCTGTATGACAGCATCACCAATCGTTATGTCTTTCGATTGCGGGTGGATGGGAAACGCCAGGAGTTGACGCGCGGGGAACTGATGAATTACGCCTATAGCCCCGACCCGAAGTTGCGTGCTGCCGCTTATCGGGAACTGTTGCGTGTGTTTGGCAACGATGGAGTGATCCTGGGCCAGATGTATCAAACCCGGGTGCGAGACTGGTACAACGAGAACATCGTGTTGCGCAAATTCAAAAGCCCGATCGCCGCTCGTAACTTGATGAACGATGTGCCTGACGAAGCAGTGGATGTGCTCCTGGATGTGGCACGACGAAACGCAGTAGTCTTTCAACGCTTTTTCAAGATCAAGGCACGCCTGCTCGGCGTGAGAAAATTGCGCCGCTATGACATTTATGCCCCCACGACCACATCCGATCGAAAGTATCCGTTTGATCAAGCGGCTGCAATGGTGATCGAGTCATTTTCAGACTTCCTGCCAGAGTTTGGGGAACTGGCGCGCCGCGTCTTCGAGGAGAAACATCTGGATAGCGAGATCCGCAAAGGAAAGACCAGTGGCGCATTTTGTGCTTCCATTGTGCCAGAGATGACCCCCTATGTGCTGGTCAACTATCAGGGCAATGCTCGCGAGGTGGCCACTCTGGCCCATGAGTTGGGACATGCTATCCACGCTATGCTGGCTTCGCACCATACCGTGTTTACGTTCCATTCTTCGCTCCCCCTGGCGGAGACGGCGTCAACGTTTGGTGAGATGATGTTAATCGATCGTATGCTGGCCACCGAGCACGATAAAGAGATCCGCCGCGATATTCTGTTCCGTCAGGTGGACGATTCGTATGCCACGATTGGACGACAGGCCTGGTTTGCCATGTTTGAGCGTCAGGCCCACGAGATGGTGATGAAGAACGCCAGCGTGGACGACATCTCTCAGGCATATTTTGAGAACCTGCGAGAGCAATTCGGCAATGCGGTGGATTTGCCCGAGGAGTTTAAGTGGGAGTGGGTGGCGATTCCGCATTTCTACCACACGCCGTTCTATGTATACGCCTACGCGTTTGGAAAGTTGCTGGTGCTTTCGCTGTATCGGCAGTACAAAGAAGAGGGCGAGTCGTTCAAGCCGCGTTATCGGGCCATTCTGGCGGCCGGCGGTTCGGATTCGCCGACCCGCATCCTGGCCCAGGCAGGCATAGATATTCGCTCACCAGAGTTCTGGCAGGGTGGGTTTGATGTGATCCGCGAGCAGGTGGAGGAGTTGGAAACGTTGCTGTAATGCGGATGAAACGTCAGCAAGCCCAATAAAATCAAACACAGAGCACACCCCAGAGCACGGGGTTTTTGCAGTAAAGTCAATGTTGGGACGGTAGTTCAACTGCCGTCCCAACTCAGGCAAGGGGGACGTCCGTGTTCCCAGGATTGCGGACGGGATGCCCACGTTCCCAGGGCGAGATGTCCACGCTCTCAGGATTGGGAGACGAGGCTATCAGGTAACGGTGAGCCGGCTGTGGGGATAGGCTTCGTAACGCTTTTCAACCGCAACGGTCCGAATGCGGTCGAAGGCATCCCATACATCGGTGAAGGAGACATAGAGAGGGGCAAAGCCCAGGCGAAGATTGTCGGGGGCGCGGAAATCGGGGATCAGGTGCATTTCTTCGATGAGGGCCCGGTTAATGCGGTAGGCTTCGGGGTGGCGAATGCTGATGTGGGCGCCGCGCCGCTCCGGGTCCTGCGGGGAACCGAGGGAGAATCCATAGGGGACCAGGAAGTGCTCCGTGAGGTAGGCAGCGTATTGGGTCAGTCGAATCGCCTTGTTCCGAATCCGTTCGATCCCGGCTTGGAGGATAGGTTCCAGGGCCGCCTCGAGGGTGAGGAGGGAGAGGATCGGTTGTGTTCCTACCAGGAAGCGCCGGATTCCGGGAGCGGGCAGGTATTCCAGATCGAAGTCGAAGGGGGCGCGCTGACCCCACCAGCCCCAGATCGGGGAGGTGACCCATTCTTGCAGGCGACGGTTGACATAGAGGAAGGCCGGCGAGCCGGGACCGCCATTCAGGTATTTGTAGGTGCAACCAATAGCAAAGTCTACCTGCCATTCATCCAGCGAGATGGGGATGACACCGACAGAGTGGCTCAGGTCCCAAAGCACCAGGGCGCCTTTGCGATGGGCTAGTTCGGTGATGGCCGGCATATCGTACAGGTAGCCGCTCTTGAAGGTGACGTGGGAGAGGGTGACCAGGGCGGTCTGGTCGGTGATGGCGTCGGTGAGTTGTTCCAGGTTGGGGGTGATGTCGTCATCGGAAGGGATGTAGTGGATGGTGTAGGTCTGGTCTCCTGCCAGGCTTTGGCCATGCACGGGTGAGGGGGAAAGTAGGTTGGCAATGCCTTGCAGGATGTAGGCATCGGAAGGGAAGTTGAGGGTATCAGTGACGATGTGACGACGCTCCGGGCGCAGGGAGAGCGCCGCCAGGGCCAGTTTGTAGAGGTTGACCGAGGTGGTGTCGGCAACGATCACCTGACCGGGAGCGGCTCCGATCAGCCGGCCGATGGTATCTCCTACCCGCACAGGGGCTTCCCACCAGCCCTTGTTCCAGCCGCGAATCAGGTCCCGACCCCATTCTTCTTCAACGACTTGACGGGCGCGCTGAACAGCGGCTTTGGGGAGGCGACCCAGGGAGTTACCATCCAGGTAAAGCAGGTCGGGATCGGTGAAGACGAAATGTTGGCGAAATGAGGCCAGATCGTCGTGGGAATCGAGCGCCTGGGCGAAGTCTCGATCGGGGGCAAAGGGGCCGATTGGGGTGATGAAGGAGGTATCGAAGGTCATACGGATCGGGCAGATTTGGGAGGGATTTTGCTCATGGCATATTCTGCCAGGGCAGCAATCGTCAATGAAGGGTTGACACCAGGATTGGCTGGCACGATGGAACCATCAATGATGTACAGGCCAGGATAGTTGTGAATCTGGAAGGTTTCGTCTACCACGCCTTCAGAGGCGTCTTTGCCGATGGGGGCGCCTCCCAGGATGTGGGCGGTGGTGGGCAGGCCCAGCAGGTTTTCACCCAGGGAGCCCAGGGCAATGCCATTGGTTCGACGGGCGAAGTCGCGAGTGAGTTCGTGCGTGCCTTCAATTCGGGCATGAATTTCGTAGCCAGGTTCTTTCTCAGCCACCAGGCCACGGCGGAAGAAAGTGTCTATGCCGCGCCCCAGGCGAAAGCGCATGCGGTTATCCGCATGTTGCATGACCAGCAGGATGGTGGTGTTGTGGGCCCAACCGGGCAGGATCATGGCTCGGGCAAAGTCGAGAGGATGGGTGATCATCCAGCCCAGGAAGCGCAGGAGGCGAATGGGCACACTCACGTCGGTATCAATCAGGGGGGCCGCCAGGTAACGCATCAGGGACGATCCGTTGGGGTAACGAACCGGCTCCACCCGCGTGATGGGATCGTGGTTGTAAATCGAAGAGATGGCCACCCCTTCTGAGTAGTTGATCTTGCTGCTGCGGGCCAGTGAACCGAGCAGAGCTTCGGAGTTGGTGCGTACCATGTGTCCCAGGCGTGGCGAGAGATGAGGCAGCGAACCGTTTTCGCGCAAACGTAGCAGCAAGGGGATGGTGCCCATCACTCCGGCCGCAAAAATCACTCGGCGAGCGTATAGGATTTTCTTCGGCTTGAGCCATGCCGTGGAGGAGCGATATACCAGCTGATAGACCGAAGTTCCCTTCAAGGTGATGGGGTGGACGTCAATGACTTCGGATTCAGCCAGAATGCGGGCGCCATTCTTTTCGGCAAAATACAGGTAGTTCTTGGGTAGCGTATTTTTAGCGTTGTAGCGGCAGCCGACCATGCATCCCCCACAATGGCGACAGCCGGCACGGGCCGGGCCGGCGCCGCCAAAGTAGGGATCAGGCACGGTGACGCCGGGTTCACCGAAAAAGGCTCCGACTTCAGTGGGCCGGAACGTGTGTCCCATGCCGCGTTCTTCGGCGATCTGCCGCAAGAGGTGATCTGCCGGCCACAGTTTGGGGTTGCGAGCCACGCCCAGCATTTTGCGAGCGGTTTCGTAGTGAGGGCGCAGGACCTCTCCCCAGGGGATGGGATGATTCCAGGCCGGGGTGGCAAAGGTCTCGTCGGTGGGCACCTCCAGCACATTGGCATAGCCCAGGCTCCCTCCACCGACGCCAGTGCCATGCAGGACCATAGCGCCTTTCAGTATGCTGATTTGCAGAATGCCAAAGGCGCGCAGGGCTGGAAGCCACAAGTATTTCCAGAACTGCCAGTTGGTGCGGGCGAAATCTTCGTCGTTGAAGCGTTTGCCTTTTTCCAGGATGATGACCGAGTAGCCTTTTTCTGTCAGACGCATGGCAGAAACGCTGCCACCGAAACCGGAACCGATGATAGCGAAATCGTAGATAGGTTCCATAGAATGCCTCCGGGGAAATTATAATTCGACCATCAGGATCGGGCGAACAAAGGAGAAGCCATGAGCGAATTTGTGTTTTCCTCCCGTCGGTCGGTGGTCTATGGTCGTAATGGGATGGTGGCTACTTCGCAACCGCTGGCTACGGCGGCTGGTCTGGAGGTTCTGGCTCGAGGAGGCAACGCGGCCGATGCCGCAGTGGCCGCCGCTGCGGCGTTGAATGTCACGGAACCGACCTCCACGGGGATCGGCGGCGATATGTTTGCCCTCTATTTCGATGCCGCCACGCGGCGCATCACGGCTTTGAACGGTTCGGGTCGTGCCCCCCAGGCGTTGACGCTAGAGCGGCTCCGGCGTGAGGGCTTGTTGACTGATTCCCTGCCTCCGTTTCATCCTTACACCATTACCGTGCCGGGGGCATGTGCCGGTTGGTGCGACCTGATCGAGCGACACGGTTCGCTGCCGCTGGCCGAAGTGCTGGCGCCGGCCATTCGACTGGCTGAGGAGGGATTCCCGGTGGCGCCGATCACCGCCTATTTTTGGTCACGCGGTGCCGAGCGACAATTGCGTTCTGCCTGGAACGGTGCTGAGCTTCTCGTGGATGGACGAGCGCCTCAGCCGGGGGAGATCTTTCGCAATCCGGGTCTGGCGCGTACCTTGCGCACTGTGGCCGAAGGGGGGAAGACTGCTTTCTACCAGGGTTCGATTGCCGAGGCGATTGTGGAGGCGATCAGGGATGCCGGCGGTTGTATGACCTTAAGCGATCTGGCCGCCCATACTTCCACCTGGGAGGAACCCATCTCAGTTGTCTATCGAGGATTGCGAGTATATGAATGTCCTCCGAATGGGCAGGGGTTAGTGACCTTGATGGCCTTGAACATTCTAGAAGGGATCGATCTGGGCAGGTTGGAATTGCTCTCTCCGCTGCGTTTGCACTGGATGATTGAAGCGCTGCGGCTGGCCTTTGCCGATGCTCAACGCTATATTGCCGATCCTCGCTTTGCTTCTGTTCCGGTTGATGATTTACTTTCTGACAAATATGCTGCAGAACGACGGGCGTTGCTCCGCTCCGATCAGGCTCTGGAACATCCCCATTGGGGCAAGCCCGTGGACTCGACTTCTGACACGGTGTATTTGAGCGTGGTCGATCGGTTTGGTAATGCCTGTTCGTTGATCAACAGCAACTACATGGGGTTTGGCACCGGCATTGTTCCCAAAGGTTGGGGATTTTCTCTGCACAATCGGGGTCACAACTTTAGCCTGGAGGCCGGTCATCCCAACGTTCTGGCGCCGGGCAAGCGGCCATATCATACCCTCATTCCAGCCATGGTCACCCGCGATGCGGATGGATCGCTCTATGCTTCGTTTGGCGTGATGGGGGGTTTTATGCAGCCTCAGGGACAGGTGCAGGTGCTTTCTGCCCTGGTAGATGCGGGACTGGATCCCCAGGCAGCGCTTGACCTGCCACGGTTTTGCATTCAGGTCGAGAGGCGGCCGTGGCTCATCGCCTTGGAGGAGGGCATGCCTCACTCGACCCTGAAGGCTTTGCAAAAGATGGGGCACTCCATTCAGCCAGTGAGCGGATATGCGCGTGCCCTGTTTGGCCGAGGGCAGGTGATTTTGCGCGACTTTCTCAGCGGTGTGCTTTGCGCCGGGAGCGATCCGCGTGCGGATGGATGTGCTATGCCCCTGCTCTAGCGCAGACCCAGGCTGCGATCAGGAGTACTGGTAAAACCCACGGCCGGTTTTGCGACCCAGCCAGCCGGCATCCACATATTTGCGAAGCAGTGGACAGGGCCGGTATTTATCCTCACCCAGGTCACGATGGAGCACTTCCATCACCGCCAGCACCACGTCCAGCCCGATCAGGTCGGCCAGGGCCAGGGGGCCCATGGGGTGGTTCATGCCCAGTTTCATGACGGTGTCAATCGCTTCTGGAGTGCCGATCCCTTCCTGGAGGGCAAAGATGGCCTCGTTGATCATCGGACATAGAATGCGATTGGAGATAAAGCCCGGCGAGTCTCTGGCTTCTACCGGTTCTTTGCCCATCACGCGGCATACTTCGAGCACCGTCTGCACGGTGGCGTCATCGGTTGCCAGGCCCCGAATCACTTCCACCAGCCGCATCAGGGGCACGGGATTCATAAAGTGCATGCCGATCACCTTTTCGGGGCGGCGGGTCACCGCGGCGATTTTGGTGATTGAGATGGAGGAAGTGTTGCTGGCCAGGATCACGCCAGGGCGAGTCGCGGCGTCGAGATCGCGAAAAATGCGAAACTTGACTTCGGGATTTTCTGTGGCGGCTTCGATCACCAGGTCGGACTCGCCCACCGTGCTCAGATCGGTCACAAAGCGGATGGCTTCGGCACGAGCTTTCTGTTCAGGGGTGATCGAGCCTTTTTCCAGAAGTTTTGCCGTCGAGTGAGCGATGGTTTGGCGGGCTTTCTCCAGGGCTTCGGGGGCAATATCCATACAGGTCACTTCATATCCTGAAGTGGCAGCGACCTGAGCGATTCCGTTGCCCATGGTGCCGGCGCCTACAACGAAGATACGTTGAATGGTCATTGGCGATCTCTCCTCAGAAAGGATTGCAGATTATGACTCTACTGCAATAACCCTTCACCGCCGAGAACGCGGAGAGCGCAGAGCCAAACATTTCCAAATCCGCACCGCACATGCCGCCTTTTGCTCAACAAGCCAAACTCTCCGCGTTCTCTGCGCACTCTGCGGTGAAATGATCTTTTTGCAGTGAAGTCAGATTATTCTATCTCAATCGCCAGAGCAACCGCTTCGGCCCCTCCCAGGCACAGGGAAGCCAGGCCGCGCCGGGCACCGCGATCTTTCAAGGCGTAGATCAGGGTGGTCAGCACGCGGGCCCCGCTGGCGCCAATGGGATGCCCAAGAGCGATGGCGCCACCATGCACGTTGACTTTGCTCCAATCCCAGCCCTGATCGGCCAGGGCATAGCCATCAGCCAACACCTGAGCGGCGAAGGCTTCGTTGAGTTCGATCAGGTCCACATCGGCCAGGGTCCAGCCGATCTGCTTGAGCAGGCGGGGAATGGCCAGAGCAGGGGCACGGAACAGATATTTGGGTTCATCAGCGGCCTGCGCATAGCCCACAATGCGGGCCAACGGTTTCAATCCATGACGTTCGGCATAGGCCCGGCTGGCCACCACGACGGCAGCCGCCCCATCGTTCAGGCCTGGAGAGTTGCCGGCGGTCACCTTGCCCTCTTTCTGGAAGGCAGGTCGCAGGGCGGCCAGCGCCTCCAGCGAGGTATCGCGCCGCGGGGTTTCGTCGGTATCGAAGAGAGTCACGCCCTTTTTGCCAGGGACTTCCACCGGCACGATCTCGGCTTTGAATTTGCCACTATCTATGGCCGCAATGGCCTTCTGATGGCTTTCGTAAGCGAAGCGATCCATGGCTTCGCGCGTGACTTCGTATTCTTGAGCGATGAATTCTGCCGCATCGCCCATGCTCCAGTTGACCAGGGAACACCACAGCCCATCGTGGAGCAGGGCATCGGTCAACTGGACGTGACCGAAGCGCAACTCCCCGCTTCGCCCCTGGACCAGGAACGGGGCGCGGCTCATCGATTCAAATCCCCCGGCGACGAACAGATGTCCATCGCCGGCCTTGATGGCCTGGGCCGCCAACATGACCGCCTTCAACCCGGATCCGCAGACTTTGTTGATGGTGGTGGCTCCGACCGAGACGGGCAGACCGGCACCGATGGCCGCCTGACGGGCCGGGGCCTGACCCAGCCCGGCCGAGACCACATTTCCCATGATCACTTCATCAATCTCACCAGGATCGGGAATGCCGGCCCGTTCAACCGCTGCCCGAATGACGATCGAGCCCAGTTTCGGCGCCGGGAACCCGGCCAGGCTTCCCTGAAATTTGCCGCTGGGGGTGCGCACGGCAGAAAGGATAACAGCCTCTTGATCGTTCATGCTTTACTCCCTGAGCAGATTAATCTATCCTCCTGACCAGCGGACAGATCGTCTCTATTATAGCCAGTAGCCGGGTGAAAATGCAGTAACAAAAGTAATGTTCAGTCCGCAGGGTGACCCAGAGCAGTTTTTGCTGATTGGTTAGGACGAGGTCGTAGCCTGTCCTAACCGATGAATTCACACCAGTCTTTTAGTCTTTTTAAAGCCTTGACAGAAGCCACCCTGTTCAGGTATAAAATTGTCCAATCTGCATCGTTCAAAGGCTGTGAAGAGAGCGAGTAGGTGCTGAAACGCCGGCCCAGAGAGTCGGGGTCAGGTGCGAGCCCGATCCGGACGCCAGCGCTGAATGGGTCTCGGAGCCGCAGGGTGAAAGACCATCGGGTCGAGTATCCCGCGCCGGAGTTGCCACCGTTATCTGGGCAAAGGGTATCGCGGCCAGGCAATCCTGTTCCGCTGTACCCGCAACGAGTGAGGCTGGCTTTCTTTACCCCGTCGTCTGACCGACGGGGTTTTTCTTAAAGAACCGGCCTAACCAGGGTGGCACCACGGGAGTCTCCTCTCGTCCCTCGGGACGGGAGGAGACATTTTTTTTATCGTACAAGGAGGTTCCCATGCAGGAGTCATCGTTTCAAATTCATCCAATGGGTAACGGACGCAGCGTGTTGATTCGGGAACGATCCGCCGATCTGGAAACCCCGCTGTCGGTATACCTGAAACTGTCCGATAACAGCCCTTCCTTCATGCTTGAAAGCGTCACCGGTGGTGAGCAGGTGGCCCGCTACTCTTTCGTGGGAGTCCACCCGCGCCGGGCGTTTGTGTTCCATCAACGAGCGTGGGAAGTGCATACCTCCCACGGGATAGAACGGTATCCCCTGGCCGATGGAGAAAACCCTCTGATACGATTGCGTCAGGCTCTTCGGGCGACGGCCGGCCCGGTGATCCCTGATCTACCGCGCTTTGTTGGTGGTCTGGTGGGTTATCTGGGATACGATATGGTGCGTTTCTTTGAACCCAGCGTGTCCATCGTGCCAGAGATGGCCTGGCCAGAAGCCATCTTCCTGCAGGTGAACACGCTGGTGGTCTTTGACCATGCCTATGGACGTTTGATGCTGATGGCCATTGCTGAAGACGAATCCCAGGTCCGCTCTGCCGTTTCGCGTCTTGATGAACTGGAAGCACGTCTCAATGGCCCCCTGCCGGCTGTGCACGCCCCAGAAGTGCAATCTACCCCCGAAGCGTTTCAATCGAACAAGACTCGCCAGGCCTACCTTGAGATGGTTCTGAAGGCCCAGGAATACATTCGGGCCGGGGAGATCTTTCAGGTAGTGCCATCCCAGCGTTTCAGCCGAACGACAACCGTCTCACCTCTGGCGATCTATCGCGTTCTGCGCCGGCTCAATCCATCTCCCTACATGTTCTACTTTGACTTTGGCTCACTCACCAGCCCATCTCTGCATCTGATCGGGGCTTCACCCGAGGTGCACGTCCGTCTGGAAGGGCAACGTGCCTTGATCCGGCCAATCGCCGGCACGCGTCCCCGCGGTAAGAGCGCAGCCGAAGACGTAGCCATCGAACAAGACCTGTTGGCCGACCCCAAAGAACGGGCCGAGCACGTCATGCTGGTGGACCTGGCCCGCAACGATCTGGGGCGAGTGTGTGAATATGGCAGCGTGCACGTCTCTGAGCAAATGGTGGTGGAACGCTACTCTCACGTCATGCACATCGTCTCTCAGGTAGAAGGAAAGTTGCGCTCGGATTGTGACGCCTTTGACCTGCTTCAGGCCACTTTCCCGGCCGGCACAGTCAGCGGCGCTCCCAAAGTGCGAGCCATGCAAATCATCCAGGAACTGGAGCAACAGCCGCGCAGCATATATGCCGGCGTGGTGGGATATTTCTCTTACAATGGCTCGATGGATACCTGTATCACCCTGCGCACCCTGGTCAAACATGGAGACAGAATCTACGTACAGGCCGGAGGTGGGGTAGTAGCCGACTCCGACCCGGAGCGAGAATATCAGGAAAGCCTGAACAAAGCCAGAGCGCTGATCGCTGCAGTGGAGCGCGCCGAAGGTGACCACAGACCTTCTGTACCTGCTTTGTCAGCCGAACACAAGCCGCGGGTGGTGCTGATTGACAACTACGACTCCTTCACCTACAACCTGGCGCAATACCTGGGAGAACTTGGGGCAGAAGTGATGGTTTTTCGGAATGATGCAGTGACGATAGAACAAATTGAGGCCCTGCAACCGACCCATCTGGTGATCTCCCCCGGGCCGGGCACACCGGCTGACGCCGGAATCTCTAACGAAGTCATCCGCCGGCTTGGACCACGCATACCTGTGTTGGGTGTTTGCCTGGGACACCAGTGCATTGCCGAGGTCTTCGGAGGGCGAGTCGTTCGGGCTCCTCGTCTGATGCATGGCAAGACCTCGCTCATTCAACACGATGGCAAAGGCCTGTTTGCTGGTATACCTGACCCATTCCAGGCCACGCGTTATCACTCTCTCATCGTGCAAACACCCCTTCCAGCGATCCTGGAAGTGACTGCCACGACCCCAGAGGGCGAAGTGATGGCCCTGCGCCATCGTCACTATCCCATCTTTGGGGTGCAATTCCATCCTGAGTCAGTGTTGACCCAACACGGTAAAGACCTGCTGCTCAACTTTTTATCCCTCAAACGTCAGACTGCGGCTGGTGAACCTGGCCCCGCAGTTTCGGCACATTCTTCAAAGGAGGTTCCCATGCTTCAGCCCTTTCTGGCCAAAGTGATTTACTTTCAGCACCTGACCGCTTCAGAAGCCGAAGAAGCCATGCGCATCATCATGAGCGGACAGGCTACACCAGCCCAGATTGGCGCCTACCTGGTTGCCCTGCGTATGAAGGGTGAGACGGTAGATGAGATTCTGGGCAGTGCACGGGCCATGCGTGCCCATGCGACCCGTGTGCCGGTCTACATCAATGGCTCCACGCTACTCGATACCGCTGGTACAGGTGGCGATGGTGCCCACACGTTCAATATTTCCACAGCAGCGGCTTTCATCCTGGCAGGAACTGGCCGCCGGGTGGCCAAACATGGCAACCGTGCTGCTTCTTCGCGCTGCGGCAGTGCCGACGTGCTGGCCGCCCTGGGCGTGAACCTGGACCTGACCCCTGAGCAGGTAGCGACCTGTATCGAAGAAGTCGGCATTGGGTTTATCTTTGCGCCACTCTTTCACCCAGCCATGAAACATGCTATCGGTCCACGGCGTGAACTCGGTCAACGTACTATTTTCAACCTGCTTGGTCCGCTGGTTAACCCGGCTGGCGCCACTCATCAACTGGTAGGAGTATATGACCCGGCACTTACTTCTCTGCTGGCAGAAGTGCTCGGTGCCCTGGGAGTGCGTTCGGCCTTTGTGGTGCATGGCCATGGTGGCCTGGATGAATTGACTACCTCTGGACCCAACCGCGTTAGCCGTTTGAGCCACGGTCGGGTGATCACCTTTGACCTGGAGGCAACTCAATATGGCTTACGTCGAGCCACAGCAGAGGAATTGCAAGGCGGAACCCCGCAAGAAAACGCTACCCGTCTGCGTGCTCTGCTCAGCGGTGAAGATCGCTCCGCTCTCCGAGATGTGGTCTTGCTCAATGCTGCGGCCGCTCTGGCAACTGAAACCGACGATATGGCCGTCGCTCTGGAAGAGGCGCGTTCCGCCCTGGAGAGTGGTGCCGCCCTGGCCAAACTGGATGCCCTGATCGCCTGCAGTCAACGTTTCGCTTCCGCAGCCTGAATCGCCATGAACCTGCTCGATCAGATTTTTGCCCATAAACGACACGAAGTGACCGCGGCTCGGCAGAAAATTCCCTTGAGCCAGATGCGTCATGCCGCTGAAACTGCGTCTCCACCGCTGGACTTTGTGGCTGCTCTGCGTCAGGCAAAAGCACAGCACAATTGGCCGGCCTTGATTGCCGAGATCAAACGGGCTTCTCCTTCCAAAGGAATATTGCGGGCCGAATTGGATGCCAGCCAGATGGCTTGCGTGTATGCCGAAAACGGTGCCGCCGCCCTGAGCATCTTGACCGACTCGACCTACTTCTACGGCAGTCTGGACGATCTGCAGCAAGTAGATGCACTCGATCTGCCTTCACCGATCTTGCGCAAGGATTTCCTCTATGACGAATATCAGGTGTACGAAACCCGTGCGGCCGGTGCCGATGCCATTTTGCTCATCGCCACCTATCTGCCAGTGGAGACTCTACGTCACCTGCACGCGCTGGCACTGCATTTGGGCATGACGCCTCTGGTGGAAGTACACTCTCTAGAAGATGTGCAACGTGCCCTAGCCTGTCAGCCAGTCGCTATTGGGATCAATCACCGTAACCTGCGTGATTTCACTGTCTCGCAGCAGGTCTTTTTTGACTTGCGGCCCTATCTGCCAGAGAGCGTATGCATTGTGGCTGAGAGTGGCATACGCAGCGAACAGGACATCTACCCTCTGATGGAGGCTGGCGTGGATGCCATTCTAGTGGGTGAGGCGCTGGTGCGTGCCCCCGATGTAGCGGCTCTTGTGCGCCGACTGGCTGGGGTCGCAACAGTGTAACAGGAGAATAAAAAAGATGCAGGTCAAAATCTGTGGAATCACCTCTCTGAAAGATGCACTGGCTGCGCTTCAGGCTGGCTCTGATTTGTTGGGGTTCAACTTTTATCCCAGGAGTCCACGCTTTGTCACCCCCGAGCAGTGCCGCTGGCTGGTGCAGGCGCTGAAATCCCACCCCCAGGGTAACTCACTTCGCCTGGTGGGGGTGTTTGTGAACGCCACACCAGCAGAAGTGCAGCAGATTCTGGCGTTCTGTCACCTCGATCTGGCCCAACTCTCTGGCGATGAACCACCCGAAACGTTGTACTCCCTGGCCGGGCGTGCTTTCAAAGTCTTGCGCTCCACCGATCTGATTGCTCTGGAAGCAGACCTTCAACATTACTCACCCTGCCCGAATCCGCCGGCCTACCTGCTGGATGCCTCCCGGCCCGGTCAATACGGTGGCACGGGTCAAATGGCCAACTGGCAGGTGGCTGCGCATCTGGCTCAGGAGCATCCTGTTTTGCTGGCTGGAGGATTGACGCCCGCAAACGTGGCTCAGGCGGTACGGTGCGTCCGCCCCTGGGGTGTGGATGTGGCTTCGGGCGTGGAGCGAGCACCGGGTCAAAAAGACCCGGTTCAGATGACTGCCTTTATTCGGACAGCACGACAGACCTGGCAAGAAATGCTCTCCCGCGTTCCTTACAGTCTCTCGAAAGGAGGCCTATGACCCTGATCGTCACTGAAGCCCGTCTGTCGTCCAGGTTTGGACCGTTCGGCGGACAGTTTGTTCCTGAAGTGCTGATGCCGGCCGTCACTGAACTCGAACAGGCCTACCGGCAAGTCCGGGACGATCCCACATTTCACCAGGAATTGCACACCTTGCTCACTACCTATGCTGGCCGTCCAACCCCACTGTATCACGCCCGGCGGCTGAGCGCCCATCTGGGTGGTGCGCAAATCTACCTGAAGCGCGAAGACCTGGCTCACACCGGTGCACACAAGATCAACAACGCGCTAGGACAGGCCTTGCTGGCCAGGCGAATGAATAAACGCCGCCTGGTGGCCGAGACAGGTGCCGGTCAACACGGCGTGGCCACGGCTACTGCAGCCGCCCTGCTAGGATTGGAATGCGTGGTGTATATGGGCGCAGTGGATATGGCCCGGCAACAACCCAACGTCTTGCGCATGCGCCTGCTGGGGGCCGAAGTGCGATCCGTGGAAAGCGGTAGCCGCACTCTGAAAGATGCCATCAATGAAGCCATCCGTGATTGGGTGACCAACGTGGGCCATACCCATTACCTGCTCGGCTCAGCCCTGGGCCCTCATCCCTATCCGACTATGGTGCGTGATTTTCAACGGGTGATCGGCGATGAGGCTCGTCAACAAATTCTGGACCAGACCGGTCGGCTGCCCGATGCCTGTATCGCCTGTGTAGGTGGCGGATCGAATGCTATCGGCTTGTTCACTGCCTTTGTGAATGATTCCCAGGTGCGACTGATCGGTGTGGAAGCCGGAGGCGAAGGCGTGCAGAGCGGTCGACACGCGGCGCGCTTCGCCGATCCACTCCTGGGACGCCCTGGTGTGTTGCACGGTACATATACGTATGTTCTACAGACTCCTGACGGTCAAATTGCCGAAACCCATTCCCTCTCCGCTGGCCTGGATTATGCCGCCGTAGGCCCGGAACATGCCTATCTACGCCACATCGGACGTGCCGAATACACCTGGATCGACGATTCCCAGGCCCTGGAAGCCTTCCAGACCCTGGCGCGCTTGGAGGGTATTCTACCGGCCCTCGAATCAGCTCATGCTGTAGCCGAAGCCATGCGCCTGGCTCGAACGATGTCTCCGGATCAGATTCTCCTGGTCAATCTCTCCGGACGCGGCGACAAGGACTTGAATACCGTGGAACGTGCTCTGAACAAGGAGACCAGATGAGCGGACTGAAGCGGATTGCCGAAGCCTTTGCAAGCTGCCGGGCTCAGGGTCGCGCGGCTCTGATGCCTTACTTCACCCTGGGTTATCCTGCCCCTGATCTTTCTCTGGACATTCTGACTGCCATCGCCCGTAGCGGAGCCGACCTGCTGGAATTGGGCATTCCCTTTTCCGATCCGCTGGCTGATGGCCCTACGATTCAACGCTCAACCCAGATAGCCCTCTCCAACGGTATAACTGTTGCCCGCTGCCTGGAGATGACCGCGGAACTGCGCCGTCGTCACCTGACTCAACCCTTGCTGTTGATGGGCTATCTCAACCCGCTCCTGGCCTATGGCGTGGAACGATTCATCACAGACGCCGCCACGGCTGGCGCTGATGGCCTGATCATTCCCGATCTCCCTCCTGAAGAGGCCGGGGCAGTGGAAGCTACCTGCCAGGAATACGACCTGGCTCTGGTCTTTCTGGCCTCGCCAAACACCCCTGCTGAACGATTGGCTTATCTGGCCCATCGTAGCCGAGGTTTCCTCTACCTTGTTTCGCTGACCGGCGTGACCGGTGCCCGCTCCACCCTGCCGGCTGACCTGGAGAATTTTGTCCAGCGTGCCCGAGCAGTGGCCCAACAACCCCTGGCGGTCGGGTTTGGCATCTCCACTCCAGAGCAGGCGAGTCGGGTCGGCGCCATTGCCGATGGTGTGATCGTGGGATCGGCCCTGATCCAGGCAGTGGAGCGCAGTCAATCCCCGGTCGAAGAAGCAGCGAAATTTGTGTCTCTCCTGGCCGCAGGCCTCACCAGCAGAGCAGGGGAGAACTGACGATAATCTTCAATTTCACAGCCGCCATGGGAACGCCAACCAGCCAGAGGTACGTTGCAATAGCCCATCGCTGGCTGTGATGTTGATATAATTCATGTACACTCTATCCAAAAAGGAGGCGTGCTTTGTTATGGCGGAGGTAATCCAGATTCGGGCTCGACCGAATGGTCCCTATATCATCCCTGGTCAGGCAACCTACACCGATGCCCAGGGAAACGTTCACAAAAGCGAAGGCAAGATGATCGCCTTATGTCGCTGTGGGCAGTCGGCGAATAAGCCCTACTGCGATGGAACGCATAAGCGTGTAGACTTTCAGGCACCCGAAGTGGTGCTGGAAGTCACCCTGGAGTGAGTGACTTACTCGATCCCATCTTTCTGTCAAGCGTCATGCTTGACGGTTTTTTTTAAGCAACTGCCTGCCTGTGGCGCAGTCTCCGACGTGCAGCCATTCGTCGGCAAATCATGTCGGGAAAGCACAAATCATGTTGGGTCGGCAGTTGAACTGCCGTCCCGCCCCCCAACGTCGGCGATTTTCCCCACAACCGGGCAAAGCCCGGCGGTACAACTCCCGCACCACCGGCCTGTGGTCGGCAGGCCAGGCAAATTTTGTGATACACTCATAGGGCTTCTGGCAGCCGGCCAATCTGAATGCCTTACACATGGGAGTTTATATGTCCGACTACACCCGAATAGATGCCTATTTGCATGATCATCTGGATCGCAGTCTCGAGGAACTGAAGCGCCTGGTGGCGCAACCGAGTATCTCCGCCCAACGGGTAGGGTTGGATGAATGTGCCAGCCTGGTGGCTGAGATGCTGCGCACCCGTGGCTTTCAAGCCCACATCTATCCTACCGCCGGCGCGCCCATCGTGGTGGCGGAACGCAAGGGCCGCCGCGATAAGACGTTGCTGTTTTATAACCACTACGACGTCCAACCGCCTGAACCGCTGGAATTGTGGGATTCACCCCCGTTTGAACCCCAGATTCGCGAGGGCAAGATGTATGGCCGGGGGGTGAGCGATGATAAAGGCCATCTGACAGCACGCCTGTTCGTCCTCGATGCCTTACTGGCCGAAGATGGGGAATTGCCCTGCAACGTGAAATTCATCATCGAAGGAGAAGAAGAAACAGCCAGTGTGAATCTGGAGGCGTTCATCCACGAACATACCGATCTCCTGCGAGCCGATGCCTGTATCTGGGAGTTCGGCTATGTAGACCATACGGATACCCCCCTGCAATACCTGGGCCTGCGAGGCATTCAGTATGTGGAACTGTCGGTGGAATTGCTCTCCACCGATGTGCATTCGGGTATTGGCGGTAGCATTTTCCCCAATGCCGCCTGGCGATTGGTGTGGGCCCTGAATTCACTCAAAGGCCCCGATGAGCGGATTCGCATCCCTGGCTTCTATGACGATGTGAAACCTCCCACCGCACGCGACCGGGAACTGATGGCCCGTCTGCCCGATGTGGCCGAGGAATATCGCCGACGTTACGGTGTGCCCTATTTCCTGAAAGGGATTCAGGGAGGCGAGGCATTGAAGATCGAAGAAGTGTTTTCTCCCACCTGTACCATCTGTGGCCTAACCGCCGGCTATCAGGGACCCGGTTCCAAGACGGTGCTCCCGGCTCGCGCCTCGGCCAAAGTGGACTTCCGCCTGGTGCCGGATCAGCGACCCAAAGACATCCTGGCCAAATTGCGCGCCTACCTGGATGCTCAGGGCTTTACCGATGTGCAGATCACCGACCTGGGCGGAGATGCACCTGCCCGCACCGATCCCGATCATCCGTTTGTGCAACTGGTGGTCGAAACCGCGCAGGAGGTATACGATAAGCCCATGGCCCTGGTGCCGATGACCGGTGGCTCAGGCCCTAACTATCTGTTTGTTAACGTTTTGGGCCTGCCTGTAGCCACTGCCGGCCTGGGATATCCGGAGACCAAAGCCCACGCGCCGAATGAAAATATTCGCCTGGACCTGTATCTGAAACACGCTCGTCACATGGCACGGGTGATCCGGGAGTTTGCCGCGCAATGAGAAGCCTGTCCATGACTTTCCGCTGGCACGGATGGTGGCTGGGGATAGCCGCAGGTATCGTCGCCCTGGACCAGTGGTCCAAATGGTTGGTGCGGCAACATATCCCTTTCGGGGGATGGTGGTTGCCCGAGGGATGGGAATGGCTGATGCCCTACGCCCGCATTGTCCACTGGTATAACACGGGCGCGGCTTTTGGCATATTTCAGAATGGGAATGCTGTGTTCACCGTTCTGGCGGTGGTCGTGATTGCGGTGATTCTCTATTACATGCCGCGCCTGGCCGAGGTAGCATGGTGGTTACGTCTGGCCGTGGCCATGCAACTGGCCGGCGCCAGTGGCAATTTGATCGATCGCCTGATGCTGGGTAAGGTGACCGATTTTGTCTCAGTGGGCGCCTTCCCGGTGTTTAACGTGGCCGATGCCAGCATCACGCTGGGGGTGATGATTTTGCTGTTAGGAACGTGGCGGAAGGAACACCGGGAGCGGGAGGAAGCGACCCTGGCGGACGAATCGCCCCTCGGGGCGGAACGAGCCTCCCCGGCCGGGGCGGCGGAGAGCGCTTTGGGACCGGGAAGCGGTTCATCGGTCGAGTAGGAATCGCTCGACCCCCTGGCGAGGAAGAATCGCCCGGGAGTAGAGTCCTGACCGGGACGGAGGATGCGCATGGGCGACCGAGTCGAGGTCTTTCCCTTTCCCAATCAGCCGCCAGAACGCCTGGATAAGTTCCTGGTGCATTGCCTGCCTGAATTTTCTCGGACGCGCCTGCAGGGGTTGATCGCCGATGGATTTGTGCGGGTCAACGGCCGGCCGGCGCTAAAGGCCGGCATGATGCTCGAGCCAGGGATGGTGATCGAGGTGCATATTCCACCCCCTGCGCCGGTTGACCTGGTGGGCGAGTCCATTCCGCTGGATATTGTCTTCGAGAACGAGACCTTGCTGGTTATCAACAAACCGGCTGGCATGGTGGTCCACCCGGCGGCCGGCCACGATTCGGGCACCCTGGTCCAGGCTGTGCTGGGCTATGATCCTGACCTGGAAGGTGAAGGGATGCGCCCAGGCGTGGTGCACCGCCTGGATAAGGATACCTCGGGGTTGATCGTCCTGGCCCGAACCGAACAGGCCCATCGCTGGCTGCAGGATCAGTTCCGCCTGCGACGGGTGGTGAAGATATATCTGGCTCTGGTAGATGGCGCCCCTCCCACACCCAGCGGACGGGTGGAGGCGCCCATCGGCCGCGATCCGAAGGACCGCAAGAAAATGGCCATTGTGCCACCAGGAAAAGGTCGCGAGGCGATCAGCGAATATCGCACTCGGGAGCGTTTTCGCCAGCATACCTTGCTGGAAGTGCACCCCCTGACCGGTCGAACCCATCAGATTCGCCTGCATTGCGCTTTTCTGGGCTGCCCGGTGGTGGGAGATGTGGTGTATGGCCGCAAGAAGCCCACTCTCCCCATAAATCGCCATTTTTTGCATGCCGCCGCTCTGGAAATCGTCTTGCCCGGCGAGAGCCAGCCGCGCCGTTTTGAGGCGCCGTTGCCGCCAGACCTGGAGGAGATATTGAGCAGGTTGAGGAGGGAGATGAGCAGATGACTCGTCTATCCACATGCCCATGATCTCAGGAGACCTGCAACAGCAATGAGCGCATATCTTCATCTTACCTTACCATGTCCTTCCCAATCGTTGATTGATTTCTTGCGCTTTGCGCCATCAGGGCCGCGCTTTTATTTTGAAAGCGTCCAATCCTCACGCTCCATGGCGGCGGCAGGCATAACCGTCCTGCTTCAAGCCCAGGGGCCAGGGCGTTTTCCCGATTTGCAACACCAGGCCCGCAGGCTGTTTGCTCGCCTGCATTCCTGGAATCCAGGCGCTTCCACTCCACCCCCGATGTTGATCGGCGGAGCGGCGTTTTTCCCCGACCCGATCGCTTCTCCCCTCTGGCAGGGTTTTCCATCGGCGGCCCTGGTTTTGCCGCGTCTGGCGCTGACCCGTTCTCAGGCTGGCACTTTTCTCTCGGTGAACCTGCCTGTCGAGCCCGGCGAAACGCTCTCCGAAGCTGCCCGGCGCGCCGAACGCGAAGCTCAGGATATCCTGACTCATCTGGAAACATTCTCCTCCACTCAGTCGCTTCCGGTTCTTGCCACCGATTGGAGCGATATGGAAGGCGATCAAAGCGCCTGGAATCAAACTGTGCAACAAGCGCTTGATCTCATCCATCAGGGCTATCTGCGCAAGGTGGTGCTGGCGCGCACGTTGACTGTGTCGCCGCAGGCTCCGCTGGAGTTGTGTGACCTGCTCCAGTCGTTGGAAGAGATCTGTCCCCACTGCTTCCGCTTTCTGTTGGAATTCCAGCCCGGCGTGACCTTTGCTGGTGCAACGCCCGAACGTCTGGTCTCCATTCAGCGCGGTTTCTTGCGCACTGCGGCCATTGCCGGGTCAATTCGCCGCGGCCTGACCGCAGCCGAAGACGAGAACCTGGGCGCTGAATTGCTGCAAAGCGACAAAGATCGTCGAGAACATGCCCTGGTAGCCGACTATTTACGCGCCCGCCTTGCGCCTCTCACCGCCGATCTGTATGTGGCCGAGACGCCCGGTCTGTTGCGCCTGCCCAACATCCAGCACCTGTGGACGCCTATCCAGGGTCGTCTGCGATCCGGATGTGGACCTATGGATGTGCTGGCCGCCCTCCATCCCACGCCGGCGGTGGGTGGCCTGCCGCTGGATGCCGCTCTGGATTTCATTCGCCGCCACGAAGGTTTCGAACGCGGTTGGTATGCCGGCCCTATCGGATGGCTGGATGCTCAAGGAAATGCCGACTTTGCCGTGGCGATCCGCTCGGCGCTCGTTCGCTCCAGCGAGATGACCCTCTTCGCCGGCGCAGGCATTGTGGCCGGTTCCGACCCCGATCGGGAATGGGAAGAAATCGGCCTGAAACTGCAGTTCCTGCTCCAGGCATTGCAGCGGGTGATGGCATGAACCTGGCCAATCGCAACACGTTGTGGGCAAGCGTGTTCGTGAGCGAACTGGCTCACCAGGGGCTACAGGAGGTGGTCATCGCACCCGGTTCGCGCTCCACGCCGTTGGTGATGGCGTTTGCCGAAATCACGGGCGTGCGCCCTTATGTCCTCAACGATGAACGTTCAGCCGCCTACTTTGCCCTGGGGCTGGCCCGGGCTGGTGGCAAACCTGCGGCTTTGGTGTGCACTTCTGGCACGGCCGCAGCCAACTTTTTGCCGGCGGTGATCGAAGCCCATTATTCCGAAACCCCCCTGCTAGTGCTCACCGCCGATCGGCCGGTAGAACTGCGCGATAGCGGCGCCAACCAGACGATTGACCAGGTCAAACTGTTCGGAGACTACGTGCGCTGGTATGCTGAACTTCCCGTGCCCGAAGCCAACCCTGCGCCCATGCTGTTGCGCGCCGTGCGTGCCTTTGCTGCCCGCGCCTGGTGGCTCTCTCAGACTCCGCTGCCCGGACCGGTGCACCTCAACCTGCCCTTCCGCAAACCCCTGGAACCGACTCCTGTAGCGACGGACCTCCCGGACTGGCTGGACGACTCCGCCCGAGCTGTCTTCCGGACCCCGAATATCTCCTTCGCCCGTCCCCGCTTCGTCCCGGACCCTCAAACTGTGATCGGCCTGACCGAATTTTTTCACCACCCCGAAGGGCTGATCGTGTGTGGACCGCGCTGCCCTGCTGGTGATTTCCCTTATCTTATCACTGCTCTGGCGGAACGTCTGGGCTGGCCCCTGCTGGCCGATGCGCTCTCGGGCCTGCGCTTTGGCCCCCATGTAGCCTCTGGCGGAGTTGTGCTGGGTGGCTACGACACCTTTTTACAGGTTGCCCCGACCCTGCCACCTCCGCGAGTGGTGCTGCGCTTCGGTGACCTGCCTACCAGCACCGTTCTGAGTGAGTATCTGGCCGGGCTGGAGGGCGTGCCCCAGATCGCCATCTCTGAGACCGGGCGCTGGCGCGACGATCACTTCTGCCTTTCCCATCTGATCTGGGCTGATCCATCGCTCCTGTGCCGGGAGTGGCTCTCTCGGGCACCGCGCCATCGTTCACGTTCGTTTCTGGCTGCCTGGCAGGCGGCAGAAAGGATGGTGTGGCAGACTCTGGCAACCATAGTCGAGCATCCTGACTTCGAAGGGGGCATCCTGCCGCAGGTGGTGGAAGCGTTGCCTGAAGGAAGTGCTCTTTTTGTGGCCAACAGTCTGCCTGTGCGCCATCTCGACCAGTTCACCTCGCCCGCGTCAAAACCTCTGCGGGTGTTCGCCAATCGCGGCGCCAGCGGCATAGATGGCACGCTCTCTAGCGCCTTGGGAGCAGCAGTACACTACCCTGGTCTGGTATTCGTCAGCGGCGATCTATCCTTCTACCATGACATGAACGGCCTGCTTGCCCTGCGGCGAGCCGATATTCAGGCCGTGATTGTGGTGATCAACAATGACGGCGGTGGCATCTTCCATCGCCTGCCGGTGGCTCGTTTCCAACCGCCATTTGAGGAGATGTTCGTCTCTCCCCACGGCCTGATGTTTGAACAGGCCGCTCACATGTATGGGTTGAGGTATCATCGTCCGGCGCGCGCCGACCTGGGGTCCGTGCTGACCGAAGCTCTGGCCTCCAGGCGACCGACTCTGATCGAAATTTCCAGCCATGCGGCTGGATTCGAGCGTTTGCGCCAGGAGTTTCTGCACAATGTGGCTCAGAAAATCCAGTCATAGCGAGGGACACATGCAAACGATAGAGTGGATCGAAGTCAAAAAATACGAAGACATCACCTATCACAAAGCTGAGGGCATGGCGCGCATTGCCTTCAACCGGCCCGAACGACGCAACGCCTTTCGCCCCAAGACCATCCAGGAGATGATTGAAGCCTTTGAAAATGCCTGGGAAGACCCGCGGATCGGTGTGATCCTGCTCACTGGCAACGGCCCGGCGAAAGATGGGAAATACGCCTTTTGCTCCGGTGGCGACCAGAAAGTGCGCGGGGATGCGGGCTATGTGGGTGAGGACGGCATTCCGCGCCTGAATGTGCTCAAGTTACAGCGCATCATCCGCACCATCCCTAAGGTGGTCATTGCCCTGGTGGCTGGTTACGCCATCGGCGGTGGACATGTGCTGCATGTCCTGTGCGACCTGACCATCGCTGCGGACAACGCCATCTTCGGGCAAACCGGGCCCAAAGTAGGTTCATTCGATGGCGGATTCGGGGCCTCCTATCTGGCGCGCATCGTCGGGCAGAAAAAGGCTCGCGAAATCTGGTACCTCTGCCGTCAGTACAACGCCCAGGAGGCGCTGGAAATGGGGCTGGTCAACAAGGTGGTGCCGGTGGAGCAACTGGAAGCCGAAGGCATTGCCTGGGCACAGGAGATTCTCGATAAAAGCCCCATCGCCATCCGCAGCCTCAAATCGGCCTTCAATGCCGAACTGGACGGGCAGGCGGGCATTCAGGAGCTGGCCGGCAACGCCACCATGCTGTTCTACATGACCGAAGAAGGGCAGGAGGGCCGCAACGCTTACAACGAAAAGCGCAAGCCCAACTTCCGCAAATATCCCTGGTTGCCCTAGCCCCCATGCCGTTTCTCCGCCTGCGCGCCGCGCAATCGCCCGATTGGCCCGCCTTGATTCTGCAGGACGGGCGCACCCTGACCTATGCCGAACTGGATGCCCTGGCGGATCGCCTGGCGGCTGCGCTCCACGCCCGGGGCTTGCGCCCCGGTCAACGCCTGGGGGCCTGGTTGGATAACTCGCTGGAATACGTTACCCTTATCCACGCCGCCCTGCGCCTGGGGGTGACTCTGGTCCCGCTCAACCGCCGCCTGACTCCCGCCGAACGCGACGCCCAGATTCAGGCGGCGCGCTGCCAGGAAGTTATCACCCCCGATCATCCCCTCTGGGATCGCCCGCCCGCCTCCGCATCCCCTTTGCCGGCTATTCCACTCAGCGATGAGATGCCTGCCACGCTGATGTTCACCTCCGGCACCAGCGGACAACCCAAAGGTGCGCTGCTCACCCTGGGCAATCATCGCGCCGCGGCCCGTGCCTCCTCCCAGCGGTTGGGCACGCGCCCCGGCGAACGCTGGCTGTTGTGCCTGCCGCTCTATCACATCGGCGGCATGTCCATCCTCTTTCGCGCCTGTCACGATGGGCTTACAGTCGTGCTGCAGGATGCCTTCCATGCCGACCTGACCTGTCATCTGTTGTGGGAGGCGGGCATTCATCTGATCTCCCTGGTGCCGACCATGCTATATCGCCTGATGCCCTGTTTTGAACAGCGCGGCTCGCCTCCTGCCCTGCGCTTGATCCTGCTTGGTGGAGCGGCCACGCCACCCGATCTACTCACCCGTTCCATGAACGCCGGCCTGCCTATTGCTCTGACCTACGGCCTGACCGAAGCTTGCGCTCAGGTAGCCACGGCTTTGCCAGAAGAGGTGCGCCGCAAACCCGGCGCAGTGGGCAAACCCCTGCCTGGCCTGGAGGTGCGCATTCTGGACGAAAACAACCAGCTCTGTCCGCCGGGTAGAGTGGGCGAGATTGTCGTGCGCGGGCCGGCCGTCATGCCTGGCTACGACGGTCAACCGCCCCTGTCCGATGGTGTCCTGCACACCGGCGACCTGGGCTATCTGGATTCCGACGGCGACCTGTGGGTGCTGACCCGCCGCACCGATCTGATCGTCAGCGGCGGCGAAAACGTGTACCCCGAAGAAGTCGAACAGGCCCTGCTCACCCATCCCGCCGTGGCTGAAGCCTGCGTGGTGGGGCTACCCGACCCGGAATGGGGTCAACGCGTGGCCGCCGCAGTTACCTTGCGTGCTCCCTGCACTGCAGAAGACCTGTTAGCCTACCTGCGCCCTCGCCTGGCAGGCTATAAACTGCCGCGCCGCATCGAAATTCTCCCCTCCCTGCCGCGCACTGCCTCAGGCAAATTGAGGCGCGCCCACGTGGCAGATATGCTGAAGCGATGAAGGCTGCAAAACTCCATGGTTGACTCCCATCTTGCCTCTAAGTGCGAGATAGGTCGCTGACACATACCCTGGAAGACAGGTCATCGCATGTCAGCACCGCTGTTACTCGGTCACCCTGAACATCCCCCGCTAGTCTTTTTACATGGCTTCATGGGGCGCGGCGCATCCTGGTTGGAAATCGCCCGCCCGCTCAGCAAAGATTTCTACTGCCTCCTGCCCGACCTGCCCGGCCACGGACGCCATATCCCCGACGACCCATCTGCCCCCCTGTCCTTCGATGTCATCACCACCTGGCTGAATGATCTGCTTGACACCCTCAACCTGCCGCGCGTGCATCTGATGGGCTACTCCCTGGGCGGACGCGTCGCCCTGCATTTTGCCTGTCATCACCCTCAGCGCTTGCTCAGCCTGACTCTCGAAAGCGCCGGCCCCGGCCTGCTCGATGAAGCCGAACGAGCTCGCCGCCGCGCCGAAGACGACGCCCGCGCCACCCACATCCTCTCCCTGGGCATGACTGCCTTCGTGGAACGCTGGTACGCCATGCCCCTCTTTGCCAGCCTGCGTGCCCATCCCCGCCGCCTGGCGCGCATCCAGGCTAACGCCGCACGCAACGACCCGCACTGGATGGCGCGCGTGATCCGCGAACTCAGCCCCGGTCGCCAGCCTCCTTTGTGGGACTGTCTACCTGCGCTGACGCTGCCCATCCTGTTGCTGGCAGGTGAGCAGGATGAAAAATACGTGCAGATCGCCAGTCAAATGGCAGCGCGCCTGCCTCAGGTGCAGATGGTGATTGTGCCAGGAGCAGGGCACAATATCCACGCCGAGCGGCCTGCCCGGGTGCGCGCCGTGTTGAAGGCTTTTCTACTCAGAGTAGCGGCTGTCACCCCTGGTTCGTCTGGCCATACATAGCCTGGCGGAACATCATCGTCTGGTCTGGGGCTGGCTTATCGTCATGGGCATCCATAACGCCAGGTGTCCAGAACACGGTTTTTGACCATTCCGCTCAGGTTAAAGGAACGGGCCTGCTGACAAAATGCGGCGACATCAATCCCGGAATCGGTGTATTCCACGGCAAAGACCGGTTTTCCAGCGGCAATCGCCGGCAGGGTATCGGCGCACCATCCCTGAGCAAAACAACTCTCTACCAGGACCCAATCGAAGAAGGGAAGCAAAGCGATCAGTTGTTCGGTATCGTTCTTCAGGCCTGTGGCCAGTCCCCGGGCATGGGCTTGGTCTGCCAGCCAGCGATTGAAGCGGAGCTGGTCTTCAGCGGTGAGCGGAAAGCCTGTATCGTTTAGAAAGCCATTCAGGTTATCTGGGTCTACACCATCAAATCCTTTGGCACGGCACATGTCCAGGCGTGCTTCCAGGATCGGGCCAAGCAAATCAATCCGCCGGATATCCAGCCACCTTTCGCCAGGCCAGCCCTCGTACTCATTGCCCAATACTTCTGGAGGGAATTGATCTGCATCGGGACGCCAGTCCTCCCAGGCACCGGCGTTAATGTAACAGACCACGCGCCGGCCCTGGGCCTTGAGAGCGCTGACCTGTGCTGAAGAGGTATCAAAGGCGTCCAGATTGTAGATTCGCACGGTATGGCTTGTATCCAGTGTACCTGTATATTGAATCTGCATCGTATCGCCCACCACCGGCCGCCAGGAGACCCGTGCAAACGGCGAGACTGTGGTATAGACCGGGCCGGCCGGCGCACTCCCGCCATAACGACACCGTCCCCGGCTCTTTCCACCTGGCGCAGAATCCAGGATCAATCCGGTACATGGTCCAGCTGGACCCTCGTCAAAGTGATATAACGCCACTGTGTTTGTATCAGGCACAAAGGGGCGGTTTGGCCTGGTGAAATTCGTTGTGTAGCGAATCACTCTGGAAACACGCAATTCCTCCAGATAGCCATTGTAGGAGGGATATTCTGGCCCGGCGTCATGTTTTTCGGCGCCGATCACCAGGAAGGGATCCGAGCCGGGATAGGATGTGGAGCGTCCATCACGGTAACTGATGTTCCCTGTGGGGCCGATTCCTGAACCATCCAGCCTCCCGTTGACAAAGATGCGCATCTGGCCAGTCGTAGCATTTCGAGTGACTGCAATGTGATTCCATTTCCCGTTGGCAACGTTGGTCCGACCACAGATCGTCTGGCTATTGTTCCCGCGGGCGACGCCAAAAGCAATGCGACCATTGGCCAGAGAAATGCCAAAATCGCCGTAGTCGCCACCCCCGTATACGTCCCGATCCAGGATGATGTTGCCGTTGATCCAGTTATCCCCGCCGGGTGTACAGGATGAACTGAGATTATCAGCCAGCCTGGCTTTCATCCAGAATTCAATGGTGAAATTTCCACCAACGTCGGCTGGCACATGCGGGTCGATCCGAATCTTTACCCGATCAATATCGTTCACGCCATGGCCATAGAATCGCAGCGACAGGTTGGGGGAAGATGCCTGTATCTGAAACGATGCCTGGCTGGAAAAGGGGGAAAGAAACAGCAACCCAATCAATAAAACCACCACAGGAATTTGCATATCTGCCTCCGTAAAATAACGTCCATGATGTGTATACAGGAACCCACATCATGAAGTAAAGAGTACTCTGGTACTATCTTACAGAATTGACAACCGTTCCCTGCTCGGCCCCAAGGCTTTTCAAGCAGAAATTTTGCCCCTATGCCAGCTATCAGCCGCTGAAAATACTCTCCGGCTGCAAACATAATCGCTTTCCCGGCCGTTCTATTGGATTATTCGCCCTGTTTGGCTGCGTTGGGACGGTAGTTGAACTGCCGTCCCAAACTGTCAGGCTCTGCCTGATATAGCCGGCCACAGGTTGGCGGTAGTCCGTGGGGCGAATCTCTGATTTACCCTGTTTCGCAAGTCAGAGACTTGCGCCATCGCCAGTATGAACGACTGGTCATGGAAGTTGCCTTTCAGTGGCAAACGCAATGGCTTTCCCTATCGTTGTGTCGGATTACTGAAAATCCCTGATTCCGTCCAGCGAACCGGTTTGAACTCCCTCGGAGCAGTCTCGCCAGGGGGGTCAGGTTCAGGATTCCAGTGTTCGATGGTCTGGGTCAGATCGGCCCGCAGGGTAGCCAGGTCGATCCCTTTCCAGATCGCCGGCCATCCTTCCAGTCGCTTCATGGCTCGTTCATATACCTTGCAGGCACCGCGATAGTTGCCACGTTGCAGGTGTAGATAGGTGACTGCTGCCTGCAAAAGCCCCTGGTATACAGCGCGTATCGGGCGTGACTCCTCTCGCCAGGCAATTTCAAAGGCTTCATGGGCCTCGAAGTATTTTCCCTGGTTGAACAGGCGCAGGCCTTCAATCACATGGGAAGGGAGTGACTCGTGATCTTCATCCGGGCTAATCTGTAGGGTAACCATCATCTTTCAGACGCAATGAATTTCTTGCCAGTTTACCCAATTCAGTCTATACTCTTCTCATCCCGCTCTTCCCGCAAGGAGGTCAAATGATCACGGCTCGCGAGATGATTCGCAAAAAGGGACAGGAGGTCTGGTCAGTGCGCTCTGACGCAACGGCGCTGGAGGCCATGAAATTGATGGCTGATAAAAACATCGGTGCTGTGCTGGTGATAGACGATGGTAAAGTAGTTGGCATTCTTTCTGAACGAGATTGTCTGCGTCGGCTTGAAGTTCAGGGGCGCAACCCTCGCGAAACCCGAGTGGGGGAAATTATGACCAGCAAGGTGATCTACGTTGAGGCGGATCGAACCATCGAGGAATGCGTGGCGATCATGATTGACAAAAACATCCGCCATCTGCCTGTTTATGAGGATGCCAGGCTGATCGGTATCCTCTCTGTGCGTGATGCTCTGAAAGAACTGGTGGACTACCAGAAATTCATGATCGATCAACTGGAGCGCTATATCACCGGCGGCGGGCGATGATCTGATCGTTCCGGCAGCCGACAATCAACCTGACGTCACTTCATCACTCAAGCGATCGAGTTCTGCGATCTGCTCTGGGGAGAGGTGCCAGCCCAACGCGCCGGCGTTTTCGGCGGCCTGTTGGGCATTCTTGGCGCCAGGGATGGGCAGCGTTCCCTTGCAAATGCACCAGTTCAAGGCGACTTGCGAGACCGTTTTTCCACCGCAATCCTGCCCGATACGCGTCATCGCCCGGATCAGGGGCTGAATGCGCTTCAACAAGGCAGCGGCCTGCCAGGCCCGTGGACCTGGCGGCAGGCGATCGGGCGAATACTTGCCGGTCAGGAAACCTTTCGCCAGGGGAGAGTAGGCGATCACCCGAATCCCCAACTCGCGGCAGCGTGCCAGTAAGCCGTTTTTCTCGATAGTGCGATTGAGCAAATTGTATTCGACTTGATTGGAAGCCAGTGGAATGCCATGGCGCATCAGCGCCGTATAGGCCTGAACCGTCTGGGTGGGGTTGAAATTTGAGACGCCCACTGCACGCACCCATCCTTCTTTGACCAGATCCACCATCCACTCCATCAACGTTTCGGGGGAGAAAAACGGCGTGGGCCAGTGAATCTGATACAAATCCACGCGCTCCAGGCCCAGGCGTTCCAGGCTGGAGCGCAGAGCGCGGCGCATAAACGAGCGGTGTATACGCCAGGGGAAAGGAAAATACTTGGTTGCCACCAATACGGGTTGATCAATAGTCTTTATGAACTCTCCGATAAATTGTTCTGATTTTCCCATCCCATACACTTCAGCCGTATCCACAAAACGAATGCCCTGGCGGATGCTGGTCTCAAATGCGGCGCGAATATCCTGCTCGTTGTGCGTCTGACCGAAATTCCAGAACACCCGATCCCCAAACTGCCAGGCGCCCAGACCCATCTCCACGGCCTGTAGAAAACGGACATCGTTGCTGAGCGAATCGTCCATCTTGCCTCCTTGGGGGAGATTGTACCACGCCGTTACAGTCAGTAGAAAGCAGGTTGCAGGTGCGTTTCTTGACACCTTTCCGATTTGTCGGTATACTGACACGTGTTACTTGCACGTGTTACCTGTGCCAGCCCGTCACCAGTGATACTGCCTGCCATGAACAGATCTCGCCACGTCACCAGCAAAGATGTTGCCCAACTTGCTGGGGTTTCTCGTACCACCGTCTCCCTGGTTTTGAACAATGTACCGGGAGTGAATATTCGTCCCGAGACGCGACAAAGGGTCCTTGACGCTGCGCGGGCGTTAGGATACGAACCCAATGCCGTTGCTCAGGCACTGGTCAGTCGGCGGACACGAGCCATCGGCCTAATGTTGACTCGTCATCCCGATCAGATCGCAGCAGATGCCTTCCTTCCCCAGGTAGTGGCTGGGATGCTCGAGGTGGCTCATTTCCATCGCTTGCGTGTGCTCATCGAAATTGTCTCGCCCGAACATCAGGAACAGGAATATTTGCGTCTGGCACGGGCGAAACGAATTGACGGCATCGTCTTTTCAGGACCACAAGTCCACGATACGGCCTTAAAAAGACTGGAACAGGAAGGCTTTCCAACCGTCTTGATGGGACGGTTGCCGGGTTCACGTTTTTGTTCGGTGGATGTGGATAATCAACGGGCTGCCTGTGAGGCGGTGTCTTACCTGATCTCGCTGGGACATCGTCGCATTGCCTGTATCACCAATGCTCCGCTTTCCTATAGCGCTGCTGTGGATCGCCTAGCAGGTTATCGTCAGGCTCTGGAACAGGCCAATATTCCATGGGACCCCGCTCTTGTCCGTCAGGGGAATTTTGATCCTGCCAGTGGTTATGATCAGGTGAACGACCTGCTGGAAAGCCGGGTCTCCTTCTCGGCGGTCTTTGTGGCCAGCGACACGGTGGCTATGGGAGCAAAAAGTGCCCTGCGCCAGCGAGGGTTTCGCATTCCAGAAGATATTTCCATAGTGGGGTTTGATGACATTATCTGGTCGCGCTATGCCGATCCACCGTTGACGACCATCCATGTACCTGCGTATGAACTGGGACGCCAGGCGTCTCTGATGCTGCTCGATATTCTCTCTGGCCGCGTCCCCCAGTCTCCCACTGTGCTTCTGCCTGCCCACCTGATCGAACGGTCTTCGTGCCGTGCGGTTCAGGCGGATGAAATTCAACTGCCAGGAGAAAGGAGGTAACCAACGACAAAGTGCGATAAATCAGCCCCCGAACATCCGTCATTCCAATCTCTTGAAACAGAACAGGAGGAAAAAACGCCATGAATGCCAAACGTATTCTATGGGTGCTGTTGAGCACGATGGTGGTGGCCTCATTGCTGATGGGCGCCTGTGCACCCGCTGCAACACCCACGCAACCCCAACAACCACAACAGCCACAACAGCCTCAACCAACACAACCGCAACCTGCTCAACCCACTGAACCACCTCAACCCACAGAAGTACAGGTGCCTGCCGATCTGCCACCCGCTGGCCCAGAACTGGTGGAGGCGTATCAACGAAAGTATGCCGGTACCGTGGTCACCATGGAAGGTCCCTTCACCGATCAGGATCAGGTGAAGTTTGAAGAGTCGATCAAGGCCTTCGAGGAAGCCACCGGAATTGACATTCAATACACTGGCTCCAAAGAATTCGAAGCCGCCATCCGTATCAAAATCGAAGGTGGTAACGCTCCTGACATTGTGGACTTTCCTCAACCGGGTTTGCTGGCCAGTTTTGCGGCTGAAGGGCGTGTGATTGACCTGTCCACTGTGATCAATCCAGACTGGCTGAGGCAAAACTACAATCAGGCCTGGCTGGAGATGGGCACCATGCAAGGCCCGAATGGTCCGATCACGGCTGGTATTTGGGCGCGCGCCAATGGCAAATCGCTGGTGTGGTATCCCAAGAAGGCTTTTGACGAGGCCGGATATCAAATTCCCGAAACCTGGGATGAATTGATGGCTCTCACCGAACAGATTGCCGCCGACGGAGATACCCCCTGGTGCATCGGGATTGAGTCGGGCGCAGCCACAGGATGGCCCATGACCGACTGGATCGAAGAAACCATGCTCCGCACCACGTCTCTGGAGAACTACGATCGTTGGGTGAAAGGTGAATTGAAGTTCGATTCGCCTGAAGTGCGCAAGGCCATCCAATATGTGACCGACATCTGGTTCAACGACGCCTACGTATATGGTGGCCGCAAAGCTATCCCCACCATCTTCTTCGGCGATGCGCCCAAACCGATGTTTGAAAACCCGCCCAAGTGCTGGCTACACAAGCAGGGCAACTTTATCGTCACCTTCTTCCCCGAAGGCCTGACCCCTGGCGTGGACTATGATTTCTTCTACCTGCCTCCGATTGACCCGGCCTACGGCAAACCGGTTCTGGGCGCAGGTGACATCTATGCGATGTTCAACGATCGCCCAGAAGTGCGCGCGGTCATCCAGTACTTCTCGACTGGTGCATCGCTGGAGACCTGGGTGAAGGCTGGTGGGGCCATCTCCCCGCACAATGACGCCAGCCTGGACTGGTATCAGGATCCGGTGAGTCGCAAGGTGGCTGAGGTGTTGCGCGGTGCCACATCCTTCCGCTTTGATGGCTCAGACCTGATGCCAGGAGCGGTCGGCGCCGGCTCGTTCTGGAAGTACATGACCGATTACGTCAGCGGCTCCATCGATCTCGATACAGCACTCAAGCAGATCGACGATTCCTGGCCGCGCTAAGTCGAGCAGGTATTAACTTCGGGGGAGGCTCTCCGAGGAGAGCCCCTCCGAAGTTTTCCCTTTTTATGGAATAATTATTGAGGCACCTGTAACACTCCAGGCGCTGATTGCGCTTACTAACGGAGGCCTCTCATGATCACCCACCTCAAACGTCTTCTGAATTCTGCCATAGGCTGGTTTACAACCACCCTGGGCAGAGTACTGATTTCATTGCTGGTTCCCGTCTTGACCTTCATCGGGCTCTGGCAGGGATTTCTCTTTCTGCGCGACAGCAACGCCCCCAAAATTGTTATCGTTGTCGTTGCCATTATCTGGGGAGTAGGCGGAGTCGCCTTGCTATATGCCATCTCAAACTGGATGGTCGAGCAATTCCCCAATCCCTGGCGTCAACGTCTTTTGCCGTTTGTGTTTGTCGGCCCAGCCATTGCTATTTTGACCTGGTATCTTGTCCTGCCGACTTTTCGTACGCTGATCCTGAGTTTTTATGATGCGACTGGAAAGAATTTTGTTGGACTGGCTAACTACGTCTTTGCCTTCACTGACCGGGTCATGCTGGAGGCGTTTCGAAACAATCTCCTATGGATGATCTTCGGTTCTCTCTTTTGTGTCGGCTTGGGACTGATCATTGCCGTTCTGGCAGACCGATCGCGTTATGAGACAATCTATAAATCTATCATCTTTATGCCCATGGCTATCTCTTTCGTCGGTGCCGGGGTAATCTGGAAGTTTGTTTATACCTACAAAGGAGAAGGGGCCGGCATCGAGGAGATCGGCTTACTGAATGCCATCGTGATTGCGCTGGGAGGAACGCCTCAACCGTGGTTGCTGATCCCTCCGTGGAACAATTTCTTCCTGATCGCTATCATGGTCTGGTTGCAGACCGGATTTGCAATGGTGATCATCTCCTCGGCTATCAAGGGAATTTCCACCGAACTTCTGGAAGCCGCACGGGTGGACGGGGCCAATGAATTCCAGGTGTTCTTCCATATCATCATCCCTTCGATCCGGGGTACGCTGATCACTGTTACCACAACAATTATCATCTTCAGCCTGAAACTATTCGATATCGTTCGAGTGATGACGGGTGGAAACAACGGCACCAACGTGATCGCCAATGAGTTCTATCTGCAACGATTCACGTATAGTCATGCCGGGCGCGCCTCGGCTATCGCTATCGTCCTCCTGCTGGCTGTGATCCCGGTGATGATTTACAACCTGCGTCAATTCCGCGAAAGGAGGGCGTTCTCATGAAAAGTCAAAAATGGTCCAGACGTTTTTCTGGTTTTCTGGTTAACGCTGTCCTGATCGCCATTTGTACGATCTGGTTGGTACCCACCCTTGGCGTTTTTGTCACCTCTTTTCGCCAGAGCGAAGACATCTTTCGCTCCGGCTGGTGGACCGTCTTTCCTCATCGATCACTGGTGAAAGTCGGTGAAATCCAACTACCACCGGATATCGATCCAAATGGCCCAATTGAAATTAACGGCGTTACCCACACCTTTGAAGAATGGCGCGCTGGCGTAGAAATGCCCGATGGCCGAAAACTGGTGTGGATCGGCAACAAACGCAGTCGCCTGGTCGAAGTATACGAGCGCCGCTGGGTAGGATTCGACATCAATCTGACCCTGGAAAATTATCGAAATGTGCTTACAGGCAAAGAAATTCGCTTCAAAGATGCCATGGGACGCGAAATTGTGCGCAAGGGGAACGATCTGGGGGGAGCATTTTTGAATTCGATTGCGGTTGCCGTTCCCTCGACCATCATCCCGATTCTGATCGCAGCCTTCGCCGCCTATGGCTTTGCCTGGATGAATTTCCCCGGGCGGAAGTTGCTCTTTACCGTTGTGGTTGCCCTGCTGGTGGTTCCTTTGCAGATCGCCCTGGTGCCTATCTTGCAAGACTACACAGCCCTTAACTTAAACGGCACCTTTTTAGCCATCTGGTTGGCTCATACTGGCTTTGGTTTGCCGCTGGCCATTTACCTGTTGTTCAACTACATCAGCGAATTGCCTCACGAAACCCTGGAAGCGGCATTTATTGACGGAGCCTCCCATTTCACTATTTTTACTCACCTGATCCTGCCCCTTTCTGTTCCGGCCCTGGCTTCGTTTGCCATCTTCCAGTTCCTGTGGGTATGGAATGATTATCTGGTCGCCCTGGTCTTCTTGGGAGACGCCAATCGGGTGGTGACCAGCGCTCTGGCCGCCATTGTCGGCGAAAAGGGACAGGACTGGCATCTGCTCACCGCCGGCGCCTTTGTCAGCATGATCCTTCCCCTGACGATCTTCTTCAGTCTGCAACGCTATTTCGTGCGGGGATTGCTGGCCGGCTCCATCAAAGGATGATAAATGCTTCCATTAGAGAACTGACCTATGTCTTCTCCCTCCCTCTGGTACAAAGATGCCGTCTTTTATGAACTTCACGTACGCACTTTTTATGATAGCAACGGAGATGGAATCGGCGATCTCCCTGGGCTAATCCAGAAACTCAACTATCTACAAACTCTAGGCGTAGACTGCATCTGGCTTCTTCCAATCTATCCTTCGCCTCGCAAGGACGACGGCTACGATATTGCCGATTACTACAACATTGATCCCATCTATGGAACTCTGGATGATTTCAAGGCTCTGCTCCAGGCCGCCCATCAGCGCGGGATACGGGTGATCATGGACCTGGTGATCAACCATACCTCTGACCAGCATCCCTGGTTTCAGGCTGCCCGGGCTGACCGAAACTCGCCCTATCGAGATTACTACGTCTGGAGTGATACGGATCAGAAATATCGCGATGCCCGCATCATTTTTCTGGATACTGAATCGTCTAACTGGACCTGGGACGAACAGGCCGGGCAGTATTACTGGCATCGCTTTTACTCCTGTCAACCCGATCTTAACTACGACAATCCCCGCGTCCAGGAAGAAATGCTCCATGTAGCCCGTTTCTGGCTGGAGATGGGCATTGATGGCTTTCGTGTGGATGCAGTTCCCTATCTCTTTGAACGCGAGGGAACCAATTGTGAAAACCTGCCAGAAACCCATGCTTATCTGAAGCGGTTGCGCTCGTTTGTAGACACTCACTTCCCCGATCGGCTGCTTCTGTGTGAAGCCAACCAGTGGCCTGAAGAGGTGCGGCTCTACTTTGGAGATGGCGATGAGTTTCACATGGGCTTTCACTTTCCCCTCATGCCACGCATCTTCATGGCCCTTAAGAAAGAAGATGTAACCGACATACGCACCATTCTGGAGCGCACCCCACCTATTCCTGACTCCTGCCAGTGGTGCATCTTCCTACGCAACCACGATGAACTCACCCTGGAAATGGTGACCGAAGAAGAACGGCAATGGATGTGGGAACAATATGCCCCTCACCCACGCATGCGTCTCAACCTGGGCATTCGTCGCCGCCTGGCACCTCTTCTGGATAACGATCGTCGGAAACTGGAACTGAGCCATTCCCTGCTCTTTACCCTTCCGGGGAGCCCGATCCTGTACTACGGCGATGAAATTGGCATGGGCGATAACATCTTTCTGAACGACCGCGACGGGGTGCGCACTCCCATGCAGTGGGACTCCACCCCAACCGCTGGCTTCACCACCGCAACCCCGATCACCCCCCTGTTGAGTGGCGAATATGCCCCTGACAGAGTCAACGTACAACAACAACTGGCAGACCCGACTTCACTGCTCAACACCATCCGTCGCATGATCGCGGTTCGCAAGCGATACCCCGCCTTTGGGCGAGGGACATTCCAGTGGATAGACCCGGGGACTTCTGCCATAGCCGCCTATCTGCGTCTGTGGGAAGACCAGCGCATTTTGGTTTTGAACAACCTGAGCGCTTCTCCCCAACCCGTGAAATTGCCAGCGGAGTTCTACAAACCTGCTGTGAACCTGCTTAACGATCACCCCTTCTCTGTTTCTGACTCCCTGGTCCTTCCCCCCTACGCCTGGTACTGGCTTAAGCAATAACCTCCTCGAACACGACCTATGGAAGCCATTGCTGCTCAGGCGCGCCGCGCATTCCAACTCCTTCTTCCTCGTCTGCATTCCCGACTGACCCATACGATTCGGGCCAGACCGCTTGATTGGGCAACATTCATCCATCGTCTGGAGCGACATTTCCCCACCTTGTTTACCCTGTATTACCAACTGTATGGCACACGCTTCGACTTCTTCTACTACCTGGAAGACCTGCTTCTGCTTCTGGCCCGATCCTGGTTCAAGCGCCCTGCTGACTTGAAGGCTCTGGACGAACAACGAGAACACAATCCTCTCTGGTTTCAATCGCACACAATGCTTGGAGGAGTGATTTACGTTGACCTGTTTGCCGGAAACCTGGAAGGCGTGCGCGCTCGTATTCCTTACTTTCAAGAACTGGGATTGACTTATCTTCATCTCATGCCCCTGTTCAAGATGCCAGAGGGAGAAAACGACGGCGGCTATGCTGTTTCCAGTTATCGCCATGTGCACCCTTCCCTGGGCACCATGACCCGATTACGTCATCTGGCATCTGAATTGCGCGCAGCAGGGATCAGCCTGGTGCTCGATTTTGTCCTTAATCACACCTCCAACGAACATGAATGGGCGCAACGTGCTCGACGAGGAGAGCCAGAGTATCAGGCTTTCTATCGTGTCTTCCCTGATCGCCATTGGCCTGATCAATACGAACGTCATCTACGCGAGATTTTTCCCGATGAACATCCCGGCGCATTTACCTACATCCCTGACTTTGTTTATGTGCACGAAGACGGGCGCACGCAGCAGGGCGCCTGGGTGTGGACGACTTTCCATTCCTATCAGTGGGATCTGAATTACGAAAATCCGGCCGTCTTCAACCGCATGGCAGCGGAGATGCTCTTTCTGGCCAATCAGGGGGTCGAAATCTTACGTCTGGATGCGGTGGCTTTTCTGTGGAAACGCTTGGGGACTTCCTGCGAAAACCTGCCCGAGGCTCACATCTTGATCCGTGCGTTCAACGCTATAGCCCGTATCGCTGCCCCGGCCCTATACTTTAAATCAGAAGCCATTGTTCATCCGGATGAGGTCGTGCGTTATATTGACCCGGCAGAATGTCAGTTATCCTACAACCCTCTCCTGATGGCCCTGCTGTGGAACTCGCTGGCCACCCGCAAAGTCCGCCTGCTATCCCATGCGCTGGCTCATCGCTTTGCCATTCATCCTGAGACTGCCTGGGTGAACTACGTGCGTTGTCATGACGATATTGGCTGGACTTTTTCGGACGAAGATGCGGCCATTTTGGGGATCAACGGTCGTGACCATCGTCACTTTCTCAATGAATTTTATCGAGGGCGTTTCCCTGGCAGTTTTGCCCGGGGTCTACCTTTTCAGGAAAATCCCAAGACAGGCGATTGTCGCATCTCAGGCACATGCGCCTCGCTGGCCGGCCTGGAAAAAGCGCTTCAAGAAGAGGGCCCACAGGAAGTAGAACTGGCTCTCAGGAGAATCTGGTTGCTCCATGCCATCGCTTTTACCGTTGGAGGCATCCCTTTGATCTATTTGGGGGATGAAATTGCTACCCTGAATGACTATTCATATCGCCACGATCCGAACAAAGCCGGGGATAGTCGTTGGGTGCATCGTCCCCGACTGGATTGGCAGCGCTACGCCCGCCGACATGATTCTCAAACGATTGAAGGGCGAGCCTACCGGGGATTCCAGCGATTGATTGCACTACGCAAACAGCACTCGGTGTTCTCCTGTGGCCATCTTACAGTGTTGCCGACAGATAACCCTCACGTATTGGCCTTCCAGCGGCAGGTAAAGGATCAAAGCGCCATTGTCGTGGCGAATTTTTCCGAGCAACACCAGTATCTCAGTGACTCGTTTTGGGGTCGCTCCGAAGTGATTGGACGAACTCCTATCTTCAGTCTCAGTGAACAAACCAGCATTGCACCTCTGGCCCCCCTGGAGCTGATGGTCCTGATGTAAGATTGCCTGCAACGACCAGAGTGCTTGCAAATTGCTTCCCCTGCCAGACTGATCCAGAGATCAGGACGAACCTCATCTTGCATCCTGCAATTCTGCCGGCAGAGAAGGGAACTGGCGGCAGAATGTTTTATAATAGCCTCAAGATCGCCCTGGAGGTTTGTTGTGATTACCGCCTATCATCGTCCTGCCAGCCTGGAGGAAGCCCAGGCGCTTCTGGCCCAACCCAATGCCCGACCACTCGGCGGCGGAACTGTGCTCTCTCGCTGGCGCGGTGAGCCGATCGTTGTGGTAGACCTGCAATCCCTGGGATGGAATCGCATCGAACAACGGGGGAACGAACTGGATGTTGGAGCCACAGTTACGCTGCAACAGTTGCTGGAGTCGGAATTCTGTCCCGATGCGCTCAAGAAAGCTCTCTACCTTGAAGCCCCTCTCAATCTGCGCCATGCGGCCACTGTGGCTGGAACCCTGGTTTCTTCTGATGGAAAATCCCCCTTTGTCACTGCCCTGCTGGCGCTGGATGTCAAACTGATCCTGGCCGACCAGCAGGAAACCGTCCTGCCAATTGGTGAGTTTTTGCCTTTTCGACCACGAGTTCTGATTCGCAGGATCGTCCTTCCACTGCAGGCGCACTTTGCCTTCGAATATGTGGCGCGCACCCCATCGGATATACCTTTACTCTGCGTCGCTATGGCCCGCTGGAAAACGGGGCGAACGCGGGTAGCCGTGGGGGGTTGGGGCCCGGCGCCGGCCCTGGCTATGGATGGCCCGGAGTCTCACGGATACGAAGCGGCAGTGCGCAATGCCTGTTATGATTCCAGCGACTATCGCGCCTCTGCCGACTATCGCAAAGAGGTGGCCGGCATCCTGGCTCGACGATGTCTGACCGCCCTTGACATCGTCCCTTGAGTCGTGATGGGGAAGTGTTCTGTTCTTGAACCGAATACCCATGGAGTTTCCTATGAAGATCACCCTGCATATTAACGGCATAGATCACACCCTGGATATTCCTCCTCACACCACCCTGTTGGAGGCAGTGCGTTCCCTGGGGTATCACGGTGTAAAGTTTGGCGATGAGCATGGGCTCTCCGGGGCCGATACTGTCTTACTCGATGGACGCCCAGTGAACGCCAGTGTGATGCTGGCGGCCCAGGCCGAAGGTCACCAGATCGCCACCATCGAAGCCCTGGGTCAACACCCGGAACAGGGCTGGAAGAAAACCGGAGGACTTCATCCTTTACAACGTGCCTTCATCGAAACCGGCGCCATCCAGTGTGGTTATTGCACTCCGGCCCAAATCCTGGCTGCGAAGGCCTTGCTCGACCGAAACCCCAACCCTACCGAAGAGGAGGTTCGCCAGGCCATTGCCGGGGTGCTCTGTCGCTGCACCGGTTATCTCAAGCCAGTACAGGCGGTGTTGCGGGCCGCTGCGGAGTTGCGTGGCGAGATCGTCGCTTCTGAATCAGAAGGGGTGGCTGGATTTATCCTTCCCGAGCCTCCTGCCGCCGAAGAACCTTTCACGCCGGCTTCCGAAAGTCATCTACCCCAGGTAGCCACTCGGGTGATGCCCAAAATGATCCTGGCGCCGGAGGCCAAAACCTGGCAGACGGTCGGTAAACCCGAGGTGAAGGTAGATGCCATCAAATTAGTCCAGGGCAAGCCGGCCTTTGCGGCGGATATGGAAAAGCGTGGTCTGCTGTATGCCAGGGTGCTTCGCTCCCCTTATGCCCATGCTCGCATCAAGCATATTGACGTGAGCAAAGCCAAAGCCCTGCCGGGTGTGGCAGCAGTGTTGACCTGGAAGGACCTCCCACGAGTGGTGTATTCCACTGCCGGGCAATCCGATCCCATTCCGGGTCCGCTGGATACGTTTTCGCTGGATAACAAAGTGCGTTTTGTGGGCGATCGGGTGGCTTTTGTCGCAGCCGAGACACCCCAGATTGCCGAGCAGGCTCTGTCGTTGATCGAAGTTGAATACGAAGTGCTGCCGCCCATCCTGGATATGCGTCAGGCCCTGGATAACCCGATCGTGATCCACGACGAGCCGGAATACGTGAATTTCGCCAACTCACAGCCCCATCGCAACCTGGCGGCTGAGATCCGCATTGACATCGGCGATGTAGAAAAAGGTTTCCGCGAAGCGGATGTGATCTTCGAGGGCGAATACGTCGTCCCCAAAGTGCAACAGGCTCACATCGAACCCCATGTGGCTCTGACCTATTGGGATGAGGACGATCGGCTGGTGATTCGCACGTCTACTCAAGTGCCGTTTCACGTACGGCGCATTCTGGCACCTGTGCTGGGCCTGCCTATTAAACGCATTCGCGTGATCAAACCCCGCATCGGTGGTGGTTTCGGCGGCAAACAAGAAGTGTTGATTGAAGACATCCCGGCTCACCTGACCATCGCCACCGGCCGGCCGGTGCTCTACGAATATACCCGCGAGGAGGAGTTCATCGCCGCCCGTTCGCGTCACCCAATGCGCCTTCGCTTGAAGACTGGCGTGAAACGCGATGGGACCATCACTGCCAACGAGATGTATGTCCTTTCTGATACGGGTGCCTACGGCTGCCACGCTCTGACCGTCACCGGCAACACGGGCCACAAAGCCATGGCGCTCTATGTGGGTGATGGGGAATATCGTCGGTCGCCCAATATTCGCTTCTATGCCGATGTGGTCTACACCAACACGCCTCCCGCCGGCGCTTATCGCGGCTATGGCGTCCCGCAGGGATATTGGGCCGTGGAACGACACATGGAGAAGATCGCCCGCTCTCTGGGTCTGGACCCGCTGGAGTTTCGTTTGAAGAACGCTCTTCGTTCCGGGGAATATCACCCGTTCAGCACCGCCTGGAACGAGGGACGTGAACCGCGCCCTGAGATCATCCACACCGTTGGCCTGGAGCAATGCGTGATTCAGGGCAAAGCCGCCATCGGTTGGGACGATAAGTTTGGCAACGAAGCCTGGCGACGCTCTGCCGGCCCCCACAAACGCAAAGGAATCGGCGTGGCACTGGTGATGCAGGGTACAGCGATCCCTTACCTGGATATGGGCGGCGCTTCTATCAAGATGAATGACGATGGTTCGTTCAATCTGCTGGTTGGCGCTACAGACCTGGGCACCGGCTCCGATACCGTGCTGGCTCAGATGGCAGCAGAAGTGTTGGGGGTGCCGGTAGAAGACATCCTGTGCTACTCTTCGGATACCGATTTCACCCCATTTGACAAGGGTGCTTACGCTTCCTCCACCACCTATATCTCTGGCACCGCCGTGGTCAAAGCCGCTCAGATGGCGGCCGAGCGTATCCGCATTCGGGCAGCGGACATTCTGAACCGCCAGGCCGATGGAAAATCCCCCGTTCACCCGCAGGACATTCGTCTGCAAGATCGGAAGGCCTGGGCTCCCGATGGCCGTTTTGTTCCCCTGGCAGAGATCGCCCTGGATGCTTTACACCGGAACCAGCAGGAACAGATCATGGGCGTGGCGTCGTATGTTTCTCCCTCTTCGCCTCCACCCTTTGCGGCTCAGTTCGCCGAAGTGACCGTGGACCTGGAAACCGGCGCAGTCACCGTGGATAAACTGGTGATGGCTGTAGATTCAGGGGTGATCGTCAACCCACTCACCGCCTCGGGCCAGATCGAAGGTGGCATGACTCAGGCCCTGGGATATGCGGTCTGTGAGGAGATGACCTGGGACGAAAACGGACGTCTATGGCAACGTAACTTCCGCGACTATCACATCTTTCGCGCCGATGAGATGCCCGACCTGGGAGTCATCTTTGTTGAAACGTTTGAACCCACTCATCCGTTTGGCGTAAAAGCAGTAGCCGAGATTCCAATGGATGGGGTGGCGCCAGCGGTAGGTAATGCTATCCTGGATGCGGTGGGTGTACAGATTGATGAAATCCCGATCACCCCGGAGAAAGTCTGGCGGGCCTTGCGCACTTCCTCCTCGTGAGGTGAAATCATGCTACCCATCAAAGACACCATTCCCGCCCGATCCTTTCCTCTCGTCAACTGGGCCCTGATTGCGGTGAACGTGGTGATCTTCCTGGAAATGGCCTCAGCCGGCCCATGGGTAGAACGAGTGGTATGGACCTATGCTCTGATCCCGCAACGCTTCCTGCTCCATCCAGACGATCCGCATCAGTACCTCACCCTGTTTACGTCCATGTTCATGCATGGGGGCTGGGCCCACCTGCTGAGCAACATGCTGGCGCTCTATATCTTTGGCGATAATATCGAGGACCGCATGGGGAGCCTGCGTTACCTGATCTTCTATCTGGCCTCCGGTGTGGCGGCCGCACTGGTGCATATCGTCTTCAACCCTCTTTCTCCTCTTCCAACAGTAGGAGCCAGCGGTGCTATCAGTGGCGTTCTGGCCGCTTATCTCATTTTCTTTCCCCATTCGCGCGTGATCACCCTGCTCCCGTCCATATTCTTCCTGCCCTGGTTTGTGGAAATTCCAGCCCTGTTTTACCTGGGATTCTGGTTTCTCTCGCAACTGATGAATGGAATGTTCACCGTGCTGGCAGGAGTGCAGGCCCTGGGTGGCGTGGCCTGGTGGGCGCATGTGGGTGGGTTTGTGGCAGGCCTGATCCTGGGGCCTCTCTTTGGACGTCGTCGCTATGTGCGACGTTACTATCTGGACGAATACTATCCCTGGTAGGCACATCATTCTTGATATCTCTTTTGGGAGAAAACAGCATGGATTTCTTCGGCCTGCTCTGGTTGTTTTTCATCCTTTCCTCCCTCCAGCCGGTGATTCGACAGCATATGCTGGAGATGGCCAGACGTCGCCTGCTTGAGACTCTTGAACAGCGTCGCAAGAGCCGGGTGATTGCTCTGATCCATCGCCAGGAGACCCTGAGTTTGTTAGGGTTCCCTCTGGTGCGCTACATCAATATCGAAGACTCAGAAGCCGTGTTACGGGCGATCAAGATGACCGATAACGACGTACCCATTGACCTGATTTTGCACACCCCTGGTGGACTGGTGCTGGCAGCCGAACAGATCGCCCGTGCCCTGTGCAGACATCCATCCAAAGTGACAGTGTTTGTGCCTCACTATGCCATGTCCGGTGGCACGCTGATCGCTCTGGCCGCAGATGAGATCGTGATGGACGAGAATGCTGTCCTGGGGCCGGTGGACCCCCAACTGGGGCAACATCCAGCCGCTTCCATTTTGAAGGTGTTGGAACGCAAGCCTGTTGCCGAGATTGACGATGAAACCCTGATCCTGGCCGATATTGCTGAAAAGGCCATTCGTCAGGTCAAACAGACCGTCCAGGAACTATTGGCCGATAAGATGCCTGCGGATCGTGCCGAACGCATCGCCACCATCCTCTCCACAGGCACCTGGACCCATGACTATCCGATCACGGTAGGCGAAGCCCGGGAACTGGGACTGCCGGTGAGCACTGACATGCCTGCCGAAATCTATCAGATCATGGCCCTGTATCCGCAAACGGCTCAGCGTCGCCCTTCGGTGGAATATATTCCTGTGCCGCGGACGCGTAGTTCTGGAGGCCTGTAATGTCCGATACGATCTACGTGGTTGGTCACGTCAATCCAGATACGGATACCGTGGCTTCCGCCATGGGATATGCCTGGTTGCTGCGTGAGCGCGATGGCCTGGATACCCTTGCTGCTCGCGCTGGCCCGCTCAATCCCCAGACTGCCTGGGTGCTACGCACGTTGGGATTAGAACCGCCCACCCTGCTTACTGATGCTTCGCCGCGCTTTGCTTCCGTGATGAAGCGATTGGATACCATTCTTCCCGATGCATCCCTGGAGGAGGCCTGGGCCCTGGCCAGCAGGACAGGCGGGATTGCGCCCGTGGTCACAGAGGAAGGCCAGCCCTATGGCCTGATCACCGGTCTGAGCCTGTTTCGGTATTTCAATCAGGTGCTGGGTCCCCATCCGGGTCAGGTCACCCTGAAGGATGTAATGCTGGCTGCCTGCAAAGAAGCCGCTGATATCCACGTCCCGAAATTCCAGGCCAACGCCCACATTCGGGATTTTCTGGATAAGATTCTCCGGGGCGAGCACGATGATTTCTGGGTGGTAGACGAACATGGCCTTTATGCAGGCATAGCCCGCCAGCGCGACACGTTGAACCCGCCCCGACTGAAAGTGATCCTGGTAGATCACAATGAACCGCGTCAGGCGATTGCTTCGCTGGAGGAAGCGGAGCTGCTGGAGATTCTGGATCATCATCGCCTGGGGAATCCCCATACCCACGCTCCGATTCGCATGACCGTGGACATCGTCGGCTCTACCTCGACTCTGGTGACCGAACAGGTAGTGGACGCAGGACTGGCACTCCCTCCCTCTCTGGCCGGAGCACTGCTGGCCGGACTTCTCTCGGATACGCTGATCCTGACCTCGCCTACCACCACCCCACGGGATCGCGCTGCTGCCGAGAAACTGGCCCGCTGGGCCTTTGTGGCTGGCAGCCCTCTCAAGGGTGAGACCCTTCAATCCTATGGTCAACATATCCTGCAGGCAGGTGCTGGTCTGGCCAATCGCCCTGCCGAGGAGATCGTGAATACCGATATTAAGCAATTTGAGGCCGCCGGGTTTAAGTTTGCCATTGCTCAGGTGGAGGTCACCGATCTGGTGCAGATTGGAGATCATCTGGAAGCGTTGCGTGAGGCCCTGGATGCACTCAAAGATAAACGGGGACTGGATTTTGCTATCCTGCTGATCACCGATGTAGTGCGCGGCAGCAGTCGTTTGCTGATCACCTCTTCTCCGCCGCCTATCCTCAGCGAACTGCCCTATCCTCCTCTTGCCGATGGCACGCGCGATGCGCCGGGGGTGGTCTCGCGCAAGAAGCAATTGTTGCCGGCGGTGCTGGGTCTGCTGGAGCGATAGGGCGTTATGGTGATGCTCCTTCAGAATTACCGGCGCTTTGCGATCTCGGCGGTAAACCCACCTCAGAATGAAGGGGAAATATCCCCATGAGCGACTTCTATCGTCGCAAACTGCCCCACTGGCACCCCGAAGGAGTGATGTTTTTCATCACCTTTCGGCTGGCGAACTCCCTGCCGCTGCAAATTATTCTGGACTTACAAGACCAACGTGAGCGGGAACGGCAGAGCCTCCGCCTGAAATTCAGCGGCGCGCAATTGCGGAAGGAGCTCTATCAACTGGACAAAAAATACTTCGGACGCTTCGATGAATGGCTCGATCGCTGCATAGAAGAGAGTCCCCGCTGGCTGGCCGAAGAAAGAATTGCCCAAATTGTTGTGAACGAACTTCACGCGCTGGACGGCGAGCGTTATGCCTTGATTGCTTATTGCATTATGCCAAACCATGTGCACATGGTCATAGATACTGCCAAACACCGTTTCAAGCCCGCCCATCATGGACCTACCGTGCCCTACCCACTCACGGATACTCTGAAACTACTCAAAGGGCGCACTGCGCGATACTGCAACCAGGCTCTGGGGCGCAGCGGAAAATTCTGGCATCACGAAAGTTACGACCACGTTGTTCGAGACGAAAAAGAATACGAAAGAATCATCTGGTATGTATTGAACAACCCTGTCAAAGCAGGCCTGGTGAGGAATTGGGAAGATTGGAAGTTTAATTTCCTTGCCAGCGATATGTAGTCGAAATTAATTTCGACTTACCCAGCAACATGTAAGTCGAAATTAATTTCGACTTACCCGGCGACATGTAAGTCGAAATTAAATTTCGACTTACTGAACGGCTTTGACCAACCCGACTGTCAGGTTTTCACCCTCGAAGGTATCCTGGGTGGTGGAGGCTTCCTGCGGGGGAGGGGCGAATTGCAGGTCTACTGTCAGGGTCTCGGTCATGATGTATTCGCGATGGGTTTCAATGGCCTGGCGCAATCCATCGCTGGCGGAGACAAATAGGCGAATGCGGTCAGCGATCTCCAGGCTGGCGGCCTTGCGCAGGTCCTGGACGCGGCGCACGAATTCGCGCGCCAGACCTTCGCGCACCAGTTCAGGGGTCAGGTCGGTCACCAGGGCGGCTACGTAAGCCCCTTCTTCGGCCACGGCAAAGCCGGCTTTGGCCTGGGCTTTGACTTCCACTTCTTCAGGCAGAATGGTGTAGGTCTGACCGTCCACGGTCACTTCCAGGGGCTGGCCCGACATCAGGGTTCGGGCAACCTGTTCCGGGTCCAGGGAGAGAATCGCCTGGCGCAGGGCAGGGAAGCGGTTGCCGTATTTCTGGCCGAGTTGTTTGGGCAGGGGTTTGATGGTGTGCGAAACGGCTTCCGTGGCCACATCCAGCAGGCGAACGCGCTTGACATTGAGTTCGTCGGCGATCAGGTCGGCAAATTCTTCCACTGCCTGACGCTCAAAGGGGTTGGGCACGGAAAAGGAGACTTCTTGCAGCGGTTGGCGGACACGACGGTTGGCTTTCTGACGGGCAGAATGACCCAGAGAGACCAGTTTGAGGACGACATCCATGTGGCGGTTGAGGGTTTCGTCAATGCGCGTTTCCTGGACATGGGGCCACTCGGCCAGATGTACTGACTCGGGGGCGGTGGGATCCACGTTGCGCACCAGGTTCTGGTAGAGTTCTTCGGACAGGAAGGGCATGGCCGGGGCCAGCAGTTTGGCCAGGGTGACCAGGACGGTATACAGGGTGGCGTAGGCAGACTGTTTGTCTTCGTCTGAGCCGGATTTCCAGAAACGACGACGAGAGCGACGCAGGTACCAGTTGGAGAGTTTTTCCACAAAGTTCTGGATCGGGCGCGTGGCCTGAGGGGCGTCGTAGGTTTCGTAGCCCTGGGTCACGTCTCGGATCAGGACGTTCAGTTCTGAGAGCAGCCAACGATCCAGCGTGGAGAACGGTGTATGACCATGACCCTCGGCCAGAAGGGGAGAGGGTTTCCAGCCATCCAGGTTAGCGTAGGTCACAAAGAAGGAGTAGACGTTCCACAGGGGCAGGATGAAGTCGCGCACGACGGCTTCCACCAGGGTGGCGGAGAAGCGGCGTTCCTGACCGGGGGGCGAAGCGGTGTAAAGGTACCAGCGGCAGGCGTCGGCGCCGTGGACGTTGAGGATATCCCACGGATCCACCACATTGCCCAAACTTTTAGACATTTTGCGACCTTGCTCATCTAGGATCAACCCCAGGCAGACGACGTTCTTGTAGCAGGCTGTGTCCATCAACAGAGTGCTGATGGCGTGGAGGGAGTAGAACCAGCCACGGGTCTGGTCTACGGCTTCGCAGATGTAATCGGCCGGGAATTGACGCTGGAAGATCTCCTGGTTTTCAAAGGGGTAGTGCCATTGGGCATAGGGCATGGCACCCGAATCGAACCAGCAGTCAATCACAGCCGGGACGCGCTCCATGCGACCACCACAGGAGCGACAGGTCCAGGTGATCTCGTCTACGTAGGGGCGATGCAGGTCCAGGTCTGAAAGGTCGCGGCCAGCCCGTTCAGAAAGTTCGGCCACGGAGCCGATGCATTCCCGTTCTTTGCAGTTCACGCATTCCCAGATCGGCAGCGGGGTGCCCCAATAGCGTTCTCGCGATAGGGCCCAGTCAATGTTGTTGGCCAGCCAGTTGCCGAAGCGACCTTCTTTGATGTGTTCGGGAACCCAGTTGATGGTACGGTTCAATTCCACCAGGCGATCGCGGAATTGACTTGTGCGGATGTACCAGGTGTCGCGAGCGTAGTAGAGAAGGGGGGTTTTGCAACGCCAGCAGAAGGGGTAGGTGTGATGATAGGTTTCGCTGCGCAACAGCAAGCCGCGCGCCTGCAAGTCCTGGATGATGTAGGGGTCGGCATCTTTGACAAACAGGCCGCGCCAGGGAGTGACTTCTGGAACAAAGGTGCCATCAGGCAGGACGGTCATCAGCACGGGCAAGTCATGTTCCAGGGCCACGCTCATATCTTCGGCGCCGAAGGCCGGGGCTATATGGACCAGCCCTGTGCCGTCCTCCGTGGTGACGAAATTGCCCAGGACCACATAATGGGCGGGTTGCTCTGACGGCAGGAAGGTGAAAAGAGGTCGGTATTTCAGCCCCTTGAGTTTTTTGCCTTTGACGGTTTCGATGACCCTGACTTCTTCGTTGGGGAAGACGCGTTGGAGCAACGCCCGGGCCAGGATCAGTTTTTCAGTTCGGCCCTCCAGGGATCGCTCTACGGTGACGTATTCTTCTTCGGGGTAGACGGCCACCGCTACGTTGCCTGGCAGAGTCCAGGGAGTGGTGGTCCAGACCAGCAGGGAGGTGTCTGGCCGCTCCAGCAGAGGGAAGCGGACGAAGATCGAGGGGTCGTCTGTTTCGTCATAGCCCAGGGCCACTTCGTGGTCCGAGAGCGGTGTTCCGCAGCGGGGACAGTAAGGCACGACTTTGTAGCCCTTGTAGAGCAGATCGCGTTCGTAGAAGTTCTTCAGGATCCACCATTCGGTCTCGATGTAGTCATTGGTGTAGGTGACGTAAGCATTGTCCAGATCTACCCAGAAAGCGATGCGTTCGGTCAGGCGCTCCCATTCCTGGATGTATTCAAAGACCGATTTGCGGCATTCGGCGTTGAAGCGGGCGATGCCGTAGTCCTCGATTTGCTGTTTGCTGGTCCAGCCGTGGAGTTTTTCGATTTCGAGTTCCACCGGCAAACCGTGGGTATCCCACCCCCCGCGGCGGATGACGTGATAGCCGCGCATCACCCGATAGCGGGGGAAGATGTCCTTGAAGACGCGTGCCAGGACATGATGGATGCCGGGTTTGCCGTTGGCGGTAGGGGGTCCTTCGTAAAAGACATATTCCGGGCGTCCCTGGCGTTGCTCCAGGGTTTTCTGGAAGATGCGTTCTCGCTTCCAGAATTTCAGGATTGCTTCTTCCAGAGCGACCATATCGAGTTTGGGGGAGACTGGTTTAAAGGTCATTGCACCTCCGAAGAAGAACATGGTATCCAGCCGATAGGAAACGGGTAACGAAAAACTCCCGTCTCTGTATCAGAGACGAGAGTGTGGCTCCCGCGGTACCACTCTGATTCCTGCCTCAAAGGCAGGCACTCTGCCAGAGTCTATCAACCCTGCGCCCGGGTAACGGTGGGCGAAACCGTCTTCCCTACTCGGTGGGATGATCCCAGCCTTTCAGGTTGCCGCTCCGGGAGGATTTTCGCCCTGGTTCACCGACCTACTTCGCACCAACCGCAGGCTCTCTGACGGCTCCACAGGGGTACTCGTTCCCATCGCTGCGTTTGACGGGGTGAATTATGCCACAGAGCGACGATTTTGACAAGCCGTATTGGTAGTATATAATTATGGAGACATCCCTATTCCAACCGCCAGTCTCTCTCTGCGATGATTTTGACCTATCGTCTGACGCCCTCTGGTTTGGAATCTTATCCTGTCTCGAACGCTTTCACCCTGGACGAATTCACTCGGCTCCTGCCCTCCGGGTTCTATACCACGTTTCGCACTTTCGACGAGCGCCGGCGCGTGCTCGGACTGAGCGGACATCTCCAGCGTCTCTACCGGCCAGCCTGGGCCCACGGCATTCAGCCTGCTGTTGATCCGCAGCAATTGCGCCTTCTGCTGGTCCAGGCTCTGGCTGCACAGGAGGGGGAGGCGCGTCTGCGCCTGGTGCTCACCCGCCAGGGCGAGATGTATCTGGCCCTGGAGCGGTTGACTCCACTACCGGCGGAAGTATACACCCACGGGGTTCGGGTGATCACCCTGCGTTTGCGCCGCCGCCGGCCCGATGAAAAAGCCACCGATTTTATCCTGCTCAGCCAGGAAGCCCGTCAGCGAGTCCGTCAGGCCGGTGTTTTTGAAGGTATGATGGTGTGGCGAGGGCGCATTCTGGAAGGGTTGACCAGCAATTTCTTTTATGTGTATCAAGGGCGATTGGGCACAGCCCGGCGGGGCGTGTTGCCTGGTGTCACCCGACGCATCGTGTTGCGCCTGGCACGGCAGGCTGGCCTGGAAGTGATCGGTCAGGCCCTGCGGGTCGAAGAAACATGTATAGATAACTCAGGAAGAGAATTTCGTGTAGTCGGACAAGGGATGACCACTCCGACAGACCGGTCACAGGGTGGGGGAGGGGAACCGACGTTGCCACACATTTCCGAAGCCTTTCTCACCAGCAGTTCCCGCGGTGTGGTACCCATTGTCCAGATCGATGACCATGTGGTAGGCACGGGAGAGGTAGGCCCGATCACCCGTCAATTGCAGCAGGCCTATGAGGCGTATATCCAGTGCCGGGCGGAAGCGATCGTTCGGTCAGAGCCAACCATCAAAACGTCCCCACAGAATGGATGAGATCGCCGATTCAGCCGGCCGGGCACGCTGCGGTCTTATGGTGTTTGCCTCTTCTCGAAGACCTGATGGTAGGCTTTATCCAGTTCTTCATTGACCAGATGGGTGTACCTCTGAGTCACCTGGATGTTTTTGTGGCGGGCCAGTTCCTGAGCATAGCGCAGATTGCCCGTTACCCGTAATATCCTGGTGACAAAGTAATGTCGGAAGGAGTGGGGAGTGATACGTCCTTCCGCTTCTGGGCCCAAGGCCTGCCGAACGCGTTCGCTGACGATATTGCGCCCGGTAGTGGTGGTGATCGGCCTGACTTTTTTCCCCGCGCCCTTATCGTGGCGGGCAAAGAGGGGCAGGGAGGGAAGCGGGCGGCCCGAAGCGCCGTCCAGCGCGGCCCGGGCGGAGAGGTACTCTTTCAGCGCTGCTAGGCTGCGGGTCGTGAAGCGAACCACGGCCTGTGTATTGCCCTTGCCGATGATAATCGCCCGGCCCTGGTTCCAGTCAATATCGCCACGGCGCAGGTTGCAGGCTTCGTGAACGCGCAGGCCGGTATCGGCCAGCGTCAGTAGAAAGGCGCGATCCCTTAATGCGCGTAAGCGTTCCTGGGGATCGTCAGGCAAATTAATCGTGAAATTATTCACAAATTCAAGTAAGCGCTCGATCTCTTCCTCAGGGAATTGGGGCATACGGTAGCCAGGCCGACGGGCGCGCTGGTGGATGAATTGCTCCAGGCGCGGCAGGTTGATTTCGGCCAGGCGCTCAGCAACCAGATAGGCGTAGAAGCCCTTGACGGCCTGGAGATAGAGACGTTCGGTCGCAGAGGAAAAAACCTTCAGGTAAGCCAGCATCCAGGCCAAACCATCTTCCGTGAGTTGTGAGACTGGCGACTCCGCACCCAGGGAATGTTCGTTCAAGACTTCTTGAAAGACTTTCAGGGCGTTGGCGTACGTTCGGGCGGTATTTTCGCTGCGGGCGCTGCGGACGGTCTCCAGGTAGTTCTGGATGGCTTCGGCGATGGTTTTACCGGTTTCGGGCGTTTCCATGGCGGTTTCCTTATGTTTATGATAATGATACTTATCGAAAGCATTTTTATTGTACAACCAAACCCGCCGCCTGTCAACTCCCCTGCTGCTGCGGACGATGGCCGATGGACCGCTGACCGTGGACCGTGGACGATGGACCATGGACCGATGGACCATATCCTTCCCTTCATCCTTACGCAGCCCCCTACCCTACCCCGTGCAGCAGGATACGGAGGTTTTCTTCGTTCCAGGGACGTTTGTGTTTGAGGATAGCGCACAGAATACCGAGCAATTTGCGCATGGCAGCAATCATGGCAACTTTGAAGGGTTTACCAGCTTTTTGCAAGCGCTGAAAGAAGGCATGTATGACGGGATTGAAGCGCGTGGCCGATAAGGTGGCCATGTAAAGCCCATGGCGAATATCTGCTCGTCCGCCATAAATGCGTCGTTTTTTATCTTTTGAGCCACTCTGATTGGGGTGAGGGGCGACCCCAACAAACAAAAGGAGGCCACTTGTTTGGCTTTCCTGGTCTGTACCTCCTCCAGAGAAGCCGCCAGCATACAAGCGGTGATTTTGCCAACGCCTGGCACGCTTTGCAAGAGTTCTCGTTGCTGGCGCAGTTCATCGGAAGCGTTCATCCGTTCTTCAATCTCTTTCTCCAGGTTGGCAATTTCCTCGTCAAGCCACTCCAGATGGCGCTGGATGTGTTCTCGTACACAACAACTGGCTGTTCCCAGGCGGTTGCTCTCGGCGATGCGAATCTCCAGCAACTGACTGCGGCGAGCGAGTAAATCGCGCGCCTCCTGACGGGTCTCGTCTGGCCGGGGTAGGGCAGACGGCATGAGGTTGCGGCCAAACTGTGCCAGCAGACGGGCGTCCAGACGGTCTGTTTTGGCCAGCAGACCTGCCGCATAAGCAAACGCACGCACGCGCCGTGGTTGCACCCGAGCCACAGGCAGGCCTCCCTGTTGCAAGGCTTCCATCAACGGCCGCTCCAGGCCACCCGTCGCTTCTAGGACAATCAGTTTCGGTTGCTCTGCTTGCAAACGCTTGACCAACTGGTTGACTTGCTCGTCCGTGTAGTCTATACTTTCCACGGGTGACTGCGGGTCATCGCCAAAAGCAATATCCAGTTTATGTTTGGAAATATCAATGCCGATGAAGAGGTCGTTGAATTGCCGTATTGACGGGTCTCCCGCCGGCCAGCATACCTGCGTGGCGCTCCCGACCGCAGATGGACAACCCACCACGAACCGCTAACCGACCACTCAACAACCCGACTAACAGACTAACAGACTAACAAAACGAAAGGACATCCTATGACCACCACATTCGACATCCTGATCATCGGCGGCGGCGCCCACGGGGCCTCGCTGGCCTTCCACCTTGCCTCACGCGGCCTCCAGGTCGCTGTGCTCGAAAAACGTCACCTGGCAGCCGGCGCAACTGGTCGTTCCAGCGGGCTGGTGCGCATGCACTACGACCTGCCCGAAGAAGCCGCCCTGGCCTGGGAATCCTTCCAGTGGTTCCAGGAATGGAACGATCGGGTTGGCCCCGACCCGTGTGGCTTCGTGCGCACCGGCTTCCTGCAACTGGTCAAACGAGAACACGAAGACAAACTGCGCGCCAACACCGCCCTGTTGCAGCGCCTGGGCGTGGTCACCTTCCTGATCACCGCCGACGACGTGCGTCGCCTGGTGCCTGGACTGGTCACCGACGACTTCGACCTGGCTGCCTACGAACCTGAATCCGGCTATGCCGACCCGGTGCTGACTACGACTGCCCTGATGAACGCTGCCCGGGCCCGCGGCGCTTCCTTCTTCCCCGACTGTCCGGTGACCGGGATCACGGTTCAGGCCGGACGAGTGACCGGCGTCACCACCCCCCGCGGCCACTTCTCCGCCCCGATCGTGGTCAACGCTGCCGGAGCCTGGGCCGGCCCGATCTGCCGACTGGTGGGGATCGACCTGCCCATCGGCACCTGGAGCCACGACGTAATGTACCTGCTCCGCCCGCCGGCTATGCGTCGGCCGCACCCGACCGTGATTGACTTCCCCAACCTGATGTACTTCCGCCCCGAAGGACGCCTCACCCTGGTCGGCCTGGAAGACGGCAACCCGTTCAACGAAGACCCCGACACCGATACCTCCCATCCCCATCCTGGCTTCGTCGAGCGTGCGGTTGACCGCATCTGTCGCCGCCTGCCGGCCCTGGAACAGGCCTCGCTGCACTCCGCGCACCGCGGCTACGATGGCCTCACCCCCGATCAACACCCGGCCATCGGCCCGATTGGCCCGCAAGGCTTCTGGCTGGACTGTGGCTTCAGCGGCACCGGCTTCAAAATCTCCCCAGCCACCGGCCTGTGTCTGGCGGAATGGATCGTAGACGGCGCCCCCAGAACTGTGGACATCACCGTCTTCTCCCCCAACCGCTTCCTCGAAGGTCGCCGCCTGGTCGGTCCACACTCCTACGGCGACATCTGGCTATGACTCCCCGGCCTCCATTGCGCTGTGCCTGGCAAAATTCCCTTCGCTGAACCCAACCGCCAACCCTGACCATGTCCTTCTGCCCGTCTGACGGCCTGACTGATCTGCAGCCAGCCCGCTTCCGTCGTCGTGTGAACCGCTTCCTGGTGGAATGTGAGCAGGGCGATCGAACCATCCTGGCCCATCTCCCCAATCCCGGTCGTCTGCTCGAGCTTCTGCTCCCCGACCGCACCGTTTACTTGCGACCCCTCTCCGATCCTGAGCGTCGCACCCGCCACGTAGTGCTGGCGGTCGAACGCGCCGGCCGGCCGATCTTCCTGCATACTGGCCTGACCAACGACGTGGCCGCCTTCCTGATCGAGCAGGACGCCCTCCCGCCGTTGCAGGGCTACCGCGTCCTTCGTCGCGAAGTCCCCCTGGGCGGTCATCGCTACGACCTGTTGCTGGATCGCCACGGTCATCCTCTGCTCCTGGAAGTCAAATCCTGCACCCTGTTTGGCCGTCACCTGGCCCTCTTCCCCGATGCGGTCACCCGGCGCGGCCGACAGCACCTGCTCCACCTGGCCGGACAAGTCAGGCAGGGCCTGACCACGGGCGTCCTGTTCCTGGTGCACACCGATCAGGTGACTTCGTTCCTGCCCGATTACCATACCGACTTCGCCTTTGCCCAAACCCTCTACGCCCTGCGTCAGCGGCTGAACATCCTGGTCCATGCCGTGGGCTGGAATTCCCGCCTGGCGCTGACCGGCCCGGGTCATACCGTGTCGCTCCCCTGGTCTATCCTGGAGCAGGAGATGGACGATCGGGGAGTCTACCTGCTCCTGCTCGAACTGGATCGGCCACAGCACCTGGAGATCGGCCGCCTGGGGAAAGTCTCCTTTCCCGCCGGGCACTACGTGTACATTGGCTCAGCTCGGCGTCACCTCTCGGCCCGTATCGCCCGCCACCTTCGCCGTCGCAAGACCCTGTTCTGGCACATAGATTACCTGCGCCCCCACGCCGATCGGGTGCAGGCCTTGCCGATCCGCACCCCGGACGATCTGGAATGTGCCCTCGCGGTCGATCTGCGCTCCCTGGCCGATGACCTCATCCCCGGCTTCGGCAGTTCCGATTGCGACTGTCCCTCTCACCTGCTTTACTTTGCCACCCCTCCCCTGCATCGCCCCGACTTCATCGAACGCCTGCTCTACTGGCGCATCTACCGCCTTGAAGAGCGATTGTAGACGCGTGGTCTGGTAGTCGCGCGTGGTCTGGTGGTCTGGTGGTCTGGTGGTCGCGTGGTCTGGTTCATCTCCCGCTCTCCTGCTCTCCTGCTCTTCCGCTCTCCCACTCTCCTGCTCTCATGCTCTCCCGTCCTCCCCCTCTCCTGTTCTCCCGCTCTCGTGCTCTTGCGCTCTCCCACTTTCCTCCTCTCCCGTTCTCCCGCGCTCACCGACCAAAGGTAAGCAGTACATTAGTTCTCAAATCACTCCGTGTCTCCGTCACTCCGTGGTTTCTTTCTGCTCCGTATCTCCATCCCTCCGTATCTCCGTCACTCCGTGGTTTCTTTCTGCTCCATATCTCCATTCCTCCGTATCTCCGTCACTCCGTGGTTTCTTTCTGCTCCATATCTCCATTCCTCCGTATCTCCGTCACTCCGTGGTTTCTTTCTGCTCCATATCTCCATCCCTCCGTATCTCCGTCACTCCGTGGTTTCTTTCTGCTCCGTATCTCCATCCCTCCGTATCTCCGTCACTCCGTGGTTTCTTTCTGCTCCATATCTCCATCCCTCCGTATCTCCGTCACTCCGTGGTTTCTT
>FWWL01000905.1_pt1 | contig 77148 bp, 68 predicted proteins | sample 2228331 | NCBI WGS metagenome assembly FWWL01 (sample SAMEA103939775, study PRJEB20133) | metagenome | reverse complement strand
AGTTCGGTATCCCAACGGATGCGAAGAAATTTGATCCCAATTGGCCGGGTCCAGATAACCTGTTCGGCTACACCGGATTAGGGTATGATTATTATAGTAGCCTGTCGTATGCGAGAGCGAGGTACTATAAGCCTGAGCTTGGACGGTTTATTAGTGAGGATAGTTATAAGGGCACTTTGTGGAATCCTCAGAGTCAGAACGGGTATGTGTATGTAGAGAACAATCCGTTGTTGTTTATTGATCCTAGCGGGAACATGAGTGTAATAACCTCTTTTAATGTTGCATTGGGCGCAACAAAATATTTGATAAACAATGCTGTTGATACTGTCGCGTCATTGATGGATGGGGATACATATGACGCCATGTGGGAATTTACGAAAGCGTTAGTTGGCGGAGATATCGGCTTTGATGATTTGAAGAGTATGTTAGCAGAAGAGTACCTTACGCCATTTGTCCACCTTTATCAGAACTATACCCACATTAATGAAAATAATGGGACAAGAGAAGAAGATATGTTGTATGGAGAATACTTCGGAAAAGCCTTATCGACCGTAGCTAGTTTCGCTGTGTCGGTAGTAACAGCGGGGTTAGGCAGTAGTGTCCTGGCAGCCAAAATCGTGGAGAAGGCACCGAAGTTAGCAAAAATATTAAAAATAGAAGACGCGGTAGCTGCATGTAACTGCTTTACGGCTGGGACCAAGGTGCTAACAGACGAAGGGGAGAAGAATATAGAAGACATTGAGGTCGGAGATAAGGTTCTCTCGAAGAATGAAGGAACAGGCGGGCAGTCTTACAAGGAAGTTATTGCCCTTCATCGTAATGAGAAAGATACAACTTATAAGTTGTCAGTAGGCAATCAAATTATTGAGACAACTGATAATCATCCATTTTGGGTAGATGGCAAGGGATGGGTACTCTCCATAGACTTGCAGGTGGGGGATAGGCTAGTCCAAAGTAACGGGAATCATCTAGAGATTGATAACATTGAAATTGTACATCACGATGAAAAGGTAAAAGTTTATAATTTTACTGTTGCTGATTTCCACACGTACTTCGTGAGTGACTTAGGTATTTGGGTTCATAACATTGATTGTGGATGGAGTAAAATGACGGGGAAAACATTAACTGCAGCAGCTAAAAAGCATGGTTATGAACCGACGAATTATTTATCTAATAATGAAAAGGTCTTTTATAATAAGAAAACCAAAACTTATATCACTCAAGATGTTGGAAGTGGCGATGGTAGTGGTCCTCATAATGGCGGAGTTTGGAAAATGGCAAAAACGGTAGAGAACCTTGGAAGTAGAGATACAAGGATGGGTACTTATGATGCTAATTTAGACCGAATAGGAGATTAATATGAATAAATATCGAATATCTAAATATAATCCTTTGTTTAGAGCTGCTAATGGAAGGTATCTAAAAGAAGATTGGATTTCAATAAGTGACATTGGCAAAACTTTTGACGGTAAACAACTCACTATTGAGAGTTACAAAGCTATAGAAGATGGATATGTGAATGCGATTCATTTAATAATGGGGCATATGAATATTCCCTCTTTATCAATTAAAAATCTCAATAAAAACTCCTCAATCGATGTGTTTCAGGATTTAATAAAGAAGTATCAAGAATTATATACTAAAGAAATATTAGATACCTATCATCATGTAAACGAATTGGATAATCTCGAAAAAAATGTACTTGATTCTTATTGTAGGCTTTTACTTAGGGAAAATATTTGGTCAGAAGTATTTTATCAAGAAAAAGTTAAGGTGTTCATTAAATATGACTATTTAATGGGTATCCATTCTAACATGTCATTGGAAAAAATAATTCCTGAAATTGAAAAATCGGGACTGTTTGTAGAGAAGTTCTAGAAGATTGAGTTGTTCTTAATGCATATTGACCTTGAGGGGTAATACCTTCAAGGTCTTTCTTTTACCCCCCACCCAGTGCCGAATGAATCGGGCGGCAGTCTCAAATGGAACTTTACTCTCATCAGACCCATATGATATTTCTTCAAATGCGGATGTACGTACTCGTTCAAGTGTTGACGATTATACCCTAACTATACAAGTTACTCCTTACATATGATCCTCAAAATCATCAGATACCACCGCCTTCCCATTCAATTATCTTACCTTTGGTTTCTCACGGTTTTTCCAAAATAAATAGAGTCTGTAGATGACCGCCATGAGCGGTCTTTTTAAGTTGAATCAGATTTGTAACTTATCAATAACATAGCCCGACCACTACAGTATGAGCGGCGGATAAAAATTTTCAATTTGTTCCGCAACGATCTGGACATAAGAAGCGATGATTACCCTGCAAAGACAATCTGGTAACGTGCCAGTTGACATATAACGGGTAAGGCAACGTGAAGGGCTAGCCGCCTTACTGACCTCATAAGCCGCCGCAGGGCCGTACAGACAATGATTGTGGAAGGATGGAATTAAAGATGAAAACAAGGGAAAACGACTTCTGGCTGACTAAAAGTAACAAAGCCGCTAATTCGTACATGGACGAGGTAGCCAATGAAAGTAGCTTTACTGGACAACACAAAGGATATACTGTCTTGCCGCATAAAATTCATCGCTGTTACAGCTTGAGCCAGTATGAGAAGCTGATATTGGTTGATCTTATCGCTTATATGAGCGACAAAAATCAGTGTTACCCCACCATTGAAATGATTGCTAGAAATATCGGGTGCAGTTCAAAGTCGGTGGAACGCCATATTGGGGAATTAGCGGATAAGAGCATGATTCTGGTAAGTCAGTTCCGTAAGAACAATACGTATTACCTGCCGAACTATCTACATTACCATCCATACTTGCTGATGTCTGAAAAGACACATGAGTTTATCGGCGGCGTGAGAAAGCAAGTCGATGAAAGAAAGCTGACGTTATGGATTCAGGGAATAGTCAAAAGTGAGGGTTACAAGGCTTATACCGCAAGTTTGCAAAAACTTCAAGAAAGACGTTTCTCGACGGACAAATTCGCTGAGAAGGAAACATTGGACAGCTATGCTCAATTCCTAATAACTGAGTTCGCCAAGCGATTTCCTCCAGATGTGAACGGTCAATAATCATGAGTCTGTTACTGCGTCCGACTCTTTGTCCTACTGGGCTACGGAAGAATTAGTTGATATATGGGATCAGTACAAAAAGGATTTTTTTGTTGATATTATTGTACATCAATTAACAAAAAGGATAAGACTTGGACTAGGTCTAATTTTTGGTAAAAATGGTTCACTAAAAGATATTAATATAGGTAGTTGGAATAAGGGAAGTTACGATGATGTAGAGCAGTCATTAACAAAACACTTTGAGAAGCACAAAAATGAGGTAGGTGCTGAGGATGAAGCACAATATTTAAGAAAAGCGCAGGAGTTTGCTAGAAACTTAAAAGGTGCAAAAAAGAGTAAAGTTGACGGCCATGTACCTGGTGTTACAAGATATAAAAAGAATGGCAAATATGTTGATATTGCTCCGGATGGTACAATAGTATCATTTGGAAAGCAGTAAGTGAGGTTAAACATGGATAGTTGGAAAAAAATAAAAATTAGTGGTATTGCTGCAATAGAACAATGTGTAGCGGAATTTAACATTTGGGAGACTGAGAAAACCCCTTATGGAAAATTTAAGATCAAGATATTTGAAAAACAAGATGGATCGTTTATCGGTATATCTAATATAAGGATTAGAAATGCTTATGACGGTTCACCTGAAAGTGCAGTAGGTTTTGGACAAACTATTACGGAAGCACTAAATGATACATTAGAATATTTCTTAAAAATGTTGGGTGATAGGGAGGATTTAGCTGAGGAACAGTTTGAGTGGTCAGATGGTACAGATTTTTAACAATTTAAATTGTAAACTGTATCCTCATAATTAAAGGACAAACCTATTAGATCTAATGATTTTTACCATAATGCGACTAACCCTCGTATTGTGGTTTTTTCTTTTCTTAGTCGTTGGTATCGAAGAAGGAACAGTGGACGATTATTGCGTTTTGCCCGAAGCGCGACATTACGCAGTATACGTATGACAGTGACCACAACCGGGTAAGAATGATCATCGGTTATGCCGATATGGTTAAGTTTAATGAATTTTTTACTGAAGTCTTTGAATTAAAACCTATTTCTTATAAGACAAGTCCTGTATATAATACTCAAGGAAAGGCACAGCTTAATAGCTATGTAACTAGACTAACATCAAATGGTTACACTAATCCAATGGCTGGAGTCTCATGGAATCCAAATGGATATGAGTTCCCTCATCCATTAACGGAAATGGCAACGGAAATGGCAACGGCAATGGCAACGGCAATGGCAACGGCAATGGCAATGGTAACGGAAACGGAAACGCCAAATGCCATGTAGTACCTCCTGGCTTTATCCCGCCCGGGCTGGCCAAGAAATGTGGACAAGTCGAGAAGCCATATCCAGATATGCATCCGGGTGGACCGCGCGAGGGTTGGGAGAAGCAGTTCAAGAAGAAGCATTGGGAGTTCAACTTCACCAATGACGTGAGCCTTGCGAATCCCGAACCGCTTCAAGTGACGGACAAAGATCAATTAAGCGGAACTAACGATTTCTACAGCTGGAAAGAAACGTATACGTATGGAGCCGGTGGAGAACGGATCAGCATGACATATCTCCCAGCCTACGATGCCAACAATGGATGGGATCCCCATGACGGCAGGGCGGGAGCTGAAAAGGGCGTTGCGCCAAGAACACTATGGTACTTAAATGATGCTCTGGGCAGCGCAATAGGTTTGATAGAGAAGGATGGAAGAGTCTCGTCACGCTACCATTATGACGAGTTCGGTATCCCAACGGATGCGAAGAAATTTGATCCCAATTGGCCGGGTCCAGATAACCTTTTCGGCTACACCGGATTAGGGTATGATTATTATAGCGGTCTGTCGTATGCGAGAGCTAGGTACTATAAGCCGGAGCTTGGACGGTTTATTAGTGAGGATACGTATAAGGGGACGCTAGGGAATCCGCAGAGTCAGAATGGGTATGCTTATGTATATAACAATCCCCTCATCTATATTGATCCTAGCGGTCACATGGGTTGGAGACAAATTGATGATTTAGGATTAGGTGTTTATGACACCCTGAAAGATACAGTAACAAATTTCTTTTCTTGGGATACCTACGTAGGTCTCTATCAATTTGGCAAAGCCATTTACAACGGAGACATTAGTGCAGGAGATTTGGTTTCGGCCTTAGGGGATTCAGCAAAAGATAAAATTGAATATTTTGCTACAAATACAAAACCTGTTTTTTCAGGTGATCCTTCGGATGAAGAAGTTCGACGGTATGGTAGTGAAATGGGAGAAATTCTTACTATGGTTGGCGGTAGTACTGCGGCAATAAAATTAATCTCCAAAATCGCTCCTAAATTAGCAAAGATATTAGCTAAGAGCGGGGGGAAGGTCGCATCATCGCTATTGAAAACCGAAGCTGATACTGCTTTCTTTTGGTCAGGAAGAACTGAAGGAATCGGTGGGGCTGAACGAGCATTGGAACTTGCTAATCAGAGAGGTGGAACTACGTTGGAGGGTCTCATTGAGAGCCGAGGGATTAATATGCCAGAATGGGATATTAATAATCCAAATTCTATTAAAGCTTGGGAGGATGTCTCAGCCACATATGCCAATCAAGTTTCTGGAAATGTACGTGCTGTTGTGGGTTCTAACTTAAGGGAAGGTAATATATGGGAAAACGTTGAGTTACCAAGATTAATGAATAACCCTAACGTATCTCAGATTACTACGATAGACCCTAAAACACTTGTTGAAACGATAATATTTAAGAGGTGATTATATGAAGATTACAGGAACTTCAAGTTACATTAAAGTGGAAGTTGATGATAAAACTGTAAAAATTCAAGGTGAGATGATTGTTGGTGGATTTTTAGCGTATTCAGATTCGATAAAAAATTGGGAGTCACCATACGATAGTATCGCAATTGATGATGCGACTAAGTCAGAGATAATTAAAGCAGTAATCGCCGAAACAAAAAATTCTAAGTTTATTATTGAATTTGAATAGACTCTAAAAGAACCTTGATTGGCTTTATGCCTTTCAAGGTTTTTCTTTTGGTGGGGGCTACCCAGTGCCGAATGAACCCATCATTCAACCGATAACACACTTGACCCTTGTAATACCGCTACAATGATTTCTTCAATTCAGCGCTACATTAAACAGGTCGATTATGGTCAGATACCACCATGATAGACCTGTTTTTTGTTATCTTCGCTTTCCCTCGTTTTTCAAAATTCACCGCAACTGTAGAATACCCTGCAACGATATTGAAGGTGAGAAGGAGTTGAATCGCACCTTATAAGTTGGACAGCACGACCATTATAGTACGGGCGGCTAAATCACAGAATTTTGATTATGTCCGCAACGTAACTGACCATTGTAACGATTATTAGTCTGTGAGAACGATCTGCTGACGAGCAGTTTACATAAAGTGTAGGTCTATGGCAAGGCTAGCCGCCCACTCCTTTTATAAAAAAATCAAAAATGAAAGGATGTATTCGCATGGCGAAAAATATTCAAGAAAGACTGATAAAGCTATCATTGGACGAGAATTGGCACAGCTTCCATTGTACGTTCCAACAAAATAAGTATTACATTCCATATCCTCATATGATTAGGAAATGCTACGGTTTAAGCATGAATGAACGAGGCGTACTACTTGATATCCTATCTCATTTAGGGGAGAACGAAGAAGCCTTTCCCTCTCAAGAAACCATTGCATGTAATTTGGGAATTAGTGAATCCACGGTAAAATCGACTATTACTTCGCTTGAAGAAAAAAAATTCATCAAAACGGTTCGTAGAAGGGGACAAGTAAATCGCTACAGAATTGACCAGTTGGAGGGTAATCCTTATCTTGTACTCTCTGAAAACGTTCATTTCTTCTTGAGACTTTATCAGCCAAGGTATTTCAAGAAGACCCTGATTCAATCCGTCATATTGACTGTCATTAATAGCGACTCTTATAAATCATACGCAAAAAAATTGTATGAGGCATATAATTCAAATCAACCTTATCCCGATATCGCATATGAAACCATACTAGAATTACTAGACGAAATAAGAGTGAGGCTTTGGGAAGATAAAGGAGTAAAGACATCATTGCCGATTTATTCGGACTTCGAGTATTACTTCAATCTTTACCTTGAAAGCATTGGCTTTGAAGACGGGGATGAATGTGATTGGGATGAGTACTTAGATTCCGATGGTGAGGAAGCTACTACTCAAGGACAATAATAACGGCTCTCAAAGGTGAAATTAAACTTTGGGACAGTCAATTACACTGTCAGGATAATGAATTCTCGTCTTCGAGAGAGTTGTTAATTGCCTGAATTCAGTAACGGTTGGGGTCTACCACCCAAGCTCAGTTGTTGGCGGCGTGTATAAAAATAAACTCCACCGTAAAGATGGAGTTTTGTTTACTATTGCATTGGATCTGGAACCAGATCTTGTTCCATCAGTTCCTTGTTCGTCTTCATTTTTTTCATATCATCGCCGAGCTTCTTCATCTCTTTCTCCGTAGGTGCCATAGAACCGTTGGTCGTTTCCGACAGCACTTTGGAATGCGAGTCCTGATAGAAGAGCTGCTCCAGCTCGAATAATTTGGTTAGCGCCGCATTGCGTATGCTTCTCGGGATGGATTCGCCGCCTTGGAAATCTGCTTCCTCGAACTTAACGATCGTATCTCCCTGCTCACAGCTGTGCGTAGTTAATATAAGCGGATAGGTTAAATTAGAGGCCTCATCAACGATGACAAGCTTGTACATCGCTCGCTCTGTATATTCAATACGCTCTAACCCGAGCTCTGACAGTTTCTCGTATACCTCGTCTTTGTTCATATCCATCCCTCCTTAGCCTAGCGAAGCAAATGCACTTCGCCGAAGCCCCATGACCTGAAGCATTCGCGGCGTGGTTATATGCTTAGTTCTGCCTGGAATCCGTCGAATAACCGGGCGACGAATCAGCAGACCGGTTAGTAGCGGTAGATGAGCTAACGGATGTGTTCATAGCGTTTTCAGACGCTTTTTGCTGCTGCTGCCTGTTCTCTTTGGCTTGCTGAAGCGACTCCATAACCACTTGCTTGCTTTCCTTTGCTCGTTCGAGCAGATCGGAGGCTTGGCTGCTAACAGTGCTAGCTATTTCCTTACCTTTTACTCCCACTGTTGAAGCAAGCTCTGTTGTTTTATTAGATACATCCCGGTATCTTTTGGATAAATCTTGTCTCATTTGGGCACCGCTTTTTGGTGTCAACAGCATTGTAGTTGCCGCTGCAATTGCTCCTCCTATAACCATTCCCATCATCATACCACCACGTCTAGTTTCTGTAGCCATCCTAATCCTCTCCTCTTCTCATAATTGTGTTGATTGTTTAATAGTCCTATGTAACCATCTTTTCATCTTTTGAAACAATGTGGTATAACTACAAGTAGGAGTGGAAGTTTACACAACCCAAGAAGGGGATTTCAGATGAGTATCATAATTGTTGACGATAACGCAACCAATTTGTTAATCATTGAGAAGATATTGCGGAAGGAAGGATACGAGGATCTGATCCTGGCTTCCTCTGCAATGGAACTGTATGATATTTTGGAAATCGATTCAACCTGCACGAAGCAGGAAGTTACAGTGAATTTAATATTGATGGATATGATGATGCCAGAGATTGATGGGCTGGAGGCTTGCCGACGTATACAGGAACAGGAACGGTTTCGAGACATTCCTATTATATTTGTAACTGCGCTCGGGGACTCTAATAAACTGGCAGAAGCTTTGGACGCTGGAGCGAGCGATTATGTAATGAAGCCTATTAACAAGGTGGAGTTATTAGCGCGTATTCGGTCTGCCTTCCGATTGAAGATGGAGAAGGACTGGCATAAGGAAAGAGACAAGAGAATCAAATACGAGCTGGATCTTGCCAAACAAGTGCAACGAAGCGTATTAAGTGAACCGATCCGAGATGGGAATATAGAAATTGCAGCTTTATATCGGCCATCTTCGGAATTGGCAGGTGACTTCTACGCTTGGCATCGCATTAGTCCGAACCGTTATGGAGTTATGCTTCTCGACATGATGGGGCACGGAATTTCTTCATCCTTAGTGTGTATGTACATTTATTCTTTCTTGCAGCATACTATATTGCGCATTTCCGATCCGGAAGAAGTCATGCAGGAACTGAATCGGCACATGAATCAGCTGCATATGTCGGATGAATTGATTCAATACTACTTCACAGCCATTTACCTTGTTGTAGATACGGAGCAAAAAACAATCGAATATGTTAACGCGGGTCACCCCGCTGGAATCATTGAGGTGGATGGTGAGATCCGGACACTAAATGAAGGCTGTTGTGCGATTGGCTTTTTCGACAATATCGACATTCAAAAAGGAATGATCCGATACAAGGATAAGATTAGGGCTGTCTTGTTTACAGATGGACTGATTGAATGGATTGGGGATGATCAGGAAAGTGGAACGAATATGCTGTTGCAGACCTTGCAAAAAAGTTCAAGCTGGGTTCCAGATGAACTGATTGGACGTCTAGTTCCAGAATCACTGACGGCTATCCAACAAGACGATGTGTGCTTAGTTGTAATTGAATCCACGTAGTCAGGTTCTCAGCTCAGCATTTGTGTCCCTTCATTAATGTAATGAAACAAACACGCTTCTTATCCTGTTAATTTGGGATAGGGGGCGTTTTTTGCTGTTTCAACGCAACTTTATGAGTTTATAAGGGAATATACAAGCTACCAGCAAAGGGGATAGTCATATGATGACCACAGCAACTGCTACTAGCGCAGAACAGGTTAATGTCAGCTTCATCTCAAATAGATATCCAAGCTACAAGCAAGCCAGAGATGCAGAACTTCAAGTATGGGAGCCGAATGCTAAGCAAGTTTGTGTAGTAGGTCCATTCAATGGCTGGGACGGAAGATGGCACGTTATGGATGAATGTGACGGTGTATGGTCCCTTGCAATCCCTGGGCTTGAAGAAGGAACCTTTTATAAATTCGAAATTACTACACAGGATAATGAAGCTTATTTGAAATCGGCAGCGTACGCTTTTCCTGCAAAACTTTTGTCTGATGCAGGGAGCGGAAGGGGGATCATCGTATGAGAAGCATGAGCATACTCAGTTTAGTCGTCGGAGGGGTAATCGTATGGACAAGCCTGTCATTAGGAGGAGATGCGACTTACGAAGCATCGCCTTCTGCAGTGGCAGCGGAAACGTCCTTGACAACAGCAGACCAGACGAAACCTGTATCAGACACTACACGGGCTGCTCTTGTTACTCCGGATCCAACGTCTACAATAACACCAGCGCCTGCGCCTCCTACCGTTCAGACCTCGTATAGTCTGCAAACCGTAGAGGGCATCTCTCTAAGCTACGATCAACAGGATGTAATTGAACAACTAGGCAAACCGGCTGGAGTCACGAATGACGATTATAATGTTGGTTTTCAAATCTTTCATTACCCTCAGATGAAAATTGGTTTCAGTGAAGGGTATGTCGATTATGTTAAAGTAATGGCATCCGCAGGCACCATTTCCATTGACGGCCATACGATTCCGATTACACTGGAGGCTGTAGTAAGTGAATTAGGTGAGCCTGATTTTGTAGCGGAGGATGGGCTTGTATTCAAAGGTCCGCAAGCGGTTATTAAAGTATTTGTGGATTTGGAAACCCATGAGTTGACATCTATTGATTATTTTCATAGAACAAGCGCATGATAAAGGATAGGAAAACAAACAGCACTTGTGCGTGCTTTAAGATATTGGTACTATGCTACTATAAACCTTTGTCCCGGGAGTGATGGCAAATGACGATGCAGAAATTTAATATCGATTGGCAAGAAACCAAGGAAGAGGTTGTCCTTCACCTCAATGGCGAGCTGGATTTATCTGCTGCACCTGAACTCCGTACTGCATTGGAAAGAATCGTGAACAAAGCAGACATCATTCTTGTTTTGGACTTGCAGAGATTGAAATACATTGACAGTACGGGGATCGGTATTATTGTATCCGTCTTGAAAATCAGAGATGAGATCAATGCGCCATTTCTTGTTAGAAATATTCCGCCAGCCATTAGAAAACTGTTCGATTTAACAGGTATCTCCGGATTTCTTATTGAAAGGACGTAATGAACAAGCATGAATAACATTCGCTTACAAATACCCGCTCAGGCGGATTATCTCGATGTAGTTCGATTGTGTCTTTACGGAATTGCAAGCAAGGTCGGATTTACATACGAGGAAATTGAAGATATGAAGGTAGCGGTAGCGGAAGCTTGCAACAATGCAGTCTTACACGCCTATCCAGACAAGAATGACGGAGTGATAGATATTCATTTCGATTGCGATGCCACCAGCATCAAGGTCGTTGTGAAAGACTACGGTGTAACCTTTAATCACACAAATGCCCTCCAAGAAGCAGCTCCTATTCGAGGCAGTGAAGCCCGGGAATTGCAGGCTGGAGGTTTAGGCATTTATTTGATGCAAGCCTTGATGGACGAAGTGAGCGTTCAATCCGAACAGGGAACACAGGTCACGCTTACCAAATTCAGGGCCGAATAACAGCACGGATCAACGGTAAAATTTACCGCCTGATCCGTGTTTCTTTTTTTTCTGGGCGCGATTCAAAATTACAGTGACGGGGTAAAGAAGCAGTATACTAAAATGCCTAGAAGGATAAAACAAACAATACTTGAGGAGGGGATCGTTATGATTCTGGAAATTAGCTTGGCCGTTGTAGCGCTTGCGTTCGTTGTTCTAGTATTCTACCTAGTGCAAACTCTAAAAACCTTAAATGGTTCACTCGATGAAATTCGAGGTACAATGGTTCAGATGAAAGGGGAATTAACGCAAGTCAGCTCCGAGGTGAAAGATGTCCTCTATCATACGAACCAAATGGCTGTTGATGTGCGTGCCAAGCTTCAAGATTTGGATCCGTTGTTTAATTCAGTGAATGATGTGGGCAAAGTGGTGAATGATTTGACTTCCACTGTCAGACACTCGGCTGAAGCGGTTACGTCCATTATTGATAAGGGAAACCGTAAGGTGCAAACAGCAAATCCTAGCAAAATCAGTGCGATCATGAACAGTATACCGGTCGTGATTGACATCTGGAGAAGCTTGAAGAGCCGTAAGAATCAACCTGTTACTACATTATCCAAATTGAATTAATCGAACAGATTGCAACTTTACTATAATGATTTGGGAGGAATACCATCTTGAATGCAACTAAAACATTTCATTTTACTAAACAAACGAATGAGTTAGAAAATGCGGTTATACTAAAAGGGGATCTTGATCTTTCCGTTGCATCGGATCTAGCAGAGGAATTGAAGCCGTTGATTGCGGAACAGAATCGCGCTCTCGTCCTGGATCTGCAAGAACTGCAATATATAGATTCAACTGGGATTGGGATTATCGTATCGATCCTGAAAGCCAGAGATGCCATGCATGCACCCTTTGCTGTGACGAATATTCCCCCGAAAATAAAAAGATTATTCGATCTAACAGGGATAACGAAGTATATCTTACCGCTGCCAGCTCAGAATTCCTAGGAAGGGAAAGAACAATTGTATGAACAACTCCATTGTAAACCTAACGGTTCCGGCGCGACCCGAATACCTAGATGTTATAAGATTAACTTTATACGGTCTTGCTTCCAAGGCCGGATTCTCTTTTGAAGAGATCGAAGATATGAAGGTGGCGGTTGCAGAAGCATGCAATAATGCTATTCTTCATGCGTACAAAGGTCGTGATCCGGGTAATGTACATCTCCGCTTCAAGCTCGCTGAGCAGGAGATTACGATTCATGTTAAGGATGAAGGGAATAGCTTTAATTATGAACACGTTGCTCATAAAGCCGCCTCCTTGCATAATCAACCGCTAAGTGAAGCTAGGGTAGGAGGGCTTGGAATCTTCATGATGCAAGCACTTATGGATCATGTGCAAGTCCATACGGATGGCGGCACGGAGGTTATTCTTACCAAGCGTCTAAGTAGAAAAGAGGAAATGGCATGAGTTCTAATGCAGCTTCACAGCCTCAAATTGAAACGAACCCTTATTTGAAAAAATATCAGGAAACGGACTGCAACGATGCAGCAACAGAACTGCTTATTCATTATGAACCAATCGTGCGTATGGCAGCAGGTAAAATGTCGCGCAGCCGTCCTGATTTATACGAAGATTTGTTTCAGGTAGGCCAGATGTCGATGCTGCGTTTGTTCAAACGTTATGATGCCACGATGGGCATCCCGTTCGAAGCTTATGCTATGAAATGTCTGATTGGCCACCTGAAAAATTATTTGCGCGACAAATCCTGGTACATCCAAGTACCCAGAAGAGTGAAGGAAAAAGGACTGCTCGTGCAGAACGCAATTGCGGATCTTACGATTGAATTGGAACGATCCCCGCGTGTGGAAGAGATTGCGGCACACTTGGAGCTGTCCGAGGAGGAGACAATCGAGATTCTGGCGGGTCGTGATTATTATCACTATACTTCTCTTGATACGCCTCTCTCAAGTGAGGGGGACAGCGGCGCTACCATTGGGGACTTAATCTCAGTGCAAGGCGATGAATATGGAGCTCTGGAGAAAAAGCTGGATCTGCAGCAGGCTATGGAACAGCTCAAACCGGAGGAGCAGAAGGTGCTCACCCTTGCTTTTAATGAAGGATATTCGCAACGTAATATAGCCGATCAATTAGGCATTTCACAGATGAGTGTGTCCCGGATACAAAGCAGGGCCATTGCCAAGCTGAAGGAGCATTTGCAAGACAATCCTCTCTATAACAAACCGTAATGTACCTTGAATGGTTCAAACCCGCAGGATCGGTTTAAATACTCGTATACCTACTAAAGGCGGTGAGTTCCGATGATTGTCAAACACAAAATAAGCTTAAAAGATTGTGATGTATTGGTTTGCGATAATGAAGATTCTTCTTATCATGTAAGCATACAATCTTTAACCAATCCGCTAGGACGCGGTAATGTATTGGACACGTTCGATGACGAACAATTAGCCTTACAGGCTGCGGAACGCTTTCACTGGATGTATACGATAGCCAAGGAAAACGGGTATTATTTAAAAGAGAACTGCTTCATGAAGCCAAATAAAGAGCAAATTCATATTAGTATTATGAAAGACGGCGCAATAACAAAGGAACAATACGTTTTACGGCTGCAAGCGTAGAAACGGGCGAAGGCCCGTTTTTTTGCGTGTGCTTTTTTTGGCAAGGCGGGTCGCTTAATTTTGGAAGTCTAGCAGCAAAGAGATATGTGGTATAGTTGAACATGTATGCATTCGGTCATGACTCAATCTGTGTATCGGGAGGAAGCTATGAGAAATAGGTTACATTTAGGAATTCGCACCAAAATCATGCTCGGATATATTTTTGTTATTTTGTGTCTGGGCGCGACCATTATGTTAGTCATGGATCGGATCTCTGACAGGCAAGATGCAATCAATTTCATAACCTCCCATGATATGAATGTGCATAACTTACTCAGTGAGATAGAGAAAAATGTACTTAGCATGGAGACTGGGCAGCGAGGATATGCGATTACTGGAGATTCGCGTTACCTCGACCGGTACAATGAAGGAAGTCAATTCTGGCACGTGAATTATAACTCTCTTCATACATTAATGAGCGATAATCCTGTTCAGCAGCGCAATCTGGAGAAGATTAAACCTATTATCGAACACTGGATCACGAATTCCGGCGAACGTGTCATAGCTCTCAAGAGGCTTAACAATTCTGAGGGACTGGCGGAATATTTCAAAGAAGACCCAGGCCGCAATGACATGAATAATTTACGCAGCCAGATCGAATCGATCCGAGTGGCGGAAAAGAAAATGACAGATTCACGTGCTGCTCATTTATTGCAGGATTACGAAAATATCAAGATTATATTGTTTGTCATCCTATTCATTGTAGCCGCGATATCCCTTCTGGTTTCCCTATTTATATCAGGTGTCATTGTGAAAACGATCCATCAAGTTGTGGGTACAGTAAAGCGAATTGCGAAGTCCGACGGGGAATCGAACGAGCGTATTTATGTCCAAACGAATGACGAGATCAAGGAGCTGGCGGATGCCACGAATCATCTGCTGGATTCTCTGGAGGAAGAGGGCTGGGTGCAGACTCGAGTGACGGAGGTCGCTCAGATGTATCAAGGGATTCATCATATTAACGAGTTAGCGGAAGTTATTATTAACAATCTGACTCCCATGATCGGAGCTTCTTACGGGGCCATCTATTTAAATAAGAAACACAGCGGGCAATCGTTCTATGTGAAAGCAGCAGCCTACGCAGATTCTGGTAACGAGGTCGCTGCCAACAGTTTCAGATCGGGCGAAGGACTAGTAGGTCAGTGTGCCGTGGATAAGAAGCTGATTCTGTTGAAGGATATTCCCGAGCAATACGTACAGATCCATTCGGGGCTTGGACAAGCCTCGCCGCGCAGCTTATTACTTGTGCCTGTTCTGTATGAGAATAATGTGGAAGCCGTAATCGAGCTGGCTTCCTTTGATATATTTGATTCCAAACACGTTAAGTTGCTCGAAGAGATTGATGGTACGATCGGTTCTTCTATTGTAAATGTGCTGGGTCGTATGGAAGTGGAACGATTATTGAATGAGTCGCAAATGCTGACTGAGGAGCTGCAAGCCCAGTCTGAGGAGCTGCAGGCTCAGTCCGAAGAGCTTCAGATGCAGCAGGAGCAGCTGAGGATGAGTAATGAGTTCCTGGAGGAGCAGAACCAATCCGTCGAACAAAAAGCGTTAGAGCTAAAGCGAGCGAAGGACGAGCTCGAAGAGTATTCTACTCAGCTTGAGCGCAGCTCCCAGTACAAGTCCGATTTCCTGGCGAATATGTCGCATGAATTGCGTACGCCGCTTAACAGCATATTAATCTTATCGCAGATGTTATATGAGAATGACCAAGGCGGTCTCTCTAAGGAAGAAGAGGAATACTCCCGTGTAATCTATACAGCGGGCAAGGATTTATTAACACTTATTGACGATATTCTTGATTTGTCTAAGGTAGAGGCAGGGAAGATCGAAATTATGGCGGATGAGGTGAACATAACTGAAATTCCTCAGCTCCTGAAGCAAGTTTTCGATCCGATCGCGGCGCGTAAGGGGATTGCCCTGAATATGAGGATCGATTCCGATGTGCCGGATGTATTCATGACGGATGGCCTGAGACTACAGCAGATCCTTAAGAACCTGTTGTCGAATGCGTTCAAATTTACCGAAGAAGGATCGGTCACATTCCGCATTAGTAAGGTAGAAGCTTCTGAAGTAACGGAACGATTACCAGTCCAGGAAGGCGAATTGGTTGTAGCGTTCTCTGTTACGGATTCCGGAATCGGGATCCCGAAAGACAAGCAAAAGATAATATTCGATGCCTTCCAACAAGCTGACGGCACGACTAATCGTCAATATGGCGGAACAGGTCTAGGACTTTCCATCTGCCGTGAATTCAGCAAGCTTCTAGGCGGCTTCCTGACGGTGGAAAGTACGCCTGGTAAAGGAAGTACCTTCACCTTATATTTACCTCAAATGAAGGAGACGGGTATCCCGAAAGGGCTTATCTCTGAATCAGCTGCTGCCTTGGAGCGTCCTATTCTTCGGACCTCACCTAGTTCAGAGGTTGTTGAGGATATGGCTTCCAGTTTGAATGAACAATTGAATAGGGATGCAGCTTCTTCCGAGCCCAATGCAGAAGAGGAATTATCAGAAGATTCCTTTTTCGAAGGAAAGAGTATACTCTTGGTTGATGATGATGCTCGTAACGTGTTCGCGCTTGTGACTGCACTAGAAAATAAAGGCATTGAAGTTAGGACCGCAAGTCAAGGACGTCAGGCTGTGGAAATCATGAATGACAATCCTGATGGGTACGATATCGTCCTTATGGATATTATGATGCCTGTTATGGACGGCTTTGAAGCGATGCAGACCATCCGAAATGATCTGGGTCTGAAGGATCTTCCGATCATTGCCCTGACGGCCAAAGCCATGAAGAATGCCAGAGAACAATGTATGGCTGCTGGCGCTTCAGACTACATTAGCAAGCCTCTAAATATGGATCAATTGTGTTCTTTGATGCGGGTATGGTTGACGAAGCAGGTGAAACATTGAGTGAATCTAACTGGATAGAAGGCGTGGAGCCTCAGGATCAGCCGGACAATGAGTTGGAACAGATTGAAATCGGACTTTTGTTGGAAGGAATCTACCGGTGGTATGGCTTCGATTTTCGGCACTACGTTCGCGCTTCTTTGCGCCGGCGAATCCTGAATCGACTCAGGTTGGACAATTTACCGACCATTACTGCCTTGCTGGATAAACTGCTGCACGAGCCGAAGTATATGAATATAATATTGAATGACTTCTCCATCAAAGTAACGGAGATGTTCCGAGACCCCAGCTTCTTCCTGGCATTTCGCAACCAAGTTGTTCCCCATCTACGAGAATTACCCGAGATCCGTATCTGGCATGCTGGCTGTGCTACAGGTGAGGAAGTATATTCGATGGCTATCCTGATGGAGGAAGAAGGCCTTGCCGAGAAGACAAAGATCTATGCCACGGATATGAATGAGATAGCGATTGATGCCGCGAAGGGGGGGGCGTTCCCCTTGAAGCAAATGCAAATGTTCACAAAAAATTATTTGGAGTCCGGGGGCACCGAGGCTTTTTCTGAATATTACACGACTGACCATCAGTATGCTTATTTTGCTTCCAGGTTGAAGGAGAATGTGATGTTCGCCCAACACAACCTGGCGACGGACCGTTCATTCAACGAATTTCACGTCATCATATGCCGGAATGTCATGATCTACTTTGACGGGATTTTGCAGAATCGGGTACATGACTTATTTTACAACAGCTTAACGCCTAGCGGCTTTTTGGGATTAGGAAATAAAGAGTCGATCCTGTTCGTGGAGAATTCATCGCATTATGTGGATTTTGTGGCGTCCGAGCGTCTGTATCGAAAAGTTTAATGGATTAATAATCTAACCTCTGGAGTAATGCTCCGGAGGTTTTTTCAATGGAAGCAGTAAGGCTGAACCTCCTTTTGACTAGGTACTAACCGGATCGATATTGTTTCACCGCTGGGCACAGAGGGTAATAGAAACTATGAAACACTAATCTAAATAACTGAAGAGAAGCGAGGTGTTCTACATGTTATCATGGGCAGCATTATTTCTTATCGTAGCACTTGTAGCCGGTGTATTCGGATTCTTCGGAATTGCATCTGCCGCTGTAGGGGTAGCTAAAGTATTATTCTTCGTCTTCCTGATCTTATTCGTGGTATCCCTCATTATGGGCAGACGCCGAAGTACTAGCTAGAGATTATGAAAGCTCAAGGAGGAATTCTATATGAATAAGTTTACTAAGTATAGCGTAGCATCCAGCGTTAATGAAGCGCAGGAGACGGTTCGTCAGTACAACAAGGAAGGCTTCGATCGGGACCATATCTACGTGCTGACACATAGTAAGGAAGGAACCGATTATGTAGCCAATTACACAGGGACGGATAAGATCGGAGTGTCAGAAGAAGGCGTGCTGACATCCCTTGCGAACATATTCCGTTCGCGCGGTGATGAGCTGCGTGCGAAGATGCAGTCGCTTGACTTGCCGCAGATTGAAGCGGAGCGTCTGGAAGAGGAGCTCGACCACGGCAAGATTGTTATCCTTGCATCCAGCCGACGCTAAGGCATGAGAAACCTATAGAAACCGCTATTGCAGCGGGTTCTGTAGGTTTTTTTTGTGATTTCACGCCAGGATTTATACGAGAATACAAAACCCCAACACGGATAAGCCATGTTACTATTGTCTATTTGGGCCATTTCATCACTCGGCTACGAAATAGCCAATCTGACTATCCCTTATTTCCAAATTGTGTAATGAATTTTCCTTAAAACCAGTCCAATAACCAATAGTAAAACTTGCTATTCCAGAGAAAGCCGTCTTTCCCGCCCAAATAACCTATACTAGCGCTGGCTAATACATCTCAACAGGACCTAAGTTGTAACAGTATGATTAACTAATTCATCTCTCCGCGATCCACAACGTGACGACCGTCACAAGATACAAACCTAAAGGAAAGCAGAAACCAATCAGCGCATGTATGGCTCGGTAAGGCTGCGGCCTGCGTGACAGCCATAGATCGAACAGAAAATATAACAAAGCGGCAAGGATGCCAATATAAGAAAGGATGCAGCCGAACAAAAGGTGCAGCCCGGCAAGAAAAACTTTTTTCGTTAGAGGACGGTTAAGAGCTTGCTTACGGGCTAAGTTGGCTACGATGTAATCACTGATGAGAGAGGTGAGACTGCCATACAGGAGCAGCACGGGAAAGCTGACTATCAAGTAGACAGGAATCACTTTCCACACATCAGCAAAGTATCCTCCTATGGATTGTGGATCTACCCAGAGATTAGGCTCAGCGAGTGCGAAAAGAATGGCGAACAAACAGGCAGATAGGCAAGCGCTTATAACTTTTCTGGCGATCAGCGGTTTAATCCGAAAGGACATGGGGTTCCCTCAATTCGTTGTGAATAATGGCCGTACATTAATTATTAGAAAATTCCACATTTTTCTTGCTGATTCCTCCCCTGGATTTATAATGAAAGAGAATCCAAGGATGAGGGGTGCAAATATGCAAGCGGACATTGTGATCAAGAATGGTTTAATTATCGACGGTACGGAGAAGGAACGGTTCAAAGGCAATGTAGTTATCAAGGATGGCAGGATTATAGCTATTACCCCTGTTGAGCTCACGGAGAATACAGAGTGGGAGGCTCGGGAAGTAATTGATGCGGACTGGAATATCGTATCGCCTGGATTTATCGACTCGCACACCCATTCCGATCTGATGCTGCTTTGGAATCGTCAACATGCAGCAGGGTTATGCCAAGGCATAACGACCGAAGTTCTTGGACAAGACGGACTTTCTTATGCACCGCTAGGGCGTGATAACCTGGAGATGTATTACAAATTTCTGTCCGGATTAAATGGAAGCCCAGACATCCCCTTGGATTGGTCCTCGGTGAATCAATTTCGCATGAAATTCGACGGTACCGTTGCGATCAATACCGCTTATCAGGTTCCCCACGGAGCATTAAGGCTGGAGACTGTAGGAATGCAGGATGTTCCGTTAGTTGGCACTAATTTGGCCAAGGCTAAGGACCTATTGGATCAAGGGCTGAAGGAGGGCGCGGTTGCGTTCTCGACCGGACTGAGTTATTATCCGAACTCCTTTTCGGATACCGAAGAGATGGTGGAGTTGTGCAAGGTTGTAGCAGCCAATGACAGTGTCTACGCAACCCATATCCGCACTGTTTTTCGCGAAACTTACATAGATCCAGTATTAGAATCGATTGAGATTGCTGAGCGTTCGGGAGCAAAGCTTCATTTCTCCCACTATCGTACAAGTATCCCGACTGCAGGACAAGTGCATTCTATTATGAAAGACATTGACGCAGCGCATGAACGCGGTGTGAGTGTCTCACTAGAGCTATACCCTTACCCATCAGGGAGCGGTTATGTGGTCATCTTTATGCCGCTCTGGTCGGCTGTGGGAGGGCGTGACGCGATGCTGGAGCGGCTTGCGGATCCAAAGCAGAGAAAGCGGCTATGCGAAGGCCTTGAACAAAACACGCTCCCTTTGCGAGGATTCTTCACTCATCTTCCAAAGAACTCTCAGTACATTGGCCGAGCATTCATAGATGTGGCGGAGGAGCGGGGGCAATCTGTTTCAGATATGCTCTGCGATTTGTTGTTGGAAGAAGAGCTTGAGGTAGGTCATCACGATTCAACCAAAGCCATATTCGAATCCGATGAGGGCTGGGACCGATTCAATCAGGATTGCTTGGATCTGTTATCGCGGCCGTATTACATGGTTGGGTCAGACAGCATTCCTGTTGGTAGAAATCCGCATCCCCGAGGCTTTGGCACGTACCCTAGACTTTTAAGATTTTGCCGAGAGTATGGCTTCCGTCTGGAGACCATGATTAACCGGATGACGAAGGTGCCTGCAGACCGGTTCGGCCTGGCGGATCGAGGGCAGTTGAAGGCTGGGTACGCGGCGGATATTGTGATTTTCGATAAAGATCGTGTGACGGATACCGCTACCTACCAGCTTTCGCGCAGTGCCCCGATTGGAATATCACATGTACTAGTGAACGGTCAAGTGGCTGTTCGAAATGAGAAGGTTACATCTGTTTTTGCTGGAAGGGCTTTAAGCAGAGGATAGAGGCAGGATAGCGGCCCGACAAAGCTGTGTTAGAGAGGAAGTCCTAGTCAGAATGAAGTAACCGTTAGCAGTATTGAACCTTGTACCGCGTTTGCTGCGTATTAACTAGTACAAGGGAAGGAGTGTATCATCTTGATGAATCAGACAGAAACCAAAGAGCAATTAGAAGCGGAATTGCGTGAGATTATACAGTGGGAAAGCAAACAAAAGGATATATGGTTCTGGGAGAAGCTTGGCCGGCTGCCGTTTCTATTGCTCGATAAAGTCACACCTAAGTTCGTGCAGGAGAAGCTTGGGGTTGCCTTGAATGAAATGGGCAGTTATGTGCAGTCCGGCGGCCGCTATCTGATCTCTGAACGTTCTATATTGGAGAAGCTGGAGAAAGAATGGCATGCCACAGGGGTTAATAACAACAAGATTAATGCAGACTTAGACCGCGGCGAGGCTGAGGTTACCACGGGGGCAGAGGATGGCAAAGACCTCGAAGAGCTCTCGGTTCTATTCTCGGACTCGCTAACTCTTGCTGCTGCGGCAAAGCTGCCCTTAGAGGTGATGGACCGGGTAGCGGATGAACTGACCAGCACCCGATCCAAGATGGCCGCAGTACAAGGCGCCACGACTGGCTTCGGCGGTCTGTTCACATTAGCTATCGACATTCCTGCACTGCTGGGATTATCACTTAAAGTGCTCCAGGAGATCGCGGTGTGTTATGGCTATGACCCGAAAGAGAAGCGAGAGCGTGTGTTCGTCGTGAAATGTCTGCAATTCGCATCCTCCGACATCGTAGGTAAGCGTGCTGTACTTGAAGATCTGGCGGAGTTTACGGAGGAGCGGAGTCAGAGTCAGGTGATCTCTCAGCTGCAAGGATGGCGGGAGGTTGTGACTGCGTACCGGGACAATTTTGGCTGGAAAAAGCTGTTCCAGCTAGTGCCGATTGCAGGTATGATATTTGGTGCATTCATTAACAAAGGGACTTTGCAGGATGTAGCCGAAGCGGGCAAGATGCTGTACCGCAAACGAAGAATCTTAGAACGTCTATCGGAGCTATAAGCTAATGATTGACAATTGAAACTAATTCGATTAACATCTAATTAATGATTTGTTTAATTAGATGTTTTTTTATTTGGAGGTAACCGAAGATGCAACTGGATAAAATCGTCAGCTACCATAAAGCTTTGGCGGATCCTACGCGAATCAGGCTGCTGCTGTTGCTGGCGGATGGGGAATTGCACGGTCAGGCGCTTGCCGAGAAGCTCTGTGTCTCCACCGCAACGATAACGCATCACGCTGCCAAATTGCGAGAGGTCAGTCTGATTAACGAGCGCAGGGACAAGAACACGATTTATTTTTCGCTGAATCATTATTTCCTCAAGGGGAACGCGAACGCAGTCGTCGATCTGATTTATAAGAATACGGCCACCGCGAAGAAAGGAGGACATCAGGAGATGGAACAATCAGAAAACAGCATTGCAGGAGACTCAGATATGAACAACGATGAGCAGCAGAAGAATGAGCGGCTGAAGCAATCCGTACTGCGGAATTTTGTTACGGCAGAGGGGAGACTTAAGCACATACCTGCTCAGCTTAAGAAGAAGTTAATTGTACTGGAGCATTTGGTAACTCAGTTGGAGAGAGGCCGCAAGTACACGGAGAAAGAGTTGAATGCTTGGATCAAAGGCTTTCACGAGGATTTTGCAACGCTGCGGCGGGAATTCATCATGCATCAGTTCATGTATAGGGAGCAGGAAGTATATGAGCTCAATCCGCCCGAGATGTGGACTCACTGGGAAAGCTTAAGGTAGTGCATAGGGATGCCAACGCCGCCCTGCTTATGCAGTCGTTAGGCATAGGTGAACCGCACATTGCTTTTTGCTGCGAATTTCTGTACAATAATGTGCAACTGAAGATGTACGGCTGTGAAGGATGAATAGTACCTGAAACAACCTTGTTGCATAGCGATCCGGGGATGGTGAAAGCCTGGGACAGGGGTTCAGGGAAAAGGCAATCCGGAGCTGTTTGGTGAAAAGGGGATGAATCGGCTTTCGCGCCTGCTAGCTAGGGCGAACAGCACGATGCATCAACTAGGGTGGAACCGCGGGTGAGAAGCTCCCGTCCCTAGGCATGTCGATCATGCTTAGGGATGCGGGCTTTTTTTGTACGCTTAAGAGGTGTACGATACAGACCCTGCACTCCTGTAGGCAATCGGCAAATACGATCAATCGAGGAGTGGGATGAGAAGATGAGCGTTACAATGGAGCAAGTAGTAGCACTGGCCAAGCACAGAGGATTCGTTTTTCCGGGATCCGAGATTTATGGCGGGCTTGCCAACACTTGGGATTACGGTCCTCTTGGTGTAGAGCTGAAGAACAATGTTAAGAAGGCCTGGTGGAAGAAATTTATCCAGGAGTCTCCCTACAATGTAGGCTTGGACGCGGCGATCTTAATGAATCCGCAGGCGTGGGTTGCTTCCGGTCATGTAGGAAATTTCAATGATCCTATGATTGATTGTAAAAAATGCAAAGCGCGTCACCGTGCCGACAAAATTATTGAAAATGCATTGGATGCAAAAGGTATTGAGATGGTTGTCGACGGTTTGTCCTTCGATCAGATGATGGAATTGATTCGTGAGCACAAAATCGTATGCCCGGACTGCGGCAGCGATGATTTCACAGACATTCGTCAATTCAACCTGATGTTTAAGACATTCCAAGGCGTAACCGAGTCCAGCACGAACCAGATTTACCTCCGTCCGGAGACGGCGCAGGGGATCTTCGTGAATTTCAAGAACGCGCAGCGCACGATGCGTAAGAAGCTGCCATTCGGTATCGGTCAGATCGGCAAAAGCTTCCGCAACGAAATCACACCGGGTAACTTCACATTCCGTACACGCGAGTTCGAACAGATGGAGCTTGAGTTCTTCTGCAAGCCTGGCGAGGATATGAAGTGGTTCGAATACTGGCGGAGCTTCTGTCACCAATGGCTGCTGAAGCTTGGCGTGAAGGAAGATAGTGTTCGTCTTCGTGATCACTCCGACGATGAGCTGTCGCATTACAGTAATGCAACGACAGATATTGAGTACAAGTTCCCGTTCGGCTGGGGCGAGCTGTGGGGGATTGCGGATCGTACCGATTTCGACTTGAAGCAGCATATGGAGCATTCCGGCGAAGACTTCAATTACATCGATCAAGACAACAATGAGCGTTACATTCCTTATTGCATCGAGCCTTCGCTCGGAGCAGACCGTGTAACATTAGCGTTTCTGATCGATGCTTATGAGGAGCAGAAACTAGAAGGCGATGACAGCCGCGTCGTGCTGCGTTTCCATCCGGCGCTTGCGCCGTTCAAGGCGGCGATCTTCCCGTTGTCGAAGAAGCTGTCCGAAGGCGCGCAGAATGTATTCGCCGATCTGGCCAAACATTTCAACGTCGATTATGACGAGTCAGGCTCAATCGGCAAGCGGTACCGTCGCCATGACGAGATTGGTACGCCGTTCTGTATCACTTACGATTTTGAGTCTGAGACGGACGGTCAGGTAACGGTTCGCGACCGCGACACGATGGAGCAGACCCGGATGCCGATCAGCGAGCTGAAGGCGTTTATTGAGGAACGCATATCGTTTTAGGCTAGTTTATAGCCGCGCTGACCCGTTTAAAGAGCAAATATTGATTAAAGAGAGGCTGTATTAGAGCGGAGCATATTCCCGTTCGAATGCTAGCCTTTTTTCTATTAGAATCGCAGTATGAAACTAAAGGGATTTACCCATGATACTATTGGCTATTTTCGCTAAATTACTAAAGTAGGAATGTTTAACCAATCGTACTATCCCTTATTTGGTAAGATTCACGCAGTTCCTCTGAATATACCCAGATTAACCAGTGCCAAAGTTGGTTATTTCGCAGCATCAATGAGAATGGGTAAAATAAGGGATAGCAACATGGCCTAAATGTGATGACTCAAATAAAATAGCTGCTGCCTGCCTTATCCAACATGTAAGAACGAATGCGGGACGTCCCGCCTACAGCTTTTAACAACTTTTTCTCATATAGCCGATGCAACCATATACGCGCGTTTTCGGGATGGATGCTAAGAAAGTCTGATAAATGCTTGGGGGTTACGGGCTCGAGAGCCATGGCTACGAATCTGATTATTTCCCGCTCTTTCAGACTAATCGAGTCGCTTGCTAGCTTGTCTGCATCACCATATAAATGGAGGATGAACTGCTGGCAGCGGCGTGGCTTATTGATGATTTCTTCCGAGGAGAAACGAAACACTTTCCAACCGTCGAGGATCAAATGGTTTTGACGCATAAGATTATCTCCGTGCTGCCAACGGTCGACTTTCTTGACATGAGGACCATAACCGTCAGCGGCGAATTTGATACGATATGGCGGTCGTAAATAAGCAAAATCCAGGAATCGATTTCCATCCATGAAATCCTTTACCTCATACTCAGGGTGGAGGAAATGAAAATGGCCGATCGCCGGGTACCATATGTTTTGCAAGAGCTTCCTCTCTAGAAAATCATGACCTTCCTGCAGTCGTCGTAATCTCTCTCCTGATCGTCTCTCCGAATGGTATTGTAAAAATTGCTGATAATCATGTTCAAAATCCAATTGCTCGTCCCCCTCAAAATAAAATAAAAACCGCCTTTCCCGAGGGAAAAGGCGGCGTGTGCTTCACGCTATAAATGATTATGGAAGCATTGTACCAGAGTAATATTCCAACTGTCCAGTCGTACTTGCTAAGATCAGTTTTTTCGTAACATTCCGAACGGATTAGGTGGGAGAGCCACCTATTTTCCATCTGACCAGGTTTAACCCCTTAAGACGGATAAACGATAATCGTATGATACATCGTCTTTGAATCCGACATGTTCTTATAGGTGTGCATCTGGTCGGCCGAGAAGTGAATGGCATCTCCAGATGTGAGTGTGTGCGTCTCCTGCTGGAAGGTGACCTGGAGAATGCCTTGCATCATGAGGATATATTCCTCGACCCCGTCATTATGCGGTTCTGATTCGTGACTGCAGCCAGCCTCCATCTCCACGGTATAGATCTCGAATTGTTTCTTCTGATCGAAGGGAATAAGCGGGAAGGCCCGGTACTGGCCGTCTTCTTCGACGAAAGGTTCAATATCCTGAAAACGAAAAAAAGTCACATTCGGTGTTTCCTCTTCAATAAGCGAGGTGAAGGATATATGAAGGCCATTCACGATTTTCCATAATATCGAGATGGTGGGATTGGAGTCGCCTCGCTCGATCTGACCTAACATCGCTTTGCTGACACCTGTCATTTCCGCTACTTGGTCCAAGCTGAGCGAGCGCGCTTTGCGGATCGATTGAAGACTTCTGCCAATTTTCTTATGAATCTGCTCGTGATCTTCCATGCCGTCCTCCTTCGAACTAATCCCGATAACTATCCCCCATTATAAACCAACTGTGCATATTGGCAACTGATCGTGGCAAAATAGGACACATACTTATTTTTGATCGGTGGGTAAAAAACTATGTACAATATAGCGCACACATGTATAATATAAAGCATATGAGTAATATAACGTACAAATGGATGTTATAGTAAATATTGTTTTGGAGACGGGAGGTTGGTATATATGGGGACAATGATAGGACTTGTCAAAGCAGATAGAGCGCCCCACGCGGTGCTAAAAGAGGTTCCTATTCCCCAATGCGGACCGGATGAGGTGCTTGTTCGGGTAAAAGCGACTTCCATTTGCGGGACGGACGTTCATATCTATAAATGGGATGCTTGGGCAGAAAGTACAGTCGTGACACCTAACGTATTCGGTCATGAGTTCGCTGGAATAGTAGAAGAAATCGGCCGCGACGTGACGAACGTCAAGATCGGCGAGCATGTATCCGGAGAAGGCCATATCGTCTGCGGCTTGTGCAAAGCCTGCCGGACCGGCAACGCTCATGTTTGTCCGAATACACGAAGCTTTGGTATCACGGCTCCTGGATGCTTTGCCGAGTATGCTGTAGTCAAGGCAAGGAACATTATTCACAATCGCTCGGATATGCCTTTTGAGATCGGCTGTCTGCAGGATCCGTTAGGCAATGCGGTGCAGACGGTTCTGTCCGGAGATATAGTCGGAAAATCAGTAGCCGTGATCGGTACGGGGCCAATTGGACTAATGGCCGTTGCTGTGGCGAAAGCTTGCGGGGCGGGAACTGTGATGGCGATTGATGTGAATCCATATCGGCTTCAGTTAGCAGAGCGCATGGGGGCCGATCGAATCATCAATAGTGCCCAGACATCGATGACGGATGAGATCATGTTGTGCACAGGTGGCGAAGGAGCAGAAGTGGTGCTCGAGATGTCCGGTCACCCTGATGCGATTCGCGGCGGTTTTGAAGCGGCTGCTCCTGCCGCGCGAGTGTCGCTGCTTGGCATCCCGACAAAGGAGGTTTCACTGGACCTTTCGCGGCATATTATTTTTAAAGGACTAAGGATTGAAGGCATTACCGGCCGCCGCATGTACCAAACCTGGTACCAATTGAAAGGCTTGCTGGACCTGAATCGAATTGATCTGCGCCCTTTGATCACCCATACGTTTACGTTGGATCGTTATGAGGAAGCGTTCGAGCTGATGACCTCCGGGCAATGCGGCAAAATCGTCTTCAATCACGATACAGCTTCTATTCAACCTATCCGATACCGAAGCGAGGAGGCAATCGATTATGGCCAATTGGAATACACTCAATAACGAGCTGGAGCAATTGAAGCAAGCTGGGCGGTACAGGCCTATCAAGGTGTGGGAGACTGGTTCAGACACGTGGATGACGATTGAGGGCAGGAAGGTGCTCCAGATGTCGTCTAACAATTATTTGGGGCTGACGAACCATCCTGACTTGAAAGAGGCCGCTATTCGTGCCATCGAAGAGTACGGCGTTGGCAGCGGATCGGTTCGCACCATTACTGGAACACTCCGCATCCATGATCAACTGGAGCACGAATTAGCATTATTCAAAGGAACCGAAGCAGCACTCGTCTTCCAATCCGGTTTCACTGCTAATCAAGGGGTTATGAGCATTTTGGGGCCCAATGATGTGGTCATTAGTGATGAGCTGAATCATGCCAGTATTATTGACGGTATCAGGCTGACCAAAGCTGGGCGTAAAATCTTCGCGCATAAAGACATGGATCAACTGGAAGCTGTGCTTCGGGAAAGCTCAAGCTTCGAGAAGCGGGTTGTTGTGACGGATGGCGTATTCAGCATGGATGGAGACATTGCTCCTCTGCCGACCATAGTGGAGCTGGCGGAGAAATACGATGCCATTGTCTACGTAGATGATGCCCATGCGAGCGGCGTGCTGGGCAAGAATGGCAAAGGATCGACGGACCATTTCGGCCTGAACGGTCGGGTGCACATTCAGGTCGGCACCTTATCCAAGGCTGTTGGGGCGGTAGGCGGTTACGTAGCTTGCGATCAAGTGCTGAAGGATTTTTTGATCCAAAAGGCGCGACCATTTCTATTCAGCACTTCCGCTCCGCCAGCTGTCGCAGCAACCTGTCTCGCGGCTATTCGTGTGTTGAGACAGAGTGATGAGCTTATGGAGCGGTTGTGGGCGAATGCGGACTATTTCCGCACGAAGGTGCAAGCGCTTGGCTTCGATACTGGAGCGAGTGAGACGCCGATTGTACCCGTCATCGTAGGAGATCCCGCGCGCACCATGCAGTTCTCTGATCTGCTGTTGGAGGAGGGTATATTCGCCCAAGGCATCGTGTATCCTACAGTAGCGATGGATAAAGGCCGCGTTCGATTCATCGTAACCGCGAAGCACACCCGGGAGGACCTGGATTTTGCGTTGGGAGCACTCGAGAAGGCAGGGAAAAGATAGGTGTATTGATTTAGACGGTGGATGTGAATAGTAGTGAAGTCTGGTTGCTGAGTTAGGAACGGGGATTGCTTCTCGTTCTGGCGTGGTAAACGGGCTTCTTTTTGATGTAGACAAGTTTCGTTCGCAAGTGGGGTTGCAGCACAATACAATCACTTGATTCTATAGCGGAAAACCGCGCTGCAGCAAGGCTTCAGCCCAGTCACGTGAGTATAAAGCGGAAAATCCGCGTTATAGCCAGGCTGCAGCCGAATCCTTGGCTTAGGCGATCAACTATTGTGTATTCTGGTGGGCTTATGGTGGTTGACGATTATTATCGTATCCGTTAATATAGTTAGTATCAGGTACTAATACCAGATACCAATAAAAAGGAGTTGATCTTCATGCCCTCATTTTCTGCTTCAAGAACAATGCCCGGGGCTCGCATAACGGCAATTGGAACCTATGTGCCGGAGAAGATACTCACCAATACTGATTTGGAGCAGATAGTGGATACGAGCGATGAGTGGATCGTGCAACGGACCGGGATAAGAGAACGCCGAATCGCTAGATCCGATGAATTCACTAGTGATCTATGTGTGGCTGCTGCTCAAGATCTAATTCAACGTTACAACAAGACGTTAGATGATGTTGATATGATACTTGTCGCTACCAGTACACCTGATTTCCCTTTCCCAAGCACGGCTGCAATCTTACAGCACCGTCTAAATATTCAGGGCAGCGCTGGTGCGCTGGACTTGAGTGCGGCTTGTGCCGGATTCGTCTATGCCCTGCACATGGCGCACAGCCTTATTGCTTCAGGACTTCATCGCAAGGTGCTGGTATTCGGAGCGGACACCATTTCCAAGATTACGGACTACACCGATCGTACGACTTGTATATTGTTCGGCGATGGGGCAGGAGCGGTATTAGTGGAACGTGAGGAGGAGCGTGACTACTTCTCAGCATATTTGCTTGGGAGTGACGGAGGCGGAGCTCAGCATGTGTATCAGACATCAGGGATGGCATGTCATGTCAACCAAACACAATTAAGTAACACACGTTGTCTAGTGCAAAATGGCAAGGAAGTATTCCGCTGGGCGGTAAGAACCATTCCGGAAGGAATTCGCCAGCTCTTGAGCAAGTCTGATGGCATCCAAGTGTCTGAAATCGATTGGTTCGTGCCGCATAGTGCTAATCTTCGCATTATTGAACCTATCTGCGAGAAGCTAGGTCTTCCGCTTGAGCGTACATTGTATAGTTTGGTTCAGTATGGGAATACGTCAGCGGCATCCATCCCGCTTGCGTTGGATCAGGGAGTAAGAGAAGGCAAGGTTCAGGATGGACATCGGATTCTTTTGTACGGATTCGGCGCAGGGCTTGTTCAGGCGGGGCAATTGCTCGAGTGGCGCATCGGATGAGATCGGGAAAATAACTCATTTTTTAAAGGCTGCTGACATTTTCTGTTGGTGGCTTTTTCACCGTGTCAAAGAATAATTGGAGCTCTGTACCAAGGTGTTAAGAAAATGCGATCCTCGGATCCAATAGCCAAATGAGCAGAATAAGCCGGAAAACCCGTGCTAAAATGGACTCAGATAGCCGAACGAGCAGAATAAGCCGGAAAACCCGTGCTAAAATGGACTCCAGTAGCCAAATGAACGAAATAAGCCGGAAAACCCGTGCTAAAATGGACTCCGGCAGCCGAACGAGCAAAATAAGCCAGAAAACCCGTGTTAAATTAGACTCCGGCAGCCTCTTTGATATGTGAGAAACAGGGAGTGTCACCAGAGTATACCGCTGAAATTCAGGTTCGGACCGCGAAATAATTATCCAAAAGAATTGAGATGCAACAACGATTAGAATCCATCTTTCTGCCCCATCCACCGAACTAAACTGAACCACCTAGGACCGCTTCCAGTGCTTCTTCTGAGCGGTTTTTCTCATTCTCCCAAAAGCAGAATTAATCTTTTCCCGAAAAATGGTTTAAATTGGCGAAACTCTGTTTATATACATCTCAGTGAGCAGGCAACACCGAATAACACTTTGGGTTGCCGCGTCATACATAAACATACAAAAAGGACGGGATGAAAACTATGAAGAAGCAATTCAAAAAAACGACGATTGTGGCGCTGGGCAGTTCGCTTGCTTTAATGACGTTCGCCTCTCCGATGATGGCACAAAGCACAACAATACTTCAAACTCAACCATCGGTAACGGTGAATGTTACCGGCTCAGTTCAGTTAAATGTGACTCCTTCTGTCACCTTTTCGGATTCCACATACAAGGTCGACAGTGATAACACACGATTCCATTATACGGTAACAGCCGGGGAGCAGTTGGACTTGAGCGATATTATTCTTGCGATTGATGCAGATGCCCAAATCGTCGGTGCTTCTCATGAGTATGAACTCGTCAATGCAGATGTGAAGACCGGTATAAAAGGATTGAAGTTCAAATACAAAGCCAAAACCGTAGATGACAAGAAGATGGATTTCTGGGTGGATATTAAGGGCAATTGGTCCAAAGAACTGATAGATTCCGATATGATAACCGGCTCATCCAACCTTAAATTTAAAGTGATGGGTCCAGGCGTGAAGCTGATGGGCTCTGAATCCGACAAGTGGTGGCTTAACTTCAGCAAGATCTCAGATGTAATTATATCCGGGAAAGGCAAGATTGAATTCGAGCTTCCTGAGGGCCTGGATGAGCAAGATATTGAAATTATCTCTTATAAAAAATCCGAAAATAACGGGAAACGCGAGATTCATGCAAATGTAAGAGGAAAATACAAGTCTGGCAAACATACAGTCGAGCTTGCTGTCCCTGATAAGGATTATGAAATCGAAATTTGCGCCAGGGACAAGGATGACAAAGAACTCGCTCGCTGGAAAAAAACAGCCGTTAACGGTTGGGTTAAAGTTGACTCGGATCAAGTAATCTCACTCAATAAGCTGATCGTCACACCGACTGTAGCTGAGATTAATGTCAATGGTGAACTCAGCTGGAAAATAAAAAATCCGAATACATCTAAAGTTACGTTCGATTGGATGATTGATGGTACAGAGCAAAAAGGGACAAAAACGATCGAGGCTGGGGCAGAAGTCATTGTGACCGCCAAGACTGGCGGCACTAACACCCTGATTACAACGCTGCCAGGTGATATCAGAACAGAAGCCAAAGGCGATCTGACGCTGCATTTGATGAAGAAATTGATTCTTGTGCCGGTATCAGCCCATGTCAACGGTGAACTGCGCTGGAAAGTGAAGAACCCGAACGCAACTAAGGTTACATTCGATTGGATAATAGATGGCACGGACCAAAAAGGCACAAAAACGATTGAGGCTGGGGCAGAGATCATTGTAACGGCCAAGAACAGTGGCACTAACACTCTAATTGTAACACTTCCAGGCGATATCAAAACGGAAGTGAAGGGAGACCTCACGCTGCCTCTGCTGCACAAGCTGATACTTGTACCGGTAAAAGCTCATGTTAACGGGATGATCACTTGGGAGATTCATAATCCGAATGCGGAATCCGTTACAGTGGATTGGATCATCGAAGGAACCGATCAGAAAGGCCAGCTAACCTTGAAGGCGAATGAGGTGTATCCTCTCACGACCAAGCCGGAAGGCTCCAATAAACTGATTGTTAAAGTAGAAGGAGTGCTTCAGTCCGAGCAAGTAGGGGATGAGGACTTCAAGGGAATGGAGAAGCTGATTCTGATTCCGCTCCAATCCAACGTAGAAGGTAAGATCATGTGGAAAGTCCTTAATCCGAATGTGATTCCGGTAGACTTTAAGTGGATCGTCCTTGGAACGGACCAACAGGGAACGTCCACCCTGGATGCTGGGGCTGAGGTCGTAGTAACTGCTAATCCTGGCGGCTTCAACTCCTTGCTCACGACACTTCCCGGTGGGATCCAAACGGAAGTTAAGGCAGCAGAGTACACGCCTCCAACTGATGATGTCACAGACGGAACAACGGCACCAGGTTCAGTCACAGGATCAGATACAGGTATGCCGGAGAATGGAATGGGAGGTCCTTTAGATCCGACAGGCATTATGACCCCGCCAGCCCAAGCAGGCAGCGGAACTTCTATCGAGCTTACGGGTACATCAGCCGCTAATCTGCAGGCACTCCCTCAGACCGGAGAAAAGATACCGTACATCAACTACGCAATAGGTTCCCTGCTTGCCCTGTTGGGAGCACTCTTCCTGAGAAAGAAAAAACAAGTTGAATAAGAGTATGGACGGGGCAATTCCAAATGTGGGAGGGCCCTCCCTTCTTCCTATCAAAGATGAAAAAGAGAGTGATCATATGCGAAAATATGCTGTATTGCTCCTATTAGCTGGACTTCTTATCATCGTATGGCCTCAGGCTGAACATTGGATCGAAGACCACCGCCAGCAAAAACTGCTGAGCAGCTGGGAGCAGGTTAATAACGAGGATCAAATGGATTCAGTTGAAACCTCTATGTTGGAATTGACCAAACTTTTCAAAGATGAAAGAACGGATGCAGCAAAGGTACAAGAGCCCTCACCAATCTCAGACAATGCCGCTTCAATTCCGGGCAGTAATAAAAGTGTTTCGAGTGCGGCACCCATAGTTTCGGCGAAGTCAGAAGCTAAGGTTTCCAATCTGACTAATGCCAACCCACAAGAGAGCAAGCCCAAAAAACAAACCATGGTCGGGGTTCTGAGGATCGAGGATATCGAATTAGAACTGCCGGTGCTCGAGGGAGTCTCGTCCTCCAACTTGAAGATCGGCGCAGGGCATATTCCGGGGACAGATGCACCAGGAGCAATTGGGAACTTTGCCATCGCGGCACACCGCAGCTATTCTTACGGTAGATTGTTCAATCGGCTAGAGGAATTGAATGTGGGTAATGAGATTACGATAAAAACCGCGGGAGCAAACTTTACTTATACCATTTATCAGATCAAGAAGGCAGTTGATCCAAGTGACCTGTCTGTTCTGAATCGAAACGACAAGGACAAGGTGCTGACTCTGATCACTTGCACCGAGGATGGAGCCCAGCGCGTTGTGGTTCATGCCAGTTTGAAAACCCTCTAGGAGTGTTCTTCCTCCTTGGAGGGTTTTTGTTGAGATGCGCGCCTAACCAAGCTAGGCACAACCGGTTTCGCTCAGCACTAGCAATCCGAGGGGAGTTGCAAAGGAAAACACCACGCCAGACGCAGTGTTAACTGTGTTCAGCGTGGTGTTCGGAGGTGAGGCTCGAGCTGGCTTCCTTACGGGCTTTGCTGTAGCATTTGCGGCATACCGGCAAGTAGCTCTCGTTGCCGCCGAGCATAATTTGTGCGCCCTCGAATTCGGGCTTGCCGTTTCTAAGACGCATGTTCATCGTGGCTTTACGCCGGCAATACCAGCAAACTGTCTTGATTTCTTCTATTTTATCCGCTAGAGCAAGCATATGATAGCTGCCCTCGAACAGTTGTCCTTGGAAGTCCGCACGAAGTCCGTAGGCGATGACAGGAATACCAAGCTCATCTACGATCTCACACAAATCGAGCACTTGTTGTTTGCTTAGAAACTGAGCTTCATCCACCAATATACAATCAGGATTGGCTTGCTCGGCTAGTTTGAACAGGTTCGTTTTGTCGGATAAAATGTAAGCTGATTTCTGAATGCCAATTCGAGAGGTAATCATGCCTTCCCCGAATCGGTCATCGACCGCTGGTGTAAATAACATAACTTGCTTGCCTTGCTCCTCATAGTTGTGTGCCGTGCGCAGCACCTCTATGGATTTGCCGCTGTTCATTGCACCGTATCGATAATATAATTTCGCCAAGTTGCTTGCATCCCTCTCTGTCTAGGTAAAAGGTAAATCCGTCTATCCTAGCATAACGGAAAAACAATCCCCCGCAAAGAGGCAATTGTACTTAGCTGCTATTCTGATGCTCTCATTCTGGTAAAGTCAGCCACCTTAATCGGTAGCCGTTCATAGCTGCTTCCCCAAGCTCTTCCAGTAATCCATAGTTCGCCCAAGCTCCGACCACAGCACCGATTCCAGGTACTAGCTGAAGCATTTTGCGGAAGTCGATGGTGTCCCGATATTCCATCTGGAATTTATCCCAATCAAAGGACTGCAATGAGACGGCCCTGGATGGACCTGCTTCGAGATCGAGTGTACGATTCCATTCTTTCACATTCCGCAACGTTCTTGCACGAACTTCCCCGCTAGAGAATGCAAGCTGGAACAAATAAAGAACGAACAGCCGCTCACTAACGTCCTTCGTAGAGAAGCCGTACACATGAGCAAGCTCGAACAGAAAGCGCAGCTTAATCGCAATCAGAGCCGGGAAGTCTACGAGACTGAGAACAAAGCCCCCAGCTCCGGTTCCTGCGCCTTCAGCGGCAGCGATTTTTTTGTAGGTGGAGAGAAGCTCCTGTGCCTTTATATCTCTTTCTTCAAGGGAGAGACCTGTTAGCGGCGGCGTTTTGGGAGCGACCTCCAGACCGAACTGAACGGTTCTTACAATTCCTTTCACAGCTGATGTCAGGGCAGCATGAACTTTTTCAGGGATCGCTTTATTGATTCTGGTCTGAATTTGTTTGGATGTTCGGCCTAGAAGGTTAGGGGGCATAAGCAGCTTTCTTTCCCAGTCGGTCAAACGGACTTGTATTCGTTCTTCATAAGTGGGCATCGCAGCAGAACCTCCTTAATAAATGTAGGCAAATCTCAAGAAAAATCTTGTAAAAAAGCTAAAATAACGTTGACATTTCTATCATTTCCGCTAAAACTAAAATATAAGCACAAATCGCACAGCGGAAGGAGCGGCGATCATGTACAAGTCAGTATTGTCGCCCGAAGAATTGAATGCGTTACTTTCAGCCGAACAGGCTTTGGAGCTTGCCGCAGATTCTGAGCGTTCAGCAGGACAGGCGTCACCCTTGCATGCAGAGAAGGATATGGAGCGTATTCAACAGCTGGAGTCTGCCATGCAGCAGCTTCTGGATCGGGTGGACCAGTTAGAAGTCCAATTGCGCGAGTATCAATCATCAGTCGCGGGAGCCGCAGCTTCGCAGGAACAAGCGGATCAGCCATCCTCGCTTGCTAATGGACCGAATACGGAAGTAATTGAGTCTCCAATCACCTTATCCCGTGTAGAGAAGTACAAGCAAATACCGAAGAAGAAGCTCTTTGGCTAAGGCGTGGTGCTATTAGAAGATGCTAGTCATTGGTTAATATGCAAACAGCAGCTTAACACTGTAATCTACGTTGTTTGAGCAGAGATGTTTCGTTTTGTTACATTGTGACCAACAAATAGAATTAAGGGCTGACCTGGAAGCAAAGTAATTTGCTCCCTGGTCAGCCCTTTGTCATATCGATTGTAACTCTATATCGTGTAAGTGCCAATGTCCAGACTATCCATGATTTGCTGGCGCAGCTGAACGAACTCCGCACTGTTCCGATTGCGCGGCCGTTCCATATCCGCCTTTACAGTCCGCACAATGCGTCCTGGGCGCGGACTCATCACGTAGATCGTATCGGCCAAATAGACGGCTTCATCGATATCGTGAGTGATCAGCAGTACGGTCTTGCCTGTACCGCGCCATAGCTTGATTAGCTCGTTCTGCATCGTCAGGCGAGTGATTGCATCGAGGGCGCCGTAAGGCTCGTCCAACAGCAGCACCTGCGGATCCAAGACGAGCGCGCGCGCAATGGAAGCACGCTGCTTCATCCCGCCCGACAGCTGGTGCGGGTAATATTTCTGAAAGCCATTCAAACCGACTTTATCCAGAATCGCGTCTATGCGAGCACGACGTTCTGCCTTAGGTACATTGGCAAGCTCCATACCGAAGCCTACGTTGTCTTCGACCGTACGCCAAGGATACAGCGCATGCTCTTGGAAAATAAGGACACGCTGAGGGTCAGGCTGACCAATCACTACGCCATTCGCCTTAACCTCTCCGGTAGTCGGTGTATCCAGTCCGGCAATCATGCGGAGCACTGTGCTCTTACCGCAGCCGGATGGACCTACAATGGCAGCGAACTCACCCTTCTCGATCGTAATATCAATGTTCGAGAGCACCTCTAGCGGTCCGAAATGTTTCGTAATATGATCAATTCGAATCGTTTGCATAACTTATTGATCCCCTCCTGACACATAGCGCCAATGAAGAAGCTTCCGCTTCAATCGCTCCAGCACCAAATAATCCAGGATCGCTGCGATCGCACCGATGCACATAATACTCATTAATACGCCTTCCATGTCCGCGATCTCGCCTCGCCAGTTGGAATAAAACCCAATCCCTGAGGTTGCTCCGCCTACCATCTCGGCCGCAATGAGTGAGCGCCATGCGTTACCGAATGCAACCTGGGCGCCAGTCATAAAAGCAGGGAGTGCTTCAGGAGCGAATACTTTGGTAAGCTGCTGTCTTTTGCTGGCGCCTAATACTCTTGCCAGCTCCAGATGTGTGCGATTGACACCCTCTGTTGCATTGAGCACGGATAGAGCCATTGGGAAGAAGCTTGCAATCGTAATAACGGTAATAATAGTGGCGTTCCCGAAACCGAGCAGGATGACGAAGAACGGCACCCAAGTAATCGGAGGGATCGATTGCAGGATGGAGATCAGGCTTCGCAAGTAAAGCGCGAACGCCTTCGATACACCTGCAATCAGACCCAGAATCGCGCCGAGCAAGCAAGCAATTGGATAGCCCAAGGAAAGCCTTAGCAAGCTGCTCTTGATCCCGTTCATGAAATCAGGATTCGTGAAGCTTCTGCCTAGTCGAGCAAATACTTGCGGAACGTCCGGCAATAAGTACACCGGCAGGAAGAATGCGACAATCTGCCATAAAGCAAGAAGGCTGCCTACGGCAGCAAGGAAGGGCAACAACTTGCGTATGGAAGAGACGGCTTTTGACTTCTTTCTCGTGTTGTTAGGTACGGATGTAGAATTCACCGACTAAAATCTCCTTACTATTTTTTCTGCTGGTTCTGCCATGTCAAATCTAGAATGTCCTCAACCTTAACAGCTTTATCCAGTACTTTTTGATTCAACATAATATCGGAGATTTCCTGCATGGTTTTGATGTGCTCGGGTGTAATATCCCAGTTAAATTGTTGCGAATCAATGGATTCCTTAATAATTGTAGTTGCTTTGACATCACCTTTGTCCGTCTTGACCGTATCGCCCTCTATGAAACGCTTCGTAATGAAATCAGCGGCCTTCTGAGAATCTGTCTCCAGCATGGCAATAGCTTCTTTCTGCGCGTCCAGCATACGGTTGATACCTTCACGGTTCTTCTTCAACACATCGTCCGTTGTAATGACAACCATACAAGGGAACGGCCATACATTGCCTACTTCATAAATTTGCTTTACAGGCATAGTTTTCGTAGCGATTTTATCATAAGGCTCGAATACGAATGCCGCATCTACCGCTCCGCCCGCCAAGGATTGAATAGCTTGAGCGGGTTCTACATATACCATTTTGAGATCTTCTTTAGATAATTTGGCACTAGGAAGGGAAACGCCGGACAATACGATATCCGCTGTGCTGCCTGCTTTTTGCGAAGCGAGACGCTTGCCTTTCAAGTCTGCAATACTGTTAATTCCGCTGTCGTTGCGCACCAGGATGCTGTGGAAGCCCATTTGTGCGCCGCCTACAACCTTCAAACCTGCACCCTTGGAAGCCCAAGTTACAGCATTCGTGAATCCAAGCACACCTGCATCTACATCTCCGCCTACCATAGCTTTAATCAGATCGGTACCGCTCTCAAAGGCTTGCATCTTCACATTCAGAGCGTTTTTCTCATATATTTTGGCGTCAAACGCAAGCATCGCTTGGGCATCGTCCATAACGTTCAAGTAGCCGACTTTGAGTTCCTTAACTTCCTTCTTAGGTGCTGCGCTCTCCGATGGTGCGGGAGTTGTTGCGCCGCCTTGTGTAGTGTTGCCTGCGCCTTTAGTTGCACATGCGCTGACTGCGATCATCGAAGCCGCCAATGTCAACCCCAACAGCATTTTAGCCGCTTTCTTGCGTTTGTTGCGAAGATTCATTCTCTTTTCCCCCTAAAATAATAAAAAAACCATAATTCCTACTGTTTTAATAGGTATTATAAAAGTCCTACACCGAACCGTCAAGTCTTTCTTGCAAAATGAGCTCAATTGAATATATGGAAAACCGTGTGAATAGGATGGAGAGAGGCAGGAGTTTTATGAGGAACGCAGGAGGATCTATTTTAAAAGGAAACAATTGGAGGTTGTTTATGGTAACTCAGGATGAGAAGAACATGGCGTTAATGGCTCATTTGCTGTCGTTAATTACAGGATTCGTAGCTCCATTAATTATTTGGCTCATTAAGAAAGATCAGTCCAGCTTTGTGGAACAGCATGCGAAGGAGGCCTTGAATTTCCAGATTTCGGTTTATATTTATGGGGTTGTTTCGGGTATATTGGTTGTTGTGCTGATCGGAATAATAATGTTATTCGTGTTAGGCGTTGCTGCCTTTATTCTGATTATTATTGCCACATTAAAAGCCGCACAGGGCGAATCTTACCGTTATCCGTTCACCATTCGTCTCCTGAAGTGATAACAGACTCTATTTCGGGTATAATGGGAGCCATAGCTGGCTATGTCAGCCGCACTCTCATAGCATGAATGGAGCAGGACAAATAATGAACAAACTATTACCATTACTCAGTGAAATCATTGCAGCGAATCAACTTGCACAAGCGATCATCTCTAATCCTAAGCGCAAAACCGCAGATGGCTACAGCAAGGTCAAAATAAAACCGGTACAGTTAAAAGCAGGCTTGATGCTACAGTTCGAATATCACTATGCGCGTAAAGTAACCCACGAGAACGTTGAACTCAACGAGGCTGCTGTCAAAATGAGCGACTTGCTGCTGGGCGGGGATTTCAAGCAGGGCGTTGTGCAAACGAACGAGGCCGACTTTCATATTCTAATGAATAAAAAAGGGGAAGCTTCAATCCTGAAAAAAGCCCCGACTAAGACGGAAAAGGCAGACGCCGCTCATAACCGAAAAAAGCAGTATTTGTTAGAGGAAGGGACCCCGGTTCCCTTCCTTGTTGAGCTTGGCGTTATGAACGCACAAGGAAAAGTGCTGGCAGCGAAGTATGATAAGTTTCGTCAGATTAACCGGTACTTGGAGATGGTCGAGGACGTAGCAGGCTCGCTGCAAACGGGGAGGACGTTGAATATTGTCGACTTCGGTTGCGGCAAGTCCTACTTAACGTTTGCGTTATATCACTATCTGAAGGTGATCCGCGGGTTGGATATCCAAGTGATTGGCTTGGATTTGAAAGAGGATGTGATTGCCCATTGCAGCGCACTAGCAGAGAAGCTAGGGCTAGACCGTCTGCAGTTCCTGGTAGGCGATATCGCCCAGTACAAGGGCCTGGAGCGTGTCGATATGGTCGTCACGCTGCATGCTTGCGATACGGCGACTGACGCCGCATTGGAGAAGGCCGTCCGCTGGGGTGCGGACGTTATCTTGTCCGTGCCGTGCTGCCAGCACGAGCTGTTCGGCCAGCTAGAGAACGCTCTGCTTAACCCGATGCTGACGCATGGGATCATTCGCGAGCGATTCGCGGCGCTGGCTACAGACTCGATCCGCGCCTCGCTGCTCGACCTGCTGGGCTACAAGACGCAGATCCTGGAATTCATCGACATGGAGCACACGCCTAAGAATTTGCTCATTCGCGCCGTCAAGCAGAAGCAGACGGCAACCCGTATTCCCGCGACCACGCGGGCAGTAAGCGGCGCAGCGACTAACGCTGCGCATGAAGGTCCTGCCGCGCCCATCAGCGCGGCGCAAGCCGCCAAAGCCGCGGCATACCGCAGCTTCGTGGCGGAACTGCACGCCGCGCCCTATCTCGAGCGCGCGCTACAGGACAAGCTCGCTCCAATCTTTGCGGCAGCAGACTCTGTACGTTGACGCACCGGGACTAACCAGGATTCCAACACAAACACTCCAGGTTCACCAAGTAACCAACAAACTGCAATCTAGTGAGAGCGGAGCAACCACGCTGTAATTGCATACTTAGTCGCAGTATGCAGACGCCTTAGGCATTGATGCCTTAATCGCACTTCTGTCGGCACATATTAAAAAGTGCCGATTGCCCTTCTACTACCCTCCCCACAAGAATGAAAAAGCGGGCCTCAGTGGGCCCGCTAAAGCGATGGTGAAACCGAGACAAAGAGAGTGGAGGATGTGTGTGACAAGCGGAAAGTCCACGGGCCGTCTTTGAACTCGTGTTCCAACCTTCAGCCTAATCAAAGGAACACGTGTTCAACAACGGCTGGAGCTGTCACACACATTCGGAACGGCCGAGGTTTCATGCAATCGCACTTCATTGCAGCGGGCCCGGCAAGGCCTGCTAATGCCCTGCTACAAAGCCCGCTTTTTCATCCCAACTCCTACTGAAACTTAACTGTTCTACCTTGAACGGCGCTGATTTGTTTCGCATATTCTTCAAAAATGGCCTTGCCTTGATATTTCTCCATGAGCTCGGTGCGGTATTTGGGCCAATTGGCGCCAGATTTCTCGTCGAACAGCAGCTTTACATGATACTCTCTCATCTTGGTGCGGAAATCCCCGATGTTGATACCTGCAGGAGGCGCTGTGCTGACCCCTATCGATGGAGCGTGCTTGTAAGCTTTAACGGTCTTAATAATGTCCCGGTCGCGATCGGACACATCTGGATCAATAATGGTCAGTCCAACGCGTTCCGGCTCGTCGAGACGGGTGAAGAAGTCCCAAATACTCAGGAAATCGCCTTGATCCACAATGTCTTTCTTGATTGCAGCTTTATTAAGCGTATAAGTGCTTCCGTTCTTTGTGTAATGGACGCCTTCCTTGCCGTAATGGGTCAGAAGATACCCTTCGGGGCTGGACAGCCAATCCAGAATTTCAACCGAACGGACAATCTTGGCGGGCTGCTTCTGTGCTGTAATGGAAGAGAACAGGAACGGATACCCTGGAATATTTTCTGTCCACACACCAGTATCCTTATAAGGCTGGAACGGAACCCAATTGGCTTGAGGTGTGATAGACTTGGTCTTGTTCTGATAGCTTGTTGCTATGCTCTCGAGCGCGAATTTCTCATCTGATAGGATGATTCCCACTTTGCCTTGAGCGGCTTTGTCCAGATGCTGAACTCCCTTGTTCAAGAACCAGTCTGGGTCGATAATGCCCTCGGCAATATGCTTAACGACACCATCAATTACGAACTGGATTTTGGGATCAGATTGAGTGTCGGAGTATGTATCGCCGACTAGCATACTGCCTCCCAGTAATCCCTGCTTCAGCCAATCGGGAAAGTCATAGGAGAGTGAATTGGCATTGCCGGAAGCACTCATGCCATACGTATCTTTCTTGCCGTTACCATCCGGATCATCGAAAGTGAACTTCCGCATGACATCAATCATTTCATCATACGTATTCGGCACTTTCAAGCCTAGCTTATCCAGCCAATCCTTGCGCACATAATAGGAACGATACACTTTATTGGGAAAAGGGAGCGGAGCTCGCCAGAAAGTTCCTTTTGTTACCGCATATCCAGGTAGATCCGCTTCTTTGAACCAGTATTTAAAATAATTAGGCATCGTCTTCGCATTCACAAATGGCGTCATATCAGCCAACAGGCCGTCGTTGGCATATTTCTGAGACGCAGTGCCAGATGCGATGAACAAGTCAGGAGCTTCGCCGCCAGCAAGCATGACGCTAATCTTGTTGTCATAGTCAGTCCCGGCTGCCATATACTCCACGTTAAGGGTGACATTGAATTTCTCTTCAATCGTTTTCTTAACGAAATCGTCTTTAGGCAGCGTACTGCTTGCTTTTCCAGGTATGAACCATCTTAGCTGTAAATTCTCTTTCTTTGTCTCTGTAGCTTGCGGTGTCTGCGTTTGTCCAGTTGCATCCGCTTTTGGTGTGGCTTGCGGTTCCTTGGTGTTGGACGAACAGCCGGCGATTACTACGGTGAGCGCCATCATACTTACCCCCGTAAGCTGTAAAGGCTTCCAATTAACTCGTTTCTTCAAAGTGCTGACCTCCTCTTAAAGTGAGTGATTCGAAAGAAGCGGGTTCGCTTCCTCGGAATCTGCTCTTATTTTGCCATAAGAAAGCGCATACACAAACTGTACAATTGGAAATCAACTGTTCAGGCGGACTGTAATATACGAATTGGACTGTATTTTTTGGATACAGTGAAGTTAAAGGACTTGTTTCAGGCGGTATTCCTTAGGAGTTGTTCCGAATTTTTTCTTAAACAAGCGGAAGAAATAACTTTGATTTGTGAACCCGACCATCTCCATGATCTGATTCACGCTATGCTCCTGGCGCTTGAGTAAGGATAACGTATGCTGCAGACGGACCTCTGTAATATACTCTGGTATGCCAACCCCATTTTTTTGTTTGAAGAGCTTGCTGATATGAGCGCTTGACAACCGAACCATAGAAGCAATTTCGGGCAAGCACAAATTCGGATCGGCATAACGGGTTAATACGATCTCCTGTACGGTATCTATTACTAGCTGATTGGTCGAATCTGCACTCGATTCATCCGTCTCGGAAGTTATATCGCTTAAAGTATCCCTGAAAAGACATTCAGCGTCATGCAGGGTAGCAATGCTGGCTAGTTGCGAGTACAGCTCGCGCGTATCGAAGGCAATCTGCTGAAGCCGGTTCGCGTTCATTTCCTCCACAACCTTATGAACCGTTGCGAGAAGATGGAACATCCCGAATAACATCTGCTCGTATTTCAAAGCATGCAACCCCCGGAACCATACCTCCAGACAGCTGTTGACGACTTCCCTATGCCCAGACTTTAACCCCTCCGACAACCGCTTCTCCAGCTCGGGCGACGACAGGAATTGCTCGGAACGAAGATTGGCTTCCACATGCTCATGCGTGATTATAGACATACGACCTCTAATAATTCGATAGTTGGCATAATCGAGAATCTGTTCATATCTGTTGCTAATATCTTGTACCTGTTCAGAGGTGGAACTGACTGTTAACGTCAAGGATAAGTTATAGTCAAGGCTTGCCATGGTCTGAATAGCCGTGATCCGTTGCATCAACCGGGTGTCTATAAGCTCATCGGGAGCAGTCAGAGTAATAATATCCACTAAACATCCATTTCCCATATCCATCAGCTCATGTTTATACTCATCAGACAGTACGGAATTCACGACATTGGAGATGATTTTGGGCTGCAAGGCTTGAGTAGAGGTAGAAAAGGTTGGATCATCAGGCCGCTTATAATCATCGGAGTGAAATCCGACAAGTAAAAAGGGCAGGTCCGTACTAATGTTGAGCTGATAGTGCCGAATGAGATCTTGAATCTCGTGCAGGGACATCGTTGCGCTTTCCAACATAATTTTTTTCGAGTAATACGTTCGCAGTATGCTGTTCTGATCATCTTGATTCCGGGACATCTGATGAACCTGATCAAGTGTGTGCTGGAAGGCAGTGGATAAATAAGCCCATTCGTCCTTGCGGGTTACGGCAGGATCGGTTGGGACATCTGTGACATTCGCACGAACTTTACGCAGCAATATTTCAACAGGGTGGTACAAACGGAACGTCAAGCCTGCAGAAGCGGTGAGAGCAAGCAGCAGAAACGCCGCTATAATATAGAAGGAGACGGCTTTCATCCGCAAAATATCATGAAACACTTGCTCATAAGGCTGCAAGCTAACGACTGTCCAGTCATATTTCTCAGACTTCATAAAGGACACAATCTGTTTATTCGGTCCGCTTCCTTCTATGAATAGGTCGGCGTTTTTGTCAGATGTATTCATGGCTTGAAGCAAGGAGCTATACAAATCCCCGCCGCTCGACCAACTCTTGAGACCTGGATCATAGCTCTCGCCTGAGCTGCTCATGAGCAGCAATTGACTATCCCCGTAGTCATTCAAGCTGTTAATGCCGTTCAACTGGGCGAAAAGCCAGTCAGGATGAACATTAAGAATGAGCATCCCCTTCCGTTCGCCAGGAGGGAGTACTCTGTCGCTGAACATAGCAAAGGAGAAAAAATCAATAGGTTGGCGAACGCCTGATTTCTTGACGGCAGATACGGGAAGCAGCTTGAGCTTCGGAATGGACGGTTGCTCCTCTATATAACGAGCGGTTAACAGGCTGCTGGTATCCGTCTGGCAGGCTTGGATAGCTGAAGGCGAATAGGAATAATAACAATGATGGAGCTCATTGAATAGGACAATAGAATGTAAGAAAGGCGCAGCTTTCATCACCTTTTCGAGACTCGGGATATGTTGGAATAAAGCATAAGTGTCACGCACATCGCCATATAAGAAATCGCTTACAAACGAATCGTAATACGCTGCTATTGCAGTGGTTTTGAGCAATTCGTTCATCGAGTCCAAGTTATAGACGGTCTGCGCAAGCATCTTCTCACTGGCAGACTGTTGGATATTCAAGACCGTTCGTTCCGTATGAATATAGAGCGCAGCTGAAAGGGCTGACAGCAAAATGACGATGAGCAAAGTCACGGATAATAGAAGGCGGATGAGATACTTCCTTGATTTATATGGTGATTTGATTTTTTGCATATGAAACAACCCTCCCAAGAGCATCATACCACAAGGAGAGCCCAAGTTACCTTATTCTAAAGTAAGAAATAGCTCATGCAAAGTTATCACGCGACCTACCCGCTTCTCTTCCCCCAAGGCCAATGTCGTGAGGTGTGTTGTTTGGTTTCTTTTTGTTGACATATTTTCGCGGCTGCATAATAATAGGAGAATAGAATTAATTGGAGCGCTCCCACAATAGGTGATGATTATGAAACACACGTTGGAATCGATTGCAGAATTAGCAGGAGTTTCAAGAGGAACCGTGTCCCGGGTAATCAATGATCAACCGGGAGTTAAACCGAAAGTGCGGGAGAAAGTGCTGGACATTATTGAACAGACTGGTTATGTTCCGCATCCGCAAGCAAGAAGTTTGGCAGGAGGCAAGACAGGTAATATAGGAGTTATGGTTTTTGGGCCGAAACCGGATTTCTTGACGCATCATATTTTTTACGAGGCGCTTCAAGGTATTCAAGAACGCTCTGTAGCGAATGCCTATGACCTGCTTTTATTCGCTAACCGCAGCGACTCGGACCAGGAATATTGGAAGCGGGTCGCGACGATGCGAAAGGTGGACGGTCTCATCATCATGGGGGAGCATATTCAACAGGAATATTTGCTCTATTACCGGCAACAGAAAATTCCTTATGTCCTTATCGGCAAAAGGAACTTTGATCCATTACCGCTGGCTTGCGTTACATCCAATTACCGCAGCGGGGCTTATCAGGCGACGAATCATCTGCTGGAGCGGGGAAGACGCCGGATCGTATACATCCAAGGACTTACGGATACTTATCATGAGAACGAGAGATTTGCCGGGTACTGTCAAGCACTGCTGGAAGCTGGAATCGAGCTTAACCCCTCCTTGGTTATCGTTGGCAGAGCCGATCAGGAAGCAGCACGCGGCCAGATGAAGCAGTTGTTGGAAAGAAATGTTCCATTCGATGCTGTGTTTGCTGCCAATGATTTGATGGCTTTCGGCGCTTTGGAATCGCTCTTCGAACGGGATTATCGAGTTCCGCAGGACGTTTCGGTAATCGGATATGACGACATCCAGTCGGCCGCTTATTTCTCCCCGCCATTAACCACGGTGAGACAAGATAAGAAAAGACTTGGACAGGAAGCAGTCGGACTTTTGCTGGATATTTTTCGCGGTAATCTCGATGAGAATGAATCCAAGGATATTATTATTGATAGCGAGTTGGTTATACGAGGAACTACGTAGCAGTACGGCAGATAGGGTATGCGGACATGGTGGAAATCAACTCGTCCGTTTTTTGCCAAAACTGGGAGCGCTCCAAAAATGGAAAGGAATGAAACTGACTGTTGAATAGATTACTGAAGGAATATGATGTAGCCGTTCTCGGCGGCGGACCGGCGGGTATTACGGCTGCCATTAGCGCAGCGAGAAACGGAGCCAAGACGATCCTTATAGAGCGTTACGGATTTCTTGGGGGTATGTCTACGGCAGCGATGGTATACCCGTGGATGACCTTTCATTCTGCATCCGGTGAACAAGTCATTCAGGGAATCGCGCAAGAAATTGTGGATCGATTGATAGCTCGCGGCGCATCACCCGGTCACTTGAGGGATACCATCGGATTTGTTCACACCCTAACGCCCTATCATCCTGAGGTGTACAAAGTGTTGGCTTGCGACATGCTCCAGGAAGCGGGGGTAGAGATCCTGCTGCACACCGTGGCTATAGATGTCCAAACAGAGAGAGATCGCATTAGCGGGATTACCCTATATAACAAAAGCGGAGTAACGGCACTCCAAGCTAAAGTATATATCGACGCAACTGGGGACGGTGATATCGCTTATATGGCAGGCGCTCCTTGGGAGAAGGGGAATGTTGAAGGAAAAGTGCAGCCGATGACAATGAAATTTCGCATGAGGGGCGTCGACCTGAATAAGGTCAAGCGCTATATGCAGCACAATCCTTCGAATTTCTACGAGAAATCGCTGATTTCAGAACTGGATCTCTTACCTCTCACGGGAGTTATGGGCTTTTATAGTCAATGGAAGGCGGCCGACCTCCCGATTCAGCGTGATGGTCTTCTGTTCTTCAGCGGGCCGAATGAGGATGAAGTCCTTGTGAACGTGTCCCGAGTGTCTGGACTGGACCCGACGAATATCGAGGATTTGACTAAGGGAGAGATCGAGGGGCGTAAGCAAGTTCTGCTATTGGAAGCCTTCCTGCAAAAGTCCATTCCAGGATTTGAGAAAGCTAGTGTTTCGGCTGTTGGCACTCAGATTGGAGTGAGGGAAACGAGGCGGATTGTCGGAAAATATGTGCTGAACGGCACCGATGTCCTCGATGGAAGAAGATTCGATGACGTCATTGCGCGAAGCGGGTATCCGATTGACATTCATAACCCGGAAGGCCGTGGCATCACCGCTAATTTCATTCGGGAAGGCGGCGCGTACGATATTCCCTATCGCAGCATAGTTCCATTGAACACGCCGAATTTGTTGCTGGCCGGTAGATGTATTTCAACAACGCATGAGGCTCAGGCTACGACACGGTTGACACCTAGCTGTATGGCGATTGGTCAGGCTGCAGGTGCCGCTGGAGCATTAGCTGTACTATACAACTGCGATGTGGCAGATGTTCCGATCCTTGAATTGCAGAAACGGTTAATCGAAGGAAAGGCTGAACTAGGTTACGTGGGAGGAACGGTTATTCATGGCTAAACTCACAATTCTGGGCAAACAGCATCCTGTACTTTCGTTTGCAGGCGAAGAATGGAGCAGGCTGTTGGAAATATCGGGCATGAGCCTGGGTAAGACGCTAGATGAGGTATGGATCGGGACATGGGAGGAACTGAAGGCTCAGCAGTCAGAGTTACTAGAAGAAAATGATGGCTTCGAATGGAGAGACTCAGGCTTTTCGGATGAATTCGTCCTTCTTGAGATAGAGAGCAAGCTTATTCTATCCGGCAAATCAGAGCGGGCAGCATTGTACGCCGTTTATCAATATGCTCAGGAAGCTTGGGGGCTGCATGCCATCTATCCAGGGGCAGCACCAGCGGTTTCCGAAGTCAGCAAGAATTCTGTGAGCGCTCCAAAATCTGCTTCTGTACGAATCCAGTGGTATGCACCGCGAATGGAGCGAAGAGGATTTGTATTCGAAACGATCAACGATCCTCCTTACTTGATCCAAATGCTGGACTGGTTTGCGCACAACAAGATCAATGAAGTCTTCTTTACTTTTTCCTTATGGGATCAAGTAGGTGCGGTGATAGCCCCGGATATTATAAAGCGTGGGATCAGCGTCACACTCGGCGGTCACAGCATGAAGTTTTTCTTGAACAAAGTAGAAGATCGCATCCCGAGTACGGTAGCAGATCACCCGTATACGGCAAAAGCACAATTAAACTTTCGTGATAGCGAATGGCAAGCACCGATGCTGCAGGATATAGCTGAATATTGCAGCAGGGTACCCAATTTGACCATGATTTCGCTGTGGCCAGAAGATATTGCTGACCGACAAACGGAAGATTTCCTTGCGCTTTACTTGCAATTCACGGATCGGTTGAGTGTGTGCCTGTCTGAATTCGGGCTTGAGATTGCAGTGGAGCATATTGCCTATAATGCGGGGTTGGCCTGGAACATGCTCGAGCTTACCGGGGCAAAGCCCTCTGTGGATGTGGATACGCTAATCGCTTTTTGGGGGCGGGATTATCGATTCGGCTATGAGGATAGCCCGCATGAGAGTGATCAAAGAGCAAAAGAAGCGATAGAAGATTGGAGACACGAGCTTGAGTATACAAAACGCAGGCTGACCGTGTTTGAATATTACAGCGATCATTACATGCTCTCCAACCTGTTTCCATTTCTTCCGCAGCGCATCATGAAAGACGTGGCTTTTTATGAGAAACAGCAACTATTCGGAATGGTCAATCTTGTCGTTCCATATAGAGGCCCGGATCCCTATCCGTGGAAATGGGTGCATTCGTTCAACAGCTACATATTCTGCAGAGCCTTGTGGAACGACAATCTTGAAGAGATCCTGAATGATTATTACGCTTTTTATCCAGCTAACGAGAGAGCGGCAGTTCAAGCTTTGTTCGAAGTGATTGAAGCCGAAGTGGCAGTCATGACGTCCTGGAATGTCCCTTTATTCCCTGCGAGAGCAGTCGATCCTGAGAAAGCTACAGCAAGCAAGGAGCAAAAGGAGACGATACTTGCTGCTTTGGCGGATATCAGAAAAAGCATCCAAGCTGTTTTGCAGCAGCAATCTGAACTTACTCCAACTAGTAGTCCTTACCTGTATGCACAGCACATCATCGAGTACTCAGAAAATCTATATCAACGTTGGCTTGAACAATGAGCGGTTGGAAGCGGATATAGTCTGTTAAGGAGGTGAACTCATTCATCCGCTTCTGTCGTTATGACAAGGTACGTATCCAACGAACAATTGTATACGGTTTCTTGATCGCACTTGTTCTGAAGAATAAATATAAAAATTTAATTGAGGTGATCCGAATGAAGAGAATGTTTTCGAAGCGTCTGTCCGCCATCATACTTTGTGTTTCACTAGTTTTAGGGATGCTTCCCATGTATGCGGTTTCAGTTTCAGCGGCGAATGATGTAAATGCGGAAATAGTGAATCCGGGGTTTGAGATGGACATGGTGGATGGGGCGATTCCAGGCTGGAGCAAGGATCCGACAACGGTAGGATTAATAGAGCTCAGTACTACAGTAGCTAAAGGCGGTTCAAAAAGTCTTCATCTTCATGATACTGACAGTGGCGCTACCTCTCCAGGATTGCGTGTGTTAAGCGATAAAATAGCCGTCATTCCAGGAAAAACGTATACAGTTACCGCTTCTGTATATGTCCTCCAGCAAACGGCGAACATTGTCCATGAAGTTCGTTATTATGATGAGAATAATGTTGAAATCCAACCAACCCAGCAAGTATTTAATGCTAAAACAGCTCTCACGCTGAATGCCTGGAATGAGATCAAGAATGTCTCTACTACTCCAGCAACGGCAACTTATGCAAGAATCGGTTTTTATTCAGGTAAACCAAGCTTGACGAATGCTTATTTCGATGATGTAAAGATAATGGAGCAAGTTCCGGTTATGAATCCAGGCTTCGATATGGCACAAGTAGACGGGAACATTCCTGGATGGAGCAAGGATGAAACAACGGTAGGACTCCTTGAGCTTAGTACTACAATAGCTAGGAGCGGCTCCAACAGCCTTCATCTTCATGATACTGACAGCGGCACTACATCACCGGGATTACGTACTTTAAGCGAGAAAATAGCCGTCATTCCAGGAAAAACTTACACGGTAACAGCTTCGGTCTATGTCCTGCAGCAAACGGCAAGCATCGTACATGAAGTTCAGTACTTTGATGCTAATAATGTCGAAATCACACCGCGGCAGCAGGTGCTTAATGCGAAAACGGCTCTCACGCTGAATGCCTGGAACGAGATCAAAAATGTATCGACTGCTCCAGCAGCGGCTTCATATGCGAGAATCGGTTTTTATTCCGGAAAAACAAGCTTGACGAATGTTTACTTCGATGATGTAATCATGGAAACAGAGCCGACCCAAACTCCAACTCCAACCCCGACACCGGTCGGGAACCTTGGATTTGAAATGGATCTGGCGAATGGAAAAATCCCGGGTTGGAGCCTTGTTGCAACAACAGCAGGACTATTAGAGCTAAGTACGGACAAAGTCCGCAGCGGCTCGAGAAGCCTTCATTACAAAGACGAATCAACCACTACAAAATTACAAGTGATAAGCGATCCGATCCCTGTAACTGCTGGCGCTTCATACAATGCCAAAGCTTACATAAATGTCGTTAGCCAGTCCCATAGTATTGGTTACGAAGTTCATTATTTCAATGATCAAGGGACTAAGGTTGGAACCGTAACATTTATTAATTTCACAGCTGCGGACTTAGGTACGAATCAATGGACGGAGATCAAAGTGCCTTTCGTTGTCCCGGAGGGGGCTACACAAGTCAAGCTATTATTCAATTCCGGTGCTGTTAGTCTGACAGAAGCTTACTTTGATGATGCTTCCATTTCATTAGATACACCTGTTACCCCGCCGGATGACGTGGCAAGCGATATACTGAACCCAGGATTTGAGAAGCCCTTGGAGGCTGGCAATATTCCGGACTGGAAACTAGACCCTGCTACAGCGGGATTACTGGAGCTTAGCACGGCCAGAGCTAACACGGGAACGAATAGCCTTCATTTACAGGACAGTGACACCACGAAAGGATTGCGAATATATAGCAACAAGTTTGCAATCGTTCCCGGCAGGTCATACATTGCAAAAGCTTCTATAAATGTCGTACAGCAATCCCATAATATCGTTTACGAAACCTATTATTACAATGATCAGGATGTTCAAGTCGGCGTCAAGCTGGAATTGTTCGGAGCATTAGCCTTAGGTAAAAACACATGGACTGAGGTAAGGGTGGTTTCTGATGCTCCAGCCGATGCAGTCTATGCAAAAGTTGCTTTCTTTTCTGGGGGAATTAGTTTGACAGAAGCGTATTTCGATGATGTTTCAATAGAGCTCGTACCGGTTGAAGTGCCATTAGATCGTCAATATGCAGCGCCTGTTGATCTCGGCCCTATGGTGAGTGTGAACTTGGGCCAGGCTGGAGTGATTCAGCAAAACGCTCTGGGTGAGAACGAGGTCTATTTTCATTCGAATGGTTTGCCTGGAACGTTCGTTGTCTTGGATGCTGAGACAGGGGCTAGGAAATTTTCGGAGGTTATTCCTAATACAGAATCTTTATGGGCTATGACAATAGGGCCTGACAAAAACGTTTATTTCGCTGGAACCAATGATGGGAAATTATATCGTTACTTACCTGAACAGAAGAAAGTAGAGCTGCTCGGCACCAACCCATCCGATTCTTGGGTGTGGGACCTTGAGGCGACGGCTGACGGTAAAATATATGGCGGAACGTATAATAGTAAACAAGAGTACGGTAAAGTTTTCGAATATGATATAGCAACAAATACGTTTCGGGACTATGGAGTTATTATGCAAGGCCAGGATTATGTCCGGGGAATCGGTGTAGACGATGAGTATATATATGCCGGTCTCGGGTCGGTGAAACATTTGTTTAAAATCAACCGTGTAACTGGGGAGAAAACAGAAATTAATGTCCCTGGTTATACAGGAACTCCTGAGATCATGACAGATGTGTTCGTAGTCCAGAATAAACTGTTCGTTTCGGTAAGCACGGTCAATATGGTAGTTATGAATAAAGATACTTACGAGATTGAAGGTAATTTCCAGTATAATGCCATGATCTCCAAGCCGTATCCAGCGAATCCTAACCTTGTTTTCTACAAGTATGGAACCCAATTTTATCAATATGATATCAGTACGAAACAATCCACAGAAATTGACATTCCTTTCCCGATGCCTGATACAGGCCGTGTGAAGGATATGGAATGGATAAAGATGAACAGCGGAGTAAAAGCAGGGAAAACCGTGTTGTCTATGGTGACCCAGTATGGGGAGTATATTCTTTATGATCCTGCTGACAACTGGTTGTCGTTTATTGAGCTCGAAATTTCTTCACAGCCGGTACGAATTCAATCCCTTGAGACAGGTCCAATGGACGGCAGATTATATCTAGGTGGATACCAGCGTGGAATGAGCATTTATAATCCTTTTACTAACCATATCGATCTGAATATTTCTTCATTCGCTCAACCAGAGGGAATTGGATTCTTGAATGAGCATGTGTATTACGGAACTTATGTGGGTGCTATCATGTACCGCTTTGATCCTAAGCAAGCAGCATCATTGAACGTTAATCCAAAATTAGTGTATGACATTAACCACCAAGACAGACCGTTCGCCATCACTTCCGGAGATAACAAGCTATTCGTAGGCACCGTTCCTGACTATGGTTTATTGGGTGGATCATTAGCTATCTATGATGAAGCTGCGAACGCATGGAAGCAGTTCGATCAAGTTGTACAAGATCAGAGTATCATTAGTCTTGCATACAAAAATGGGCTATTATATGGAGGCACGTCTGTTTGGGGTGGTTTAGGCTCTGTCCCATCCGCAACGGAAGCTAAGATCTTTGTTTGGGACGTTGCGAAAGGACAGAAGGTAGAAGAATTCACACTACAGATTCCAGGGATTGATGTAAATCCGAAGATGATCGGGGAGCTTTCCTTCGGACCGGATGGATATTTATGGGGTGCGGTAGATGGTACGATCTTCGCCATGGATGTTACTACCAAGCAGATTGTGAAAAGCAAAGTGATTCGTCCAAGTTTATATAACACCAGCAAATGGAAGCCGTATATTCTAAAATGGGGTCCGGATGGTATGCTGTATACTACCTTGTCCCGTAAATTGATTGCGATTGATCCTGAGACACTTTCATACAAAATTCTTGCGGATACTTTCATCAACGACATGACGATTGGAATAGACGGCAGCATTTATTATGCTCCTGAAGCGGGTATAGCTTTGTCTCGAATTGCAGTACCTGAAACAGATGCTACTTTGTCATCTATAAGCATTAAAGGTGTAGCGTTAGAAGGCTTCTCTCCAGGTGTTTTGGAATATACGAGCCGTACAGCCCCGGAGGCACTTGTTGAAGCTGTCGCTGCACAAGCAGGAGCGACCGTGACAACAGCCGTATATGCGAAGGATAAATATACGATCATTCGCGTAACGGGTACAGATGGTAAATCAACGTTGGATTACAAGATTAATTGGAAGGCTGGGAATCCGGTAGACACGGTAAACCCAGATCCTGTTATTCCGACAGTACCGGCAAATCCGAAGGATCCTGACACGCAAAGTGTGAATGAAGAAAGCTTGCGTAAAAATGAGCAGGGTGTCGTAGCGGTTCCGATCGAGAAGGGGAAAACTTCCGTATTGCTTCCGATCAACGCGGCTGAGGTCGTAGGTGAGCAATCGATCGTCTTGACTAATGAGGAAGTGACAGTTGATATTGCTCCGGAAGTGTTGAAGCAATTGTTCAATCTGGCTTCCGCTGGAGAGTTGAAGGACGCGGAGATTAAATTCTCCTTCAAGAAAGTGTCGGGTGCTGCCAGGAAGGAAATGCTAGACCAAGCCAAAACCAATCTGACAGCGGATATCAACGAGGCTGGAGAGGTGTTTGAGTTCAATCTATCGATTGTAAGCAAAGACGGAAAGTCACTCAAGCTTACAACCTTCGACAAGCCGATCAAATTGACATTGAAAGTCAACCAAAGCTCCAATCATGATTTAGCAGGTATTTATTATATAGCCAATGACGGGACGCTTGAGTATGTAGGCGGAAAATTAGAAAACGGCTCGATTACAGCCGATATTCAACATTTTAGCAAGTATGCCGTACTGGAAGTGAATAAATCCTTCACGGATGTTCCGACGAGTCACTGGGCTGCTAATGTGATTAAGAGTATGGCGGCAAAGCTGATCGCACAGGGCGTGAGTGATACAGAGTTTGCTCCTGAAAAGAGCGTAACTCGAGCAGAATTCGCATCTTTGATCGTCCGCGCATTGGGACTTGAGTCGAAGGGAACAAGCCAATTTACAGACGTAGAAGCGGGTACTTGGTATACTTCAGCTGTAGCAGCAGCATATGAAGCAGGAATCGTTACTGGAATGAGTGAAACCTTGTTTGCTCCGAATCACACGATTACGAGAGAACAGATGGCTGTAATGCTGCTTCGCGCTTATGAATTCCAGCAGGGTAGCAAATCAGAAGCATCGCAGGCAGCAACATTTGCTGATCAAGCAAGCATCAGTTCGTGGGCAAGCGCATCGGTAAACACTGCATTTAAGTTGAGCCTTGTAAGTGGCCGCGGGAATGATCGGTTCATACCGCAAGGAGAACTGACTCGAGCCGAAGCGATCCAAGCGATTGCAAATATGCTGAACAAATAATTGAAAGTGTGAACAACAAGAATATTACATCAGACTGCCTCACTCGTGTTTTGTAACGGGTGGGGCAGCTTTATTTTTCACCGTGAGTAAGGCGAGCCAATAGCTCCTTATCGTGAAAATAAGAAAAACCTCTGGAGGAATCACTCCAGAGGTTCTTGGCGGTTGAGTTCAGTTAGATGCCCGGAAGTACATAGGTAGCGACTTAGCTCACTGCCTCTTGCAGGCCTTGCTCCAAAGCGGAAAATCCGCTTTAGAGCCCGCGAGACATCGCCTCAGCCAGACACAGCGGCGTCTCACACTTTGAACCTAATAATCGCTTCCTGCAAATCCTCCGCCATCTTCGCCAGCGCATTCGACGAAGCCGACACTTCCTGCATCGAGGCCGTTTGCTCCTCGGTCGCTGCAGCTATGTGCTGCGTGCTGTCGGCTGACTTCTCCGATAACTGCGCTATTTGCTGGATCGAGTGGAGCATGAGCTGAGCTTCGCTGCTGAGCTGCTGCACGACAGCCGATACTTCCTGAGCTTGGCTCGATATGCTGGTGACCCGCGCCGTAATATCGCGGAACGAGGCTCCGGCGTCATGCACGACTGCGATTCCCTCCGTCACAGCGGCCGAACCCTCTTGCGTGGCTTCGATCGCTTTCTCGGTGTACAGCTTCATCTCGCCAAGCAGCTCGCTTATTTGCTCAGCCGATACGGTGGATTGCTCGGCTAGCTTGCGGACCTCTGTGGCGACAACCGCGAATCCCTTGCCCTGCTCCCCGGCGCGAGCAGCTTCAATTCCTGCGTTCAGCGCGAGTATTTTTGTCTGAAGGGCAATGGTCGTAATGATTTTCACAATACCGTCAATCTCAGTGGATTTCTCACCTAGGAGATGGACCGTACTCGTTGCGGCAGCTGTTTTGTCCTGAATGACATTCATCTGGCGGAATGTATCCTCGATTAGCTGGTTGCCGACAACCGCTTTCTCGGAGGCCAGATTGGATTCGGAAGCAACCGTCATGATACTCGCTGATATTTGCTCCACTCCTCTGGTCATTTCATCCGAAGCCTTGGAAGCTTGGACCGAGCTCCTTGCTTGTTGATCCGTACCGGCGGCGATATCCTGAATGGAAGTAGAGATTGCCTCGGAAGACAGACTTGTCTGTTCTGCACTGGCCATCAGCTGCTCCGAAGTGGATGCTACATGATGAGCATTCATCGAGACTTGGGACAGGACGCTTCTTAGCTCACGAACCATATGATTGAAATCTTGAACAAGGTTACCGATCTCATCATTACGTGCAAAAACGAGTGGTTCAACCGTGAAGTCTCCCTTTGCGATCATATTCACTCGACTGGCTAATTTGACGATCGGCCTGGAGATCTGGATGGAGATGATGATGGCAAGACTGACCATAAATATGATGGCCAAGGCAGATAGTCTGATCAGCCTTTTCGTACTTTTTTCCGCCATTTGAGAAGCTTCGGCTGTGATGGAGTTTACGGCCTCTTCGGTGATATTAATCAGCTTGTCCAGACTACTAACCGCAGTCATGAAAAAGGGATGAATTTGCATTAATGCTGGAAGTGTAGTCGATTGTGGTTGTCCTGCAATGGAAAGGAGGCTCAGATTGGGAACACCTGCGATATATTGATCGAAGCTGTTAGAAAAGATAGCAAATTCAGCACGAGCTGCATCATTGACGATAAGCTCTTCATATTCCTTGCGCTGGTTCTTTAGATCAACTAACAATCCTTCTAACTCTCCATTTAACCGCTCTCGTTCTTTGGCGTTCGTCTCGACTATGATCCGTAATAAAAGTCTTTCAGAATCTTGGATATCTCCGTGCATGCTGCCAATGGCAGCGATGCTAGGAGCGTAAAGATCGTCGATGTCGTGTGAAATGACATCGAATTTGTTCATGTTGGAAACGGCAACCCAGCTAATAACTAATAGCAGGATTAAAGGGATGGCGAATCCGATTGCAAGTCGTGCGCTAATGGGTAGTCTAAGTTTAGATTTCATTATGTATGGCCCCTCATTTTGAAGTTTGATCTCCTTTCATTCGACAACATTCAACAATAATCCTTCACGACTTTTGGCCTATGCCAAACTTTGTCAAATGTATTTTATTGGAATTCAAATTCTCCCTTCGATTGGAAGGTGTAGTACAATAAAGAAGCTTGTAAGTGTAAAGGGAGTGGTCGTATACATAGTCCTGGTCGTAGCATACTGAGTCGTTGTGCAGAGGTTATCGGTAAAATTGCCCTTGTCATTCTAGTTGCCTTCGTGATCACGATAGTTCTCATGATTCCTGTAATCCTTCTTACCATGTATGAATTATCCAAGAATGCAGCATTTGCCGATTGGGACGCAGGTACACTTTTAAGTCAAATATGGTCCGATCCCACCTTTTTCTATGGCTCGACTATTGCGCAGGCAATAGGATTCATCGCGGCTTCTGTCCTTGTATATAGATGGTTTGAACGTAAACGAGATCCTCGATGGGGGATGGGATGGAGAAGTACAACGGGCACAAGCTGGCTCCAGGATATAGGCAAAGGGTTGGCGCTTGGGACGGTTCTGATTGCAGTAGTTGCTCTCGTGATGAGCTTGTCTGGTGTCATTCATCTCAGGACTGTACCTGCAGGCTCTATTAGTTGGACCGAGCTTGGCGGGTATATCGTATTTATGGCCATCATTTGTCTTAATGAAGAAGTATTGATACGCGGGTATACGCAAGGATTGTTGCGTTACCGCTTCGGGGTCTGGCCTGCCATTATCGGTTCTTCGCTATTATTTGGACTTATGCATGGGCTGAATCCTGGCGCGCTTGATCACCCGTTACCCTTAATAAATGCAGCACTCGCAGGTGTATTGCTGGCTGTGTGCCGTGAAACATCCGGAGCACTTTGGCTGCCATTCGGCGTGCACTTGTCTTGGAATTACGTGCAGGGCAGCATTCTCGGCTTCGAAGTGTCGGGAACAACCGTCCCCTCCTTGTTGATACTGGAGCGATTTGGTGATTCGTTGCTTCATGGAGGTTCATTTGGCGCGGAAGGCAGTATTCTCACATTGATCGTGATGCTGATCGCTTCGGCAGCAGTCTGGCACCTATCAGCGAAGCAAGCCAAGAGGATAACATACTAGTGCATTAGAAAGCCTTTTCCAGTGAATGCTAATCTTTAGAATCCTAAGAAGATTATTCTTTTTGATGCTTATGGAGGATTTTGAAGGAGAGCTGGAATGGGTTGGGTAATATTCGTACTTGTACTATTCATTTTACAGATAGCTGCCATTCTAGTGGCCGAGTTTCGCAATCCGTCAAAATCTGTTGCATGGCTGATGGTGCTGTTCATTTTGCCGTTTATTGGTTTTGTCGTGTATTATTTCATGGCAAAAGAATATCGGCAGCGCAAGCTAATTGGGAGGAAGGATCTTAGGAGGCAGCGTACAAACGAGATTGTATCGAATGCCCCTTCGCTGCTAGTACCTGATGAAAATCACCCCGATGCATGCAAAGTGTTCAAGGAAACACGGTTAATGGGATTGCTTCGCAACATACCGGAGTCACCGATCCGATCAGGTAATTATGTGACTGTATATAACGATGCCGCAAGCACTTATGCAGCCTTGTTCCAAGCGATCGATCAGGCGGAACAATTTGTTTATCTCGAATCCTATATTGTTAGGGACGATAACGTTGGGAAGCTTCTGCAGCAGGCCTTAATCCGCAAAGCTCGCGAGGGTGTTACTGTACGATTGATAGTGGACGGGCTTGGAAGTTATCAGTTAAGCAAAAGCTATTATCAGGAGCTTCGAGATGGAGGGGTTCAGGTATTCTCCTTCTTGCCTCCGCTGCTTGCTTTTTTTGACAAGCGGCTGAACTACAGGAATCATCGTAAAATTGCCGTGATTGATGGCCAGGTTGGCTATGTAGGCGGAATTAATATCGGAGACGAGTACCTAGGCGAAGACCCGAAGCTTGGCTACTGGCGGGATACGCATCTGGAGGTTCGCGGACCGTGTGTGTATGACTTGCAGCGTACGTTTGCCGTTGATTGGGCATTTGTGAGTGGGACACCTCTAATGGAGGTAGAGCCGTACACTCCTCAAGACGTTATTTCAGCTGGAGCCGCTTCTGAGCATATGCAGATCATTGCGAGCGGCCCGGATGCAACGTGGGATGCGGTTCAGGAGGTTTTCTTCACTGTGATGGCAGCTGCCAAGAATCGAATTTACATCACGACCCCCTATTTCATCCCCGATCCCGGCATCGCAATTGCGCTTAAAACAGCGGCGTTAAGCGGACTTGATGTTAGAATTATTTTGCCCTATGTATCGGATTCCAAGATTGTGCATTGGGCGTCTCTGTCTTATCTAAAAGATTTTTTACTGGCAGGTGTGCGTTGTTATCAGTACCGAAAAGGCTTCGTCCATGCCAAGACTGTAATTATCGACGACATGGTAGGTACAGTAGGGACAGCGAATATGGATATGCGCAGTTTTTTCAGCAACTTTGAGATTATGGCTGTGCTGTACGAATATGACAGTATCGAGAGATTAGAAATGGATTTCGAACAAGATTTACTAGATAGCATAGAAATCGACCCGCAACAGTTCTTGAATCGCTCCAGGTTCATACGTGGACGTGAAGTTATAGCACGTGTCTTGTCGCCATTGTTCTGATGGGAAGGGAAAATGTAGGAAGCTGTCGAATACAATTGGGTAGAAGTAACTATCTAAGCGTAAAAGAGGCGACCTAATGATCCGGTTATCCGCAACAAGGCAGAAGCAGCTCGAGTATATCGGACTGACTGAGCAGGATTTGCACCTGCTTGCCAGCAAGAAGGCACAGTTTGAACAAATTGTTAACGTGCTTGTAGATGAGTTATATGATCGTATAACGAAGCAGCCTGAGCTTACTGCCCTTATTCAGAAGCACAGCACACTCGAGCGATTGAAAGAAACACAGCGTTGGTATTTCTTGTCCATGGCATCCGGGACGGTCGATGAAGCTTTTATCGAGAAACGTCTATTTATCGGCCATATCCACTCTCGAATAGGATTAACCACCAACTGGTATTTAGGTACATATATGCTGTACTTGGACTTAGCTGTGGCCCATTTCAAAAAGGTTCTTCCTGAGGAATGGCTCCAAGTCACACATGCTCTATCCAAGATGTTCAATCTGGATTCGACACTTGTACTGGAAGCATATGAGCAGCAGGAAAAGGCCAAGATTGAGAAGCTGGTGGATGAACAGGATAATCTCCTTAAGGGGATTAACAATGCCGTACAGGAGTTGGCTTCGATGATGGTGCAGCTTAGCAGCAGCAGTCAAGCTGTCGCCGAAACAGCCTTGCATACAGCAGAGTCGCAAGATCACGCCCACCAGATGGTGAATAGCTTGTCGAACGAGATCGAAGAGATCTACACGATGGGCAGTATGATGCAGGAAATTTCCGACCAGACGCATTTGCTCGGTCTGAACGCTGCGATTGAAGCCGCTAGAGCGGGGGAGCAGGGACGGGGCTTCAATGTTGTGGCCAATGAGGTGAGGAAGCTAGCCTCACGCTCAAAGGAGTCGCTTGAGCTAGTCGAGGAGAAGCTGGAAGGCATCTCGAAAGTACTCAAGCAGGTGATGTCCGAATCCCAACAAACTTCAATCAACGCACGCACACAAGCGGCCAGCTCGCAGGAGTTGACCGCATTCGTGCAGATGATTGAGAAAGTTACGCGTGAGCTAGAGGATTTGAAGAAGAACGTTTAAGATTATTGAACAAAAGACAATACATGCTCCAAGCTTTGCACAGGGACCTTCGAGAGGAGGTCTCCTTTCTTTTGCAGGCGTTCCCCGATGTTCAGCAGATGGAAGTCTCGAGGATCCACTCCCAACTCGACCTCGCTCCATTCAAGCGGAGTCGACACGGAAGCTGCGGTGCGAGCACGCGGTGTATAAGGCGCAGACAAAGTCTTGCCGTACCAATGCTGTAAGTAATCAATGTAGATCAAATCCCCGCGATTCTTCTTCAATCGCTCTATCGTGAACAGCTTTGGATAAGTCTGAGTCATGTAGGCGCCGATGAAATGACCGATTTTCCTGACCTGATCAAATGTATATCCCCGCTCAATCGGAATGAAGAGCTGTACTCCCGTTGCACCCGAGGTCTTCGGCACACTGCGGATCCCCATTTTATCGAGCGCTTCCCCGATCAAGTGAACGGCATACATGATGCGGGGTTCATGGTCTAGCGATGGATCGATGTCAATGACCCACTCTGCTGGCAGCATATCGTCCACATAGTGGAAGGAGGAATGGAACTCCAGACAAGCCAGATTACCGAGCCACAACAAAGTAGGCACCGAGTCTAGTACAACATATTGAATATTCTCCATGACCGCAGTCCGAACATACGGAGGGATAGGCTCTGGACTATTTTTCTGATAAAAAGATTTGTTATGAATGCCATTAGGGAACCGGATCGTGGTCAAATAGCGGTTGGAGCAATACTTAAGCAGGTAGGGAGCAAGCTCCAGCAGCTTTTCCAGATACATCACCTTCGTGATGTTCTTCTCCGGCCACAATACTTTATCTGGATTAGAAATTGTAATCTCGTGACCGTCAATGGTAACGGTTCCTTTGTTATGCGCAGAATTCGCCATCCTACGATTCACCTCATTTACTTATTAGCTTGTCAACAATCTAAACTTCATATACCTTATGTAACCATTTTTCATGGAAGTTCCGACACCGCATACTCGTTTTTAAGAAAAAATTCAGAATTCCCCTCACTTTTTCAGAAGAAGTTTGAGATAGGATGGATAAGTGCGTCGTATCACATAGAGAAAAGGTGTGTATTTGTTATGAATCCAACAATCCGAAGGTACATCCCGTTATTGTGGATGCTATCCATTCCAATCTTGAACATCTTTTATAGCCTCCTGAATAAGGCAGGTCCTGACGTCCGCAGTCTGATGACCGACCTCGATCAGGTCATTCCGTTTATTCCGGCTTTTATTATTCCTTATGTCATTTGGTATCCCTTTATTGCGGGTTCCCTGTTCATTTTCTTTATGAGGGATAGACGAACCTACTATAGAGCGTTAATTACTTTGTGTATCGGGCTCATAGCTTGTTATGGGGTATATGCGGTTTTTCAAACGACAGTTCCAAGGCCAGCTTTACCTGAAAAAGGGTGGCTGGTCGATATAGTCCGATTCATCTATGCAAATGATCAGCCTTTTAATTGTTTTCCGAGTATTCATGTTCTCACTTGTTATATTATGATTAAGGGCTTACGGATTCAGCATACACTTCCTGCTTGGCTGCGGCATGGTCTGATAGGGATCTCTTGGAGCATTATAGCTTCAACGGTATTCGTCAAACAGCATGTTTTGCTGGATGCGGCTGGTGCAGTTTTACTGGTGGAGCTGTTGTTCGCAGGTACGCAGCTGTTAGTTCCTCTAAGGACGAAGTCTGAATCCAAACAAATGGCTATGGAGTGAAAAGTTAGAGTCGTGAAGGTGGGGAAACGCGGGGTTCAAACCTGTCATAGCTTTCGAGCCGATTCGATAGAAGCAGATGATGTCCGGTCATAATCGGACTGCCTAGATGAAACAATAAGCTCCCTGCCGCTCGGTTTGTACGATGGGCAGGGAGCCTTTATATATGGGCCATGCGGGTTATGATCCCGTACTGGTCTTCTTCGCTCTTGGTTTGGTTTGGCGTTTGGCCGGCTTGGCTGCTTCATCGCCAGTACCGCTGGCAGCTGGGTTAGCTCCGCTAGGCTTTACAGCTTCCAAGCTAGCTTGCAGCGCTGCCATCAAGTCGATCACATTGGTGGTCGGTTGGTCTGGGGCGATACGAATTTCTTCGCCAGCTACCTTTTGTTCGATGAGATGCATCACTTTGTCGCGATAATCGTCCTTGTATTGCTCTGGATTGAATGGAGTGGATAGCTGCTCTATTAACATTTTGGCCATCGTAAGCTCTTTCTCATTCACAGAAGGATTCTCAGGTAAGTTAGGCACTTGCTTGACCGAGCGTATTTCATCCGGATAAAAAATCGTCTCCATGATAATACAATCCTCCATCACCCGAATAGCGGCCAGACTGCTTTTGGAGCGGATGGATACTTTGGCAATTCCGATTTTACCGCTTTGGCGCATGGCTTCGAGTAAGAGACTATAGGCATTTGTGCCGGTTTCATTTGGAGCTAGAAAGTATGTTTTTTGAAAATATATAGGATCAATTTCAGTCAAATCCACAAAGTCGAGTATCTTGATCTCTTTACTAGTCTCCGACAACGAGTCCAGCTCGTCCTTTTCGAACAAAACGAACCGTCCCGTCTCATACTCATATCCCCGGGCAATTTGTTCCCATTCCACCGCCTGCTCACAATGCTGACAGGTTCTCACATAATTAAGTGGTGTTCCGCATGTTTTATGAATGTATTTCATCGAGATGTCTTTGTCTTCCGTGGCTGAGAACATTTTGACCGGGACGTGAACCAGCCCGAAGCTGATGGCCCCTTTCCATACTGTGTGCATTGATGTAATCCCTCCCTAACCGGTTATAGGTGAATCGCTATTATTCATTGTTGGCAAAAAGCGCCCTATCTACACATCATATTGAGAATGCAGGCAAATCATTCCTATGCAGAGAAACCAGGTTATTTTATAGGGGATTGGGAAATCTAATCAAGAAACTATAGTAAAAAGGAGGAGACTAACTTTGTCCGATGAACAAGCAAAAGATTCAGAGAATGAAGGTCGCAGTGATTACTTCATGGATATTGATCGCATGATCAATGAGGGGCTAGGGGGCGGAACGGTCTCCATGCATAACGGACTCATCGAGGAAACCTCGACCGATACGATGAACCATGTGGAGTCGCTCCTCCAAATGGAAGAATAACAGAGAACAGGAGGGCTTATACGATGGATATGAATCGAGCGCAGCAAATTATCGATGCACCTGGCAAAATCAATGTTACCTTGAACGGGCAATCCGTGTGGATCGATAGTGTCGATGCATCAAGCGGAATGGCTAATGTACATCCAGAACAAAATCCGCAAGATACTCAGAAAGTATCTGTTAATCAATTGCAAGAAGCTTAAGAAGCGAGACAAAGACACCCCTGTTGCAGGTTTGCTGCAACAGGGGTGTCTTTGTTGAAGTCTTCAGATTACGGCCATAATCCGTGGACAGATGGAATGGTGCAAATAGGTACTTGAGAGTTACGTATTGGAGGCCAAATGGTGGGTGAACCATCGAAAAGGTGCGTGGGAGGTACTTAACTGATCGGATTAGTGGAATGAAGGTGGTGGAATGGAGCAATAGGTACCTGCGAGGTACCTATTGGATGCCAAGTGGTGGGTGAAACGTCGAATAGGTGCGTGGGAGGTACTTAACTAATCGGATTAGTGAAATGCAGGGGGGGGGATGGTGCAAATAGGTACTTGAGAGGTACCTATTGGACGCCAAATGGTGGGTGAAACGTCGAATAGGTGCGTGGGAGGTACTTAACTAATCGGATTAGTGGAATGCAGGGGGGGAATGGTGCAAATAGGTACTTGAGAGTTACGTATTACTTGATGTAGATGTTGCCAAAAGGGAGCAGCTCGCGGAGCGTGCGCTTGATCAAGCCGTCTCCGCCTAATTGCTCCTCGAAGTCCGGGTCCATCGGGGCGGATTGCAGAAGCACGCTGCCTGTGCCGGTAATCTTCCAGTGGTAGGCCATATGTTGGCTGGCCAGATGGTTGCCGTAGACGCATAGCTCAAGCTGAGCGTTGTCGGGAAAAGCAATCAGACAGCGTGAGTCGATGAAAGAGGGCCGCTCTGGATGCAGCTCCCAAGATTGCAAAGGGCCTCTGGACACAATGCCGATCGATCCTTCACCTGAGAATCTCATTCGGATGAAATCTCTTGTCACGAGCATGTTTTTGGCGCTTTGTACCACGCTGTTCATCTTGATCTCATCGGTGAAATAGAGCAAATGGCGGAACTCGAACAACAATCGGCTTTCACCCGATATCGGCATAGGTTCAATGGAGCAGCCGAAGGGAAGGGAGATGAAGGCAGAAGCGGGACCGCTCAGCTTTGCTTTTACAAGCTTTTTCTTGCGGACGATCCCCTTGAGATCCAGGAATCGATCCTCGCGCTGGGAAGAAGCTCCTTGAAAGGCAACTAGCTGCCTCGGATGCAGCAGATGGACCGCTTCGTCAGGCTCCAGAATAAGCTTGATTGTGGAGCGGGCTGCCCCTCCTGAAGCTTGTTGTTCGGTAATCACTTCCATGTTTCATGTCCTCTCCTGACCTTACTGTTACCTGCTCCGCAGCACTACTCTTAATACTCGTCCGAGAACAAAATATAGGAGCACCAAAGCCGCTGCGGTTCCAATCATAATAATCGTCCGTCTGTATTTACTGCTGCGTTCCCGCTCCGATTGCTGGAGTTGGACTATAGATTGCTGGAGCTGCTCGTTTTGCCTCGCAAGCCGTTCATTCTCTTGCATTAGCCGTTGTTCACTGTCTTTGTATTGTTGAAGGGCTTCCTTGGACTCACGGGCAACTGAATCTAATTGATCAGTCGCTTCGTCCAGCTTCTGTTTGGTGCTCTCATATTGCTGCTGCAAGTTATCGACTTGTTCAGGCAGCTGGAATATCCCTTTCACCGTATCAAAAAATCCGGCATGCGCACTAGAGGAGCTCAAGCTCCCGCTGAATAACACAAGAGGCAGAGCAAGGGCGAATACCGCACAACCAAGCCGCACTTGACGCTTCAAACTGATACGGAAATTTTCCATTCTCTACCCCTCCCTGTTGTACAGTTGTACAGTTCTAAACCCGATAATGATCCGCGCGCCAATTGCGAACGGCTTGTTTGATCGCGTTCGGTTTCATCTGCTCTCCGGCTGCTTTATCAGCGAGTGCAGGGAATTCATCATCACTAGCGAAACGAAGAGCAACGATCTGTTTGACGTCCAAACGACTATCTAACAGGTTCCCTGTTAGCATGAAATGACGCAATTGCTCTTCTGAACGGATGGCGCGATCCTGAACTTTGGCTGCATAGAAGCGAACAATGAGGAATAGAATGGTCAGCGCTATAGCAGCCCCAGTAAACAACAAGGAACTCAAGACGTTCTCCCCTTCTGCCAAAGATTTACCCAGATAGATGAGTGAGCCGACGAGCACGAACAAGGTAACCGCGGATAGAGCGTAATGATAAAGGCCATGAATTCTTTTGTGATTGGCATAGTTCTGTGGAGTCATCCTAATCGGCATCCCTTCAAAATAGCTATTTTCCTCTATTATAAAGGACGAGCCTATACGATTGCACCCCCAATAACGTCTTTTGTTGCGGGGTTCTGGCAGGACCGATATAATAAGGTCAAGTTCAATCCGCCCATATTATGATTAGAGGGGCAAGGGAGCGGTAATGATGGATGTGAAGTATGCTTTTCATGCGGCTAGCTTAGAGGATACGGTTCGTTTTGCAGAGATTCTTGGAAGTTTATTCGGGCCAGGAACGGTTCTGGCTTTGGATGGAGATCTGGGAGCAGGCAAGACTAGATTGTCTCAAGCGATCGCGAGATCCATAGGGGTTCCAGGGATCGTGAACAGCCCTACGTTTACAATTATAAAAGAATACGAAGGTGGCAAACTGCCGCTCTACCATATGGATGTGTATCGAATTACGCTGGAGGAAGCGGACGAGCTTGGCTTGGACGAGTATTTTTATGGCGAAGGGATCACGATTGTGGAATGGGCGAGTCGAATTGAACCGCTTCTTCCCGAGGAACGCTTAACGATCTACATACAGGATTTGGGCGGCGAGGAAAGACGATTTGAACTGACACCAAGCGGGGAGCCGTATGAACCGTGGTGCAGAGAGATGAAGGAGAACGGGATTTTGATATGAATGGAACTAGAGAAACACATCAACCTATGAGACTTCTGGCTATAGATAGTTCAACGAATTCGCTTTCCGTAGCGATACTGGAGGACGGTCACGCAGTAGCGTCTTTCAGCTCTGAAGCAGAACGGAATCATTCGATCCTGTTAATGCCGGCAATTGAACAAATTTTACAAGAAAAGGATCTTACACCTGCGAGTCTGAACGGCATCACGATTGGACGCGGACCTGGTTCTTACACCGGCGTTCGAATAGGCATCAGCGTAGCCAAGACGATGGCTTGGGCGCTGGGTATTCCGGTTATCTCGGTTTCGGGATTGGAAGCTATGTCCCTGGGTGCCTGGAGAAATAACGTGAATACAAGGAATGACGCAGAAACGCAGTGGTACGTGCCGCTGTTGGATGCGCGCCGCAAGCAGGCTTTTACGGCGATCTATGCTTTTCAAGAGGGACAACGTCGGACCGTTGCAGCAGACAGCATCCGTCTTGTTCCTGACTGGGTGGAGCAAATTAGCGAGTTAGCAGAGCGTGCTCCTGTGCGGCCCGATAAAGTGATTTTTATTGGCGAAACTGCTGGTTTTCAAACTTACATCGATATGTTATCTGAGCGTTATCCTGAGCGGGTGTCGGTAATGCCGATAGGAATAGAAGCCGAATTCGTTGGTGAGCTTGGCTGGGAACGTTGGGCTCGCGGTGAGCAGGATGATCTTCATAGTCTGGTGCCGAATTATACGCAATTAGCGGAAGCGGAAGCGAAGCTGATTCAGAAGGAGAAGCAAGGAGGCGATTCGTTTGGCTGAGTATGCTGAACAAGCTGGGTTAAACGAGTCTTTTCGTTCCATGAAAATGGAAGATATCCCGGCGATTGTAGAGATCGAGAAAGAGGCTTTCACAACTCCGTGGACCGAAGCAGCTTTTCACAATGAATTAACGAACAATCATTTTGCTCACTATGTAGTGATGGAAATGGATGGAATTATTGTTGGATATGCAGGGATGTGGCTCATCATAGATGAGGCCCACGTTACGAATATTGCGATTCGGAATGGCTACAGAGGCTTGAAGTTGGGGGAAAGGCTTTTGCAGCAAATGCAGGCATCGGCCGCTTTCCTGGGGGCAGAGCGGATGACGCTTGAGGTGCGGGTATCGAATCATATAGCCCAGAGGCTGTATGGCAAGCTTGGCTTCATCCCGTCTGGCTTACGCAAAGCGTACTATACGGATAATGGAGAAGACGCCATGATTATGTGGGTGGAGCTTCCCGATGTGAAGGGGGGTGCAGCTTTGTATGATGCAGAGTGAGGATAGGAAAGACGAGACGAATCGAGTTGGCAGCAAGCCGGAGGTTGCGGCAGAAGGTCCGGCTGGACTGGAACTGGCGAACGGCGCTGACAGGTCGGTTGGCTCAGACGGCGGCAGATGTCTGATTCTCGCAGTCGAGACGAGCTGCGACGAGACATCGGTTGCGATCGTCGAGAACGGGAAGACGATCCTCGCCAATATGGTGTCGAGTCAAATCGAGACACACAAAAGGTATGGAGGCGTCGTGCCGGAGATCGCCTCCCGCCAGCATGTGGAGAGCATCACACTGATGCTCGACGAAGCTGTGCGCACAGCCGGTATTCGGCTGAGCGAGCTGTCCGCCGTCGCCGTTACGCAGGGGCCGGGACTAGTCGGCTCCCTGCTAGTCGGCGTTGTCGCGGCGAAGGCACTGGCCTGTGCGATCGGCGTGCCGCTGATCGGCGTTCACCACATCGCGGGGCATATTTATGCGAATGGACTGGTCCATTCACTCGAATACCCGCTGATGGCGCTTGTGGTGTCGGGCGGTCACACGGAGCTTGTGAACGTGGAAGCGCCCGGCCAGTTCCGCATCATCGGCCAGACGCGGGATGATGCAGCGGGCGAGGCGTACGATAAGGTCGCCCGCGCCATGGGGCTGCCTTATCCAGGCGGCCCGCATGTCGACCGGCTCGCCCAGCAGGCAGAGCCGGGTGAAGGCACCCCGATGCCGCGTGCCTGGCTCGAGCACGACTCCTACGATTTCAGCTTCAGCGGGCTGAAATCGGCGGTGCTAGCGGCGCTCAACTCGGCGAAGATGCGCGGTGACGTCATCCACCCCGTGCGATTATCGCGCGGGTTCCAGGACTCCGTCGTCGACGTGCTCGTCGAGAAGGCGCTCCGCGCAGCGAAGCAGTACGGCTCGCGGCAGTTGCTGCTCGCAGGCGGCGTTGCCGCCAACCGCGGCCTGCGCGACGCCTTGACGGCGCGCTGCGAGCGGGAAGGGCTTCCGCTGCTGGTGCCGCCGCTCAGCCTATGCACGGACAACGCAGCGATGATCGCCGCCGCGGCCTACTTGAAATGGGAGCGCGGAGAGTTCACCCCGCTCGATATGAAGGCCGAGCCCCTCTTATCGCTCGAAGCCTGGTCCGTCGGACAATAAGGAATATAAGTAAAGGACCCTGCTGGTACAATTCAGCAGGGTCTTTCGTATTGGTTGATTACCACACTCATGTCCTTCATATAGGCTGCCTCAAGCATGATCCCGATTTTTAAACATGATTTCCATTTTCTCAATCGTCTGGGATACCGAGTCCAACCCGTTCCAGAACATGGCAAGTTGACGGCTAAGCTCCATCAGACGATCGTAATCGGGAAATATATTATGGCCAAAATGAGAGTCGCTTAGCTGATTGTCCACCATATTAGCAGCTTCCAGGAACGTTCGGTCTAACAACTGGTCGTTGATCGGCTTAAGCACGGACAAGAAGTTGAAGCGCTTCAGCAGCTCTTCCTGAATGTCTGGTCGAATAATGAATTCAATGAATGCACGCGCGAGCTCGGGCTCATCGCAATCCGCAGGGACCATCAAGCCGTTGGCCACCAGCAAGGATGATTTGTCCGGACCGAATTGGACAGGTACCGCTTTGGGCTCGAAAGGAATGCCTGAATGCTTCCAATAAGCCAGCTCCAGCGCGGTTGTGAACATCATAGCAACCTTCTCATTCAGAAAAGGATCCTGACCCAATTGGTTCATGTTGAAAGAATGTAAAATGGCGCATCGGTCTACGTACAACAAACGATGCATCAATTCAAGCGAAGCTCGCAGCTGCTCCGGTGAATGCTCGAGTTGAGAGAAGTCCACCCCATGCTGCAAAGCGATGACAGGCCAACGGATATGGGTAGAGGAGATGCCGAATCCGTATTGGTCAACAATGCCATCTCCGTTCGTATCGAGTGTAAGCTGCTTGGCAGCAGCCAACAGATCCTGCAGCGTCCATGAGGAATCCGGAACCTGAATGTTCTGGCGTTCGAACAGATCCGGGTTGTAGACCATGAAGACAGAACTGAAAGTCACGGGAATACCGCGCAGCACATGATCACGACGAAAAGCATTCAATAATTTAGGATAGAAAAAATTGCCTGTAATTCGCACAGACTGAGACAGATCCTCGTATGCTTCGAAGTCCTCGACTTTGGTGAAGAGCCAATCGGAAATAACAAGAATTTCTGGAACAACGCCCATTAATCTGGAGTGCTGGACGGAATCCCAGAATTGGCTGGTAGGGAAATTAAGCAAGGCGACCTTAACACCAGGCATTTCTTTCTCGAACTCTTTGGCCAGCCAAGAGAAACAATAGTTGGAGAAGTGAGAAGGAGATGCGGATGCAACTCGTAATGTACGTGTTTTGGTAGTAACTGTCACGGCTGCCTCTGCAGAAACTAGAGTGCCCTGCCCCATTTTACGAATAATCAGGCCTTCGTGAACGAGTAATTCCAGTGCTTTTCTAACTGAAATGCGGCTTATTCCGTACTGGCGAGACAGTTCATTCTCTGAAGGTAGAAATTGACCCGTGTGAATAGCCCCTGACTTGATTTGCTCCCGAAGGGTATCCGCTAATTGAATGTATAAATACTGGTTTTGATTTTTTTTCATTTGGATGCTTCCTGTCTCAGAAGGAGTAACGTTTACATCATTCTAACATAACACCTTATCGTGCGTGTACGTACGGTTTGTACAATAATAGTAGTGATATCAAGGTATTGACAACGGGGGGAGACGCATACTATAATTCATAACAATATTCATTAATCTCAAACGCAAAGAACGGGACCAGTACGGTACTAGCATCGTTTCAGAGAGCTGCGGGTTGGTGCAACGCAGTCGAAGCTAACCAGAAGCTCGCCCGGGAGCGGCAGAATGGAACTTCATTGTCCTCATGGAGAATGAATAAGTACATTCAGACGGTTAACCTCCGTGATCGGGTGTAGTGCGCAGGAAAGTGGCCGTAAGAGTGAGTAACTCTGGCACCACCCTGACTTAACGCACGACCTAAGTGGGTTCGGCAATTAACGCCGGGCCAACAAGAGTGGTACCGCGACAGCACAGCCTGTCGTCTCTTGATTGAGACGATGGGCTTTTTTTATTTTCATTATTGAATCGATACAATGCAAAGAACGGGAGCAGTAAGGATAAGCCTCCTTCTCAGAGAGCTGCGGGTTGGTGCGACGCAGTAAGGAAGTCACCCAGAACTCGCCCGGGAGCAGGCAGACTGAACATAGGAACCGCTTGATGCGCGGTATTCTTGAGGTCTGCACGGATAACCCCCGTTAACAGGTTGTGCCGAATCTACTGCAGCATCAGCAGGATGACAAGCACACAGAGTGGGTCTGGAGGAATTATCCAGGCCAACAAGAGTGGTACCGCGACAGTAACCTGTCGTCTCTTACAAGGAGACGGCAGGTTTTTTGTTGTTCACTTACATTCTAAGGAGGATAAAGACATGACTAATAAAGAAATGAATCGACGCAAAATCACAATTTTTGATACTACCCTGCGGGATGGAGAGCAATCACCAGGAGCATCGCTCCATCCGGAGGAAAAGATTGTCCTGGCCCGTCAATTGGCACGGCTTGGAGTGGACGCGATCGAGCCTGGCTTCCCGATCTCTAGGCCTGGGGATTTCGCCGCTGTACAGCAAATTTCGCAAGAAATTGAGGGAGTAGAGATTGTAGGCTTCGCTCGAGCGCTGAAACAAGATATCGATGCGGCCGTTCGCGCTACACAGGATGCGCACTATCGCAGATTACATCTGTTCATCTCCTCGTCCCAGATTCTGCTTGAATTCCAGCTGCGCAAATCACAGGATCAGGTCGTAAAGATGGCAAGGGAAATGGTCGCCTATGCCAAACAATACGTCGATCGAATCGAGTTCTCCCCGATGGATGCTTCGCGGACTGGAGAAGAGTTTTTGTTCGAGCTGGTCGAAGCGGTCGTAGCAGAAGGGGCGACCATCATTAACATCCCGGATACGATGGGTTATGCGCTGCCGGATGAATATGGTCGAATGTTCCGCAGAGTGAGGGAACATGTCAGAGGCGGCGACCGTGTTGCCTACAGCGCACACTGTCACAACGATCTGGGCATGGCAGTGGCGAATAGTATAGCAGCCATTCAAGCCGGCGTGTCGCAAGTGGAGGTGACGATTAACGGAGTGGGCGAGAGGGCAGGCAACTGCTCTTTGGAGGAGCTTGTAATGGCCATCGAGACGCGTAAGGAGGCGTTGGGGGTGGAGACAGGCATCGTTCTGCCGGAGCTATACGAAACCTCGCGCGCGGTTAGCCGCGCCATGCATTTTCCAATTGCCTATAACAAACCGATTGTTGGCCGCAACGCTTTCCAGCACGAGTCAGGCATTCATCAGGATGGGCTTCTGAAGAACCGCAATACTTTTGAGATCATGGATCCAGAAGCGCTTGGCATCCCTCGCAATATGATTATTCTAGGTAAACATTCCGGCAGACACGCGATCCAGCACCGTGTAGCTGAATTCGGGATTACCTTGCAGGACGGACAGCTGGAGGAGCTTTTCAACCAATTTAAGGAAAAAGCCGATGAGCAAAAGCACGTCACCGACGATGAACTGATCCGTCTTGTGAGCAGTACTATCAACCAGACGTTGGAGCGATTCACCTTACAGGACGTGCAAGTGGTGACAAGCAATCTTAAGAATCGGGTAGCCTCCATTACACTGGCGGATCACGTTCAAGGGAGCGAACAAGCTTTCTCGGCAACAGGTGAAGGGACGGTAGAGGCATTGATTCAATGTATCAAATCTGCGATGCCTTTTGATCTGGAGTTTATCGACATGGAGCTGCAATCGATGGCGCATGGAGAGCGTGCCAAAGCAGAGGCCGCTGTGGAGATTGCTGTGGAGGGCAGGCCTTACCGCGGCTCAGCACTCGATCAGGATGTTGTAATGGCGGTTGTCAAGGCATGCTTATCGGCTTGTAATCAGGCTGCGCGGGCTCAGATAGAGTAAGTCCAGCAAGTTTTGTTGGATGTGGATAAAGATATCCACAGGGCATGTGGATAATGTGGATATCTTATTCTATCCAGTTGTAAATAAAGGGTTTGTGCAGCTTTTTGAAAAGGGGATATTTTTTTCATGAGATTCTGTGGATAGTGGGGATGTTTCGCTGGTGAAAAGTGTTATCCTGTGTGAATTCTTATGTGAGCCTGGGATTAGTCTGTGGATAGAGCTGGGGATAAGTGAATAGAAGGAGAAAGGTCAGGTGTATAAGGTGGACGATATCATTCAATATTACAATCAATTCGACGAATGGGGGCGGCTTGATCGGGAGCCGATCGAGTTTCTAGTTAATACTCACTTTATTCGTAAGCATCTTCCGCCAAACGGGCATGTGTTGGATAACGGTGCGGGCCCAGGAAAATATGCTGTGCATTTGGCAGAGTCAGGTTATGAGATTACGCTTACGGACCTGACACCCCGCCTTGTGGAGCAAGCTAAAGTGAGAGCACAGGAGCTGCAGCTGGAGCATCGGTTTCGCGGGTTTCATGCTGCGGATGCGCGCAATCTGGAGACATTGGGAGATCAGCAGTTCGATGGCGCCCTAATTCTCGGTCCCTTGTACCATCTGCAGGAAGAGCAGGATCGCGTTCGCGCAGTTCAAGAGCTGTATCGTGTGACCAAGCCGGGAGCTCCCGTGTTCGTGGCGTTTATGTCCAGAATTGGAAAACTGAAAACTTCGCTGCAGTACCCTTTACACTGGAAGCCGAATCATACTGCCGATGGCCTTGCGGCTTTTAGGGAAACCGGAAAGTTTGATCATAGCGATGCGGGCCGCTTTACAGGGGCTTACTTCTGCAATATAGAAGAGATTGTTGGATTCATGGAGCGGAATGGCTTCGAGGATTCTCAGCTTATTAGTTCAAGCAGTATTGCGGGAGGCATGAAACCCGAGCAGTGGGAGTATTGGAGATCACGCGGTGATGAGGAGTTTCAGCAAATCATGGGCTTGATTATGGAGTCGGCTGCGAATCCTTACATACTTGGAACCTCGTCACACATTCTTTACATCGGCAAAAGGAAGGGATAGTAGCTGAAAAGACAGCTCGTTCTGAAGGATGGCACGAGCGCTAGCGGCTGCTTCTAAGGCGGAAATTCCGCTCTTGAACGGGCGTCAGCGGCTGCTTCTTAAAGCGGAAATTCCGCATTGCGGGATTGAACGGGCGTCAGCTGACATTTATAAGGCGGGTACTTTCTAATCTAATATTAATATCAATCATAGAAACAGGCTGATTCGGTTACTCTAACGGAAACTGCTACTGGATTTTTCCATAGTACAGGATGGAGGCAGACCGTTGTGCGGGGATTAAGAGGATTCGTGATTGCAGGGCTGCTCGCTATTCTTGCCAGCTCAGGATTGGGATCCATAACTCATGCTGAACAAGAAAATACACGTACTCTTAATGATAACCAAATGCATAGGGATTCCGCACTAAGCGCTAGAAAACAATTGATATTGAGTGTTCCGGATCTTAGATTCGAGCATTGGCAAACGGTTGAGAAGGATCGAGCGGAGTATCCGTACTTGTATTGGCTTTTGCACCATGCAGGGCTTGGAGCACTGTCTGCTCGGACGTACGGTAAAGGGCTGGAGGACGTTTACGCGACAATTGGCGCGGGTGCTCCTGCAGGCAGCGGGAGTGAAGCTTATGGATTAAACCGACTGGAAGAAAAGCAAGGGTACGCTGCAGAGCAGTTGTATGATCGTTATAGAGGACAAAAGCCTAACGAGCAGTCGGAGGTGTTAATCCCTGAATTCTCCATCGCGGAACAGAACACTTCACGCTCAGGATTTCTAGCCATGCCTGGATTGTTAGGTGAGACATTGAAGGCGCGCGGCATTCCGGTATATACATATGGAAATACAGACGGTGTGCACAAAGCTAGATTCTCTGTGCTGCTGCTTGCGGATCGCTCAGGACAGATTGCTCATGGTGATGTCTCGGCCAACATGCTGGTACAGGATGTTAAACGACCTTTTGGGGTACGGATGGATCGAGTTAAGCTGTTTCAAATGTGGAAGGCAGCGCCATCTGAGTCAATCGTTTCAATCGAGTGGGGAGATTTCAGCCGTTTGGAGGAGTCTCGCAATCATTTTTCAGTAAATGTGTATGAGCAGTGGAAGATTGCAACTTTGCAAGAGTTGAACGCATTTATAGGGATGAGTTTGGATGATCTGCGAAAAGACGAAGGGATATGGCTCCTGTCGAGCGGACCTTATCGTGCTGCCCGTCAACCTGGTACGATGTTACCGCTGATTTATTATGAAACGGGGATCACACCGGGATTGCTCACTTCCGTATCGACTAGAAGAGCAGGAATTGTAACTCTTAACGATCTGGCGCCATCTCTCTTCCGTAGATATGCCGATGAGTCACCTGCTGAGATGCTCGGTCACCCGATCGAAGTAATGCCCAGCTCAGAAGCATCGCCTGCATGGGCATCATTGGAAAGACAGCTAGAGGGGATAAGGAATGTTTATGTGCTTCGTCCAAAACTGTTGCTTCCTTTTGCAGGTTACGAGGTATTTGTGCTGCTTGCTGTGCTTCTATCTGTTAACTGGGCTGCATTAAGCAGCAAGTGGGGTGTTCGGTTCTTGCTTCGGATTCTTTTGCTATCTCTGCTGATTGCACCTTTAGTTATGCTAATGCTTGGGTGGTTGTTAGCTGTAGTCCAGACTAGTCCGGGGATACTGGTGTTGTTATTTGTGGGGTTGTTGATTGCAGGGAGCACCTGGGGAGCAGCAGCTCGAACGAGGACAGTCGCTGTGGGCGGGATTGTTAGCTGCATCACGGCAGCTGCGCTGCTGGCTGATGGTCTGGTCGGAGCGGCAGGGATGAAGCGCTCCTTGCTCGGTTATGACCCTGTTGTAGGAGCTCGTTTCTACGGCATGGGCAACGAGTTCATGGGGGTGTTGATTGGCGCCACTGTGTTGGCCATCGCATTTGGCTTGGACTGTTGGGTGGGGACGCGCGGTGGATTGCACGCTTCAAGCGGGCTAGCGAGTAGCAGCACCGCGAGTGGGGGCGCGGATGCGAGGGTCAGTCTTGTGAGCGGGAGCGTGGAAGGCGCTGAGCCGCTGATGCCGCGCGCGGCAGCGCGAGTAGGTGCGGCCAGCGACGTGCTCGGACCAGCAGGCGGCAGCGCGGAGAGCGAGGCCGCAGAAGGCGCGGAGCTGCCGATGACGCGCGCGGAGGCCGCCAGCGACCGCC
>FWWL01000904.1_pt1 | contig 77157 bp, 53 predicted proteins | sample 2228331 | NCBI WGS metagenome assembly FWWL01 (sample SAMEA103939775, study PRJEB20133) | metagenome | reverse complement strand
CCCTGCCCCTCTCCCACGCTGTGGGAGAGGGGAGTCTGGCTCCCTCCCTCTCCCGAAGCGTCGGGAGAGGGAGGGCTGGGGTGGGTGAGGGGTATTGAGACCCTTCGCTTCGCTCAGGGTGACAAGTAGTAGTTCCCCCCTCTCCGCTTGCGAAGAGGGGGGCTGGGGAGTGAGTATACAGAGAGTCAAGGCATACTAATCGCCGTCTGGGTCGAACGGGCTGATGTAGAAGCGAGGCTGAATTGCGCCTGCATAGATGTCAGGCAGACCGTTGCGCGTGCTACTCCAGAACAGTAGGAGTGCCTCATCGAACGGGCTACCCGATAGACGCCACGCTGTATCTTGCACCGCACGGAACTCAAGGTTCGGCATCGCCCATAGGTAGAGCTCGTTTGTCGGCAGGTCGATCGGGATGGGCGAGAGGTACTCCACATCGGTGCTGAACGAGCGTGGCAGGTTGCCCTCGTCGATCCAGCGCACGACCTGAGTTTCTTCAAGCTCCACCACATTCCCACTGCGGTCGCGAGATAGGTAGCGCACAACCACTTCCTTACCGATGTCGTCCGCCGAGAAGTAGATGTTGCCCCGCAGAGCGTCGTACTCGTAGAAGCCGATGTTCGCCCCATTCGGATTATTCGTCGTGAGTCGGAGAGTAGCGTGGTTCGCTCCCTCGGCTAACACGAACGAGTTCGGCTGGAGGGGCAACTGACCCCGTATCGTTAGAATCGGTGCGTTCAGCCGAATGCCCGGACGCAGGGTCTTATAGAAGAAACCGCCCGAACTGTTCGGTGCGCTTCCAGCGCGTCGGAACAGAATCCACTGGCGGTCGACAGGCGGACGGTCGTTGAGGTCGCACACGCCGTTCTCAATCCCTTTGCGCACAGGCGAGCCAGCGAGTCGGGATGGGTCAGTGGGGTGGCGCGGGTTCGTTGAGCGCTGGAGCAGGGTTTGTACTTGCGTGTAGGAGCCTACTTCACCCGTTGCGATTGGCGTCAGGCGATAGACGCGCGGGCGATAGGTGACGGTCACGATGTCGCGCGTGCTGGGCGCCATATTCAGGAAGTGGATGGTGCCGTTGCGCGCGTCCACGCGAATCGTGCCCATTCGCATCCGCTGGTTGTTCGGCAGAGTCGCTACATACTCGTATTGCAGAACGCCTGTTGCAAGGTCTTCAACCGCTTCCTGATAGGGATTCTCACCGGCGCCCCAACTGAGCTTCTGAATGACCGAGACACCATTCACTTGGATATCGAGGTCAATCTGACTCGGATCAAGGTTCCACTGTCGGCTAAGGCGCACCCAGTCGAGGTGGCGCACACGCCAGATGTTCGCGCCCGTGTCTTTCTGAGCGACCTCGGTGAAAGTAGGCAGGAAGCGGTCTTGGATAACCCCCAGCAGACGCTCGGCTCGGCTGTCGTCCAACGGCAAAAGCGTGCCGCTGCGTGGGTTCACGATATAGCGCTGAAGCAGAACTTCCGACTCGTTGCGGTCACCCGTCGTGCAAGCGAGCGTCACATCTGCAAGATAGACGAACTGGTTCGAGTTCGGCGCGAGGCTCACTCGGTACATCACCACCGAGACGCTTTCGATGGCGCGCACGCGCTGAGACACCACCAACTGCTGTTCACGGCGCCACGCATCGAAACTATCACGCTCGGAAGCGATGTAAAACACTTGGCTCCGACCGCCCACATTCGCCACATAGAACAGCCAATGCCCTACACCGTCGATGCCCGTAATCACAGGGCGCGTTCGGCGGATAGCAGGGTCAATCGGCACGGCGCGTGGGTTGCCCGATGGATTGCCGTCGCTGTCCAGCGGGACATAGAACTGCAGACTGTAGGTCTGGTTGCGGATTTGAACCTCACCCGTCCAGAAGAGCCACATCTGCGGATTGCTCCCTACGATGGTCTGATACAACACGGGTTGATAGTGGACAATCGTAGACTGTTCGGCAGTGGTCAGCGCACGCCCAAGATTGAGCGCACTGCTGAAGAGGCTGCCATTAGCGTCGTTCGGATAGGGTCCGACCAGAGGCTCCCACCACTGGTTTTGCGAGAACGGGAACCAACCATTCGTTGTGCGCACGCCATCCTGCAACACAGGGTTCCAGCGCAAGGTCGACTTGAACAGGAACAGCGAGTTCGGATTGCTCGGCGTGGCGCGGTTGCTGGCGAAGTAGAGGTGTAGATTGCCGTTCACAGGGTTGCGGATAGCGGCGGGCATCAGGTTGCTCAGGCGCGGGCTGTTGGCGGGTGGCACGGGGTCAATCATCGGTTGGACACCTTGATTGGTGCTTCCCGTCAGTTGCGTCTCGCGCACGCGCACCACCACTTGCATCGACGGTGTCGCGAACGGGTCGCCTTGAGCGACCACGCCCGAGTTGGTATTATCACGATCCCAGTAGGGCGCAACCCGCTGGGCGTAGGTTCCCATCGGCTGGAAGGGCGGGATGGCGATGGAGACCTGAGGCTTCACAGGCGGGTCATACTGTTCATTCGGGTCTCGGCGAGGCGGAATCGCAGGTGTTGCCAACACCGTCGGCGAGAAGTCGTTCACCTGAGGCTTCTGCAAAATGGCGTACGGCTGTCCACTTGGGTAGCGCGGATGCGGTTGCGGGAAGAAGCGCGGGTCGAGCGTGCTGACCACTGAGGTCCACGCAGGAATGGTCGCGTTCGGGCTCACGATGTCGCCAAAAAGCGAGGCAGTTTCTGTGGGATTGTTGAACGCTTTCCCCAGATAGACCGGGAACAGGTTGATGTTGCCCTCGTTGCGCACCGTGAACTCCTTCCAGAACGGTGCGAACAGACTCCCCGGCGCATCGGGTCGGAAGAGCGAGTTCGGGTCGTTGACAAACAGCGTGCCCCAGTTGAAACCGAAGCCCGCAGGTAAAGAGCCGAAATCGATGACCGACTCCTCCACCGTCAGGCGCGGGTCAGCTAACACACGAACTTGTGTGCTTAGGTCGCGGTACGCCTCCACTCGCCCTTGGTTCACGCCCGGCTGGAGCACATTCTCCAAGCCATCAAATCGCCCGTTGTTGTTCGAGTCGACATAGACCCGCGAGACCGAACTATAGCCAATCTCGTTAGCAGGCTGGTAGCGCGGGATGTCGATGTTGGCGTCCACCTGGTTGCGCGCTTGAGTCACGCGATAGGGGGCGCGCTGGAGGTCTGTGCCTCCGTCCACCAACAGCCCCATTCTTCGAGCCGAGATGTCGGGATAGTCGGGGCTTCGGTTCGGCACGGTTGGTGGTTGTTCCCACGGCAGGAGACCAATCACCGCTGAGACACCTCCCTGCCAGCGCAGGTCATCGGCGTAGGCACGCACATTCAGGCTCACGGGCGCAGGGAAAGTGGTCTGGGGAGTGCGTCGGTCGCGCACGAGGAAGTTGCCGATGAGTGTCGTGCCGTGTGTGCCCTCTCCTATCGGACTGTTGCCCAGCCCCGTCAGGAACCGTGTGCTGACCGAGACTCCATTGTTGCCGTTATGCAGGTTCTGAGCCGTGCCCCCTGCTCCCACCACACCGATGCCTTCGAGGGCTAACGGGTTTGCGATGCCGAACCGCCAACCTGCCCCAACTTGAGTATCGCCAATCTGCTCGGTATCGCCCGGAAGGAGCGTGCCGTTCGGTCCGGGACGGTCAAGCTCAGGTGTGTCAAGAGCCAAGTCAGAGGTCCAACCCGCATTTCCGTAGCGCACCTGGAGTTCGTAGCCCTCACCCGGCGTGTAGAAGTTGTTGCCCGAAGATTGGATGGTGATACTCTGCACCGCTACGAAGTTCAGGTCAGGATTCGCTTGAGGCGGATTTGAGGTCTGGCGCGGAGTCAAAGTGAACTCGACGCGCGTAATGCCTGGTCCAGTGAGCTGAACCCGAATGGGGAGATTCTGGCTACCCTGCTTGAAGTTCCAGACGACCACATAGAGGGTGTCGCCCCATTCCAACCCTTCAGGATAGAGAGGGTCTAACTCATCAGGGCGCATCTGACCCGCCAAAACAGCGTCTGCTTCCTCTTTCTTCGTGGTCACCGACACACGCAGTTTGGAGTAGTCGCCCCCATCGGGGGTTGTTTCAGGAGTTGGTTCAGGGATGTTGTCACCCAAGCCCGATTCTGGAGGAAAGCCCGCCGTCCCCAACACATTATAGGCATAGGTGATTCCTGCGTCGTCGTTGTAGTACATCCAGTTGTCCAACACAGCTACGGAGGAGAAGCCAGTGTCAGAGTAGAGGTCCCAGCCCTCGAAGGCGCGCCGTCCGTCGGTCTGCACATCGTCGGCGTGGAGCGCGAGCAGTTGCCCCGCGTTGGTGGCGACCACCACCGCAGGTTGCGCGCCCAAGTTGTTGCCATTCTGGTCGGTATCCACCACATTCGTGAACACGGGCGAGCTGAACAGCGCACCGCCCAAGTTTTCGCTGATGTGGAGCAAAGCCCCTGTGTCGGCATCCAACGCCAGAATGCGCCCGCTTTGCGTGCCGACATAGAGCGCGTTCACCAAGTTGCCATCGCGCTTATAGTCCAGCCCCTGCACCACCAGCGGAGAGCTGTAGAGGAAGTTGAGAAATTCGGTTAGCACGGGCGGACGCGACCAGACTAAACTGCCGTTATCCGCTTTGATTGCGTAGATACGCCCGCCTCCCAGTCCACCTGTCGTGATATAGACTCGTCCCAGCGCCACAGCGGGCGTGGAGGTAATCGGCTCAATAGGGTCTTGGTCTAAGGGCGGGTACGCCCAGCGCAGGCGCTGGTTGTCGTCGTTTGTGGTTGGGTTGAGCGCATAGAGTCGCCCGAACTGGTTGCCCCCCTCCGAACTGCCGATATAGACCGTGTTGGTGGACGGGTCATAGGCAGGCGTAGAGACGAACGCGCCCGCCACCACCTGATATTCCCAGCGGATAATCGGGTTCGTTGAGCTGTCAGGCTGGTTCGGGTCGTGGGCGGTATTGATGGCATAAACCGAACCCGACGGGTTGCCGATTATCACAAGGTCTTCGTTCTCCAAAATTAGGGGCGAGGCGTAGCTGAAGCTGGTGGAGGTGGCAGGCTTCACTGCCCAATAGAGTTTCGTCTCGCCCTGATTGGTGCCAAACTGACCATCGCCCAGTGCATCGACACAGTAGACGCGCCCGTTCTGCGCACCGAACACTACTACCCAACGCGTGACAGTGCTATTGCCATCGCGCACGCGCACCTGCCCCACAGCAGGCGTGGAGAACACCCCGTTGCCCAACCCACTGGCAGGCACAACCCGAATCGCATCGGCAACGACCTGAAGTGCCCCATCCAAAACATCGGTCGGCGAGAAGTTGTTCACTGATACTTCGTAGAAGGTTCCCTGACGCATTCGGAGGGGCTGTTGGTTCAGAAGCACCCAGCGCCCTCCGCGACGCTGGTCGACCCGAATCCGAAACACACCCCCCACATGGTCAATCGTGTATTCGGCATTACGCGCATTCGAATCACTGCTGGGGAACCAGGCGTAGACATAGTATTCGCCCGTATTAGGCACTTGAAACCGCCAGTAGGCTCGCTGGGTATTGCCCGCGATATCGGTCGGCAGAAGTGCGTGATAGGAAGTGCCGTACTGGTCAGGCAAGTTGCTTAGTAGAGTAAAAGCGCCCGCAGTGAAACTGCTATCTGCGTCATCATAAATCTGCCCCTCACCCTGAGTGGGCTCGTTTGGCACAGTGAAAGTCCAGCGCACGCGCGCATCGACCGTGCCTACAGGGTTCTCGATACAAGTAATCGTGCCGTTGCCGTTGGCGATATAGACGAGGTGATTTGCTGAATTGAGCGGGCTTCGTATCACAACGGGCGAAGCTTGGGTAATGCCATAATCGGGCACAAACCGAACCGCGTCCGCCGCCACAATCGGCTGGGGGTTCAGGTTGTAGTCGGGACTTGCCACCACCGTCAGGTTCGTGAGCGTCACGGTAATCTCGGTGGTGCCGTCATGGAAGAATGGCTCTTCGCTGAGCGGAATCCAGCCACCAATCTGCTGGTTCACAAAGAACTGGGCGTCGGTGCGCGTGCCGTCGCTCACGAGGTAACGCGCAGCGCGAGCATACGGGCGCGGAACGCCCCCCACACGCGTCTCAATCGAAGGCACATAGACGAACACCCGATAGTAGCCCGAAGGCAGGTCGCCACTGCGCCAAGTGAAGCGTGCTTCTGGGGGCGCAGGGTCGCCCGGATTTAGGGGTTCAGGAACACACTCAGTATAGCGATAGGGCTGAGTTGTGTTCGGGTCATCAAGATAGGGGTCTTGCGCAGCTTCTTGCTCGGTCGGCACTTTCCAGTCCCCGATGAAGGAGGTTGCGCCTGGCGTATCGTTATCGATTACGATAGGCGCACGAACGGTATTGGCTGGCGGATAAGTCCACGCCAACAAGAAGTTCACCGCGCTGTTGCGGGCGTTGGTCGTGGTTCCGATGCGCTGGTTGCTCCCCCGATGCGTCTGCCAACTATCTTGGGCAATCGCCAGCATTACCAGCGCAACCAGCGCTCCAATCACTCCATACCATCTCAATCGCATCATCCGTTCATGACCTCCTGCGGTTAGAAACTTCGATCTGCCGAACTCGGCTTGCGTAAGGGCGACGACCCACTCAGAGCCGGTCGGTCGAGTGTGCTCCAGAGAATCGAGTTGTTCGTGAAGCCGAACGGTTCGGTCGGTTGGTTGGCGAAATCAGGGTCATAGTCGCCCGCGTTCAGCTCGAACACTTCGCCAGGGAAGGTGAACAACTCTAGACTGTTGCTACTCTCCACTAAGGTCGTCGTGCCCGAATAGCTGTTCACTATCAACACATTCCCGTTGGCTAAGTAGCGTGCCTGCGTGGGCTTGAACAGAATCGGCTGGACGGGCGGTGCGTTCGGGTCGTTGCCAACCGTCAGCAGGCGCAAGCCCTTGATTCGCCGTCGGAGACCGTTGCTATAGGCTTCGTTGGGCAACATCCATGAGACATTCAAAGTGTCCCCGATGGTTCCCGTGAGCGGGACTTGCAGTTCGTAGATGCCCGTGCTGGTGGTCACCAACAGATATAGCCCAGCGCCAGTGATGCGTCCGTTCAGGCTGAGGCGCGAGGTGTCCACCGCAACAGGCGCCAAAATCGGCACCACACGCCCATCGGGCAAGCGCATATTGCGGATGTAGAGCGTCTGCGACTGCCCATTCACAATCGTCTGAATGGTCAGCATTCCTGCGTAGGGCGTGGGCGGGTCGTCTTGGGCAGAAGTGGGCGTCGCCTGCACATCGGTTCCGCCTGCACGCACATTCTGCACCACCGTCACAAAACCGATACGAGTCGTACTGCCGTCCCAATATTCGAACCGTTGCCCGCTCACATAGCGATATTGGCGTCCCTGTATCTCGGAAGGAGTCGTCCAGTACAGCACGCCCAACATCGGACCTAAGTCGGGGTGGAGAACGGGACCCTGAATCGCCAGTGTGTTCGGGTTCACTTGGAAGCGGTCGACGATATCGACCATTCGGTTGTTGCCCGCGTCCGAAATCGTGTAGTGAATCCAGAACTCCAGTGGTTCGCGCACCAGGTAGGGGTTGCGGCTGGCAGGCACGAACTCGGTCCAGACAGTCACATCGGTCGGGTTGCGCAGGGTTTCGGGCGCACCTGCGACAAAGTTGCTTGAGAAGGCATTCGGGTCGCGCACATCGATAATCCCCGCCATCGAACCGTCAGGATTGAAGCGCGCCACACGGTCGGGGATGAAGCGCGTGATGGTGCGCACTTCTGCTCCCGCCCGGTCTAAGATTGCCACGCGGTTGCGCTCTGGCTCCACGACGATAATCTGGTTCTCTTCGTAGCGGTAGACGCGTGCGTTGGGCGAAAGCGCATAACGCTGTTTGCTGGGCACCAGATTGCCCGTGTAGAAGTCGAGCAGGGTATTCTCGGTTGACCAGATGACGCGCCCCGCGTTATCCACTTCCACAATACGCCCTTCGTCGGCAATCAGGGTGCGCTGTTGCCCGAAGGCGACCAACCCTCCACCCGTGCCCGCAATCAGCAGCCCGTCGCCCGCTGCGAGCGTGTTGACGCCCTGAAGGTTCAGCGCGCGCCCATAGCGTCGGAAAAACTCCACAATAAACGCCTGAATCTCGCCCAAAGTGGGGTTGGGGTCGAGTTCTAAGTCCTCCAGCAGGTCGTCGATGTAGGGCCAGCGCAATATCGACCGATAGTTCAGGTTTCGATTCGGGTCGGTGCTCACACGTGGAAAGACCCCTGCCTGAGCGCGCTGTCGGTTCAGGTCAGGCTGGAAGCGGTAGGGGTCTGCCGAAATCGCAATCACGCCGAACCGCTCGCTGGGCGGGAATCGGTCGGGTACGAGCACTTTCACAGGCAGATAGAGATGATCGCCCACCGCCACCAGCGAGCCTTGCGCCGTCGTGCCGAGCAACACGGTGTACCAACGCAGATTGCTCCAGTTGCCGAGCTGGCGGTCGGGGTCAACAAAGGTGTTGAACCCTGCGCCGATACTAATCTGAACTGGCTGGGAGATGCTAATCACATTCTCCAGCAGGGGCACTTGACCACCGCCAGTGGATGTGGCGAAGCCTGTGAACCGAATCTGCCCTGTCGCAAAATCGATCTTGATGTTCGGGTTCGGGCTGTTGGGCGAGTAGGTCAGGTTCGATAGGATGTTCGCCGTGGGGTTCGGTCCTGAACGCCCATAGTCGCGCTGGGAGATACGCACATCGCCTGTGGTTGCAATCGGCGCGCCCAAGTCGATGATAAACTGCTCAGGCTCGGCATCGAACGCCATCAGGATTGTATACGGGAATATGATTGGTCCCACACTCGCCAGACCTTCTGCCAGCACATAGACCACGCCGTCCGCATACACGGGTGCTTGGCGAAAAGTGAAGTTCATCGCACGGGGGTTCGAATTGAAACCGTGGTTGTACTCAATGAAACTGCCCAGTGCTTGATCGACGAACTGGTTCGGCTCATTCCAGATGACTGCGCCGTCAACTGGCACGGGCTGACTCACGCCGGGCACAATCTGTTGGTAGCCTCCGTGCGATTGCCAACGCCAGAGGACGACCGAGCCACTGCGCCCCTGTGTCCCCTGAGGCGTGTCTTGCTCAAGGAGCGCAATCAGATTGCCGTTTGCGCCGTCCGCATCGGTCGCTTCAGTTCCTGTGGTGATGTACAGCACACCGTTCGGTGCGAGCGTGTAGCCCTGCAGGATATTTGGGGGCACACTAGCGCCTGTTGTCACCGCAGGTAAACTCGCAAATGAGCGGAACATGTTGTTGAAGTTGTTCGCAAAGCCCCAGTCGATGTAGTAGTCTATTACAAAGATATCTCCCTCTCTGATATCTCCGCCGTAGCTGACTCGTCCTGGCTCCCCCTGATTGAAACTACAACTGACGGGAGTCACATTGCCTCCACTGATTCGATACACTCGTGGATGGAGCGAGTTACCCTCACCGGGCGTATAGTAGCGCATTCGTCCTGTGATTCGAGAGCGCAAGAATCCCTGGTAGACCCCGTCAGGATTGCGCGAGGGCGTCAGCACTTCGCCTTTGGCGCCTATCCAGAACGATTGAACTCCCTGCAAGAACTGATTGCCTCCGCCAAAATCGCGCTGAGTGCCGAAGTAGATGACGATGTCGTTGCCACCGCCCGTGCCTTTATTGGGCACTAAACCTGCAACAGGGGGCAGAAGCCAATCTCCACCAGAGCCAGTGCGCGGTTGGAACCACTCAGGTGGATTCACATTCCCACTGGAGGTAATCTGTCGGGCGGTCTGCCCATCGGTCTGAACCGCGTAGAAGCCTGCCGAGAACGTCGCCCCGACCGAAACCACGGTGGGCACAATCACCAAGTTGTTCTCGATTACAATCGGCGGGAGCACACTGGTGCGCGTGCTGGCGGGCGAGTAGCTCGTGCCTGTCGGGTTCACCACCCAGACAGGGTTCTGAGTGGGCAGGATGAAGTTCGTGCTGGGGTCGCGTGGCAGGGCGTAGTAGGCACGGAGTTGCACACCCACCACCACCAGCACCAATGTACCTGCCGAAGTCTCCATAATCACAGGTGGAGAAGCACTGCCACCCAGATTGACCTCCCAGACCCTATCGAACGGCTCCCCACGCTCCAAATCGGGAATACTGTCGTCTGTGCGCCCATCGCCATCTAGGTCGCGGTTGGGAAGGGCGTCGTAGCAGACCAATCGCCCGCCCGCAACTTGAAACACCAGCCCTCCATAGACCACTGCGCTCCCATCGTTCTGCCCGACGCTGAGATTGCGGTCGCGCCAGCGGATGCCCAGCGGTGCGCCATAGCGGTCGGGCAGAGAGTTCGCCCCACGCTGATTGAGGTTCGGGGCAATTCCACTGGACGCCCAGCGCAAGAGGTTATAGGCGAACTTGAGCTCTGGCTCAGGCACTTCCGAGAGGCGCGCTTCTATCACAAAAGCAGGCGCCGTTTGACTACGAACGGGCGCGTTGATTGCCGCGGCAATCCCTGCCGAGGTCACGAAGATGCGCCCCGAACCGTAGGTCGCAACCGCCATCACTGCCCCACTACCCGACGAAGCTAACGGCTGGAGCGGTGGGTAGTTCTCACTGGTATTGATTACACCGCCTCCACCTAAGCGTCCGCGCAGACCCATCTGCGCCACCTCGCTCGGCGTGAGCGTATAGTAGCCGCGCAGGATTGGGTGGTTCAGATTAATCGAGTTAACCGCCCCACCCCCTGCTTGGAACTGGATGTCGGGGAAGAAGAGGCGCCCAGTGACACCCCCTTCAGGCACATCGATCCAGAGCGTGCCTCCTGAATCGACGAAACGGCGCAGTTTCTCCCGTATCTGGACGGTCATGCCCGCCCACGAGGTTCGGCTGATGAGCAACAGATGATAGCGCGCTAATTGGTTATCGCTCAGGCTCCCAACATCGACCAGCCAATAGCGCGGGTCGACCCGCGTCACCCCTGCTGGGGCGGTCGGGTTGCGCAGAGCCAGCCCTGGCGGTTTGATGTCGGTTCTTCGATCCATCGCATAGAACACGCGCGTGTCTCTCGCTAAGGTATCGTTCGGACCGAAGATAACAATCCCAACATTAATTGGCGCGCTACGCTCTTCGTACCCGCGCCCATCGGCGTAGAGCGCGTGGCTCACCAACGCCAAACCAACCAGTGTAATCCATTTCATTACTCTCATGTTGCTCACCCTATTACGGTCTTATATCGCCTGCAAAAATCGGTTTCGGGCAGACAGGCAGCCGCGGGATTGGCGGAAGCACCCTGCCTGGATGTTGTCCCGACGGGTCTTGCGTCGCATCGTATGCCACCCGAATCGGGGTTCCGTTCACCACAGGGTTGCGGAACACGGGGTCATAGCGCATAAAGAGGTTTACCGCAAACTGTCCCGCCCCCGTGAGATTGTCGTGGAAGTACTGGCGGTGTTGAAGCGGAATTGTGCGTCCCGAACTGCCGTACTCTACAGGAATCCAGCCCCACTTGCGAAGCCACTCGGTCTGGTCGCCCAGCGAGGCGGTAAAGTTTTCGGCAATCGAGCCTTCAATCGTGATTCGGATGTCCAGCGGTTGCCCATAAAACGGGAATTCGGGCGACGCTACGCCTGCGGGGCGTTGCGGGCGTCCCGGCAGGTCTTGAGGGTTGTTGTTAAACCAGTAGCCCGGTATCACAAAGAAACTCCCCTCCTGAGCGAACAGCGCCGCCTGAATCTTGATGTCCAACGGCTGAATCGCCACCGCGCTCAGTCGGTATGGCGAGTTGTCGGTCGGGAGTTGGAAGCCGTCGTTCGGATTCGTGAACGGCTGAAGCTGGAACTGAAGCAAGTTCACGATGCCCGGCGTCGGGTCAATCACATAGTTCGAGCCTTGGGGTGGCGGTATCAGCGGGAAGGCTATCTTCTCGTAGTTTGGATAGACCTGAAGCGTGGTCGTGCCCAGCGGATAGAGGTAGTTCGGGAAACCAGGCAAGTTAAAAGTGTAGAACGGGTTCTGCACGAACGACGGGTTCACCAGCAGGTTCATAAACGAGCCAGGACCACCCGCCGAGTGGCGCACCAGCAACATCAAGCCGTCCACATCCTGATATTGAGTGGGGTCTTCCCCGAAGCTGAATAGGATGCGCATCGGCAGGTTTGGCAGGACTTCGAAGTAGTAGGGCGCGTCCACATTGAACGGGTCGCCCTGAGCCGTGGAGGGGCTATCGGAAGTGCGCGGGAAGAACTGCGTGGTGTTCACACACACATAGTCGCGTGCGATGATTGCCAGCGTAGAGCGCTCGTTGCCCTTCACGATATTGCCGTCGATATAAGCCGTACCGTTCGTGACAATCGTGATTTGGCGATTGGAAGGGATACGCCCACGCACGCGCACATTCCCCTCCGCATAGATAATCCCGTTGAACGGCACATCGAACTGGCTATCGTTCACCACAAACTCGTTGGTGAGCGTGTTATCGTTCGGGTCATTCGGGTTGCGGAAGAAGAAGGAGAGCGTCTTGATATTGGTGGGCGTGCCGGTGCGCGGGTCGTACCACACATCGCGCGGTTCGCTCTGATTGCGCGTGATTCGGAAGCCTTGTACCCGAATGCCTTGCTGGTCGTCCAGCACCTCCACCAGTTCAATCAGGGCGCCGGGAGGTTCATAGTACCAGCCGTTCCAGAAGCGTGAGCCACCGGGCTTGAGCCAGTCGCCACGCAGAGTGTAGCCTCCCAATATCCCACGGCTCTCGCGCTGGACATCTTGCGTGTTGTTGATGTAAATCCCGCGCCCATAGCCATACTGTCCCGTGTTGTACCAGCTGCCGCTGAAACGCTGGCGCCAGATGCCCGAATCGCGGGTGGCGGTCACATAGCGCGTGCGCTCGGTCGCAGGGTCTACCGTGTCCATTCGGGGCGGTTCCAGATAGGCGATGGCTCGCGGGTAGCCGTCGGCTGCGGTCTCAGGGCGACCGTCGCGATAGATGCCGTTCGCTGTGGTGAAGTTCGCAGCATTGCTCGGCAAAAGTGGGAACTGAGCAATTGCATTGCCGTTGGGCACCAGCACGACGGCATTCGTAGGGGTGTCAGGGTGGAAGAGAACCTCGCCCGCCACATAGACCCGTTCGCCTGCACTTGGGTCGATGCCGATTTGCACATTCCCGCTCAGGCGCAGGTTGCCGTTCACAAAAATCGAACCGCCACCGACCTGCCCATTGATGTTGCCCAAGATTGTTCGGTAGGGCACGCCAATCCCCACATCTCCTGCGCCGATGTCCATCGCCGTTCCGCGCCGTTCGCGATTCATCACAAAGCGCAGGTAGTCGATCGTGCCAATCTGCAGGTACGCTGCACGCTCCGCACGCTGAGAGAGGTCCTGATTAGTGAAAGTGGTCGGGTCGTTCGGGTCAATCAGCCCCACACGCCCAATCGATTCGATCTTGATAACAGGTTGGCGGTGAATCGGTCCCGAAGGCTGATAGGAGACTCGAATCAAGGCGCGTCCGCCTGTAAGGTTGATTCGGGTGAACCCGCCTGTGCCATCCGCAGGGTTGTAGGGTTTGACCCAGAAGAAGTCGGGGTCGTTGGAGTTCGTGATATTGTCGGGAATGGGGCGCCAGTCGGCTCCGAACTCGCTGTTGACCAGTTGGTCGATCGCAAGACGCAATCCAGCTTCGGCGAGATTTTCGGCACTGACGCGCTCGCGTGCTACACGCACATTAATAATGTTGCGCGCGATCACGGCGATGAACACACCGCCCAGCACCAATAACACAAAACTGACCAACAGGGCAATCACCAAAGTCTGCCCTTTCGTGCGTCGTCGCCTCATCATCTCACCTCGCTGTTAGGGTAACGCAACTGCACCAAGTTCGGAAGCTCCAACTGAGTCCCCAGCGAGAAGTTTATCGGTCGCTCAGGACCGAACGCCCGCACGCCCACCCGCAACTCCATCAGCCGACGCGTTTGATAGTCCATCGCAAACACATCGCCCGGAGTGTTGAACTGATAGTGGAACCGAATGAAAATCGACGAGTCGGGCGGAAGCGGTAAGTTCGGGTCGGACTGGAACTCGATATAACCGCGCAACAGGGATGGCACGAACCCGAAGTTCGCATAGACCTCATCGATTGGAGCAACATCCTCATAGAGTATCTTGTACTGGTTCAGCCCCACCGTCGGTGCATCCCACGGCACGCGCTCATAACGCACGGGGTTGCCATAGTTAGGACCAGGACGCTGGTCAGGACCGATAATCACTTCCGAGCCAGGCACAATTCGTGCGTAGCCCAAACGCAGATGCACTCCCGATTCGGGGTCGGTAATATCAAAGTCGTAGTCAAGGTCCAGTAGCGAAATGTAGCGTTTCACATTGTTCCGCTGTTCAGGTGCGGTTTGATTGTAGCTCAAGTTAAACACCTCATTGACCGTTGCGCGGTAGTCTGTTTGCTGAGTGAAGGGCGTGAGGAACCTCCCTGTGTTGAACACAATCCCCTCTGGCGGGAACGGTGCGTAATCGAACCACCACGGGATTGCCATATCGATCATGCCTGCCTCGTGCTTGAGCAAGAACGCCATCGGGGGGATACGCTCTTCAGGTCGGGTCACATAGTAGGTTGCTCTGGGCACTATTGAGTAATTCCACCACTGTGGGTCGCGCGCGCCCGTCTGGAGCATTCCTTGTGCAATAGTTTCATTGAATATCCAGGGTCTCTGGTTAGTTTCCTGCTCTATCCACAATAGTCTCCATTCCTGAAGTGAGGGTTCATAGATAAAACGGAAAAATCCCTGAGGCAATACTTGTCCAGTCCCAGCAGGATACATCTCCAAGCGGAAGGTGTTGGAGTTCAGTTCCCATAGCCCATGCGGGAAGGTGAACAGTACCGCCACTTGCGAGCGGGTCTCATCGCTAACGCCTAAGTTCTCCACTGGGTTGCCTGTCTGGTTCACCACTTGAGCAGGGCGCAGTTGGAAGAGTGGTTCCACACTCACAGGGACGCCCTGATCGTTATAGGTCACATTAATCATATCGACCTCGCCCACCAGCATCACGGGTTTTGCCACCTTGCGCCAGCCTTGCCACTTGGGACCGTAGAAGAAGTTCGGGTCATAGAAGTCTTCAGGGCGATCGAACAGTTCAGGGTTCAACTGCCACTGATTGCCCACGCGCACAAACAGGGGGAACTCGGCACGGTAGAGGACCGCAAGGTTGTCGCGCTGGGTCGCAGAGACTAACCCTGCGGTATCAGGGTTTAAGTGCGGATTGACAGGCACCCCATTTTGGCTAGTGTTGTCTGCTAAACCGATGAAGTAGCGTACCACCGTGCGTCCGGGCGCAACAGGCACAGCTAACTCGGCATTCGGCTCCCCGCGCGGACCAATCGGAATCTCAGAAGTGGGGTCGTTCGAGGGCTGGCTGGGGTCGCCATAAGCAGGAGGCACCAGATCGATAATCGCGCCTTGCAGATCAAACCGAACAGGGTTCCCCGCTGGATTGGACACATAGATTGCGACCGAGCGTCGGGAGGTGTCGTACACATAGGCAGCACGGCGGATGTCGTTCGTAATCTGATTGAGCGCAAGGCGCACCGTATCTTGCACCTGCGCTTGAATCTGCCCTTGACGCGTGAATCGGAACCCCTGCACAAGCGGAATCAAGAGCAGACCCAACAAAATGGAGGTGATGGCAATCACCACCAAGAGTTCTATCAGCGTAAAGCCGTGCCGTCGTGCCAGATGCATTCTACCCATGTCCTGTCCCTCTCATTTGACTCTGCCATTCGGGCAGAGGTTCCCTCAATCTCTGCGTGTGAGCAGAGTATCAAAGTCGATCTTGACCTGCCTGCCACCTGGTTCATAAGTCATTCGCACACGGAGCGAGAGCCCCTGCACACCTCGCACTGCCACGCCCGTCACCTCGGGCGCCAACCGCTCGGCGTTAGGATGGTTCTCCTGCAGGTCGATGTAGACATAGCCCGTTTCGTCAGGCACTTCGCTGATTCGGAACACACCGTTCGTCCCCTGACGATTGGTATTGCCCACGCGATACCAGTATTCCCGAATCAGCACCGTCTTGCCCGCTTCTGAGCGGTTGAAGTAGATTCGTCGGTCGCGCGGTACAACCACGCTATCGTAAATAGAATCGAGGTCGTACCAGCAGGCATCCACAGGCATCCCTGCCAGCACGGGGCTGACAAAGTAGCGATGAGCCGCTTTTTGCACACCTATCGCCCAGTTCTCGTTCACCTTGTACAGCACGCGGAACTTGCGCCCCTGAAGTGCAGGGTCGGTGATCCGAATCGAGCCGACTCCATAGTCCACAGAAATCTGACCGTTCACAGCATACTCGTTGGGGTCATCAATCCCCATCGCTTCTCCGCGTATTTGCTGTCCCTGTCGGAGATAGATGGTTGCCCCCGTCGTCAGGTCGATTAGGATAATATCGGCGGTTATCGGCGCGGAACGGATGTCGCCCCCCACCTCCAAGCCTTGATAGGTCGTCTGGTCATCTTGGAGGTCGCCGAACTGTTTGAGGTCGGTGAATGCCAGTCGGATAAGCCCGTTCTGCAAAGTCACATCTTCCCGAATGATGCTCCAATCGTGGACGACATAATCGATGTTCGCCACGAGCGCGCGTGTGCCACGCCAGAACTGCTCGGTGAAGTTGGACGCGGCAGGGTTGAACGCAATCGTGCCCAGTAGGGGGTTCAATAGTTTGTACTGATAGGGATAATCGGGGTCCCAAGCATCCGTAACTCCCAGTCGCTCAAACAACCGAGCACAGAGGTCTGAGTCGGGCACAATCCCGAGAAAGCCCGCTACCTGATTGACAGGTTGATAGTTTTCAGGAGGTTCGCCTGCCACAGGAATCGTGAGCGGAACCCATACTGGGAACGGGGGCTGATTGCCCGTCGGCTGGAGCCGAATCACGGTGGATACTTGGCGCGCCTCAAAGCCCTGCCCTGTCTGCACCAGATAACTATAGTCGATTTTGTAGCTAATGGGGCGCGCACGGAGAGGGCGCAACAGCACCGCACCCGCCTCGTAGTCGATCCCATATTCAAAAACGCGAATGTTGCGGAAAGTGCCCGACTCCAGCTCGATACGGCGCATCGGGTTGCCGTACACGAACAGGTACTGGTCAAAGGTAGACTGATCGACATCATCAGGAGGCACGGCAATCGGGGCGAAGGTGGTGGTATAGAAGATACCGTCCGTGCGCTGAGTGGTGCCGATGATGAAACCAGGTTGTCCCAGTGCAACCCGTTCACCCAGTACTTTCCGCGTGCGGTTCAGTCCCGCCGCGTAGCGCGGGTTCACCCCGTTCGGCAGGTTCGGTTGAACGCCCATCTCTTCAGGGGAGGTCGTAGGGTCGATCTGGATGAGAAGCCGACCTGCGACATTCTCATAGCGAATGGGCGCAATCACATACGGCAGATTATCCTGCCGAACCTTAAGACGCTCCAGCTCGCGCTGGGCAAGCCGAGTCGCCGAGTCGATCTGCCCTGTCCGCTTGAGCGAAAGGAACCCACTGGGATAGAGGCGTATGAACGCCAAAATGGCGATTGCCAATATCCCAATCGCCACCAGCACCTCCACTAAGGAGGCGCCCTGCTGTCGCCGTGCCATGTATGCCATCGTAAAACCCCGTTTTATAGATTGTGCTTAGGGACGCGCATGGTAGGGACGCTGGAACATCTCTGCTGAGTCCATCATCTTCACATTGCCTGTGAGGAACAGCACGATGTCGTTCCTTGCGCGCGTCGGTGTATTACCACTATAAGAGCGATGATAAGAGCACCAAGTGACCACAGCGGTCGTATCGGGATTACGATAGCCTAATTGGCGCGGATTGTCGGTCGGCTTGGGACCAATCGGGGGGTTGAAGTAGCCCGCACCGTAGTTAGTCGCCCCTTGATTGATTTGGTTCTCCACCTGATTGAGCGATGCATTTGCCCAGAACAGCGTGTAGTGCAGTTCGTAGACGCTGGTGTTGCCCAGCTTGCCTATTGAATAACTATCGTAGCGGTAGAAGCACGCTACAGGGCTATTCGGGTTGGTTGGGTCAAGCCGAACAGGGTTGCCTGCAAGCGCATGCCCCTGTGGGTAGACCGCTTGCGTGATGAGACGCTTGTCGTCCACAGGGTTGTTGGGGCAGTAGAAAATCTCATCGTTCTTCAGGTAGTTGCCCAACGGCTTGGGGGCAAGATTGAAAGGCACTGCCGATGCCTGATTACAGGTAGGCGCACCGTTTGCGTCGACTGCATACGCGCCCAACACTGGTGGATAGGCGCGGTAATCGTCCTTATAGTTTTGTAGCGCGACAAAAATCTGTTGGAGATTCGACATGCACCGACTCTGGCGAGCGCGCTCGCGCACCGTGCCCGCCACAGGAAAGATGATTGCCGCCAAAATGGCGATAATCGCAATCACCGTCAGCAGTTCGATCATCGTAAACCCTTTTCTCATCGTTCTCAGCCCCTGTTCTCGGTTCGACTGTTAGACAGTCGGTGGTTTGGGTAGGTTCCCACCTTCGATTATGACATATTCGGCGCATTTCCTGCCACTCTGAATGGAATTCGGGGGCGAAAATGTGGAATAGGCTCTTATGGTGGTGAAACGAGCACTCTGGTTGCGCATCGGGACGGTCTTTTTGAGCGTCCTGCTCCTTGCCAGTTTTGTCGGGATGTGGCGGGCAGGGCGCGACTATGCACAACTCCGATTCGAAGAGAGCGAATCTCTGAACCTGCTTAGCCAGTTCCACTTGGCGCTCACACAGGTTCACCGCTCCATCGTGCTACTCTCCGCTTCTCGCGATGGCGCACTCCTGACTGCAGGGTTTTCGCCAACCGAGGCGTATCAACAAGTTCAAGAGCAGTTTTCTGTTGCTCAGAACCGCTATGAGCGGTTGGAACCGCTTCTGGAACGGTGGTTTCAACAGTCTACCGATGGGCACGAACTGCGCTGGACGATTGTGCGCATTCAGACCGAGTGGCGTCAGATGGAAGCCGATATCGAAGCCTACCTTAAGACACCCTCCGAAGCGCCCGACCGCGAAGTGCCGAATCTTTCTACCTTGCGTGCCCTGCGCGACCACCCCATCGACTCCACTTGGAAAGCGATTACAGACCTCCAGCACGAGACCCACCACTTCTTTCAGCGCACCGAGCGGTCGCTACAGCGTGAGTTCTGGGGTTTTTGTGTCCTTGTCGTGCTGAGTCTTGTGGGATTGCTCGGATTAGCCTACTGGCGGTGGGTCTACCCTGCTCAGTTGGCTCGGCGGTGGCTGGTTCAGCCCCAATCGTCGCTTCCCCCTGCACTGCAGGAGACCGAGTGGGCGCCCCTGCTAGAGAAACTCCAGCGTCAGCAGATACGCCTGCGCGAGGTGGAGCAGTTCCTGCGCGACTGGGGAATGGGGCGCACGCCCAACCCACTCACCCCCGAATCGCCCGACGATACCCTTGCACGCAGTAGCCGCTGGGTAATGGAGCGTCTCGACGCTGAATCGAAGCGCAAGGCAGTATAATCCTGGTGTGCGCTGGATTTTGGGTATCGAGACCAGTTGCGACGAGACCTCCGTGGCGGTGTTGGAAAGGCGCATCGTGCGCTCCAGCATTGTGGCATCGCAAGCCGACCTGCACGCGCGTTGGGGCGGGGTTGTCCCCGAAGCCGCCGCACGCCAGCATGTCGAACGGCTCCAACCTGTGCTTCAGCGAGCGTTGGATGAAGCAGGTATCGCGCTGGACGCCATCGATGCGATTGCGGTCACGAACCGTCCGGGTTTGGTGGGCGCGCTGGTGGTCGGACTTGCTTATGCAAAAGGGCTGGCATTCGCCCTGCGCAAGCCGTTCGTAGGAGTTCACCACTTGGAGGGACATCTCTACTCGGCGTTTCTCGAAACGCCCGACGAGCCAGTGCGTTTCCCCCATCTTGCGCTGATTGTGTCGGGCGGGCATACTGAGCTGGTACTCGCAGAAGACCACGCCCGCTATACCCTTGTCGGAGAGACGCTGGACGACGCCGCGGGTGAAGCGTTCGACAAGGTGGCACGCCTACTGGAGTTGGGCTACCCTGGTGGTCCCCAAATTGACCGCCTCGCCAAGCAGGGCGACCCAAACGCTTTCCGCTTTCCGCGTGCGTGGCTGGACGGCACGCCCAACTTCAGCTTTAGTGGTCTCAAAACGGCGGTGTTGAGGGAAGTGGAACGACTCCGCGCTGAAAACGCTCTCACCAGCCAGACGATTGCCGACCTGTGCGCTTCGTTCCAGCAGGCGGTGGTCGAGGTGTTGGTGCGCAAGACGGTTCAGACGGCTCTGTTGCTGGGTGTGCGAACTGTGACGGTGGTGGGGGGCGTCTCAGCAAACTCGGCGGTGCAGGCGCAGTCGCGTTCGGCGTGCGATGAGGCAGGGCTGGAACTGCTCATCCCGCCCTTGCGCTATTGCACGGACAACGCAGCGATGATTGCGCTGGCGGGGTACTTTCGGCTTTTGGCGGGCGAGCGCGCCGACTACGATTTGGACGCCTACGCGACCGAGCGGTTAGGTGCGCCCTCGAAAACGGCTCAGCCCATCGGGGTGGCGCGCAAGCGTTCGATTGCGCCCAAGAAGAGCTGAGCAATCTGCTCGGTGGCGCGCCCGACGACCTCCACGACCTCTTCGTGGCTCAGGGGCTGGTCGCTCAGCCCTGTGCCCAAGTTGGTCACAATCGACACGCAAGCATAGTGGATGCCCGCTTCTCGGCACATCACCGCTTCGGGCACAACGGTCATGCCAATCACATCGCCACCCAGCATTCGGAACATTCGGATTTCGGCAGGCGTCTCGTAGCGAGGTCCAGGCGCGCACACATAGACCCCTGTAGACTGCACGGGGATTCCCTGCTCCGTTGCCGAGCGAATCAGGGCATCACGCAAGAGAGGCGAGAATGGGTGGGTGAAATCGGTGTGAACCACTTCGGTGTCGTAAAGCGTATAGACCGAGCGCATGAAATCGAGAAAATCGTTCAGCACCACGAGCGTGCCGGGCGTCCAGTCAGCGCGAAGCGAGCCGACCGCTGCGGTCGCCAACACCGCCTGAACGCCCTGTTCCTTCAGAAATCGGATATGTCGCGCGTGGTCGATTCGATGGGGCGGGACGGTATGCCCCTTGCTATGGCGGGGGAGCAACAGCACCGGGTGCGTTCCCAACTCGCCTTCGAAGTAGTGGATGCCTGTTTCGGACACCCCTTCGTGTGCGAGCGAGAAGCTCGGTAGCTGTTGAACCCCGCTCCCTCCTATAAGCGCAACCTTCATCTATCGTAAGAGCTCAGCCCTTCTTCGCTTTGGTTTTTGCCTTCCCCGAAGTTGCGACTTCGGTTTCAGTGGCGGATTCCACCTCGTGATAGGCTTTCTGCAGGCTCAGGCGCACAAGGTCGGCGATACGATTAATCTCCGTAATACCTGCCTGCTGAGCCGCAATGGGGTCAACTGTCAACACCGCCCACGGTGTGAGGTGGAACTGATGCACTTCCATCGGCTCAGGATAGGGCTTGTCCGACGGGCGCGGTGCGGTGTACACCACTGCCTGCCCTGTCTCGGCAACCAAGCCTTTAGCGGCCTCGCCCATACGCTCTGCCAAACTTGCATCGCTGGCTTTCTCCAATACGGTTGCCAACAGGTTCTCCAGTTCCTCCGCGTTCTTGCCTTCGATCATGCGTCGAACAGCGCGCAAAGGAATGTATTGAGCCTGAAGGGTCTTGAGCGCCACCAGCTGAGCCAGATGATGATAATCGTAGAGCACGCGGTTTCCGCGTCGCTGAGTGGGCGGATCGAGCAGCCGATTCGCCGTGTAGAAGCGCACCGTGCGCACATCAGGGAACGGCACAACCTTATAGCGTGGCTGAACAGGCGCCCACTGCTCCAGCAGGCTGTTCGCCACAGCAACGAGCTCCTCGATAGTGAACGGACCTCGCTCTCGATACTGCTTGAGCACATCGATTCGTTTCATACCCCTATTATACCCAATCGATGATGTCAATCAGTGATTAGAATTCTTATGAATCCACTTCTCAACTTGATTCAGTGGAGATTGTGTCTTGGAGACCGATGGACTGCTTGAAAAACTGAACAATCAGGGGGAAAAACTGGTCGGGGTGGTCAAAGCGGGCTTGCACATGCTCGCTTCCCTCCGCCCACCAGAGCGATTTCGGCTCGCCCGCCATCTGGAACAGTCGCTCGGCGTGGTGGGGCTGGATGAGCTGGTCGCGCGTGCCGTGAATAATCAGCACAGGGCGTGGCGCAATCTGACCAATCACCGCTTCAGGCGCAACGGTGTGGGGCAGTTTGCGCGTGACGAGCGCACCAATCCACTTAGTCGGCTTCAAAAGCAGCGCGCCCAACTTGCCCGTGCTGTTGCGCCACCAGTCGTCTACCGCTACATCGAGCCGAGCATACGCCGAGTCGGCGACCACCGCCCGAATGCGCGGGTCTTCTGCCGCCGCCAACAGCGACGCCGAACCCCCCATCGACGCGCCATAGACCACCACGGGCAGACCGGGCGCGGTCTGGGTGGCGAAGTCGACCGCTGAAATCACATCAATTCGTTCCTTGTCGCCAATAGTGCAAAGGTCGCCTTCGCTCTTGCCCATCGCCCGAAAGTCGAATACGAGACAGTGGAAGCCTGCGTGCCACAGCTCACGCGCCACTGGAAGCGGTTCGCACCGATTCATCAGGTAGCCGTGGCACAGGATTGCGATTCCAATCGCATCTTTGGCGGGCATCCACCAGCCGTGAAGCCGTATGCCATCGCGCGTGGGAAACGCCACATCCATATAGGGAATGCCCATCTCGCGCGGGGTCAGGAACATCGGGGTACGGGGTGGGCGTAGGGTCGCACGCACCGCCAGCACATTCGCCAGCACGACCAGCACCATCGCGGTGAGAACGATTCCTACAATAGCCCAGACCATGCGAGAAGATTATACTCCAATTTCAACCAGCCGATGAAGTCGAGCCTAACTACGCTTCCGTGAAAGGTATAATGCCACAGAGGGTGATAGCGATGGCAAGCCCCTTCCCAGGCATGGACCCCTATCTGGAAGACAGAGCGCTCTGGAACGATGTACACCACAGTATGATTACCTATATTCGGAACGCTCTGCAGGCTCAGGTACGCCCGCGCTATGTCGTGCGCATCGAGGAGCGAATGTATATCGAGGAGGTTCAGCGCGAAATCGTGCCCGATGTCAGTGTACTAAGAGGGCGTACCGTTCACCCCGCCACCACCAGCCTGATGGAGCCTGAGTGTGATACCCCCGTCGCACTCCACCTTGAGGAGCACCTTCACACAGAAGGCGTGATTCACATTCTCGACCGCACGCACGAAATGCGCGTGGTGACCGTGATCGAACTACTCAGCCCAACCAATAAGGAACCGCGCTCCAGAGGCTGGCGGTTGTATCGTCAAAAGCAGGAAGAGATACTCAACAGTGAGGTTCATCTGGTGGAGATTGACCTGCTGCGCGGGGGCGATTGTGTGCTGGCACCACCTTACCAAGCACTTGTGGAGGCTGTGGGAGACAAATGGCACTATATGATTAGCGTTCGTCGTGGGGATACCCCCGCAACTTTTTTGCTGTATCCGCGCACGGTACGGGAACGCTTGCCGCGAATCGGAGTGCCTCTGGCAACAGGCGACCGCGACGCCGTGCTGGATTTAGGGGCAGTGTTGACGCAGTGCTATGAAGATGGCGCATATGGAGACATTATCGACTACCATCAGGAGCCACCTCCGCCCCCTTTCAGCGCCGAGGATACGGCTTGGATTGACCAGTTATTGCGCGAAAAGGGATTGCGATAACTACCAAGCCTCCATCGAAGCAGTTTGAAAAAAAGTGGCTTGGGCATCCTGCCCATCAGGGCAGTGGAACATAGGCGTTCCTACCTGTGTGCGAAATGAGCAAGGTGCCCAAGCCACAATTCACATAAGCATTTTCCCCAGTTTTTGGCAGGAAAGCCACAAACTGTGCTATAATACTGCCAGTGCCCCTTACTGCGAGGGGTATTTGTTGTATTGATTAGAAACCGGAGGTTTGATATGATTTCTGTTGGATTGTTTCAAGTGAGGCAGGCTCAGCGTTCGGACTTAGAACGCATCGAAGAGCTGGATCAGTTGTTCGGCAATGTTGCGCTTACGCGCGACTACTTCGAGGCGTGGCTTCGAAACCACCCCGAAGGCTTCCTCGTGGCGGAGTATGACGGACGCGTCTACGCCTATAGCATGGTCATCACGCTTCGAGGCGACCAGATTAAAGAGAACTGGATGGAAGACACAGGCGGGGGCACCTGCTCGACCCATACCCCGTTCGGAGAGTATCTCTACGCCGTGAGCATCGCCTCGCAGAAACCAGAGGCAGCGCGTGCCTTGTTCATAGTCAGCCGACGCATCTTTATCACTTCCAACCTCTACCGCACAGTCATCTACGGTCGTCTGCCCCGATTCCGCCAGTGGGTTGTTTCACAAGCGATTGACCCCAACACGCTCACCCGCCAAGAGAAGCAGAAACTACTCGACCGCTACATCAGTGAGCCGACCGACCCCTACCAAATCTTCTATGAAGGGATGAACTTCATGGTGGATGGTGGTGTGGTGGACTACTTAGAGGGCGATGAGCCGTCTCTCAACTGCGCGGTAAGGCTCTATTGGAGCAACCCCTACTACCGTCCGTTGCACGACCGCGCGGTGGTCACCGTCCCATCCGAACAGCGCAGCTACCAGACCGCAGGTCTTCAGTAGTTATAAGGAGAGGGCTTCATTGCACAGGCGTCCTTGCCTATGCAATGAAGCGGCTCATCGGAGCAATCGGCAGATTTGAATAGCCATGATGAGGAACCTCAACACAAAGATTTGGCTCGTTTCACCACTCTAACAGCAAAACACGCTATAATGAATCTATGAAACGCAAGAGGTGGCTCCCGTATGTGATAGGGATAGGAATGGTATTGCTCCTGTTTGCATTCGCACCTACCATTCTGAACGAGATAGGCTATCGTGTATGGCATGGCTCTTTTGCCGAAAAGCTTGCAGAAAACCCTTTGACTCAAATCTATTTAGAATCGGACACTATAGAGCCAATCCTCTCCGTGCGCGACATCAAGCCGTGGTATGTGGTGGCGTCTTATCAACCCCGCCAAGCAGTACAAGCGACCTACATCGCCTCTTACATCCGAAAGGGCGACACTGAGACGCTTGTGGTGCTTTGGGCGACCGAAGAAGAGGTAGTGCGCTTCCTCATCGCTACCGATAGCGAAGAGAAGGACGAATCGATAACTGAGCTGGCACGTGAGATCAAAGAGAGCCAGCCTCATCTTAGCCAGTATCGAGAGATTCTGAGGCGCAATCAGTTCGAGCCCCCCTACACCACCAGTTTCCGCCTCTTCAATCATGAGAAATGGCTCCAAACAGGACGGCTGGAAGTGGGAACCGCAGTCTCCCCTGTGGAGCCACCGCTTCTGTATTGGGGAGAGGATATTCACAGTATTAGCTTTTTTCAATTTTACTGGGAGACCGACCGTTCGGGAAGGATTATTCAGCGAGGGATGTACAATATTTCAGAGGAGGGACCATACCTCTGAGGAGGTTCGAAGAACAAGGCTCAGGGAGGGTGTTCGAGAAAAGTGGCTTGGGCATCTTGCCCATACTGCACAGGGAGTGGACGCCCCTGCTATGGGGTTGCTTGATTCAAGCATCTCGCGCCCTGTCATTCCGAGCGAAGCGAGGAATCTCAACTGGGGCCCCACCGAGCCCCCTCGCCTTCGACTCGGGGTGACAAGGAGGACGCCTGTGCTACGATTTGGCTGGTGGGCAGGATGCCTGTGCTACGATTTGGCTGGTGGGCAGGATGCCCGTGCTACGATTTGGCTGGTGGGCAGGATGCCCGTGCTACGAATGGATTTTTCGAACACTCTCAGGCTCAGGTATAATCGCGCTGTGATGAACCACTGGAGCGAGATTGCCGAGCGGTTGCGTCAAGAGTTAGAGGTACGCCACCGAGCACGCGAAGAAGCCCTCCAAGCCTGCCGAAAGACGATTCAACTCTGTGCTCGCGCCATTCGCCACCTCCACCGCCACGAGTTCGAACAGTGTCGGCAACTGCTCACTGAAGCACACGACCAACTCACCCAAGCGCGCGAGCGACTACGCCCCTACCCAATGCTTTACTACGCAGGCTTCTTGCACGACGCTGAGAAGGAGTATGTAGAAGGTGAGGTGCTCTATGCGATTGTGTTGGGCGATGCGCTTCCCGAACCCGACGATTTGGGCGTCGAAATCACCGCCTACCTCAACGGCATGGCAGAAGCGGCGTCTGAGTGCCGACGCTATGTACTGGACCTCCTGCGTTCAGGCGAACTGACCCACGCCGAGACCCTGCTCGGTGAGATGGACGAAATCTACGACGAACTGGTGACCTTCGATTATCCCGATGCGCTCACTGCGGGGCTACGACGCACCTGTGATGCCCTGCGCGCCGTGTTGGAACGCACTCGTGCCGACCTCACCCTCACCGCCACCCAGAAAGAGCTGGAGAACACCCTCGCCAGCGTGTACCAATCACTCCAGCAGAACAGTGGCAAGTAAGGGCGTGCGACTCGGCATCACTTTAGGCTCAGGAAATATTCGTGGACGCGGGTGTCATCGGTTAGTTCGGGATGGAAGGCGGTGGCAAGCAAGTTGCCCTGTTGAACCGCTACGATTTTGTCTTCGAAAGTACTGAGCACCTCCACCCCCTGCCCCACGCTCTGAACAATCGGCGCGCGAATGAACACCGCTCGCACAGGGGTCTCTCCAAGCGGTTTGAAGGGTAGATCTGCCTCGAAGCTGTCGATTTGGCTTCCGAAGGCGTTGCGTTGCACGGTGATGTCCATCAGCCCTAGCCGTTCCTGCGTGCTATCTACAATCTCCTTTGCGAGCAGAATCATTCCTGCACAGGTTCCATAAATGGGCATTCCTGCCTCGGCGCGCTTTCGGATTGCCTCGTCCAGTCCATAGCGCGCCATCAGTCTGCCGATGGTGGTGCTTTCACCGCCGGGCAGAATCAGCGCGCTCACCTGCTCCAGGTCGGCGACTTTTCGCACTTGGCAGTGGGGCACGCCGAGGCGCTCCAACACCGCTTCGTGCTTTTCGAAATCGCCTTGAAGTGCTAAGACACCGACTGGTATACTGGAGCGGGTAAGCGCCATCGCTGTTTACCAACCGCGCACTGCCATCAGCTCTTCTTCGGCAAGTTTGCGCACATCCAAGCCGGGCATCGCCTCGCCCAAGCCCTTCGAGACCTCCGCCAGCACCTCAGGCTCGCGGTAGTAGGTCACGGCGTCCACGATTGCCTTGGCGCGACGGCGTGGGTCGGACGACTTGAAGATTCCAGAGCCGACGAACACCGCCTCCGCACCGAGCCACATCATCAGCGCGGCGTCGGCAGGGGTCGCAATCCCGCCCGCCGAGAAGTTCGGCACGGGCAGGCGTCCCGTCTGGTGAATCTCCACCACGAGGTCGTAGGGCGCTTGGAGTTGCTTAGCGATGCTCATCAGTTCATCTTCGGGTGCACTGTGGATGCGTCGGATGTCGCGCATAATGGCGCGCATATGGCGCACCGCTTCCACGATGTTGCCCGTGCCAGCCTCGCCCTTCGTGCGAATCATCGCGGCACCCTCACCAATCCTGCGCAGTGCCTCGCCCAAGTCGCGCGCCCCACACACAAACGGCACTTTGAAGGCGTGCTTGTTCACATGATGCTCTTCATCGGCGGGAGTGAGCACCTCACTCTCGTCGATGAAGTCGACACCGAGTGCCTCCAAAATCATCGCTTCGGCAAAGTGTCCGATTCGGCACTTCGCCATGACGGGAATGGTGACCGCTTGCTTGATTTCTTGGATGATCAGGGGGTCGGACATTCGGGCGACCCCGCCCTCGCGTCGGATATCGGCAGGCACGCGCTCCAACGCCATCACTGCCACGGCGCCCGCCTCTTCGGCAATCTGCGCCTGCTCGGCGTTGACCACATCCATAATCACGCCACCCTTGAGCATCTCCGCCAGACCGACCTTGACGCGCCAGGTGGCTTTTTGAACCTCATAGCGATTGTGCGATTCCTGACCATTCGTAGGAACCGATGTTGTTTGTGAACGGGTCTCGCGTGTTTCCATAGCGATAAGATTATACCTAAGGCAGGTTCAGGGGCACGCTGGTTGGGCGAGAGGGAGCTTCAGGGCGTATGATTCAGGCGCGCCCCTCGCCTCGCCAACCTGTCGGCACGACGGTTCTGCTCACGGGGGAGATGATGAGCGTGGAACTCGGTAAATGCGCGAACCCGTTGCCGAGCCTCTTTTATCAGTCGCTCCAGATGGGGTTGCTTAACTTTATAGCGCCCCTGCCACTGTTTCACGACCAACTCGCTGTCGGAGTACCAGTTCAGATGGGTTATCCCGTGCTGGCGTGCCAGTTCAAGCCCTCGAATCAACGCGCGATATTCCGCTTCGTTATTCGTGGCTCGCCCAATCGGTTCGGAAAGTTCCGCAAGGAGGTTGCTCTCCGAATCGGTCAGCACAACGCCAATCCCAGCAGGACCTGGATTGCCCACAGATGCGCCATCGGTATAGAGGGAACCCCAACGCGCTTCGCAAGCGAGGCTCAGGGTAGGTTGCTGAACCTCGCTTGGCTCCTTCTCAAGCGGTGTTCGGCTCACGAGGGGCAAATTACGGCGCGCCCCGCAATCTCCCCTGCTTTGAGCTTGCGATAAACCTCGTTTATCTGCTCCAGCGGGTAGAACTCCATCGGGATTGTACCCCTCTACTCCACCTCCACTGTGAGCGCACGGCTTGGCTGGACGACTCGGACGATGATTCCGCTCTGGTGGCGTGCCCAGCCCGAACGGGGGTTCGGGATTTGCCATATCAGCTCGCCGATATCATCTACCACCTCTACGGGGACGCCGTTCACCCACACCGAGTTGGGGCTCTCCCAACCGACCAGCCATAGGTAGAGAGCAGGTAGGTCATTCGCTGGGGGCGCAATCTGGACTTGGAGCCTGCCACCCTCCTCTTGGAGCGACTGGAGACCGGGCGCCGTGCAGGAGATGAGCCTGCCCGTTCCCGTGCGCACCAGCAGGGTCTTCGGCTCGATGCTGAAGCCCAACCGTCGCGCAAGGGCGGGCGCAAGCAGGCGTGGGTTCAGGTTCCAAGTGTACTCTTCAGTGCCCTTCGGGATGTTGAAGGCGTCGGGGTAGAAGCCTTCCCAGCGCGACGAGCGCTCGCTCACCCACTCCTGCATCTGCACCGCGCAGAGCGTGATGGTGTCAGCAAGCCGTTTCCAATCGTGGCTGGTGTCCCACTCTGCCAGGCGATAGAGCGCACGCGCATAGACTAACCCGTTCCACTGCACCGCCACACCGAACCACGGTTGTTGGCTGAGCCAAGTTGCACCCAACGCAGGAATGGTCGCCCCGCGCATAATCGGGCGGTCAGCGAGGCTCCAAGTATAGACGAACGGCACACCCCTCAGTGCCCACAAACGCGCACCGTTTAGGTAGGTCTCTTCCCCAGTGAGCAGGTAGGCGTCTAGCAACACCTCGATTGCGTGTGGCACTGCCAGCAGGTCGGGCACATGCAGGGGCAGTTCCCAAGTCTGTGCGCCCTCGGGTCGGCGTTGGGTGAGCAGATAGCGGGCAGTACGCAGGAGACTCTCTCGGCTGGTGGCGTCCAGCTTCATCAGTGCGTGGCGCCCGATAGGAACCGCCTTATGCGCGCTCCAGCCCGAAGCGGTCTCCCCTGCCCTGCCCAACAGGGCGTGGCGTGGGGTTTCGGGTTGCCACTCCCAACTTCCATCGGCACGCTGGCTCTGGCGTAGGCGTGCCACCTCCACCGAGAATCCATTCAGATTTTCGGGCAACTGCCCGATGTAAAACGCCAACTCCCAGCCGACCTGTTCGGGGGTGCGCGCCGAGACCGCCTCCTTCACCTGTTCGACGGCGCGCCTGCGTCGTGAGTCTTCTGGGAAAAGCCGATGCCCCATCACCCACAAGCCCAGCGCCGTGAGCGTGTCATACTCGGTCGGACCTGTGTTGGTGTGGAGCCACTTGCGCTGAGTGCCATCGTAAGCTTGCAAAAAGCCCTGCACGGTTAGCGGAACTGCCGAGAGGTCGCCCCGAACTGGCGCAGGCGGAAGGGGCATCCCCACACGCTGGAGATACTGGTCGACCGCTTGGACGATGTCGGTCGCATCGGTACGCACCACGAGGCTGGCGGAAAGAAGCCCCGAAGTATCCTTGAGCAGTCGGAACGGTTCGCGTGCTTGTTCAGCATTCTCGTCCGCCCAGCGTGGAATGGCGGGCGCCCAGAGCGCAAAGCGGTGGTTCGCTCCCCCCTCCAGAAAGTTCGGTGAGGCGAACAGCGGATTCGGCGCGCGCAGAACGCCTGACCACCCCACCGTCGGATCCCACTCCATACTCACCAACAGCCCACGCCAGCGCACTGCCATCAGGGGCACGGTGACTTTCAGCGGGTCGGGCGAGAAACGCAAGTGATAGGGTGGAAGGGCGTGCTTCGTGTCAGAAGAGCGCTCTTCACCAATCAGGTACTCTAAGCCAGGAAACAACGCCTCGTCTTTTGCCGAACCAAACGAACCGTCGCCCACGCGCAGGTCAGGGAAGCGGAACCGATAGAGATGCGAATCGAGGGTCGCCGTGATGCGCCCCGTCATCTCCAATCGATTGCCGTTTAGCCGAAAGTCCACTGCCCCGCGCGCTGTGAGTCCCATCTGTCCCTGAATTATGATGCGCAGCGCTTCGGGGTCGGAGGTTATCGTGGCGGGCATCAATGCGACGGTTTTCGGCGGTCCGCCCTCCACATTCACCACTGCGTCGGCAATCGGCGCGGAGGAGGCGACGGGAACCCATTCGCCTGCCATCTTGGCGAAGACTCGCACTGCGCTTGGCGCACCCCACGCAGGGCTAACCACCACGCGCAGGTACTCGTTCTGAAGCACGGTATGTTCGCCAATCTGCTGGGCGAGGTTGCCATGAGAAGGGATATTGGGTAGGCTTGGCACCACAACAGGCTCATACAGGGCGGTATCGTTGCCTGCATCTGAGCGCAGGATGAGGCTCAAGCGCGGGCGCGAACCTACCTGCACCCGCATCACCACCTCACGCGTTGCACTCGGTGGCAGGAACTCCGTGCTGACTTGGGGCGCGCCCAATAACTGAGCATCTTGCATTACGGTTGCGCTCACTCGAAGCAGATCGCCGAGCCAAGTGCCCGCACCTATATTCTGGATTGTGGCGACGACTTCTGCCACCTCGCCTGGCTGATGTATCAGGCGACGCGTGCGCACACCCACAAAGCGCAATCGGGGTTTAAGCGTGTAGACTCGCGCCACCGACTCGGGCTGGAGTTCGCTCAGCTGAACCGAGCGTGCGCCGTGAAAAGCGTACTGAAGCCATATCACTCCCTGAGGTGGGACAAGCGCGCGCAGAGGCGGATGATTGGGCGCGCTCAGCACGAACTCGTCGCTCGGACGCCCACTCACTTCCAGCACGCCTTCAGGAGGCAGTTCACGCGCCACCCGCTTGGCGAAACGCTCACGCAGGCGGACAATCCGTGCCTCTGCAACATATGCCCAGTCGTAGTTCGTGTTGGCACGCCCGTCCACCTCGAAGACCACGACCCCATCCTGCCCAGCATAGGGTGTGAGGTCGGCAGAGAGTTTGTACCAGCCCTCCGCTAAAATCTCCTGCGTGGCGAGTTCGGTTTGACCGAACAACAGGCGCACGCGCACCCCATCGTGCGGGCGCTCGGGGTCATTTCGGGGCACATCGTCGGAAACTCCTGCCCACGCCAACAGCACGAGTCGGTCGCCTGGGTTTACCGACGGCAGGCTCACCGAGAACTCGGCACGAGCAGGGCGCGCCGTCGGGTGCAGTTGCGCACCCTGCTTCTCTATGCACCCTGAACGCACCTTCTGAAGGCGCGAGTTGCCCCGCGCATCGGTAATCTGTGCGGTGTGCCAGCGCGCCGTCAAATCGTCTAAAAGGTGAACACCATCTGAATAGGGTTGTGCATAGACGCCAAGTAAGAGTGTCAGCCAAACTCCCAACCAGCCAATCCGTAGCATTGGCGTCGAAAGTTCGGCGTGTTCACCCGTTTTCCTACCCGATTACCAGAGGGCAACCCCAGCGAAGACGGTGGTATAGCGTTCGACCGTCGCTTCAATCGCCACGACTTCCAATCGGGCAATCTTGAGGTTGCGGTCGTCCATCGCCTCTTCCGCCATTGCCGACACCAGTTCGTGTGCCTCGGTCTGGCTCATGTAGCCTTCGGTCTCCATAATCACACCCACCTCATTCGGGTCGGTGGGGATTGCAAGCGAGACCGCCGCTGCGATGCGCGCACCCTCCTCGTTGGAAGTGAAGACACCGTAAGCAGTCGGGAGGAACGCCCCCTTCGGCACCTCAATCGTATGGCACTGCATGGCACTTGGTGGAATGATACTGGACACACGGAGCAGGTTGTAGTCGGCAAAGCCCGCCTCGCGAAGCGCACGGTCAAACGACACCAACTCAAACATCGAAACCCCCACGCCAGCTCCTGTGGTGTAATGTCGAGCGAGCCGAGTGAGGGTCATCGGAACCGCCTCTTCCAGTGGTCTCTGCATCGCCTCTTCTCCTTCAGAATTTATGCCATCAATAGAACGCTGTCAGCAAGTCGAAACTCCATCGGCGCGTGGAAGATGACCAAGTCAGCGCCAATTCACGATACCCCAAGCGGTAGGCGAATGTCAAGGTCTGGTCGCGGAAGGTGTATCCCTGATAGGTCTGCCAAGTGTAGCCCGTACCGACACGCCACTGGTCGCTCAGTCGCCACGAGACATCGGCGACATAGCTCAGGGCAGTGGTGTCCAGCGCCCGCGAGAAGTAGCCCGTCAGATAGAGCTGATTCGTGGGGCTCCAGAACAGGCTCCCCGAAAGCCGATGGCGTCCCAGCTGGGTGCTTCCAAGCGCATCTTGAGTGTAGTCATAGGTCAGGTTCAGCGAGCCTTGACGCCCAACCGAGCGTGTGATGCCCAGCGTTCCTGTCAAAGTCCAGCCTGCATTCGGTAGATTACCGATATATTGCCCTGCTGTGAGCGCACCTGTGAGTGTCGTGGATGAGTCGAGCGTTTGGGGAATGAGATTCCAACGCACCAATACCCCCACCCCTTCGCGCTGGAACTGTGAAGTGCCTGTATTGGTACGGTTTGCCGTGTAGCGCACCGAAATACTCTGGCGCACGGGTAGGTCTTTCAAAGTGCGCGGGTTCGTCTCGATAAACAGGTCGCCACGCAGGCTGTTCGCTCGGCTTCCTGTCCAATAGGTGCTCCCTGCAAGGTTCAGACCGACCGAATAGTCCCTCGCACGATGCGAGAGTTGGGTCGAGCCGAACAGCCCTCGATGAGCGGGCGAGTCGAGCCAGATGTAGAAGCGTGTGTTGGGCGAGAGTGGCTGATAGTGGCGCCAGTTGACACCCCAGTCGTCCCGTGCCAAGCCCGTGAAGCTAAAGTTCCCCTTACCCAGCCCAGCGCGATACTCGTGTTCCAAATCTAAGAAGATGCCTCGCGCCGTGCCAATCGTGCGTCCCCCGCGCTGAGCCGTGCGCAATCGCAACGCCCCAATCTGATTGGGCTGGAGCGTGTAGTAGTAGGGTAAATCTAAGTAGACCTGCCCATTCTCCACACCAATCAGGGTATCCGAGCCGATACCCCCACCCCAAAGGCTATGGGAATACATCGGCAGGCTGAGCGCATTCACATCCCCGATAAAAAACTCGGCGCGATGGAACTGGATTTGCTCGCCCGGATAGAACCAAATCTGGCGCGCTCGGATGACCAACTCACTCTGCGAAATATCCACGAACTCGAACCATTCTGGAGGTACAGGACCGACATGCGGTTCCAGCACGCCCGCTTTGATGCGCACAATCTCCAGTCGCCCTTCGTGTTCGCGAACCCCTGCACCCTCGTTGGTACGCAAGTCATAGGTCAGCTCGGAAAACGCCCACTTCTCGGAGGCGTAGGTTAGGTGAGCGGCGCGCGCCCTCACCCGAAGCGAATCGACCTCTAACTGGAGGTCGTCCGCCTGAATCGTGGTGAAGCCGAAGCGCACCGTCGCCCCTCCATCTCCGCCTGTTGCCGAAATGACGCGTTGCTCGTTCGCATAGGCAAGGTAATCGGAGCCGTTCACCTGCACATAGTCGGTGGCGGAGCGCAGTTCCTCTTCCGAGCGAACGAACAGCGCGCGCGTCTCGCCCACTGTCGCCTGCCCCAACACTGTGACGGTGACGGTCGCCACACCAGGCAGGCTACTCGCAATCAGCGTTGCGCGCGCCACGCCCCCCTCCGTGCTCACAACAGGCTCACGGAAAGTGCCCAAGGTGGTGCTGAAAGCGACTTGAGTGCCGTCGGGCACAGGGCGCCCCTGTGGAGTGCGCGCATCGACCGTGATGAGCACCTGCGACGCACCGTCGGCAACCACGGCGTTCGGGTAGACGCTGATTCGCACCGAACCCGTCGCCCAAAGTGGCAAAAGGCAGAGGACAAGCAAGCCCCCTGCCCAAACGGTGCGCAAGGCGCGCCATCGCCTCATCGCTCAGAAACCGAACAGGCGTAGACCTACCCCAAGTAGAACACCGAAAATGGCGAAGGCAGTGCCCTCTCGCCTGCGGTTCGGACGACGCTCCTCCTTAGGTGCCTCTTCTTGGGGTGGTGCAAGACGCTCTCGTAGAGCGGTTCCGATTTTCTCGGTTGCCTCGCTCACCGCGCGGATGTAGGCGAGGTTCACATCGTCCTCGTCGGACGCCAACCGCCCACGCCCTGTCTCCGCCAGCGACGCCACCACCGAGCCATCCGAGACTTGAACCAAGTCTACGCTAATCGTGATCGTCGCTTCACGGGTTTGTGGGTTGTACCCGAACTCAGCGATGGAGCCTGCCAGCGCGAAATCGGCATCCATTATCTCTGCGATTCGGGCGGAGCGCCACACGCCATCTGGCTCACGCACATTGAAGGGGGGAGCCAGTCGGTCTCGGCGGAGACGGTTCTCGTCAATCGCACGCCGAACCGCAGGGTTGGTCTCGCGGTAGCGGAACACATAGAGGCTGGGCACATCCTTCACCTGAGCGTAGAGCGCGTTTAGCACTTCCACACCGACATTGTAATCCTCAGGCGATTGAACACCCTGCTCCAAGTTGAACGGGAACAGCACCAGTTCGCGCGCTTCGTTTGCGCGGGCAAATCCCGTTACGATTAGGCTCAGTAGCCCTATCATCCACACTCGTTTCACCGTTTTCAACTCCTCCTTGATTGAGTGAGGGGAGCTCGGGCTCCCCTCGTTGAACATCACCACTTAGCGCGTGACCACCACCGGTCGCACAGCGCGTGCGCTCTGACCATCTTCGGTGCGTGCCTCGATCTGCACCTGGTAAGTTCCAGGGGGCACTGCACGCCCTTGGTCGTCGCGCAGGTTCCACGACACCGTGTTCACACCTCTCGATGCGGCGCGTCCACGCTGGATATTCGCAACCGTGCGCCCGTCTGTGCCGACGATGCGGATTTCGGTCTGCGCGCTTTCTGCCAGCACATAGGAGATGGACACGCTGTTCACTCCGCGCCCTGCCGAACCGACATTCACGCTGGTAATCAGCGCGCCCCCGCGCGTACCACGCTCGACCGTAATCGTGAAACGGGAGCGACCGCCCGTCGACACGAATCGGTACTCAGGGTTCGTGCGCAGGTCGACGGTGCGTGCCGTGCTGTGGTCGGTCATGCGCAGTCGGTAGCCTGCAGGCACGCTGTTCAGGTTGGGCATGCGTAGAGTCACCACCTCACCCGCAGGTGCCTCCACCACGAACTCGAAGTTGTGGCGAGTTGCACTGGCGGGACGCAGGTCTTGCATCAGCGGGATTCCCGTGCCCGGCTTGAGGAGGCTCAAGCGCACAGCCTGGTCAGGTAGCGGGGTCGGGGGTTCCTCGATTTCGCCCACGCTACGCCCACCGCTGGTGATACCGATAAAGTTCTGAGTGTCCGAACCGCGTGCCGTGCTGGCGATAATCTGCAGGCGCCACTCGTTCGGGCGATTCGGAACCTCTTGAGCCGAGCGCGTAATGATTCCACCAAACCCCGTGCCCGGCAGGAACACGGGCGGGAACACGAACTCGACATCCTCGTTCACCTTAATCCAGTATCCGCGATGGGGCAAGATGGGCGTGTTCGGGTCGGAAGTGAACTTATACTCGGCGTCGAACTCATCCCACGAGTAGATGACCCCGCGAATAATCCCGCGCTGTGCCGCCTCAAAGAAGGTCAGGCTCTCGCGTGGGTTGTTCGCACTCACCAGCACAACCTGCCCCAGCACCAGCGGATAGGGATACGGGTTCCCAATCTGGTTCCAGCCCTTCTTTAGGCGCACAGGGACACTGGTGTTGAACACACCTGATGGGAACTCGATCGCATCGGTGTTCAGCTGAATCGTAGTCGAGTCGCCTGGCAGGTATAACCAGAACCCCTGTCCTGGCTCTATCGTATCAATCAGCTCATACTGCTCCGTTTCAGGGTTCCAGCGCTTCGCCTGATAGGTTACAGGCAGGTCGAAGATTTCGTCGAGCGCAGCGCGGGTCTGGAATGGCACCGAGGCAATCTGGAACCCCTTGCGCAGTTCGCGTGTAGCGGTCGCCGAGACAAGAATTGTCCTTGATACCGACTTGTTGGGTGCAGGGGGTGCTTGCACCGAGACCCTTAGTGTGGAGAAGCCGACCGCTTTCGGGTCTGCAATTACCCGCCACCGCACAGACCCCGTCTGTCCCGGAGCCAGTGTTGCTATCGTCTTCGAACGAGTCTCTCCTGAAGCCAAGCTCAATCCCTCGGGCAAGGAGAGGTCAACCACTACATTATTCAGGTCGATTTCACGATTGACCACAAAGAACTGGTTGGTGACGGACGCAATCACATCGAACTGTCCACCATTTGCCAATTCGGTGAGGTTGTTCGAGTTTGGCTCAATCACGGGCAGAGTCTCTACACCCAGTGCAAGCGGAGGCTGAACATCGAGGTCAACAGGTGTGAGCGTCACATAAAACACGAACTCACGCTCTTGCCCCGGTGCGAAGTTGCGGGCGTTGACGAACATGTTGATGGCGACATCGCTGATGAACACATCGGGGAACAGCGTCGGCTCCCAAATGGTCGTGCCCTGCACAAAGAACCAGGTTCCGACTGCCAAGCGGTCAATTGGGGTCTGATCTTCGAACCCTTTCACTGGTCGCAAAAGGTAGCGTGAGGCGCCGCTGAGATTACCTCGTGCCAGATAGAACTCGATAGCATTCGGTACCTGAGTGCCCCGAAGGTCGATGTCGGTACGAACGGGGCGTTGACCTTGAACATACACATAAGGCGGTCGGGAAGCCCCGCTTTGAGAGAAACCGTCTTCTACACCCACTTCGGGGTCTGCAGCGAACCTCAGAGCGAGTGAAGCCGTTTCAGCACCCGTGTTGCGCACCCGAAGGCTGATGCGGGCAACGGATTGGATAAGGTCGATACGCATATCGGTATCCCAACCTTCCACATTCCATGTACGGCGAATGTAAAACCCGCTTGCTCCACGAAAGGCGCGGTCGAAGACCACATTCGGACCGCCTTCGCGCCCCCAGACATAGGTACGCGTCTGGTTGGCACGATTCTCTTGGAAGGTAATAAAGATACCGCCCGGATAGACTCCCCAAGGGTAGCCTGAGGTCATGGCGATACCGCCATCCCCTAATAGAGCGGAGCCACCTGAAGTGCCCAGCTGGATACTGCCTTCTGCTGGACGCGTCGTACACTCTGCATTCTCTATCGGGAAACAACCAGTCAGCCAAGTGACGGTTCCGCTTAGCCCGAGGGTTGCACCCAGAACCCCGTTCTCTACTCGCAGGGCGGCATAATCATCACTCACAGGGTTTTCGTTGTCGGGACAGCCGCAACGCTCACCAGGCGCAGGAATATAGGTCTGGGCAGTCCCAAAGCTCAGAACCGCCGATACCGCCAACAGGGTTAGACTAAATCTCCTCATCATTTCATTGCCTCCATCCTTATCGGGTCACCACGAGCGGCCGCACCACTCGGCTCACTTCACCCTCTTCGCCCGTGGCGATAATTTGCACACGGTAGGTGCCGGGTGGCACCGCGATTCCGCTGTCGGTTCGCCCGTTCCAAACAGCAGTGCTGACACCCGACGAGCGGGTTCCATTTTGTAGACGAGCAATCGGCTTACCCGTTGCGTCCTCGATCACCACCTGCACCGTTGCGGGATTGTTGAGCGCATATTGAATGCTAAACTGGTTGCCACGTGTGTTCGTGATGCCGACATTCGTGATGCGCAGTTGGCTCGCCCGTGAGGGGGTCGCCTCAATGATGAAACTGCGTCGGCTCTCACAATCCGTGCGGAAGGTGTACGAACTGCGCTGGAGCATCGAGATGCGCTCGCCTGTGACGCGGTCGATCAAGGTCAGGCGCATCCCACGCGGTACAGGGATTTCCTGGCTCCACTGCAGAGTAACTTCCGCCTCAGGCAGGTCGGTTGTCACCTCAACCTCCCAGCGTTGGGCACGGCGTTCGGAACCACGCACATCCTGCGCCAACACTGAGCGCGTCTTCGGCTCCAGAATATTCACGCTCACATAGGACTGGAAGACGGGCGGTTTCTCCACCGCTTCACTTCGGCGCGAGGTGCCGATGAAGTTATTGGTGTCCTCGCGGTCGCGACTGCGCGCCACCAGCCTCAGGAGCCAACCATCGCGCTGGTCGGCTGTCACACGCGCCGATTCGTCCGAGCGACTGCGTGTGGAGCCAGCAGGCGGAATCACCAGTGTACAGGGCTTGAGGGCGCGCACCCAGTGGGCTTGCCACGCCAACAGCTCACCCAGAGGAGCCGTGCGCCAAGTGTACTCACCCGTAAGCGGAACAAAGCGGTAGATTTGCAACCGAATGAAGCCTAAATCTGCTGCCTCTTGCAGGCTAACACGGCGTGTGAAGCCCCCTGCGCCTGCAATCTCCACCTCACATGCACCCCACGGCACATTGAAGGGGAACGGATTACCAATCATGTTCCAGCCTTCTTGGAGCGGGATGAGGTAGGCGGTGTCGGGAGCGATGTAGGAATCGCCCAAGATAAAGCCCGGCGTCGTGCTTCGCAAGAAGTAGCCGACCCCGCGCGGCGGGGTTGGGGTGTTCGTGCCATCAGCACGTACCTCCAGTCCTGGTGGGTTGAAGCTCGCTCGCGGGTCAGGGTTCGCCACCGAGTAGCGCGCATAAGTCCCCTGATCGGGCAGATAGCGCGCCAAAATCACATCTGCACCGAAAATCTCTTCAGGATTGCTTGTCAGCACATAGGGCGTAGCGAACATGCGCAGACCCGCAGGTACCTGGTTCGCACGGGCAATCACGCGAGTCTCGCGCGTCCCCTCCGTGCCATCCTGCCCTATGGCGCGCACCGTAATCGTATGGCGACCTTCGCCAGGTAGGGTCACCACAAAGTTCAAGGTGATTGTCTTGCGAGGTACATCGACCACAGCAGTCGGCTCCCATAAATCACGCGGAAGAGCCGTGCCGTTCAGAGCGACCTCTATAATGTTGTTGACATCGTTGTCCAGAACACGACGCACAATAATCTCAACAGGAATCTGCTTCGTGTCGGTCGTGCTTCCAGCCACAGGGCGTACAATCGAGATGCCGACGCCACCCAGTCCACGCAGAGCCGCTTCCATATCGATAATGCCGAAGCCCAGCTCTTGATCGGGCACAGGGCGACCGCGTGGGTCTGCAGTCTCATAGAGTACCTCAACCGCAGGCGGAATCGCATCGTTCGCGTTATGCACACGGACTCCAGCGGAAAGCACTAAAGCCACCGCAGCCGCTGCGTAGGGAGAGGCAAAAGAAGTTCCCTGAACATAGTCGTATTGGCGCGACGAGTTTACAGTCGACAGCACGCCGTCTTCATATCTCGAGGCTTGGTCGCCTCCAGGCGCTGCGATATCGACATTTCCGTAGTTAGAATAGGATGCTTTACTACCCGAAGGTCCTACCGCAGAAACTTTGACGACATTTTCAAAATCTGCAGGATAAAACGGTTGCGATGTGTCATCGTTTCCAGCTCCGCCGACAGGTACAACACCTGCTTGGTACATCTGCTGCACGAGCGCATTCATTTGGGGAGACGGAAAATAGCCCCCGAAGCTCATGTTGACCACATGGATTTGTTGGTTTCCGTTCGAATCTTTTGCATTATTGACAACATACTGCATTGCCTCAAGGATATTCGCTCCATCGAGCGCTCCTAAAGGCAGAGCTGTGGTCTTGAGGGCAACGACAGTGACGCCTTCCCACAACAGCCCTGCGATACCGATGCCGTTGTTCGTCGACGCTGCTGCGACGCCCATCACGGCGGTACCATGTGAAAATCCAGCGCCTTCAGGGTCGATGTTCTCATCGGGGTCGCCATCAGGGACAAAGTTTCGTGAGAGCGGGTCGTATCGAGCGTTCAGGTCGGGATGGTTGCGCTGGAAGTTATCATCGATAATCGCAAGACGAATTCCTGCCTGCCCCTTCTCTGAGTCCCATGCAGAGGGCAGTTTCATCATCTGAAGCGCCCACTGCTGACTGAAGAGCGGGTCATTCGGCACATCGTGCAATCGATAGATGTAGTGCGGTTCAATGTAAAGCACCAAGTTGTGAGTTTCAATCTGTTTGATTGCAGACTGCACGCGCTCCAACAAGACGGCAGGCGCCAGATTCTGGCTTTCGCGCAGTTTGAGCCGATAGGTGTCGTTCACGCGGATGGGGCGCACCTCCGCGTTGACGCTCTCGGCAATTGTGCGCGCATCTTGCAAGGTCGTGCCAGGCTTGAGACGCATCAGCATCTCACCTGGCACAACATCCTCTGGCGTCAGCACCTGCGCCGTCGCTATTCCAATTATCAGAACAATTCCAGTGAACCATCGCCACAACTGTTTCATCGGTTCATCCCTCCTGACGCTTCAGGAAAATCGCTCTCTACTCTCATAGACGAATGGAAAGGGGCGCCGTTTCAGTAAATGGCGCCCCGAGTATCGTTAGGGCGAAGGCGGTAGCTCTTGCGTGGAGAACTCGAACACACGGCTCCACACATAGCGCAAGCCACCCGGACCAGGCACAGGTCCCGGTCGGTCGCCCAGATTGCGCGAACCCACACGCCAATAGAGCGTGACGCGCTGACCTTGTAGCCCAATCTTGTTGAGCAGACCCGTCTCCAGATTGACATTCTCTAAAGAGACAGGCGTACCACCGACAGCCGTCGAGACAACCTCGTTCGAGACAAAGGTTCGGTTGCGGTCTTGGAAGGTCGGGTCGGTCGAGACCTCGATGCGGTAGGCATTCGCTCCTTCGGTTGCCAGCCAGCTGAAGCGCACATTCTTGGGGTCGACATCCTCACTGCGCTGGATGGGCTCGATGAGCTGAACAGGAGCCAACACCGTCACTTGCCCCGATCGAACACGGTCCGAGAGGCGGAACAAGGTAATGACCTCCCCTTCTGCCGCACGCTGTTCACGATAGACGAGTGCCAGCTGGTAGATGTAGACTTGTCCGGGAGAAACACCCGGACCTGCTTCTATCTCTTCCAGTTCGAGGTCTTCACTGCCCTCCCGTGGCAGACTGGCATAGCTGAAGGTGCGCGGGAAGACGGTGTCGATGAAGAAGTTCTGGTTACCCGGCGTGACACCAACAGGAATGGGGTTTCCGTTGCCATCTGTCCCCTGTACATCGGAGCGGTAGATTTGCCACTGGATGATATCGGAGTTGCTCTTAGCGAAGAGAGTGCGCTTCCAAGAGACGCGTACTTGTGGAAGCGGGTTCGCAGGGTTGTCATCGGTGGTCGCCTCCGCTAACACATCCTGCACGGGCGTGTTGCCCCCCGATGAGGCTCGGCTAATGCCCAGCGCAATCAAGCCCAACACCAGAATCGGTCCCAGTGCACGAAGCACCTGATTGCCCTGTCCGCGCTGTCGGGGCGCTTGGGTGGTTACCTTACCTGCGCGCACCTGCACCGTAGGCACTTGAAAGATGGCGCGTGCACGGTCTTCCGATTCGATGCCCCGTGTCACAGCGATAATCTCGCCTACCGCATCGCTATCGGAGACACTGGTAATGCGAATGCGCCCGACTTCTTCCCCTCGGCGCACGACCACCATCTCCATTCCGGGTTTCAGTCCGCCCCGAATGCCTCGGTTCAGCAAGACTTCGCGACCCGCACGTGTGGTCAGCACAGTCGCCTCAGGGATGGTGTAGTTCTGGATGGTGCGCACCGCCTCGAATGCGGCGTTGCGAATCGCCTCTAGCACAAGGGTATCATCGTCGCCCGTGAAACCGGGGCGACGATTGCTGAAGCCAGTGGCGACCGCCCCGTTAATCGGTTCACCTGACGCCATATCGATCACGCGCACTGTGATAACCACTTGCGCTTGCTTGGGCGAGCCGACAAAGGTCACTGCGTTGACCTCGCCCGTGATGAGCGATTCGGTTTGAAGGGCGCGTCCCAATCGCAGAAACCCAGTTCGGTCTAACGGCGGGGACAGGTCTAGGTCGCGAAGTTGTTGCTCGATCTCACCACGAGCCAGCACCTCGAATCGCCCACTTTTTTGGTATTCACCTGCGACTGCGTCGGTTGCAGCGCGGGCGATACTGGCTCCACCATATCCGCTTTTGTTCTCGAAGTCGATCACGGCAACACGGGGCAGTTGTACCAGTTGGGCATAGGCTCGTGCCGCGCCCAACGGGTACAGCACACCCACCGTCAGCATGCTGAGAACGCCTATCAGTCCCGTTCGTGTCGCCCAGATCCGTCTCATCCGTGTTTTCACTCTGGTTGCTCCTCCTTCTATTGTGTCATCGTTAGCGTGTGAGGATTAAGGTCGTCACAGCCCGCGCTGTCTGACCGTCCTCGCTGGTGGCTCGTATCTCAACGGTATACGAGCCGGGCGGGAGGGCGATACCATTCTGGTCGCGTCCATCCCAAGAAACCTGTTGCAGTCCAGCGCTTCGGCTAGCTTGGTTCATCAGCGTACGAACTACCTTACCACCTGCGATAATGTTCACCTGAACATTCGCATCACCTGTCAGGTTGAACGCCACCGTGTGCTGGTTTCCACGACCGCTGGTGACCTGCAGGTTGTTGATTCTCAGCAGACCACCGCTGGATGCCATCTCCAGTCGGAACCGGCTCACACCGCTACTGCGGAAGGTGTAGGAACCTGTCGTGCGCAGGAACCGACGCTCACCTGTCTGCAGGTTCACCAGCACCAAGTTCGCCGAGCGTGGCAGTTGCTGAATATCAGTCCAGCGCAAGGTGACCTCGCGGTTCGGCTCGTCGGTCTCCACCACGAACTCCCAGCTGGCGCTTCGGCTCACAGACTGGATATCGACACCGTAGTCTCCGCTCTGCTCGCCCCAGCTGAGTCGTGGCATCGAGATGCGCACCTTGTTATCGCCAATCGCGGGTGGCTTAAGTAGGTCGTGCTCACTGTCGTAGCCTGTCGTCGCCGAGCGCGAGACACCGACATACGCACGATCCAGTGAGTCGCCCACGCTGGCTTCGATCGTCAGACGCCAGCCCATCGGGTTCGCGGGCACACTTCGGCTCGCTGCGGTGAAGGTCGCCGTCGGCGGAATAATCAGGGTCACATCGCGGAATGCATAGACCCAGTAGCCTTCCCAGACCTTCATTCGGCGTGTTGCGATATAGCTCCCGAAGCTGTAGCCCCAGAGCGCATTCGCCACGAGCTGCTTGCCAACGGCTGTCGGCAGGGAGATGGTCGTGTTCGTGTCGGGGTCGATGAACTGCACGCCATCCCAGTTCACATCGAAGGTGAACGGATTGCCGATGAGGTTCCAACCTTTCCTCAGCGGGATTTCGAACGGTGCGTTCGGCGCGGGTGTGCCCTCGATTGCCAAAGGCAGGTCCACATCGGTCTCGAGGAAGTAACCTCGTCCCAGTGTGAAGGTGCCCACCTCAGGGTTCGGATGGAACACATACCGCCCTTGCTCGGTATCCCAGCCGAAGAAGCGGAAGTTGGCTGTAGCAGGCACATCGAGTAGGTCGCGAATGTCGGTCGTGTAGTCGTAGGGCGCCGACACGAGGTACTTACCTCGGAAGAAGGTGCGCAGCGGCTCCGACTGGAAGTTCGGCACGACCGTGTTCTGGCTCGAGTTCACCGTGATGGTGCGCTCGGACGGGATGAAGGTGAAGCCCGTCTTGGAGGGGCGCACCACATATGTGCCCGGCGGAACCTCCGGCAAGGAGTAGTTGCCCTCGCTGTCGGTAGTGGTGTTGTCTACCACCACATCGTTGAACAGCAGCTCAATCAGCACACCAGGTTCAGGCGCACCACCAAAGCGACGCACCACGCGCCCCGATATTGAACCAGGCGGAAGCCGAGTAATGAACAGATTGACGGTGGTAGTTTCACTCGAGGGCACTGTGACCGTAGCGCTGTTGGGTGCATAACCTGGTGCCACTGCCGTGATGACATACTGTCCTGCAGGCACATCGAACGAGTAGGCTCCGTTCTCATCGGTCGTCACATCGGCGCGAACCGTCGTACCTGCGGTTGCTGTCACTCGTGCACCTGCAATCGGCGCGTTCGTCTCGGCGTCGCGCACAACCCCTTCCACCGTGCCCGGCAGAGGCTCCAACACAAAGTCCTCCGGCAGTTGAATGGTATCTCCCGCCGTCACTTGGACATTCGTGAAAGTGCCCCCTTCTGGGCGTGCTGGAGGCAGGGTGTAGCCACCGTCTGCAACGCTCACAACCGTCACATTATAAGTGCCTGCAGGCACACGCGGGATGAGGAAAGTCCCGTCGGGGTCGGAGAGAATCTCGCGAACAATCTCGGGGTCGGTCGTATTGGTGGCTTGAACCACTGCATAGCGCACAGGCTGACCGTTGATGTCTACTACGCGTCCCGAAATCTGCCCCGGTGGCGTGGCGAGCATAATCAGGTTCACTGTTGCGGTGTTCGCCACGATTGTCACCACTTCAGGGTGCTGTGTTCGGAAGCCCGGACGCTCCGCTTCCACCACATAGGTTCCCGCCTCGATACCGACGATGCGGTAGAAGCCTGTCGAGTCGGTAATGGCGTAGCCGACCGTTTGCAGAGCGACGCTCTGAGGCGCCAGCCCCGTGATACGCACCAACGCACGCGGGAGCGGCGAGAACTGGCGCGTGTCAGGGTCATACTGGCGCACCACGCCCTCCAGCACACCGTGCGTCATCCACGCAAAGGCGTTGTGGGCGACCTTGTTGCGGTAGGAGCGACACCACAGTAAGCCCTGAATGCCCGTGTCGTTATACGCCGAGTTCACGCCCTCCAAGCCGAAGGAGAGGAACGCAACCTTCGAACGGGTCGCACTATCCGCATAGTATGAGCCAGCACGCAATTGCAGACCCGCTTCGCCTGCGCTCGGCGTGTACCGATAGGGCGCCGCCGTGTCAGGATTGACTACCACCGAGTCGAGCCAGACTTGGTTCCACGCAGCGTCGGTGTAAAGCGGTGTCGTGGAGGTCGAGCCTACAGGCGGAATCACATCGATGAAGTCACCCTGAGGCGTGATTACATACTCACCCGGATGCGAAATGCGCAGTTCAACAGGAGGGTCTAGCTGAATCGTGCCGCCCTCGATGCGAATCCAGATGGGGATTCCGCCAGGGTTGTTCGGGATGGGGTTCGGATCTTCGTCAGGTGCCTGAAGCCCATCGGAAACGAGCTGGCGTCGGAAGCCCTGATAGGGTCCTATCACGACATCCGCTGCGGTATCCGACTCGTACTGGGCACGTAGGGTCTGGGTGAGGAACTGGTTCGCCAGTCCGCCACGCAGGCTGAGCGCCCAAGCGATGTCCTGACCGCTCATCAGCATACGCCCGCTCTGGTTGAGGAAGTTGCGCAGGAGCGTCTGCACTTCGGGGTCCAAAACATGTCCAGGACCTGCCCACACATTCCCTGTGTAGGGGCTTGCCCACATAATCATGCGCGGAGCGTGCAACTTATCGCGGAACCCACCTGTGAGGTCGGTCGGCTCACGCTCAATGCGAGGCAGATATGCCGACAGCACCGCAGGCGTAATCGGGTTTCGGCACTGTACACGCCAAATATCATACAGGTTGCCATAAGTCGTGTTGCGCCCCAGTGTGTCCGAACGGATGGTCGCTCCCAACACATTCGGGTGAGGAATCGCACCGTCCCCGATAATCGTGAGCGGGTCGCCACTCGGAGGCTGGGTCACATCGAACGGAGGCTTACCCGTCGGGTTATCCGTCCAATAGCTCTCCACAGGTTGCCAGGTCGGGCGCGTGAGCGAGTTGCCGATGGCGTCCACGCGGTTCTGCACAAAAATCTGACCGCCCATGTAGTCCGATACCAACAGGATGTTGTTCGCACCGATGAACTGCTGGGTCGTGAAACCTGATATGTTATCGTAGATGAACTCGTTGCCAAAGGCGTCCCGCACAATCACATCCAGATAGAAGTCGCTGGGCACATCGGGCGTGCGCCATGTCGCCACATACCAGTCGGTGGGATTGCCGTTGTCGTCTAACTCAGGCTCCAACAGAAGTGTATCGTCTAAGCTTCCATCGTAGCCTAACGCCCGCAAAGAGTATGGCTCAACATATTGGTAAGTTTCAGGGTGTATCGCCTGCTGACCAATCTCCACAAACAGCGGCACATAGGCTTGACCTTGATCCACCAAAATTCGGTTCGGGAAGAAGATGTCGAAGGTGAAGAGCCAATAGAGTTTGTGCTCTTCGCCCAGTGCATCCTGTTCCGCGCTATCGGGGTCTTTGAACTGCACCCGCACAAAGTCGACCCCACTCTGCAAATCGACCACGCGTACCCGAACGGTGACTTCATCCCCAGGGAACAGTTCCTTCGGTGTGACGGTGGGCAAAATTTCCAATACAGGGGGCGTCGTGTCAAATACCAACACCTCCCAGAGGTCGTTTGGACCTTGATTGTTCTCCTCGTTGGGGCGGTTCGATTGATAGACGATTCGGTTTCGCTCTATGATTGCCCCCGCAGGATAGCGTGCGCCGATACTACTGGGACCGCTCGGATACTCAGGCGATGCGGTTCCGCTGGGGTCTTCCGTCACCGAAATCGCCTGCCCCGCTGTGCTTTCGGGAAGAATCCCTGTGTAGCGATAGATGTCGTAGACAGGGTTCGCCGAATCGTCTACGCGGTCAGCCAACTCGCCACGCTGGTGGGGTGTGCCCGATTTTCGGGTAGAAGCGAACACCAAGATATATTGCTGAGGGTCGCCCGTGCGCGACCAAGCAGGTTGGCGGTCGCGAGGACGACGGCTCGCCGAATCGACAAAGTTCGTCCACTGGACGATGTCGCGCGTGTTGCTATTTAAAAGGAAGATATAGCTGTGTGTTCCAAAATCGCGCACAAAAGCGACCTGCTCATTATCGGGGTTCCACGCAGGCTCAATATCGTTTTCTCCAGGCGCAGGGAGGGTCATTCGGCGGATAATCGTGCCGTCATCGAAGGGGCGCCCGTCGGTGCGCATCATGTAGAGGCGGAACCTTCGATCGGCAGGGTCCGACTCGTTGGGGAGGAGGCGGTTCGACGAGAAGATAACCAAGTTCCCGCCTGGGCTGAGGGTGGGGCGCAGGTTTTGGGTCACCCCATCGTTATCGGTGGTCAACACAATCCGTTGACCTGTGGAGAGGTTGCGCACGACAATATTCGTGTTGCCTAAGGCGTTGCGATTGACATAGGCAATAATGTTGCCCTGCTGGTTGATTGACGGGTGGAACTGACTTCCAAACTGTTCATCAGGGGTATCGCCCGTAATCGGCGTGAGGTTTGTCAAGTTGCCCAGATAGAGCTGGCTCCCCTCGTCCAAATCTCCGCGCCAGATTCGATAGCGAGGCCCGGGGTTCGCCAGCTTACCGTCGATAACGTCTTCGGCGTTGCTGGCAAAGAACATCCGCGCCGCACCCGGTGCATAAACTGGATGGATGTCGTCGGTCGGTGCGTTGGTGATGTCGCGGTCCCATCGAGGTGCGCGCGTGCGCTGGGAGCGGTTGCGGAACTGCTCGTGGAAGCGGTTCGGGTCGAACAGTCCGCTCTTCGTCCAACTTGTTCCAGAGCGCGGGGCGCGCTTAGGAGCCTCTCGGTAATTCTGAGGCGGTATCGGGCGCGGACGCTCGTTCGGCAAGATATATCGCCCGGGCTTATCTTGATAGGGGTCTAACGGTACCGTGCTCGACCCCTGCTGAGCCACAACGGTACCGACAATCGCCAAAAGCCCCGCCAGTGTCAGCCACCATCGTCGTATCACTTCGTGCGAACCTCCTCTTCTGAATGACTATTCGTCTTCGCAGGCATTCTCTCCTGCTGGACTCTTAGACGAACCAACCTCGAATCTGTTATGCTCATCAGTATACCTAAGGGGAAAATCCCCACTCGCGCCAGAGGCGATGCACCTGCTTGCGCACCCACTCCAGCGAGCGATGGGTTCGAATCTGCCAATCGGCGAACGCCGATTTGCACTGTGTTGGGAGTTGGGAACGCAGAATCTGCTCGATGAGGGGGTTGGGAAGCCCCCGTGCATGGAGCCGTGCGCGTTGCAGGGCGGGCGTAGAGCGTACCACCACAATCCCATCGAACCAGCCCTGCCAAGCCACCTCGATGAGCAAAGGCACTTCTATCAAGTAGGGAAACGCGCTGGGGGGCTGGAGGGCGAGCCACTGTTCGACCGCGCTCACAACCGCAGGATGGATTAGTGCGTTCAGTTGGCGACGCTTGGTCGGCTCGCCAAATGCCAGCTCGGCAAGACGGTCGCGCCGAAGCGTGCCGTCTTGCCCCACAATCTCGCTCCCAAACTGCCGAATCAGTTGTTCCCATAAGTCCGTCCCTGGACGCAACAGGTTTGCTACCACAGCGTCGGAGCTGAGTGTTGGTGCGCCCAGCTCGCGGAACAGGTTGAGCACGGTGGTCTTCCCATCCGCAACTCCGCCTGTGATGGCAACACGCACCATCACTCATCCTTCGCCTCGGTCTTTTGTTCGGCGTCTTCTGCCGAAGTTCCTGCCGATTCGGGTTCCGAATTTTCGGAATTGGTCGCCGCCATGCTTTGTTGAAGTTCCTGAAGCTGAGATTGCAGGCGGTCACCGATCGTGAACCCCGTCGCGCGCTGGGGCTGGGGTCGGCTCCGTTGATACTCTTGGACGGTGCGTTGCTCTTCGGTTGCCCGAACGCTCAGCACCATTCGGCGTCGGCGCGGGTCCAGTTCGATGATGCGCGCCTTGACCGTGTCGCCCACCTGCACGACCTCTTCGGCACTTTTGACGCCTCGCTTGCCAGTCAGTTCCGAGAGCGGGATGAACGCCTCGACACCCTCTGCCACGCGCGCAAAGGCGCCGGTGCGCACCACGCGTGAGATGGGGGCTTCGATCTCCTCACCCTCGCGGTGTTGCTGGGCAATCATCTGCCACGGGTCGGGCAACACTTGGCGTCGGCTCAGCGCCACCTTGCCTGCCTCTGGTTCCAAGCGGATGACCACAACCTCGATTTCATCGCCTTCCTTGATGACCTCGTGGGGGTCATCTACGCGCCCCCACGCCAACTCGCTCACATGCAGGAGTCCTTCATAGCCTCCGATGTCGACAAACGCGCCGTAGCCTGTGATGCGCTTGACCACACCCTTCATGCGCTGTCCGACCTTCAGCTCAGCGAAGATGCGCTCTCGGCGTTCGCGCTCCTCTCGTTCGCGTGCCTTGCGGATTTCGTCCTCCGCTATCTTGTTCGAGCCGACCGCCTTGCGCTTGTCGTGGTCAAGGTCGATAATCTTCAGCGGGATTGTCTCCCCAATCAACCGATCCAGCTGGTGGGGCGGGATTCGGCGTGAGATTTGGCTTGCAGGAATAAAACAGCGTACGCCAATATCGACCACCACTCCGCCCTTGACACGCTCGGTGACCATCGCCTCGATGGTCTCTTTGCGTTCGTAGAGGTCGACGATGTTCTCCCAGACCTTCTCGAAATCGGCTAAGCGTTTTGAGAGCACGGGCGCGCCTTGCTCACCCCGTGAGCGTACCACCATCACATCGATCTGGTCGCCCACGCTCACCACTTCCTCTGCCGAGCTGACACGCTCCACCGAAAGTTCCGAGAGGGGGATTTTAACCTCGGTTTTCGTGCCGACATCGACCAGCACGCTCTCACGGTCGACTTGCACCACCGTCGCCTGCACAATCTCGCCCTGTTCGAACGAGCGGAAGCTCTGCTCGATGGCTTCATCCATCGTGAGCGGTTCGGTTTCGGTAGGTGTTTCGGTCGCCTCGGTTGGAGGCGCGGTCGCTTCAGCCGAGACCTCTGCAAGGGGAGCCACGGACGCTTCAGCAGGCGCAGGCGTCTCCCCAGCGGTCTCCACGCTGGTAACGGGCGTCTCGGTCTCTATAGACATCGTCGTCTCTTCCGCCACAACCTGTACGCTTTCGCTACTCTCCGCGCTGGTCGTTTCGGGTTGCGGGGTCGTCTCGTCGGACAGGTTCTCAGGTCGCTCTTGTTGCTCGTTCCACATCGTCATAACCTCCTATGAATGCTCGTTTCTGGATTCTACGCTCTCGTTTCGATTCCTGCTATCTTTTCGTGCGCTTTTTGGAGATTTCCTGCGACCCAAGTGGCTTCCACCGTTTGGGTGTCTGGGTTCCATAGGAATAGGTCAGCGTCGGCGTTCGGTCTCAACGTGCCCTTTCGCCCTTCCAGCCCTAAGGCGCGCGCGGGGTTATAGGCACACAGCAGGGACGCCAGTTCGAGGCTGAACGCTTGGGCGCAGTGGCGTAGGCAGGTGTCCATCGCTATCGTGCTTCCTGCCAGCCCGCCCGTCTCGACCAGTCTTGCCGAACCGTCGCGCACCACCGCCGAGTGTCCCCAGAGTTCGAAAGTGTAGCCTTCGGGCATACCCACGCCCGTGACGCCGTCGGAGATACAGATGACACCCTCCTGCCCTTTCGCTTGGACGAGCAAGCGTGCCGTGGCGGGGTGGGTGTGGATGTTGTCCCAGATGAGTTCCGCTTTCAACTCTGGATGTGCCAACACTGCGCCCACCGTGCCTGGTTCGCGATGTTGGAAGGGACGCATCGCATTGAAGCAGTGGGTGGCGTGGCGCGCACCCAAATCGATGGCGCGGGTCACCTCTTCATAAGTGGCGTCGGTGTGCCCGATTGAGACAATCACGCCCTGTCGGCTGAGCCACTCGGTCAGTTCGTAGCCCCCTTCAATTTCGGGTGCAAGGGTCACGATGCGCAACTCCTCTATCAGGTCGCCCAGTGTGCGTTCAAGCCTTTCGATGCTGGCGGGTTGGATATACTCTGGCGGTTGCGCACCTGCCCGCTTGGGGCTGATGAACGGACCTTCCATATGCACGCCCAACACCTGCGCGCCGTCCGAACCGTATTGGCGCACCGCACGCGCCGATTGCACCACTGCCCCTATCGCCTTCAACGGTGCGGTGAGCGGGGTCACCAGAAAGCCCGTCACGCCATAGCGGGTGAGATGTTGAGCAACGGCTTGGATAGCGTCCACCGTGCCTTCCATTAGGTCGCGCCCGCCCCCACCGTGAATATGGATGTCGATCATACCAGGCAAGGCGACCAAGTGGCGTGCGTCCACATCGGGTGGGGCGATGCGAATCGTGGGGTCAAACGGCTCCCAGCGAGTGATTCGCCCCTTTTCGATGACCAACGCCACATGCTCGTACCGACGCCCATCGGTGATGAGCCTGCCACAGAAAATCCGATAGCGCACTGTACTCTATTTTACCCTACACCCAGAACGAACCGTATCAGAGGGTGTTCGGCACAAAGTGGCTTGGGCATCCTGCCCATTTCGCACACGAACGAGACGCTCGTACCACGACTACCATAACTCGTCATTCTGAGCGAAGCGAAGAATCTTACGGGCGAGATGCCCGTGCCACAAATGGATTTCTCGAACACCCTCACCGTATCACGCCAAGAAGCACTGAACCTTGCAGGAATTTCTATCGTTGAAAGGTATACTTCACTTACCGACGGGTCAGGAGATAAAAAATGAGAGCGTGGCTGAATTTGGGGCTGATGATGAGCGCGCTGGGCGCGTCGATGGCGCTGTGGACAACCGAACCGACCGACAATTCGCAACCTCAGAAAAGCGTGAGCCAGAAGCATCGCGTGTTGACCGAGGCACCGAAAAGCGCGAATCTGAACCGCAAGGTGTCCGATATCCAGTTCAAGGACCTTCAAGGACGCACCTACTCGCTGGAGAAACTCGCCCAGAAAGGACCCGTGGTGATTATCTTCACGGGTGCGAAGTGCCCCGTAGCACAACGCTACGCGGTGCGCCTCAACAAGATGTACCAGCAGTACGCCCCGAAAAGGGTTCAGATGTTCCTTGTCTACCCCAACTATGACGACAGCCTTGAAGAGATTCAGCGGAACGCTCGCGAGCTGGGCTACAAACTCACCATCGTGCCTGACCCTGATGCCGAACTGGCACGCCACTTGGGCGCAACGATGACCCCCCAAGCCGTGCTAATCGATAAGCGTGGCGTTCTGCGCTATCGAGGTGCAATCGACGACAACCGCTACGAGACCCGCGTGCGCCAACACTACTTGCGCGATGCGCTCGACGCGGTTCTTGCCAACAAGCCTGTCAAGGTCGCAACCGCCGAGACCTTCGGCTGTACGATTCATTTTCGCTCTGAGTTGGTTGAGTCCGCACCGATTACCTATGCGAAACATATCGCCCCGATTATGCAGGAGCACTGTCAGCCGTGCCATCGTCCGGGTGAGGTCGCACCCTTCCCACTGATGACCTATCGCGATGCCTACACTTGGCGCAAGGAGATTGTGAAGTATGTCCAATCGCGCCAGATGCCCCCGTGGAAGCCTGAACCGGGATATGGCGAGTTCAAGGGCGAGCGACGGCTAAGTGATGAGCAGATTGCGCTGATTGCCAAGTGGGTGGAGAGCGGTGCGCCGATGGGCGACCCGAACGACCTCCCACCACCGCGCCAGTTCAGTAGTGGTTGGGCACTTGGCGAGCCTGACCTCGTATTCGAAATGCCCGAAGAGTATGAGCTGGGTCCTGTGGGCGAAGATGAGTACCGCCACTTCGTCATCCCCACCAACTTCGGTGAGGATGTGTTCGTGCGAGCGATTGATATTCAGCCTGGCAACCGCAACATCGTTCACCATGTGATTGTTTACGAGGACACTTCAGGTACAGCGCGCCGACTCGATGCGCAAGACCCGAAACCAGGCTACGAGGCGTTCGGTTGGCCCGGGTTCGTACCCGCAGGAATGCTTGGAGGCTGGGCGCCGGGCACAACCGCTATCCAACTCCCTGCTGGCACAGGCTATCGCCTGAAGAAGGGCGCCGATGTGGTGCTACAAATCCACTACTATCGCACGGGCAAGCCTGAGCGCGACCGTACCCGCGTGGGTATCTACTTAGAGAAATCGCCGAATCCCCAGCCCGTGGGCATTGCGTGGATTATCAACCCGCTGTTCCGCATCCCGCCTGGTGCCGAGCGACACGAGGTGCGCGCGATGTGGATTGCCCCACGCGATGTGGATGTGGTCGCCATTACCCCCCATATGCACCTCATCGGACGCGAGATGAAGGTGGACGCCTACACGCCCGATGGCAAGACCATCCCGCTCATCTGGATTAAGGACTGGGACTTCAAGTGGCAAGACACCTATCACTACAAGTCGCCTGTGAGGCTCCCGCGGGGCACGCGTGTGGAGGTACGCGCTTTCTACGATAACTCCGAGAAAAACCCCAATAACCCCAATAACCCGCCGAAGATGATTACCTGGGGCGAGCGCACCACCGATGAGATGTGCCTTGTGTTCCTGCATGTCATCGGTGAGGAAGGCACTGGCTTTCGTGGGGGTGGAAGGCGGTTCCTGAACTCCCGAATGCAAGGCAATTAAGTGCGACCGGGTAGGAAGCTCCCTACCCGGTCAAGTTGCTCGACACGCACGCGCCTTACTTAAAATAAACAATCTGCCGTTGCGCCATTTCGTTGGCAGGGTCGCGTCGCAGAACCTCTTCCAGCTCTCGCTTCGCCTCCGGTTCGTAACCCAGCATCGAATAGGTCAACGCCAGATCGAGTCGTGGCTGAACCGCTTCGGGATTGAGACGCACGGAGGTTTCTAACTCCTGTATCGACTCGTCGAACATCCCAGTAAAGCAGTAGACCAGCCCCAACTGATGGTGGGCTTCTGACGACATCGGATTAATCGCCAGAGCCTGTTTCAGCAGTCGCTCTGCTTCCTCGTAGCGCCCCTCGTTTTTGAGCGCAATCGCCTGTTGTATCAGCATTTTTGGGTCGCCCATGTCTCGTGCCTACCTCCTATTGTTTCTATGATCAATATCAGTGCTCCTCATCTGCACGAGTGCGACTCTCCTTGAGGGGCAAACACCTGCTTGCACCTCGACGCCTATTATACCCCAACTTTTTCGATTCTCCTGCCAGATCGAAACAAAGTCGGGGGCAAATTCGGCAGGGAAAAACCGCTCTTGGAGGAAATCAGGCTCGGAGGCAACCGTAGCGATGGCGATTCGAATCGGTTTTGTAGGCACAGGCGGTATTGCAAACGCCCATTTCGACGCACTGAGCCAGATAGACGATGTGGAGTTAGTCGGCTTCTGCGACATCGACCTTGCACGCGCCGAGGCGCCCGCTGGGCGATTCGGTGGCAAGGCGTTCAACGACTTCCAGAAGATGCTCAACGAGGTGCCGATGGATGCGCTCTATGTGTGTGTGCCCCCACACGCCCACGAGGGTGCAGAGGAACTCGCTGCCGAGAAAGGCATCCACATCTTCGTGGAGAAGCCCGTCGCCCGCACCTTAGAACGCGCCCACACCATCGAATCGGCAATTCAGAAAGCGGGCGTGCTGAGTATGGTGGGCTACCACTTCCGCTATATGAAGACCACCCAGCAAGCAAAGGAGAAACTGCAAGGACAGACGATTGTGATGGCGAAGGGCGCGTGGGATGGAGAGATGCCCGGCGTCGGTTGGTGGCGCCAGCACGCGCTCTCGGGTGGGCAAATCGTGGAGCAGACCACCCATATCGTCGACTTGGCGCGCTATCTGGTGGGCGAGGTGGAAGAGGTGTTCGCCTACTTCGCCTATCAGCCCGACCTAATGCCCCACCCGAACGGCGATGTCAGCTCGGCGGGCGTGGTCAATCTCAAATTCGCTAACGGCGCGGTCGGAGTCATCACCAACACCTGTGTCCTGCGCGTGCCTGGCGAGGTCGGCATCCGCGTCTATACGCCTTACCTGCGGGTCGATGTGTTCCATAACGGCTTGCACCACTACGAGCCCAACCTTCGCACCGAGCAGTCGGTTCGTGAGAACCCCTACCTGAACGAAGCGCGCGCCTTCATCCAAGCCATCCGCGAACGCAACCCCAGCCTCATCTCGGCGGACTACAGCGAAGGGGTGCGCTCCTTAGCCATCTCGCTCGCTGCGGACGAGTCGGCACGAACAGGCAAACCCGTGCGCTTGGTATAATTCTGCCGATGCTCTTGGCAATCGATGTCGGCAACACGCACACCGTATTGGGTGTGCGTGTCGACTCTGTGTGGCGCTCATGGCGCATCCATACGAACTCTGCCCGCACAGAAGACGAGCATTTTGTTATCCTGCGCAACCTGTTGGAGGCGGAGGGGTTCAGAGAGCGCTTGCGTGGCGTGGTGGTCTGCTCGGTCGTGCCCACAATCGAAGAGATACTGGTGCGTATGAGCCGAACTCAGTTGGGCTGTGAACCGCTCGTGGTCTCGCCCGAAACGGTGTCGTGGCTGAAGATAGACTACAACCCACCCAACGCGGTCGGCGCAGACCGCTTGGCGAACGCTGTCGGCGGAATGGCACACTACGGCACACCGCTGATTGTGGTGGACTTCGGCACGGCAACCACACTGGACGCGGTCTCGGCTGAAGGGGTCTACTTAGGCGGTTCGATTTTGCCCGGTGTGGAGTTGGCGTTGGAGGCATTGGCAGGGCGCACTGCACGGCTCCCCCGCATCGCGCTCAATCAGCCTCCCGAACCGATAGGGCGCACGACAGCAGACAGCTTGCGCAGTGGGGTTCTGCTCGGCTCGGCAGGCGCTATCGAGTATCTCATCGCACGCTTTCGAGAGCAGTTGGGGCACGCAACGCGCGTGGTGGCAACGGGCGGTTTAGCCGAACGGATTGCCCCCCTCTGCCCCTCTATCGAGAAAGTGGACGCCCTCCTGACACTGGAGGGACTAAGAATCATCTGGGAGCGCAATCAGGAGGCGTTATGAACCAAGATATGCAAGCAGTGTGGAATGTGGTGCGCGAGAAGGTCAAGGCGAAGGTCACAGGACGCACCCTGTACCAAGCGTTAGACCGCCTCGCGATGGTCACGATGGAGGGCGAAACGGTGGTGTTGGGTCTGCCCAGCGAAGCCATCCAGTTCGCAGGGCATATCAACAACCCGACCGTGCGCAACCTCATCGAGCAGTACCTCACCGAAGCCTACGGCTTTCGCCCAAAGATTGAGCTGATTGAAGGCACGACGCTCAGCGATTGGCAACTGCACCTGCGCAAGCAGGAGGAACTGCGTAAACTCTCGGAACAAGGTACGCGCAAACGCGAGCAGGAAACACGAACCTACAACACTTGGGAGACGGTCTACGAGCAATTAGGGCGCAAGTTCGCTGAGACGCCCGGTCGCAGTCTCGCCATCAACCGTGCGCGCTACCTCCACGAAGCCATCCAGATTGTGCGGGAAGCACTGGCGCGTATCCCTGTAGAAACCGAAAACGACGAACGCCAACTGAACCGTGTGATTGAACGTGTGGCGAACTATGTGGAAGCGCCCGCCGTGCTGGTGGCGTGGCTAATTCTGTACGACAAGAGCGATGAAAGTTAAACGACGAGAACGAACCCTGATTGGTATTCTGTTTGCGGTGATTTTGGTGGCAGTGCTCGCGCTGATACGCTCCCAGCCGTGGGGGCGACTCGATATTCGCCTGTTCAAGCCCAATACGCAGGACTGGATTGTGGCAGTTCAAAAGCGCGACGCCACGCACGGCGACCTGATAGTGATACAACCTGACGGCACTCTGCTGAAGCTCACCGACGATGAGCATGATGACCGCTCGCCCGATTGGGCGCCCGACGGCAAAAAGATTGTTTTCTCGTCCAATCGGCGTGATAATGTTTACCAACTCTGGACGATCGACCCCGACGGCAAGAACCTGAGCCAAATCACGATAGGGGGCGGAGCGAAACTCGCACCCCGCTACGACCGCGATGGCAAATATATCCTGCATGTGGCGCAGGGGTTGGTGACGGACATCGACAGCAAGGGGGTTCACGCCAGCCAGCTGATACCCCTACCCGCCCAGATGGTGCAGGTGCGTGAGCAATATGACCAAATAGCGTTCCGCTATGCGCGTCGGTTGGAGTACAACCTCATCGCCGCAATTCAGCGCGTAGATGATGGCGAGCAGCTGGTGGTTCAAGACCTCAGTATGGGTCAAGGGGCATTCGCACTTCCTACAATCGCTTTGGGTCAACAGATCGACATCGACTGGGCTCCCGACCGCCTGCTTCTGGTGATGGGCGCGGTAGACCTGCTGGCGAACCCTGAAACGGGCGACCGTATCGGGGCACTGGCACGAATCGACCTGACCGAGGGGCTGCCGAACCTCAAAGTACAACCGCTCTGGGCGTCGTCCGACAACTCGGAAGGGGCAATCGAAGTCGCATGGTCGCCCGATGGGTCGCGCATCGCTTTCGTGATGGTGGAACGAAGCGAGAAGGGCGCGCTCAAGCGCAAGGGACTCTATGTCATCCCCGAAAATGGTGGAATCCCGACCGAGATTGTGCGGGGCGAAGTATATGAACCCTCATGGGCGCCCGATGGCGAACGGCTCGTGTTCAGCATGGGGACGGTCGGCGCGCGTCAACTCTACACCGTGCGCATCGACGGCACGGAGCTCAAAGCCCTCACGGACGAAGGCGACTTCATCAGCCCCCGCTGGTCGCCCGCACGGTAGGGAAAACTCCCGCCCCATGTGTCATAATACAGGGGATAGACCATGACTCGCGAAGCGTTGGAGAGAATAATCTCCGCTGGTGAGACGCTCGATATCGAATTCAAAAGTGATGAGAAGACGCCCCTTTCTGATAACGATATCGTTGAGGCAGTGGTGTGTCTTGCGAATCGTACCGCGCTAACCCCTGGTTGGCTCTTGATTGGCGTTGACGATGACGGGCACATTACAGGCGCTCGCCCACGCCACGAATCGGGACGCACCGACCCCGCACGTCTAACAGCGATGATATCCAGCAGAACGCGTCCTTCAATCACTGTGCGCGTCTCGATAGTAGCAATAAACGGAAAGGAAGTGATTGTCATAGAGGTTCCCCCAACCCGCACCCCTGTTGCGACAGCAAGTGGACGCTATCTAAGACGCGCAATCGGAGGTGATGGAAAGCCGTGCTGTGTGCCGATGTTCTTTCACGAAATCTATTCTCGACAAGCCAGTATCGGCATTGAAGACTACTCCACTCTGGTAGTCCCTGACGCCCGCTGGGATGACTTGGACCCTTTGGAGTTCGAGCGCTACCGACGCTCCATCCGCGAACATCGTGGGGGAGACCAGTCGCTCCTACAGCTCAGCGACCTTGAGATGGCAAAAGCACTGGGGGCTGTAGAAAACAACGAGAACGGTGTCAAGGTTCGTGTGCTGGGGCTACTACTTTTTGGTAAGACTGATGCCTTATCTCGGCTTCTTCCCACTCACGAAGTCGCTTTCCAAGTCTTTCGGGGACATCAGGTCGAGGTCAACGAATTTTTCCGATTTCCACTGCTTCGTGTAATGGAAGAGTGTCTACAACGATTCAATGCGCGCAATCGTGAGGAGGAGCTGATGGTCGGCATCCTTCGGGTAGGTGTGCCCGATTATCCGCCCTTAGCCTTTCGTGAGGCGTTAGCGAACGCCCTAATCCACAGGGACTACACTCGGCTGGGCACGGTTTATGTGCAGTGGTACGATGACCACCTGCTGGTCTCCAGTCCGGGAGGATTTCCAGAAGGGGTACACATCGATAATCTCTTGGTCACTGCCCCGCGTCCCCGCAATCCGATGTTAGCCGACGCCTTCAAAAGAGCAGGCATTGTAGAGCGCACAGCTCGTGGGATTGATACGATATTCTATGAGCAGCTTCGCAACGGTCGCCCAGCCCCTACCTATGCGCGCAGTAATGAGGCAAGTGTTGTCGTTGTTCTTCCTGGCGGGAAGGCGAATATGGAGTTCGTACGCTTAGTTGTTGAGGAAGCGCAAGCTGGAAACGAACTGCGACTGGATGAACTCCTTATCTTGAATGCCCTTTGGCAAAACCGAACGATTACAACGGAGGAAGCGGCACTTCTGATTCAAAAGCCTCATGATGAAGCGCGCGCCACGCTCAACCGCTTAGTCGAGAAAGGTTTTCTCGAATCGCGTGGAGAACGCAAAGGGCGCACATGGCACCTTTCTGCCGATATTTACCGCCGTTTGGGGCAACCGATTGCCTATGTGCGCCAGCGAGGCTTCGAACCAATCCAACAGGAGCAAATGATTCTCCAATATGTGGACAAGCATGGACGAATCACGCGCGGTGAAGCAGCGGAGCTGTGCAAACTCACTCCCCATCAAGCGACAAGACTACTTGATAAGCTGGTGCGTTCGGGCAAACTGACACGCCATGGGGTTCGTAAAGGCGCATTTTATGAGCGCCGCTCATAAAATATGCGCGCGTTCATAAAATTTATGAGCGCGCGCATAAATGAGAACCATGCACTCGATCAATCTCCTATGAGGGTGTTCGGAAAAAAGTGGCTTGGGCATCTTGCCCATTTCGCGTAGGGGCAGGACGCACGTGCTACGAGTGTGGCACAGACATTCAGTCTGTGCCTTTTACACAGGCAAGAATGCCTGTGCTACTTTATGGGCAGGATGCCCGTGTTACGAAAGTCTTTTTTCAAACACTCTCATCCCCTGTGAGCCTATGCAGGATTTGGCAGGATTTCTAACCGCCTGTTCGAAACAAGTGCCTATGAACATTCGGGAAGCGACCTTTGAGTGGATGGCACGGCGTGGTATGCGCCACCTGTTCGGCAACCCCGGCTCGACCGAACTGCCCTTTCTGGTAGGGCTACCCGACTCGGTGCGCTATGTGTTGGCTCTGCAAGAGAGTATTGCGCTGGCGATGGCGGACGGCTACGCCCAAGCCAGTGGCAAACCCGCTATGATTAATCTGCATGTTGCGCCGGGTCTGGGCAACGCGATGGGCGTCCTGTTCACCGCCTTGAAGAACCGCACGCCCCTGATTGTCACTTGCGGTCAGCAAGACACTCGTCATATCTTTCACGAACCGCTCCTGTCGGGCGATTTGGTGGGGATGGCGCGCCCCGTCACGAAGTGGGCATACGAGGTGCAACATCCCGACGATGTGCCCAACGCCTTAGAACAAGCCTATCATATTGCAACGGCACCCCCACGCGGTCCCGTGTTCGTCTCGATTCCGATGAACTATTGGGACGCGCCTGCTTCGGGAGTGCCCCATCGCGAGGTTCACCCACCCAGCGCGCCACAGGGTCTGGAAATGCTGGTAAGCGCGCTTAGCCAAGCGCAACGCCCAGCACTGGTGTTGGGAGCAGGCGTCGGGGGGGCGAATGCGGTACACGAGGCGATTGCCGTCGCTGAGAAACTCGGCTGTGCCGTGTACCACGCGCCACTCAACTCCCGAATGGCGTTCCCCACGAATCACCCACTCTATGAGGGGATGCTGTTGCCTGCAGTACCGCGCCTTTTGCAGACGCTGAGCCAATACGATTTCGTGCTGGTGGTGGGCGCACCGATGTTCCTGCTCTATCCCTACTTCCCCGGCACCCTGCTCCCGCCCGGTGGGCGCGCAGGTTTGATTACCGACGATGTGATGGAGGCGACCCGAATGCCTGGCGAGATGGCGTTTATTGGCGATATTCGGGGCGCACTTGCCTATCTTGCTGAGAATCTCCCCCAGCGCGACTATACGATGCCTTCGCGCGCAGTGGAAGAGGCGCGCCGACGCTCCGAAGCGACCCGCTCCCGCGCCAAGATGGGCGCGTTTTTTGTGCTTCATACGCTCTCGCGCCACCTACCTGCTAACGCCGTGATTGTGGACGAGGCGGTCTCATCGAGCCTGTGCTTGCGTGAGTTCGTGCGATTGGGTGCAGAGAACGACTACTACACCTCCGCCAGCGGTGGGCTGGGCTGGGCGATGCCCGCTTCCATCGGGATTAAGATGGCGCAACCCGAGCGCCCCGTCGTGTGCGTGATTGGCGACGGCTCAGCGATGTACTCCGTCCAAGCCCTCTGGAGCGCACGCGAAGAGAACGCTCCTGTGCTGTTCTTGGTGCTGAACAACCGCGCCTACAACATTCTCAAAAGCTTCACGATGGCGTTCTACCCCGGCACCGAGAAGAGCGTTCAGGGGTTAGATGTGCCCCACTTAGACTTGGTCGCCCTCGCTCAAGGGATGGGCGTCCACGCCGAGCGACTCACGACGCCCGAAGCGGTGGAGGAAGCCATTCCGCGCGCCCTGACGATGAACCAGCCCGTGCTGCTGGATGTGGCGATTGACCCCACCGTGCCCAGCCTGTTCTGACCATGAGTGTGAGGGGGGCATGTCTGTCTGAAAGGCATTTCAGGAATCGGTCGGGTGTAGAAAAAGCCCCCCCTATTGCCGATAATCTCCTGCACAGGCAATTTGTCCTGCAAATATGGAACAACCTGTGCAGGAGGCAAGCATGAGACGGCTACTATCCCACCTTAGCCCAGAGAGTTGGGCGATACTCTTGGTCTGTGTGGCGGACCTGCTGATTACGCTGGTGCTGATAGACAAGGGGCTTGCCGAAGAGGGCAACCCGTTGATGCGCTTCTACTTGGGGCACGGCGTTTTGGCGTTCATCTTGGCGAAGAGCATCTTGGTGCTGGCGCCGATTACCGTGATTGAATGGGCGCGCCAACACAAGCCACGCACCGTGCGCGCCCTGACACGGGTGGGACTGGCAAGCTACTTGGGCATCTATGCGTTCCTGTTTCTGACGGTGAATGTGCCCGGAATGGCGAACCACAGGAGCATCGGCTTCGAACCCGTTGAATATCCCCCTATCGATTGGGAGGCTATTCAGCGCGAGCGCGAGGGACTCCCCTATCCTGACGAATGGGAAGCCCCCCGCGCACTCTCCGAAATGCCCCACTAAGGCAAGTTCAAGTTGGGGTTCCACCAAACCGAGATTTGCTGGAACAGCGCACTCAACTGCTCAGGGCTGAGCTGGGATAGGTCTTGCGAGACCAGCTGGCGCGGAATCTCAGCTGTGAGCGCGATCGTCTCTTCGCCTGTTGCGCTGGGCACGAGGAGTGAGACCGAAACACTCTGAGCGTCGGGCAGCTGACTGAAGAACGCATTCGCCACCGCCAAAGTCTCCTGTATCATCCGCTCGCGGTTCAACACACCCGCCCGAATGCTGGAGCGCACCTGCCAAGTGCGCCGAATCGGGTCGACCGTACACCACACAGGCAGGTTATTCAGTCGCTGGCTGACCGCGCGGGCAACCTGCTCTTCCTGAACGCTCATCCCTGTGAAACCGCTGGGCGCAGGCGTCGGGGGACGAGCAGGTTCCTCCTGCGACGGGCTGGGAGGCGGTATCACCACTCGGTTCGGGGTGTCTTGAGGTTGATTGAGGGTGTTATTATTGGGCAGAGTGGCTCCTGCGACGGTGTTAGCCGACGAGGCTTCGCGATTCGCGCTGAGTCGTGCGCCCGCCACAAACGCCGAGGCTATCAGTATCAGCACTAACAGGCTCCCCACCCCATATGCCCAAGTCTTGGGTGAGGGGGCTTTAGTAGGTTTCTCTTCGGCAATCTCCACAGGTGGGGGCGGTGCAATCTGCGCTGCATATAACGCGCGCAGATTGAACAACTTCGCCGAGTAGACCGCATTATTGGGCGCCAACTCCACCAGCATTTCGTACCACTGGATGGCGTCCTCCAGCTTGCCTTGGTCGGCGTAGATGTCGCCCATAAGGGCGTGGGCAGTCTCGTTGCTGGGGAAGCGTCCGAGGATTTGGCGACAGACGCTGACCGCTTCTTCATACTTGCCTTGCATTCGGAGCAGATTGGCGCGAGCGATTTCGGGATAGACTTCGATGTCCGAGCCTTCCAGCGCGAGGCTATCGCCTTTCGCCTCGCTGATACGCGCCCCACATTCCATACAGAAGATACTCTTCTCGGGTATCTCAGAAAAGCATCTGGGACAGATGCTCATCACGCGTGCCTCCCTGTTCATAGTCTTAGATTATCGGAGCCTTATGAAAGTTTCTTAAACTGTACCCAATACTGGTGCAGGTTCGGGGCACGGTGCTAATCGGAGAAAAAAAAGTGGCTTGGGCATCTTGCCCATTTGCATTCGGGGGGGACGCCCGTGCTACCGACTGCCGATTGACGACTGCCCACTGCCCTCATAACTTTGCTGATGGGCAGGAATACCCGTGCCACAAGTTGATCTTCGAACACTCTCTCAGCGATTGAGTATACTTTGTGGGTGAACATACTGCCTTTTCGTCTGTAGAGACTCCGTGTCGGCAGGCAGTTGTTCTGGGAGGTCAGAATAATGAAACCGGCAAGGAATCCCTATCTCGGACTATGAGGAAGAGGAAGCAGAGAAAGAAGTTGAGACAGCGCGAGGTGTTCGAAAAATCCAGTCGTAGCACGGGCATCCTGCCCATCAGCCAAACTGTAGTACGGGCGTCCCCTTGTCACCCCGAGCCGAAGGCGAGGGGTCTCGGTGGCGCCCCAGTTGCGATTCCTCGCTTCGCTCAGAATGACAGGGTGCGAGATGCTTGAACCAAGCAACCCCAAAGCAGGGGCGTCCACCCTCTGTGCTGTATGGGCAAGATGCCCAAGCCACTTTTTCAAACACCCTCAGACAGCGCGATGGATAGCGCAGGGTTCGGGTAGGTAGCACACATAAGACACCTATACTGAAAAGCAGCACAGACAAGAGTGTCTGTGCGTTTTTTAGGAGCACAGGCATTCCTGCCTGTGCCACACTATCACTGGGGCGCCACGCGCCAACCGCTCTCGGTCTGCTTGAGTTGGTAGCCCGTGCCGTTCAGGAGCTGGTTGAGTGCCTCCTCCAGCGTAGCATCCTCCACATTCAGCACCACAATCGGGTTCTGGGCGCGGTCGGACGGAACCCACTCGATGGGCGTTTGATAGAGACCCGCCAACTTGGCTAAGGCTTCACTGAGCGGTGCATTCAGGCGCACAGTGGCGATGCGAGCGGGCGGATAGCCTGCAGGAATAAACAGCGCACGGTACTGGTCATCCACATTCCACCAAAGCGTCGCCACACGCTCGGTGCTGAGTTCGAACACCATCTTGAGCGGGATTTCAATCGTGCGCTGGGGCAGGAGCTGACCTTGCCAGACAATCGTGCCTTCGCGTGGAGGTGTCTGGGCATTAGGAGTGAACACCAACGAAGCGGTCGCTTCACGGTTCAGGGTCGCCTCCAACACAGGGAGTTGCTCGCCCTGCGCTACTTCGCGCCATTCCACCCGCACACCTGCAGGCACGGGCTGGGGCAGGGTCTCCGTTGTATTGGAGTTCGTTGTGGGCAAGTTGCCGAGACCGCCCTGCACGCCCCCGCGTGTCTGAGTCGTGAACAGCCCGATGGCGATGACGAGCACCGCTGCTGCGCTGAGGCTGGGCACAAGCCACCGCCATAGGAACCGTCGCTGTTGTGCTTCACGGGCGCGCGTGTTCGCACGCACATGCGTCATGATACGCGCGTGCAGGTCAGCAGGGGGCGTCACCTCCGGAAGCGTCTCCAACCCGCGCCAAATACCGTTCACAAACTGCCACTCGCGCCGACAGTCCGCACACCGATTGAGGTGCGCTTCCACCTGATCGGCGATACCCCGATTCAAAGTTCCTTCGATATAGTCGTGTAGCAGGCTTCTAACCTTCTCACAGTGCATCGTGTGCCTCCACTTCGGTTTCGAATGATTGACTCGAACCGCTCTCAAAAAGTTCCCGATGCGGTTCGAGTAGTTCTCTGAGGGCGTTGCGGGCGCGGTTGAGGCGCGACTTAATCGTGCCCAACGGTAGCCCCGTGATTTGGGCAATTTCTTCGTAGGGACGGTCTTCAATATGGAACAGCACCACGATAGCGCGCTGATATTCGGGCAGTTGCTGAATCGCTTCCATCAGCACGCGGTGGCGTTCCTGTTCCAACACATAGTCGTTCGGGTCGTTGCGCTCGTCGGGGATAGGGCGTTCCATCAGCTCGTCGTCCTCTTCGCTGGGGATTTCTAAGGGCAGGTGCTGGTGGCGTGCTTCGCGCTTGCGAAAATCGAAATAGACATTGCTCACCACGCGGTAGAGCCAAGTGGAGAGTTGCGCATCGCCCCGAAACCGCTTGAGCGAGTTGTACATTCTCAGGAAAGTCTCGGCGACCACATCGGAGGCGTCGTCTGCGTTCTGGGCTAAGCGGTAGGCGTACTGATAGACCTTCTGCTCGTAGCGTCGCACGAGCGTATCGAACGCCGACTCATCGCCCTCCCGAAAGCGTTCGATGAGAATCTCATCGCTCAGTTCATATCCGCCCCACATGGTTGCCCTGCTTTGCTTCGCGGATGGCTTGCTTCTCTTCGTCCGACAGCCCAATCGGCGAGGTGTGCCCTTTGAGAGGTTTGGCATAGACGCGCATCTCCTGACGGCTATGAATCCCGCTCAGCACGATGCCGTCGCCGTGTTCGTCCATCACAGCCAGCGCGAAGCTCTGGTGCCCACCCATATCGGGGAAAGCGTCGTAGCGCACAATCCCGATGTGTTGCAGGCAGTGGTCTGTTTGACTCTGTAAACGCTCTAAATGGTTCCCGTGCGCTTTGAGGGTCTCCTCCAGCAGAGCCACTCGGCGTAGAGTCTCATACAGAGTATGCTCCAGCGACCCGCCTTCACTGTGGGTCATCAGTTGGCGCCAGCGTCGCTGAAACTTCTGCCAACGCCACAGGAACCCCAGATTCAGCAGAAGCAGAACTGCGACAACGCCCATCAAGATAAGGGTCGCTTCAGGTTGTCTCGCCCACTCGATCAGGCTCTCCATAGCCAGAGGGATTGTACCCCACAGGCTGAGATATACCCAACTTTCCTGTCGTTCCTGCTGAAAAAGCCTCCTGAGGTAGCCTTTTTCTATGAAAACCACACCAAACCACCTCAACAGACAACAGCTAGAGGGATTGTACCCCACAGGCTTAGATATAGATTCGATAGGTCGGCACTTGGAATACAATCGTAATCAGCGACCAGAGCGACCCCATCGTGAAGTCGCCCAAAATCAGCCCCAAGGCGAAGGGGAAGCCGAACCGATGCGCGTACATTCCCCCAAAGCGTATGAGAAGCATCTTGAGCGACCAGCGCGGACGCCACGCCTGAAGCCACCGATTGGCGAGTGCCATCACAAACAGCGAGAAAATCGGGGTGATGAAGATGGGCAGGCTCGTGACATCGAGCGAGTACCAGCGCACTTCACCCGGGCATCCTGCCCATCAGCCAAACCATAGCACGGCGTCCTGCCCATCAGCCCAATCGTAGCCCGGGCATCCTGCCCGTGTGCTGAATGGGTAAGATGCCCAAACCACTTTCTGCAATATGGGCAAGATGCCCAAGCCACGCGGTTCGTTTACTTTCTCATCAGCACTTCCAGCGCGCGGTCTAACTGCGGGTCGCGCTCGACAAGCCAGTCCTCAGGCGAGAGCCAGACTTCGATGTCGGGACGCTCACCGTTGTTCTCCATATTCGAGCCGTCCTTGCGATAGACGCCGAGCTGGGGCATGCGTGCGCCCGTACCGTCCACCAAGCCGAGGCTCCAGGTGGCAATCACATAGCCCGGCGTTGCCCAGCCCACGGTGGTCGCCAAGCGCTTCGCCTTCACCGCGTAGGGGAACATCTCGGCGTTGGACATACTGCGCTCGTTCATCATCACCACCATCGGCATCTCGACGGCGTTGCTGGGCCACGAGTAGGCTTCGCCATCGCGCGCCCGATAGAAGCCGTACTGGGTGCGCTCCAGCCAGTCGATGAGCGTATCGGAGATGTTGCCTCCGCCGTTGAACCGCACATCGATAATCATCGCCTTCTTGCCCTGAGAGTACTCGTAGAACTCGCGTTCGAAGCGGGTCAGGTCGCCCCCGCCCATTCCGCGGATATGCACATAGCCGATTTGCCCACCGCTCTTCTCCTCGACATAGCGTCGCAGGCGGTTGACGCGGTTTTGGTAGTGCAGTTCGCTCCACGCGCCTGCGCTCAGGGGCTGATAGCGCACGATGCGTGCCTCCGCTTCATCAGGAGTGGGCGCCACAAGGAACTCGAAGGTGCGGTTGCCCTTATCGTTGATGAGTTGCCACAGGTTCTGGTCGGCTTGCACGGGTTCGCCGTTGATTTTCAGCACGAACTCGCCCGGACGAATCTGCGTTTCTGGGAACGAAGCGGGCGAGCCTTCGGGCACACTGGCGACCTTCAACCCGCGCCCGCGATGGCTGTAGTCGATCGTGAACCCAAGATGCGGCGTGCTGGGCGAACGCCCTCCACTGGACTGGGGCGAGACCTCCGTGTGGGACGCCTCCAACTCACCGACCATCATCGACAGCACCGCGCCGAACTCTTCAGGCGTGCCGACACCTTTTAGCAAGGGACGATAGCGTTCGCGTATCTTCGCCCAGTCGCGCCCATGAAAGCCGGGGTCATAAAAGCCCCGCTCGTAGGCACGCCAGAACTGCACGAACGCTGCTTCGCGCAGGGCGTTCGTATCCACCTCGAACTCGGCACGGAACTCGACCTTGTCGACGCGGTTGTTCGCCTGCAGGTTCATCACATAGAGTTCGCTGTTGCGCACATAGAACAGTTTCTTGGCGTCGGGCGAAACCCGCAGGAAAGCGTGCCCACCCCCGCTGGTGAGCCGTCTCGACTCGTTGCCGTCGTAGCTTACCTGCCAGATGTCGCCCTCCGAGATGAAGTAGATTTTGCCGTCAGAGGCGACCACCAAGTCCGCCTGCGGTTGCTGGTTCGAGTGGCGTCGGATACGCTGGTCGATGCCGTCAAAATCGATCTTGACCTCCAGCGGTTCGTCCTCTTTCGGCTTCTCGAACTTGATGTCGGTATCTTGCAGGCGGGCGGTCTCGCGCGTCAGGGGCACCACATAGAGCGCGTTCCCCTCGCGAGTGCTGGAGAAGAAGAGATACTTGCCGTCAGGCGACCACGCAGGTTGCCCGTGGAAACTGTTCAGGCGGGTGATGTTGATGGGTTCGCCCGAACCATCAGCGGGCAGAATCCAGAGATTGCGCGCACCTCGGTTCGGGGACACACGCTGGACACAAATCCAGCGCATATCGGGCGACCAAGCGAAATCGCCACCCCCTAAGCCGTACCAGTGCGTGCCCGGCTCGTGGAGCACCTTCTTCACCTCGTTCGTCTCTAAGTTAAGCGTGAACAGTCCACCATCGCCACCTGAGACCCAGAATCCCAAGAACTTGCCATCAGGCGAGAGTTTCAGGCGCGTCACATCGGCAGGACGGTCATAGAGACGCTTGACCTCCAGAGTCTCGATATTGAGCGCATAAAGTTGCTGGTGGTAGTTGCGGTCGGAGGTGAAGTAGAGGGTCTTGCCGTCCTTCGACCAGATGAAGTCGGAGTCGTCGCCCACCCACTCGGTGAGTCGCTTGGCGAATTCGGCGTTGCGCTTTTCGGGAGTCGATTTGGGCTTCTCGACATCGATGAGCCAGATGTCCCCGCGCAGTCGGAAGGCGAACTGTTTGCCGTCAGGCGAGGGTTCTGCCTCCTCCACACCGCTCGTGAAGCTTTCGCGTTGGCGGGTGTTGACCACATCGTCTTGTACAGCGGTGAAGGTCAACTTCTGAGGCTCACGCGCACCCTGCCTGAGTAGATAGAGATGCCCTTCATATTCAAAGGCGATATCGCCCGTGTTGTAGGCGACGGTGGGGTAGCGCACTGCCCCGCCCACAAACTGAGTCAGCTGGCGTTTGCGCCCCTGCAGGTCCACCGCCCACAGGTTGGGCGTGCGTCGGGCGTTATCTTGGAACACCGGCAAGATTTCGCCCAGTCGGGGCGAGTCAGGCGTCTTTTCACCAATCGTGACGGTCAGGAGCGTGCGTCCGTCGGGCATCCACTGTGTCCAGAGGTGTTGGCGTTGGTCGTTGGTAATCGCTCGCCGTTCGCCCGTGCGCAGGTTGTAGTGCCAAATTTGCATCGCGCCCGAACCCACATAGCGCGGTCGCCACCACGGGAAGCCATAACGCCCGTAGATGAGGCTCGTGCCATCGGGCGAGACCTGCGGACCGTTAATCGTGAGGTAGTCTTCTACCACACGCCGAAACCGCCCCGTGGCGACCTCCAGCTCAACGACCGAAGGGTTGCTCGAGTCGTATGAAGCCGAGTAGTAGAGGAATCGCCCGTCTCGGCTCCAACTGCTGGGAATCTCGCTTTGGGCATGGAAGGTGAGTTGGCGCGTGGCGCCCCCATCGGCAGGGATTACGAATACATCCCAGTTGCCGTTGCGCACACTGCCGAACGCAATCCACTTGCCACACGGCGACCAGAGCGGGAAGGCATCATATGCCACATGGCGGGTCAGAGGGGTTGCGCGCCCACCCTCTGCAGGGGCAACCCAAATGTCTCCGCGATACACAAACGCAATTCGCTTGCCATCAGGACTGAGCGCAGGCATCCGCGCGCCCACAATCGGCTCAACCTGAGGCTCAGGCAACTGCGCAAGGACGGCAGTCCCAATAAACAGCAGAAACAACAGACTGAAGAACGCTGTACGGTACATACCCTATTCGATACCGCACACCCTCGAATGTTCCTCTCAATTGCACCCCTGACCGAACTGGAACAGCACTACCAGCAGGTCGCCGTCGTCCACAATCCCGTCGCGGTTCACATCGCCTGCTAGGGCATTCCCTGTTTGCCCAAACTCGAATAGCACCGCCAGCAGGTCGGCATCGTCCACACAGCCGTCGGTGTTGGTATCGCCATAGCGTCGCACCCGTGCAATCGCCGTGACTTCGGTGGAAGAACGCCCGAAGATGCCCATCATTGCATCGCCTGCGTGGACGATTCGTATGAAGTGGGCTTGCTCCAAGTGAACGGGCTGACCTGTTGCCCAATCGATCGCCCACTCTAGCTTGAACGGGTCGCCTCCTGCCGAGATGCCTTGAATGCCCGGCGTGTAAGGGTCATCGGGCACGAGCGGATGCCCCTGATTCGTGATTGGCGCCACATCGGCGTAGCCCACAATCGGCGGACACACCGAGATGTTCCCGAACCACTGCGAGGGGAGCGGAAAGCGTGGGAGCCTGTTCTCATCGCGTGGGTCGGGGTTGGAAGGCAACAGCAAGTACCATTCGGTCTGCTCATCAGGCACGCCCAAGCCAGAGCGGTCGACACCCACCTCCACATAGCCCGGTTCCACAAAGGCAAAGCAGGGATTTCCACCGACATAAAACGAATTGCCGAACACGATAAAGTCGTAGCCGTCTGGGTTATGCGGGTCTACCCCAACGGGCAAGTTTTGAATGGGGTGTGCAAAGCCCACCTCTACATAACCACCCCAACCAAACGAGAAGAGTTTAGAGTTGTCGGGCGTTGTTGGCGTGAAACCCGGTGCAGGATAGCCCAGCACATTCGTGGGGTTCGTGTTGAACCCCGAAACGCCGTTCTGCCCGCTCCAGCCGAAAACTTGGGTGGCGAAGTCGTCAGGCGTGAAGTGCCCGATGTACTGCGCTTGTGCCCCTAACTGCCCAATCCAGAACAGGCAGAAGAGAAGCCTCAGCCTGTGGATAGTGAATCGCCCCATCATTGCTTCCTACCCCTCACCCGACTCAGTGAACGGGTTTCGAAACTGCTCGGTGAAGCGGGCGTGTTCCTTCTCACTCTGGAGGGGGATTTGGGGGTTGGCGTGGGCAGGTGCAGTGCAGTTGTAGGCTAACACCTGCGAGTTAATCTGCTGGATGGTTTGTGCCATCACCTGCCAAGTCTCGGTTCGCCACACCAAGAACCGCTCTTCACCCATTTCGCAGATTCGAGGATACTCCCGCTCGGCAATCAGCCACAGCTGGCGATAATAGTCGCGAATGCGTTCGATTTCGCGCGCCCGTTCCATCCAGTCAGGAAGCACACCTGCGCTTTTGAGCAGGCGAATAGCAGGGCGCATTTCAGGAGGCACAAACCACTCTTCATCCATCGGCAGGGGTTTCCCGCGTCCGGGCAGGTTGTCGAACTTGCCCTCCTGCATCGCCTCTTCAATCTTGCGCTCGGCGATGAGTTCGATCACGCGCTGGATGTCGGGCTGGTGCATAGCGGCTATTTTATACCCGTCAACAACCCCATAGGTATACTATCGAGCATAAACGGTCTTGAGGCGGTGCGCTGAACACAGTGGAGTGGAGAGCGGTATCTCACCTCTTGGGAGAGAACGATGTGGCAGACTTTTATCACCTTCGCCGTGCTGTTCGGGTTTTGGTTCGCTCTATCGGGGAAGTTGGACGCGCTGATGCTGGGCACAGGGCTGGTGGTTTCTCTGCTGGTCGCGTGGGTCTCGGCGCCGCTGGTCTCATCTACCGCCACCTCTGCCCGACTCTGCCGAGGCACGCTGAAAGTGTTAGCCTATCTGCCCTGGCTCATCAAGGAGATTATCCTGTCGGGCGTTGATGTGATGAAGCGCGTGCTCCATCCCCAAATGCCAATTGACCCTAAAATGGTGGAGATTGAAGTCGACCTCGAAACCGATGTGGCGAAGGTGCTTCTGGCGAACTCAATCACGCTCACCCCTGGCACCGTCACGGTCGAGGTCGAGGGCACCAAGTTTATTGTGCATGCGCTTACTGAAAAGTCATTAGAGAGCCTGTTCTCAGGCGAGATGCAAGCACGCGTGAAACAAATCGAGCGATGTTAGTCGTGGCGCTGTTCATCATTTTGTTGGCAACAGGCATCTCGCTCTACCGAGCGATAGTGGGTCCCACTGCGCACGACCGCGTGCTGGCAATTAATGTGGTCAACACGAAGACCGTCGTGATTATCGTACTGATTGGGTTCATCAATAAGCGTCCTGACCTATTTATGGATATTGCGATTATCTATGCGGTTATCAACTTCGTCTCGACGCTGGCGTTTCTGCGCTATCTGGAATCGCGGAGGGTAGACTAAGATGACATTCAATGAACTGCTGGCGGGTGTGCTGATTTTTGTGGGCTGTTTTGTGTTCGTGGTGGCAGCAGTCGGGATTGTGCGATTCCCCGACTTCTACTCGCGCGTCCATCCCGCCGGCAACGGCGACACACTGGGGCTCCCGCTCGTGCTAATAGGGCTGGCGGTCTACGACGGCTTGACCCAGACCAGTCTCAAGATTGTGCTGGTGCTAATCTTCCTGCTCCTGACAGGACCTGTCGCCTCACATGCGCTAGCACGGTCTGCCTACCTGACTCGTGAGGAGGAGGGAAGCAGTGTGGATTGACCTGACTCTGCTCGGGCTACTCCTCGCGCTCACGGTGGGGATTACCTTCAGCCGTGACACGCTCACAGGGTCGCTCCTGCTGGGGGCTTACAGCCTGATTCTGGCGATGCTTTGGGTGGATTTGAAGGCGGCAGATGTCGCACTCACCGAAGCGGCAATTGGGGCAGGCGTGGCAACTCCACTGCTGTTGTTAGCCATTAGCCGAAGCACACGAAAGGAGCTGGACGAAACGCTGACGACGGTGAAACGCTATCGGTGGTTCCCGCCGTTCTTGGTGTTGGTGCTGGTGGGCGTTGCGCTGGTCTACGCCTCGCTCGATATGCCCCCGCTGGGCAACCCCGATAACCCTGCTAATCAGCATGTTGCGCCTTACTATATCCAGAACGCCTACTCTGAAACGGGTTCCGAGAACATCGTGACCGCCATCTTGGTCTGCTATCGTGGGTTCGATACGCTCGGCGAGGTGCTGGTGGTAATGACCGCAGGTGTGGCGATGATGCTCATCATGAGGAGGAGCGTCTGATGCATCGCGACCTCATCATCCAAGTCACGGCGCGCTACACAGTGCCCTTCATTTTAGTGTTGGGCGCCTATATCATGGCACATGGCAAGTATGGAGCCGGAGGCGGATTTCAGGGAGGCGTGGTCGTCGGGACTGCGTTCATTTTGAGTGTCATCTCCTACGGCTATGACCAAGCCCGACGCGACCTCAGCCGACGGCTCAGCGACTGGATGAGCCTGCTCGGCGCGCTGATTTTCGTCGTCATCGGGTTGGCAACCCTAGCATCAGGTGGGAAGTTCCTGCAGTACACGGTACTTTACTCGTCCGAGCCAATCCTGACGAGCCAAGTGGTCATCTACATTCTCGAAGTCGCCATCGGCATCACGGTGGGCGGGGTCATCGTCACCCTGTTCGCGGAAATGCTTCGAGGAGGGCAGAAGTGATTCCCTTTTTCGAAAAGTACTACTGGGTCAGTATGCTCATCTTCGTGCTGGGGCTGTACATGACCATCGTGAAGGGCAACCTCATCAAAAAGGTCATCGGGTTGAACCTTGCACAGTCAGGGGTCTACACCTTCTTTATCCTGACTTCTAAGGTGCAGGGGGGCACGGCTCCTGTTTATACAGGCGACCCGGACACCGCCTATGTCAATCCACTTCCCCATGTGCTGATCTTGACGGCGATTGTCGTGGGGATTAGTCTCACAGCGTTTGCGCTGGGGTTGGTGATTCGCATCTATAACGCCTACGGCACCATCGAGGAAGCCGAACTCACCCAGATGATTCAAGAGAACGGGGAGGGCAATGGTGGCTGAGCATTTGCCCATCCTGCATGTGGTCATCCCGTTGGCGGGTGCAGTGGTGGTGCTGGCGGGTGGCGTGGTGCGCCGTATTGGACGCGCCGTCTGGGGCATTACTTTTGCTTCTGTGTTGGGTTCGACAATCTGTGGGTTTCTACTCGTTCCGCGCGTGTTGGAGCAGGGACGCGTGAGCTACGCACTTGGCAACTGGAAACCGCCCTATGGAATTGAGTACGCTGTCGATACGCTCAGCCTCCTGCTGATTCTGCTGATTACGACCCTTACCCTGCTCATCACAATCTACACCAAGCAGAGCATTCAACGCGATATTCTGCCCCACCAAGAGCCGTACTTCTACTCTGCCTATCTGTTGTTTGTGAGCGGACTGTTGGGCATGGTGACCACCGCAGACATTTTCAATCTCTATGTGTTTTTGGAGATAGCGTCGCTGGCGGGTTATGCCTTGATTGCGGTGGGGCGTCGGCGTGAAGCACTCTTAGCGAGTTATAACTATCTCATCATCGGCACGATTGCATCGACCCTTTTCCTGCTTGGCGTGGGCTATCTGTATATGATTACGGGCACGCTCAACATGCCCGACTTGCGGGTACACTTGGCGGAGTTGTACGGCTCACGTACCCTGCTGGTAGGAATGGCATTCATCACGCTGGGGCTGTCGGTCAAGATGGCACTCTTTCCTCTCCACACCTGGCTTCCGAACGCCTACACCTATGCGCCCGATTCGATTACGGCGCTGATGGCATCGCTCACCACGAAGGTCGGGGTCTATGCGACCTTCCGCGTGTTTTTCGATGTGCTGAAGCCGTCGTTCCTTTCCGAGGTCGTACCGTTAGAAGAGATTTTTATGGGGTTGGGCGCAGTAGCGATTTTGGTCGGCTCACTGCTGGCAATCTTTCAGCACAACTTGAAACGAATGTTAGCCTATTCCTCGGTCGCACAGATTGGCTATATGGTGCTGGGGCTATCGATGCTCAACACGCCAGGCATAATAGGGGGACTCATTCATATTATCAATCACGCCGTGATCAAAGGCGGGCTGTTCCTTGCGGTGGGCAACATTATCTACCGCACTGGCGCAGAGCGGATTGAAGACTTGAACCTGATGGCTCAGCGGATGCCGATGACGATGCTGGCGTTCACGGCGTGCGCCCTTGCGCTCATCGGAGTGCCCCTTACGGCAGGCTTCGTCACGAAATGGTATCTGATTTTGGGCAGTCTTGAAGCGGGGCGTTGGTTTTTAGTGCCAGTGATTGTGTTGGGCGCACTATTGGCAGCGCTCTATCTGTGGCGGATTATTGAGCGGGCGTATTTTTATAAGAGTGGGGAGTTTATGGGCAGTGGACAATCAGCAGTGGGCAGTGGAAAATTGAACCTCACCCCCCCAGCCCCCCTCTCCGCAAGCAAAGAGGGAGGGAGCCAGGCTCCCCTCTCCCGAAGCGTGGGAGAGGGGCTGGGGCTGAGGGCTAAAACCGAAGCCCCTCTCAGTATGCTCATCCCCACGCTCATCTTGGCGGTGCTTAGTATTGCGCTGGGCATCTTTGCGATGTTGCCTCTAAGCCTTGCCGAACAGATTGCAAAAACGCTGTTAGGAACCGAATAGTGCGATGAATCCCATGATGAACTCTCCCGAACCGATGTGGGCGGTTGGCAGTGCCTTCCTTACGGCACTGTTGATTGCGCTCACAGGTCGATGGAAGAACCTGCGCGACCTCTGGAGTCCGCTCGGCGCGCTGGCTCAGTTCAGCATCGTCGCCTCACTCCTACCTGCGGTCTTGGCGGGCGAGACGCGCACCTACACGCTGACCACTCCCTTTCCAGGAGTTCCACTCTATTTCAAAGTCGATGAGCTGGGGCTGTTCTTTGCGTTGATGGCGTCGTTTCTGTGGTTCATCGCAGGAATCTACTCGATCGGCTACATGCGCTCGCTGAAAGAGCACGCCCAGACGCGCTTCTTCGCCTTCTATGCCATCTCGCTGGGGTCAGCGGTCGGGATTGCCTTCGCAGGCAACCTGTTCACGCTATTTGTGTTCTATGAGATGCTCACGCTGGCGACCTATCCGCTGGTGGTGCATAAGCAGGATGCAGAGGCACGCGCGAAGGCACGGGTCTATATGACCTACCTGCTCGGAACCTCTATCGGCTTCCAGTTCACGGCGATTTTGATTATCTATGCGACTTCAGGTCAGCTCACCTTCGTCAAGGGTGGGTTTATGCAAGGTAGTGCGCCCGATTGGCTGGTGCTTGGGGCGTTTCTGCTCTATATTGCGGGGATTGGGAAAGCCGCGATAATGCCTTTTCACAAGTGGCTCCCCTCGGCGATGGTTGCGCCTGCTCCTGTGAGTGCGCTTCTGCACGCCGTAGCCGTCGTAAAAGCAGGGGTGTTCACGGTGCTGAGAGTGGTCGTCTATGTGTTCGGAGTGGAGTGCCTCACAAGCCTGCAAGTGATGCATATCCTGCCCTACATCGCAGGAATCACGATTGTGCTGGCATCGATGATTGCGTTGTTCCAAGACGACCTGAAGTTGCGTCTTGCCTACTCGACGATTAGCCAGCTCTCGTATGTAGTGTTGGGCGCAGGTCTGCTCGTACCCGTGAGTATTATGGGGGCGACGCTTCATATGGTGTTTCACGGTTTCGCGAAGATTACGCTCTTCTTTGTGGCGGGACACATCTACTGCGCCACGAAGAAGACCAAAATCAGCCAGATGAAGGGAATCGGTAAGCAGATGCCCCTCACGATGATCGGTTTCACAGTGGGCGCGCTGGGAATGATAGGGTTACCTCCCGCTTCCAGTCTGTGGAGCAAGTGGTACATCGGTTTGGGCGCACTGGAGAGCCAACACTACTTCGCGCTGGGCGTGCTGGTGGTCAGCACGATTCTGAACGCGCTCTATTTCCTGCCGATTGTCTACTCGGCGTTTTTTGAGGAGCCGAATTCGGTGAAGAATAGCCCTCACCCACCCCAGCCATCCCACACGGAGGGGGAGGGAGCGTCGTCAGCCCTCACCCACCCCAGTCCTCCCTCTCCCGACGCTTCGGGAGAGGGAGGGAGCCATACTCCCCTCTCCCACAGCGTGGGAGAGGGGCTGGGGGTGAGGGCTGAGACTCCCCTCTCCCACAGCGTGGGAGAGGGGCTGG
>FWWL01000900.1_pt1 | contig 77477 bp, 61 predicted proteins | sample 2228331 | NCBI WGS metagenome assembly FWWL01 (sample SAMEA103939775, study PRJEB20133) | metagenome | reverse complement strand
CCGGTGCGGCGTCCGCTGCGGGCGCCGCTGCAGCCGCGGCAGGCGCTGCGGCCGGAGCCGCCGCCTCCTGGGCGAAGGCCGTCGACGCCAACGGCGCTCCGACCACTGCGGCGGCGAGCATCAGCCCAGCCAGCCGCGATTTTCCGAAGAATTTCATGCAAATATCCCCTCTAGAGCGCCGCTGCGCCGGTCTCGCCCGTCCGGATGCGCACGGCCTCCGACACGTCGAGCACGAAGATCTTCCCGTCGCCGATCTTGCCGGTGGCGGCGGCGGCCTTGATCGCCTCGACCGCCTTGCCCGCAGCCGCGTCGTCGACAACGGCTTCCAGCTTCACCTTGGGCAGGAAATTGATCTGGTACTCCGCCCCCCGATAGATCTCGGTCTGGCCCTTCTGCCGGCCATATCCCTTGACCTCCGAGACCGTCAGACCCTCCACGCCGGCCGACACGAGCGCTTCGCGCACGTCGTCCAGCTTGAAGGGTTTGACGATCGCCATGATGAGTTTCATCCGCTCGCTCTCCCGCGTCCGGCCCTGTGGGTGGGCCAACCCCTCTCGTTCGTCGAAGACAGCCGCCTTGTTGTTTGATCCCCGCGGCGGCGGTCGGCTCGAACGCTATGTCGCGAGAGCCCGGGGCACGGCTTGGCAGGATGACGCATCGGTGAAGTCGAGGCGGTCAGCCCATTTCGTGGGCGCCGGATTGCGCAGGCGCCCGAAAATGCGGCAGAAACAAGCGTCGAGCGCCTGCGAACCGTCCTTGACGCGCCGGGTGGTCGTCGTAAATCCGGCGCTTTCGGCGCCTAGTCTCAGCACCGCGCGGGATGGGAACCGACTATTGCCCCTTCGCGTCGTCAACTGCGGCGTCACGCCGTTCGAACTGACAAGGAACCTGAATGTCGCCGACCCGCCTCTTCCTCGCCGCCGTCGCCGTGGCCGCCCTCAGCGCGGCGCCGCTCGCCGCCTCGGCCCAGGCTCCCGCGCCCGCCGCTGCGAAGCCGGTCGTCGTACAGGGCACCTTGCTCGACACGCTGAAGCTCTCGGGCCAGTTCAACACCTTCGTGGCGGGCGTCGACGCCACGAACCTCTCGGCTGTGTTCAAGAGCTATCCGCAGATCACGGTCTTTGCGCCCACGGACGCGGCGTTCGCCGCGATGCCGGCCACCGACCTGGACAAGCTGAAGGCCGACAAGGCCGCGATGCAGAAGTTCATCCTTCACCACCTGGTCAACGCCCCGTTCGACTCTTCGAAGATCAAGGGCGTGAAGGGCCCGGTCCCGTCGGGCGCTGGCGACACCATCCTGCTCGACGGCTCGGACGAGGGCGGCAAGATGATGGTCGACGGGGCTACGATCATTCAGGCCGACCTGAAGACCGCCAGCGGCCTTCTGCACGTGGTCGACAAGCCGCTGATCGCCGGTCAGGGCAACGCCGAGCCGCCGGCCGCGCCCGCTCCGCCGCCGGCGGACGCGGCCGCCACCGCGCCGAAATAAGCGGAGCGCGCGGAACCAACGGGAGCCTGAGCCGTACAGCGTCGGCACATCGAGTTGGGGCGCAATTCCAGCGCACAATTCAGGAGTTCCGACGATGAAGCTTTCCTATCTCGCGACTGCAACCGCCGCCGTCGCCCTCCTGGGCGGCGCGGCTTCCGCGCAACAACCGCAGCCCCCGCAGGGCCCGACGGCCGGCTCAGTCACCGGCGACTGGAACGGCGCGCACGCGCCGTCCGACGAGAAGCAGTACCAGGAGAAGGTGGTCGTCCCGGTGGGATCGATGCCCGCCGCGAGGTCCACCGCCCCCATGCCGGCTGATCAGCCTGCTCCGGCGGACACCGGCGCCGCGCTGACGAGCACGACGGCCGCGGCCGACACGGGCGCCGCCGCAAACGCCAGCTACACCACCATGACCGTGACGAACGGGCCGGTGCCGGACACCGCGGAGAACCGCGCCAGATACGGCCAGCCCATGTCCAACGCCGGCAAGCGCACCGCGGCGCGCGGCAACTAGAACGCCTCGAAGCGCCTTCAGAAAACAGGCGCTTCCTTGGGTTGAAGCAAAGGTCGGCGGGCCCTATGGTCCGCCGACTTTTTTTGCGCCTGCGAACAAGCCCCAGTCCAATGCCCGACAAGCCGCTTTCATTTCAGGGCCTGATCCTGAAATTGCACGACTATTGGAGCCGTCAGGGCTGCGCGATTCTGCAGCCCTACGACGTCGAAGTCGGCGCGGGCACGCTTTCGCCCATGACGGTGCTGCGCACTCTGGGCCCCAAGCCCTGGAAGGTGGCCTATGTCCAGCCGTCGCGGCGCCCCGCCGACGGCCGTTACGGCGAGAATCCCAACCGGCTCCACCAGCATCACCAGTACCAGGTGATCCTGAAGCCCAACCCCGAGAACCTGCAGGAGCTGTACCTCGGTTGCCTGGAGGCGATCGGCATCGATCCCAGGGTCCACGACATCCGCTTCGTCGAGGATGATTGGGAAAACCCCACGGTCGGGGCCTGGGGCCTGGGCTGGGAAGTCTGGTGCGACGGGATGGAGATCACCCAATACACCTACTTCCAGCAGGTGGGCGGCCTGGACGTGTTCCCGGTGGCCGGCGAACTGACCATCGGCCTGGAGCGCCTTAGCCTCTATCTGCAGGACAAGGACAACGTCTACGACCTGCAGTTCAACGACGAGTTCACCTACGGCGACATCTATCTCGCCAACGAGCAGCAGTTCTCGGCCTTCGAGCTGGAAGTCGCCGATGTCGCGACGCTGAAGCGCCAGTTCGAGGACATGGAGCGCGAGGTTCCGCGCATCCTGAGCCAGCGCGGACGCCAGGGTCAGCCCCTGGCGCTGCCGGCCTACGACCACGTCCTGAAGGCCAGCCACCTGTTCAACATTATGGACGCCCGCGGCGCGATCGCGGTCGCCGAGCGCCAGAGCTACATCGGCCGCATCCGCGACCTCTGTAAGATGTGCGCCGAGGCCTGGGTCGAGAGCCAGGGCGGCAACGCGCCCCAAGCCAGCAAAGACTCGGCGGCCAGCAAAGTCGCGGAAGACGCCTGATCCATGCCCCAGCTTCTGCTCGAACTGCTCTCCGAAGAGATCCCCGCGCGCATGCAGGCGAACGCCGCGCGCGACCTGGAACGCATGTTCCGCGAGCGCCTGGCCGCCGAGGGCCTGCTGCCCGAGGCGCTGAAGACCTTCGCCGGCTCACGCCGCCTGACGCTGGTGGCCGAAGGGCTGCCCGAGGCGCAGAAGGAACGGCACGAGGAGCTGAAGGGCCCGCGCACCAACGCCCCCGAGCAGGCGCTGGACGGCTTCCTGCGCAAGACCGGCCTCACCAAGGACAAGCTGGTCGAGCGCGACGGCGTCTGGTTCGCCCACCTGCACAAGCCCGGCCGGCCCACGCCCGAGATCGTCGCCGAGATCGCGCAGGACATCGTCCGCAACTTCCCCTGGCCCAAGTCGATGGTGTCGGGCGTCTCGAAGCTGCGCTGGGTGCGCCCGCTGCGCCGCATCCTCTGCGTCTTCGACGGCGAGATCGTGCCGTTCCACATCGACGGCATCCCCAGCGGCGACACCACGCAGGGCCACCGGTTCATGGGGTCGGGCCAGGCGTTCAAGACCAAGGATTTCGACGCCTACGCCGAGAAGCTGGAGAAGCACTTCGTCGTCCTGGATCCGCAGGAGCGGAAGGACCGCATCGTCGAAGCGGCCAAGACCCTCTGCTTCGCCCGCAATCTGGAACTGGTCGAGGATCAGGGGCTGCTGGACGAGGTGGCCGGCCTGGTCGAATGGCCGATTCCGGTGCTGGGCGACATGGACCCCGCGTTCCTGGACCTGCCGCCTGAGGTGATCCGCACCTCCATGCGCGTGCACCAGCGTTACTTCGCGGTTCGCGACCCCAAGACCGGAAAGCTGGCGCCCCACTTCATCACGGTCGCCAACATCGACGCCACCGACGGCGGGAAGACCATCGCCAAGGGCAACGCCAAGGTGCTGACCGCGCGCCTGGCCGACGCGCGCTTCTTCTGGACCGAGGACCGCAAGACGCGGCTGGAAGACCGCCTCGAGAAGCTGAAGGGCGTCACGTTCCACGCCAAGCTGGGCGCCATGTACGAGCGCGTGGAGCGTCTCGAAATGCTGGCCGGCGCCCTGGCGCCCCGCGTCGGCGCCGACGCCGCCAAAGCCATCCAGGCCGCGCGCCTGGCCAAGGCTGACCTGGGCAGCGGCGTCGTGGGCGAGTTCCCCGAACTACAGGGCGTGATGGGCGGCTATTACGCAACCGGCGAGGGGCTCTCGCCCCTGGTCGCCGAGGCCATCCGCGATCACTACAAGCCCGCCGGCGCCGCCGACGAGGTTCCGGATCGTCCCGTGACCATGGCCGTCTCGCTGGCCGACAAGCTGGACACGCTGGTCGCCTTCTTCGCCATCAACGAAAAGCCCACCGGCAGCCGCGATCCGTTCGCCCTGCGCCGCGCGGCTCTGGGCGTGATCCGCATCCTGCTGAACTCGGAACTGCGCGTGCCGCTGCGCGAGGCCGTGGCCGACTGGTACCGCTCGCTGCGCTGCTACGTCGATCCGGGCCGGGCGCTGTGGGTCTCGACGCCGAAGCTGGTCGCCCACCTGGGCGCCGCCGGCCGCGCCAAGAGCCGGGAGTTCGACACCTATCTGCGCGAGTTCGACGAGGCGCTGCTCGACGGCAAGCCTCAGGTGATCGCGATGGAGCGCGAGGTCGACCTGGTCTTCGACCGTCTGGAGCGCGAGGCGCCGGCCGGCGAGGTGCTGTTCGAGTTCCGTCCCTATGACGAGGTGGCCGCCGATATCGTGGCGTTCTTCGCCGACCGCCTCGAGGTGTGGCTTCGCGACCGCGGACAGCGTCACGACCTGGTGGCTGCGGTGTTCGCCCTGGGCGACGACGATCTGGTTCGCGTGGTGGAACGGGTCAACGCGCTGGACGCCTTCCTCAAGACGGAGGACGGCGCGAACCTGCTGGCGGGCTATAAGCGCGCCGTGAACATTCTCAAGGCCGAGGAAAAGAAGGGCGTCCTGCCCGCCGGCGCGCCGGCCCGCATGGCCACGTCATCGCCCCAGGAACTGGCGCTGATCGCGGCGGTGGAAGAGCTGGACGCCAAGGTGGACGCCGCCCTCGACGCCGAAGATTTCGCCGGCGCCATGCGCGAACTGGCCAAGCTTCGTGGTCCCGTCGACGCTTTCTTCGACAAGGTGTTAGTAAATTCCGACGTACCAGAGGAACGGGACAACCGCCTCCGTCTTTTGGCGAAGGTCAAGGACGCCATGGGACAAGTGGCCGACTTCTCACAGGTTACGGGCTAGCTAGGGGACGATTACGAGATGGCCGACACGATGGTGAAGACGCGTTGGGTCTATGCCTTCGGCGGCGGATCGGCCGACGGCGATGCGTCGATGAAGAACCTGCTGGGCGGCAAGGGCGCCAACCTGGCCGAGATGTCGTCGCTGGGCCTGCCGGTGCCGCCGGGCTTCACCATCACGACCGAAGCCTGCAACCACTATTACGACAATGGGCAGACCTATCCGCCCAACCTGAAGGACCAGGTGGCCGAAGGCCTGAGGACCGTCGAGAAGATCACCGGTAAGGCGTTCGGCGACGCGTCCAACCCGCTGCTGGTCTCGGTGCGCTCGGGCGCGCGGGCCTCGATGCCGGGGATGATGGACACCGTCCTGAACCTGGGCCTCAACGACGAGACGGTCGAGGGCCTGGCCAAGCTCTCGGGCGACCGCCGCTTCGCCTTCGACAGCTATCGCCGGTTCATCCAGATGTACTCGAACGTGGTCCTCGACCTGGACCACCACATGTTCGAGGAGATTCTGGACGACCATAAGGATCGCCTCGACATCCACGTCGATACGGGCCTCTCGGCCGAGCACTGGGAAGCCGTCGTCGCCGACTACAAGCGCGCCGTGGAGGACGAGCGCGGCGCGCCGTTCCCGCAGGATCCGAACGAACAGCTGTGGGGCGCGGTGGGCGCTGTCTTCGCCAGCTGGATGAACGACCGGGCGAAGTTCTACCGCCGCATGCACGACATCCCCGAAAGCTGGGGCACGGCCGTGAACATCCAGTCGATGGTGTTCGGCAACATGGGCGACGGCAGCGCCACGGGCGTCGCCTTCACCCGCAATCCGTCGACGGGCGACAACCGCCTCTACGGCGAGTTCCTGATCAACGCCCAGGGCGAGGACGTCGTCGCCGGTATCCGCACGCCGCAGCCGCTGACCAAGATCGCCCGCGAGGAAATGGGCGACAAGAACCCCTCCATGGAAGAGGCCCTTCCCGAGGTGTTCGCCCAGTTCAAGGACGTGGTCGGCAAGCTCGAGCGCCACTACCGCGACATGCAGGACATCGAGTTCACGGTCGAGCAGGGCCGGCTTTACATGCTGCAGACCCGCAACGGGAAGCGCACCGCGAAGGCCGCGCTGAAAGTGGCGGTCGATCTCGCGACCGAAGGCCTGATCACCAAGGAAGAGGCCGTGATGCGGGTCGAGCCCGCCAGCCTCGACCAGCTGCTGCACCCCACCATCGACCCCTCCAGCCCCCGCGACGTGATCGCCACGGGCCTGCCGGCGTCGCCGGGCGCGGCCACCGGCAAGGTGGTGTTCACCGCCGAGGAAGCCGAGAAGCTGGGCGGCTCGGGCGAGGCGGTGATCCTGGTGCGTGAGGAGACGTCGCCGGAAGACATCCGCGGCATGGACGCGGCGCGGGGTATCGTCACCGCCCGCGGCGGCATGACCAGCCACGCCGCTGTCGTGGCCCGCGGCATGGGCCGCCCGTGCGTTTCGGGCGCCGGTGAGATTCACATCGACGGTCGCGCCGGCGAGTTCCGCGCCCGCGGCGAAGTCATCCGCGCCTACGACGTCATCACCATCGACGGTTCGACGGGCCAGGTGATGAAGGGCTCGGTGAAGATGATCGAGCCCGAGCTGTCGGGCGACTTCGGCACGCTGATGGGCTGGGCCGACCAGGTGCGCCGCCTCAAGGTGCGCGCTAACGCCGAGACCGCGCTGGACGCCGAGACCGCCCGCGGCTTCGGCGCCGAGGGCATCGGCCTCTGCCGCACCGAGCACATGTTCTTCGACCCCGCGCGGATCGCGGCGGTGCGCGAGATGATCCTGGCCGACGACGTGGCCGGCCGTAAGGCGGCGCTGGCCAAGATCCTCCCGATGCAGCGCAAGGACTTCGTCGAGCTCTTCAAGATCATGGAGGGCCTGCCGGTCACCATCCGGCTGCTCGACCCGCCGCTGCACGAGTTCCTGCCGCACACTGAGGAGGACGTGCAGGCCGTGGCTCAGGCCACGGGCCTCGACGCCGCCAAGCTGATGCGCCGGGCCGCCGAGATGCACGAGGTGAACCCGATGCTGGGTCACCGCGGCTGCCGCCTGGGCGTGTCGTACCCCGAGATCTACGAGATGCAGGTTCGCGCCATCATCGAGGCCGCCTGCGAGGTGGCCGCCGAGGGCCGCCCGGCGCCGATCCCCGAGATCATGCACCCCCTCGTCGCCAAGGGCGAGGAGATGAAGTTCCTGCGCCAACTTACGGATCGGACGGCGAAAGAAGTCCTGGCCGAGAAGGGCGTGACCATCCAGTACATGGTGGGCACCATGGTCGAACTGCCGCGCGCCGCGATCCGCGCCGGCGACCTGGCCGAGCACGCCGAGTTCTTCTCGTTCGGCACCAACGACCTGACCCAGACCACGTTCGGCATCAGCCGCGACGACTCGGGGCGGTTCCTGAACGCCTACATCGAGAAGGGCATCTTCGACAAAGACCCCTTCGTCAGCCTCGACCAGGAGGGCGTCGGCGATCTGATCAAGATCGCCGCCGAACGGGGTCGCGCGGTCCGTCCCGACGTGAAGCTGGGCATCTGCGGCGAACACGGCGGCGACCCGGCCTCGATCGAGTTCTGCGAGAAGGTCGGCCTCGACTACGTCAGCTGCTCGCCCTACCGCGTGCCGATTGCCCGCCTGGCCGCAGCCCAGGCGGCCATCGGCGAGCGCGAGAAGGACCGGTAGTCACCGAACACGACGCAGCGCGGGGCGAGGTCTTACCCCACCTGCAGCAGCGCGACCTAACGACCCGCCGGCTCGACACTCGGCTCTACCGCCAGAAGCGGTGTCAGTTCGGGTTGAAGAATGCGATGAAGGCAGGATCATCTGCGAGTGAGAGCAGGTCACGGCGAGGCTGTGGCTTTGCGGGTGATGGTTCCCACATCCTGCGAAGCGCCGCCCATAGTGCGGGGTTCAAGCGCACAGCTTCGCGAGCGGCGTTCAGCGCATTGTCGCGCAAGACGTCAAGAGCCTGTTGGCGTTCCGCTAAGGTGGCCCCATCTGCAGCTTGGCCGTCCGCGATGGGCGCGTGGAGCATCCCGAGCGCCGTTCCATGCAGGCGACCCATGAAGGCTGCATGGTCGGCCCAATGCACGCTATTGGAGCCGGCCGGCGTGAGCTCGGCTTCATCTGTGTCGCCAGGGAGTAGTCCACGGCGGTAGAGCCACGCCTGATCCTGCTCGCTGGTGCTTCGTTTCAGGATGCGCCGCCAGAGGGATCGAAGCCGGTGCACATGCAAGTCGTCGCTGACCACTCCCACTGCATGCTGGATAACGTCCACCGTCAGAGTCGCCGTACCACCATTCAGGCCGACTTTTGTCCGAAAGCCGTCCGAGGCGTTGGCGAACAGCACGGTTCCGATCGCGAGCACGTAGGCTGTGGGAGCGCCGTCGGCCAGCACAGCCCTTTCAAGATCGAAGATCGTCCGGACATTGTGCGCACGGAGCTCCTCGAAGGCCTTGCCTCCCACGACCGTGCAGAGTTGCGCCTGCAGCACCCAGTCGAAGATCTGGAGCAGGCTGTAGGGTGTATCGACGCAAAGCTCGATCGGGTTCTGGGTCGCGAGGTTTTGAACGTCAAAGATGTTGGATTCTTCGAGGCGAAAACGAATGCCGGAGTCGATCCCGTCGATCACTTCCAGAGGCGCTATGAGCGCCGAGTTGAGTGAGTCCAGATTTACGCGCTTCCTCAGGCGCAGCTTGAGCTGCTCGGCGATCCAGCTAAGGCCTGCTTCCGGTGCCAATCCGATTAGAAAAGCCGCGCCCAGCCACCATCCGCTAGCAGCAGCGGCGCTCGGCGAGCCGCCCAGAAAGCCGCTGAGGTTGCCCATCAACTCGACGAGCGCCCGGTACGCGGTGATCGCCACGATGACACCGAGGAAGAGCTGGAACGCGGCGCGGAGGAACGCAATGGCGCCCAACTCGTAGTTCAGCAGCTGGCGGATCAGGTACTGGGTCGCCGTCACGTACGCGCCCAGGAAGCCGAAGGCCGCGACCAGTTGAACTTGCGCCACCGCCGGCCCCTGAGCCGCGCTTGCATCCCAGAGGGGGACGGCGTCCAGGAAGAAGAGCTGGACGGGATGCCAAGTCAGCTCGGTGGCCGTCGATGGTCCGCCACTCGGGACGAGGAGCAACGCGAAGCCCATGAAGCTGAACGCGCCGAAGAAGAATGCGGTCAGAATGAGGGTGCGTGGGTCGCGGTTGGCATCCGCCACGAAGTTCGCCCCAGAGCGCCCAGCGGTCTGTCTCGTGTCGTACTTGGTGCGCACGATCTCAAGTTGTGGCCACGACTGGCCGCCGCTTTCCGGGAAGAGTGTCGCGGCGATGTCGTTGTAGAGCGCCGCGCGCTGAGATCGCACCACGTGCCGGGATACAAACAGCGTAAGTGGCAACGCGAGCGCCAAGAATGCCGCAATAAGGTTCGCGCCAAGCAGCATGGAACCACCCCCAACCAGCGGCGAACATTGTTCTGCGTGCAGGTTGTGTATGTCAATACATGCGACTTTTGCGACAGTATCCTGCCAGCTCCAGTCCTTCACGCTCACGCCGTCGCCAGCTGCTGCGGCTTTACGATCGTCGCGGAGCAGGATCGGCTTCGAGGGCCCGTGTCACCATGGTCGCCAGTTCCGACGATAGGAACGGTTTGCGCAGGATCACCGCGTCGTGGACCGCGGCGTCCAGGGCGGCATTGTCCATATGGCCGGAGATGAACGCGATCCGGAGATCGGGGTGCATCGCCCGTGCGCGGCGTGCGACCTCTGCGCCGGTGAGGCCTGGCATCAGAAAGTCGATGATCATCAGGTCGGGCGGTTCAGCCTTGATGAGATCCAGCGCTTCGGCCCCGCCCGCGGCCTCCTGAATCTCGAAGCCCAAATGCCGGAGTTCATCGACAATCACCCGGCGTACGCCCTCGTCGTCGTCGACCACGACCAAACGGCGTCCGCGGTGCGCGTTGGTCGAGATGACGGTTGATCCGGCCGGCGCCTCCGACGCGTCTCCTGCAGGCGCCGACGGTAGGAGAAGATGCACGCGAGTTCCCTGACCGGGTGCGCTGTCAATGACAGCGTCGCCACCGGATTGTCGCGCCATCGAATAGACCTGGGCCAGGCCAAGGCCGGTTCCGCGATCGACGTCCTTCGTCGTGAAGAAGGGGTCAAAAGCCCGCGCGGCGACTTCGCGCGTCATCCCGTGGCCGTCATCGGCGACGATGATTTCGACCCGGTCGTGCGGCGAGCGCCCGCGAACTTTGGCGCGCTGTGTCGAGATCGCAATTCGGCCTCCGTCCGCGATCGCGTCTCGCGCGTTCAGGGCGAGGTTGAGCAGGGCCAGTTCGAGCTGGTTCTCGTCGGTGAGGACCCAACGGGCGTCGTCGGCGATATCGACAGAGACGGCGATGCGTGGCCCCAGGGATTGGGCCAGGAGGTCTGAAAGGCCATCCATGACGGCCGCTATGTCCACGGGCTGGAGCGCGAGGCGCTGGGTGCGGGAGAAGGCGAGCAATCGGGACGTGAGCTTGGCGCCCCGGGTCGCGGCGTCGGCGGCGCCTTCCAGATATCGACGGTTGGGGTCGTCCGGCGGCACGCGCTTGAGAACGAGCTCCAGCCCGCCGATGATCACGGTCAGCAGGTTGTTGAAGTCGTGCGCGATCCCTCCGGTGAGTTGGCCGACGGCTTCCATCTTCTGAGACTGCCGTAACCGCTCGTCGTCCCTTCGACGGTCTGCCGATCGGCGCACTGCGACCATGGTCAACAGCCCTGATGCGCCCAGGCATGTGATGGCTACGGCGGCCAGTAGAGCCAGGGAGACACTGCGGGGCTGGTCGATCAGCGCCGAGTCGACGGCGACATGAGCCGACCACCCTGTCTGTGGCGCAGTCGAAAACGCTGTGTAGTTGACCAGTCCTTCGTAGGTGACGCCCTTGTAAAGGCCGCTGCGACCGCGGGCGACGGCCTCCCGCACGTAACGCGTCGCAGGTCGTCCGACGCGCCGTTCATGCGCAACGCTGCGGCCCACGAAGTTGCCGGCGCGATCGACGACGGCCGCCACGCTTCCGGCCGGAGCGCGTTGAGCCACGATGCCCTGGACTGCAGCGGTATCCATTTCGACGGTCAGGATGTAGCGCAGCCGGCCGTCCCGCATGACCGGCACATGGATCGGCACGACAAAGACTCCCAGCCTGTCGCGCAGCACATTGCCGATGAGGGGCGTCTCTGAGCGCGCGGCGGCGGCGACGAAAGGCGCCATTGGCTCTCCGCCGCTCGCCAGAGGTCGACGCAGGTCGAAGAGCTCCCGACCTGCCGCCGGGTCCGTCAGCACGACGGTGCGCCAGGCGCCGCTCACGGCCTGGAACTCTCGGGCGCGGGCGTAGGCGGCAGGCATGTCGTCATGCACGAGCGGTGTCGCGGTGGACAACGCGGTCGCCAGCTTAAGCTGAGATTGGACGGCCGCGTCGACGAGATCAGCGATCTCCGCCGCGCGCCGCGCACTCACATACTCGACCTCGCGTCGCGTGGAGTCGAAGTTGAGGAAGAGTAGAAATCCGATCAGCACCAGAAGCGGCGCCAATACGGCGGCCCACAGAGCGTACGACTGCCTCCACCGCGGCACGCAGGCCCCCTCGATGCGCCGGCTCCATCAACCGGCGCCACTACAACACGCCGGTGTAGTTCGATCCAGCCGTCACCCGACAGAGTTGAGGCTTGCGGGAACTTCCTATTGCGGCCAGTCCGCGGCGGTCCTGCGACACCCACCGTCCGTCCAGCCTGTCCAGCCTCGGCCGCGCACCACACGCCCGGGCCGGGCCGCCGTCGCCTCGCCCTTTTCCAGGGCCAGCTGGCCGTTCACGACCACCTCGCTCACGCCCGTCGACAGCTGCTGCGGCTTCTCGAAGGTGGCGTGGTCCTGGATGGTCGCAGGGTCGAACACCACCACGTCGGCGAAGTAGCCCGCCTTCAGCAGCCCGCGCTGGCGGAGGCCCAGGTTGTGGGCGGGTTGGGCGCTCAGCTTGCGCACCGCCTCGCTCAGGGTCAGCCGCTTCTCGTCGCGCACGTACTTGGCCAATAGCCGGGCGAAGTTGCCGTAGGCGCGCGGGTGGGTGGACGACAGCGTGAAGGGCGGCTCAGGCGCCTGGGCCTCTGCGTCGGAGCCGAAGCTCATGTAGGGCAGGGCGACCTGGCGGGCGACATTGGCCTCCAGCATCGAGAAGTAGACAACCTGCACGCGGCTGCCGTCCTCGATCACCAGGTCGATGGCGGTGTCCTCAGGGCTGACGCCACGGTCCTGGGCGACCTGGGCCAGGGTCTTGCCCGTGAGCGGCTTCAGCTTCGGGTTCTTGAAGCCCACCAGCAGCGTGCCCTCGGCCCCGGCGCCCTTCTGCAGGTTCTCGAAGCTGGGCGTGCCCGACCGCATCTCTTCGATCACCTTGGCGCGGGTGGCCGGATCTTTCAGGCGCGTGATCCACTGCTCCACGCCGCCGGCCTGCACCCAGGTGGGCATGGCCGCGTCCAGGCCGGTGGAGCTGGCGGGGTAGGTGTACATGTCGGTGGTGATGCGCAGACCTGAGGCGCGGGCCGCCTCGATCTTCTTCAGCGCCGCGTCGAGCTTGTCCCAGTTGGCCCGGCCCGAGGCCTTCAGGTGGTAGATCTCAGCGGGCGTTCCTGAGCGGCGCGAGATCTCGATCAGTTCGTCGATGGCCTCGAGCAGCCGCGCGCCCTCCGAGCGCATGTGGCTTATGTACATGCCGCCGCAGCGGCCGGCCTCGCTGACCAGCGCCACCAACTCGTCCGTCTCGGCAAAGGTCCCCGGCGCATAGATCAGCGACGAGCCCACGCCCAGCGCCCCGTCTTCCATCGCCTTCACCACCAGCGCCCGCATCTCGGCCAACTGCTCGGGCGTGGGATCGACGTCGCCTTCGCCCAGCACGTGGATTCGCGCGGTGGCCGAACCGATGAACGAGGCCACGTTCGCCGAGACGCCCTTGGCCTCCAGGACGCGCAGGTACTCGTCCAGCGAGGTCCAGGTGATCGGGTACTTGATGTCGCCCAGTCGCTGGACGGCCAGCCGCTTCATCTCGGGGTTCAGCGGCCCCATGGAGTCGCCTTCGCCCATCACCTCCAGGGTCACGCCCTGCTTCAGCTCCGACAGGCCTCGGCCGTCCTGGATCAGGCTCTCGGTGGACCAGCTCAGCATGTTGATGAAGCCGGGCGAGACCGCCTTGCCCTTGGCGTCGACCGTCTTCGTCCCTGTGCCGGGACAGCTCCCGACGCAGACGATCCGGTCACCCTTTACGCCCAAGTCGCCCTTCAGCGCCGGGCCCCCTGAGCCGTCGTAGATCTCGCCGCCGCGAATGACGAGGTCGTAGGCGGGGGCCGCCGACCCGGCGGGCTGGGCGCAGGCGAACGCGAGGCCGGCGCTCGCGGCGAACAGGACGCGCTTCATTCAGAAACTCCCCACGAATGCAGGGAGCCTAACCCTACCGCTTCCTGACGAACACCGTCCCGGCCGAGTAGCCGGCCCCGAACGAGCAGATCAGGCCGGTTTCGCCTGCGGCGAAGTCGTCGTTGGCCTTGTGGAAGGCGATGATCGACCCAGCTGACGATGTGTTGGCGTACTCGTCGAGGATGATGACGTTCTCTTCCGAGGTCGGCTCGCGGCCCAGGACGCGCTTCCCGATCATGACGTTCATGTTGATGTTGGCCTGGTGCAGCCACATCCGCTTCAGGGCGTGGGGGTCCAGGCCCAGGTCGCCGGCGTGCTCGACGATCATCTCCGAGACCATCGGCACCACCTCGCGGAACACCTTGCGGCCTTCCTGCACGAACAGCTTGTCGGCCGCGCCGGCGCCCAGCGGCGCGCCGCGGTTCAGGAAGCCGAAGTTGTTGCGGATGTTGTTCGAGAACTGGGTCTTCAGCCGCGTGCCGACGATGTCCCAGCCGCCAACGGCGTCTTCGGCCCGCTCGACGATCACCGCGGTCGCCACGTCGCCGAAGATGAAGTGGCTGTCGCGGTCGCGGAAGTTCAGGTGGCCCGAGCAGATCTCGGGATTGACCATCAGCACGGCCCGCGCCGAGCCCGAAGTCACGAAGTCGGCGGCGGTCTTGATGCCGAAGGTGGCCGACGAGCATGCCACGTTCATGTCGAAGGCGAAGCCCTCGATGCCCAGCGCCTGCTGCACCTCGATGGCCATGGCCGGATAGGCGCGCTGCATGTTCGAGGCCGCGCAGATGACGGCGTCGATCTGGCTGACGTCCTTGCCCCAGCGGGCGATTGCGTCCTTCGCCGCCTCGACGGCGATCTCGGCCAGGATCGAGATCTCCTCGTTCGGCCGCTCGGGGATGTTGGGCGCCATGCGTTCGGGATCGACCAGGCCGGTCTTGTCCACGACGAAGCGCGACTTGATGCCCGAGGCCTTCTCGATGAACTCGGCCGAGGAGGGGGTCAGCGCCTGGATCTCGCCGGCTGCGATCGCGTCGGCGTTGGCGGCGTTGAAGCGCTCGACGTAGGTGTTGAACGTCTCGACCAGCTCGGCATTCGAGAGGCTGTTGGGCGGGGTATAGAGCCCCGTGGCGGCGATCACCGCGTCAGTCATGGTCACGCTCCGAACACGAAGGGGCGACTGATACCACGCCTTGACGCCCCGTCACGTGCGATGTGGCCGAATGGACACAGCCGGGGGGCGAACACAGCGGCGCCATAGAACCGGCCGAGGCCCGCCGCGTTTGGAGACGATCCCCAATGGGACTGGGCGGGCTGTCCAGAACGAGTACGGAGTTCCTCCCCCAAAATGAAGAAAGCTCTCATCGCCGCGGCCTCGCTGGCCGCGATCGCCACCGTCGTCCCTGTCGCCGCCCTGGCGCAGGATACCGCCGCCACCAAGGCCGGCGCCTATGCCGGGATCAACGCCGGCATCGTGGACGGCACCGGCGGCGTCGACCTGAAGGCGATCCAGGGTCGCCTCGGCTACCGCTTCAACAACTGGATCGGCGTCGAGGGCGACCTCGCCACCGGCCTCAAGAGCGACACCGACCGGGTCGCCGGCGTCGACGTGAACACCAAGCTGAAGCACTCGGCCGACGCCTATGTCGTGGGCTTCGCGCCGATCGGTCCGAACACCGACCTGATCGCCCGCGTGGGCTATGGCACGACCAAGCTGCGCGCCAAGGCCGCCGGCGTTTCGGGGTCGGACTCCGAGGAATCGTTCAACTTCGGCGTGGGCGCTCAGCACCACTTCGACGGCCTGAACGGCGTCCGCGTCGACTTCACCCGCAAGGAGTTCCGCAACGGCCCCGCCGACGCGAACATCTGGAGCGTGGGCTACACGCGCAAGTTCTAGGTCCTGGACAGGGTTTCGGGCGCTAAGCATCACGCCGCCTGAAGGGAGGGCCGCTCTGTCGCAGGAGCGGCCTTTTCCTTGACCCTCACTCCGCGCGCGCCCACGCTTTGGCAAACTCGGGGGAGTGAGACGCGTTGAACGATGAGTTTTTCATCCAGCTGGCCTTCTCGGCCGCCGCGGTCGGGGCGCTGATCGCCTTGGCGGCGTGGGCCAAGATCGCCAAGCCGGTGGCGCCGCTGGACGAATACAAGGCCCGCGCCATGCTGGCCGAAGAGTTTCCCGGCCGCACGGTCGAGGCCGTCTGGATCGCCTCCGACGGCTGCGGCGCCCTGGCCAAGTCGGGCGCCCTGGCACTGGTCATCTGCCGCGTCGGCGACGGCTTCGCGGCCCGCCAGATCCCCTGGGGCCAGGCCGTGTCGGCCACCTTCAAGAACGGCCGCCTCTCGGTGAACCTCGGCGACATCGCCGCGCCCACCGCCGTGATCTCGCTGCCGTCCTGGCCGCCGCAGGACCTCGCCGCGTGATCAAGCCCGAGTTCGATCCCGTCGCGCTGGCCACGCCGTTCTTCATTCTGACGATCATCCTCGAGATCGTGCTGGCGCGCTTTCGCAAGGCCGACGCCCGCTATGAGGCCAAGGACACCGCCGTCTCGCTGGCCATGGGCCTGGGCTCGTCGGTCGCCGGGGTCATCACCGCGGGCGTCGTGTTCGCGGCCACGATCTGGGTCTACGAGCACCGTCTGTTCACGATCCCGATGACGGCGATCTGGGCCTGGGTGCTGATCTTCCTGCTGGAGGACCTGACCTACTACTGGTTCCACCGGCTCAGCCACGAGCGGCGGTTCTGGTGGGTGGCCCACGTCAACCACCACTCCAGCCAGCACTACAACCTCTCCACCGCCCTGCGGCAGACCTGGACCGGCGGCGTGGCGGGCACGTGGGCTCTGTGGCTGCCGCTGGCGTTCTTCGGGTTTCCCCCGGCGATGATCGCCATCCAGAAGGGGATCAGCCTCGTCTACCAGTACTGGATCCACACCGAGGCGATCCGGCGGATGCCGCGATGGTTCGAAGCCATCTTCAACACGCCCTCGCACCACCGGGTGCATCACGCCCGCAACCCGGTCTACCTGGACCGGAACTACGCCGGCATCCTGATCGTCTGGGACAGGCTGTTCGGCACCTTCCAGGCCGAGCTGGACGCGGAGCCCTGCCGTTATGGGCTGGTGAAGAACCTGGGCACCTTCAACATCCTGCGGGTGGCCTTCCATGAGTGGATCGCCACGTTCCAGGACGTCGTGCGTCATCCGCGCTACGCCCTGGGCTACATCTTCGGCCCGCCGGGCTGGAGCCACGACGGGAGCCGGGAGACCAGCGCCATGATCAAGGCGCGGGCGCTCAGTCCCGCAGGAGCGGCAGGCTCAGACCGCTCACCGGCCGGGCCCCGAGAATCTCACGCCTGAAGCGGAACAGCTCCGCCGGGCGTCCGCCGGTCTCGGCGTCCACGCGGCCCAGGCCCTCGACCAGTTCGGCCCGCTCCAGGGCGCGGCGGAAATTCTGCTTGTGCAGGGGTACGCCGGCGATGGCCTCCACCGTCCGCTGCAGGGCCGAGAGCGTGAAGGCGTCGGGCATCAGCTCGAAGACCACCGGGCGGTACTTCAGCTTGCCGCGCAGGCGGCCCAGCGCGGTGGCCAGGATCCGGCGGTGATCCGATATCATCGGCTCGCCCAGGGCGACCATCAGAGCGTCCGGGCGCGTGGGCGCAGCCTCTCCACGGTCGCGTCCGGCTTCGGGGACGAGCCCGGCCTCGTAGAGCAGCTCGTAGCGCTCCAGCACGCGCTCCTCGTTCCAGGGCGCGCCGTCCAGGGCGAACAGCAGGCGGGCGCGGGCCAGCTTCTGGGCGTCGTTTCCGGCCCAGCCGCGCAGGGCCCCCTCGATGGCGTCGAAGGCGCCCGGCCGCCCGGCGCGCCAGTCCTCCCACGGAAAGATCCGCGACCAGGGTCGCCACTCGCTGCCGGCGAAGTGGGTGTCGACGGCCGCGGGCGCGAGCGCCAGGTAGCCCACCGAAATGACCCGGGCCGCTCCGTCGCCGCCCAGGTCGGCGAGAGGCGCGTCACGACCCTTGTCGCCAAAGGTGTACAGCTGCTCGACAAACCCCAGGTCGAACCGCGTCTGTTCGGTCACGAAGGCCCGGAGCGCGAGCTCGAAGGTGCGGTGGCCGTCGGGGTCGAACGGGCCGAAGGGCAAGCCCGTCAGGTCGCCGCCCCCGCCCTTGTGCCGGACTGTCAGCGCCACGGCCTCGCCGTCGCGGATGGCGACGACCACGGCGGACAAGCCGATGACGAGCGAGGCGCTCATTCGGTGTCGAACGCCTGGGCGTGGGTCACGTAGCCGGCGGCCTCGGAGAGCACCTCGAAGCGGCGCAGGTAGTGCGCCTGGGCGTCGAACGGCGCCTGAGGCTCGATCTGTAGCGTGTAGCCGGCCGGCGGCGCGCCGAAAAAATCCAGGCTCTCGGCGTGACTGAAGCCGGCCAGCTGGGTGGCTTCGAAGAACGCGCAGGCGCGGTCGGCCTGTTTGATCAGCTTCTTGATCGCCGCCGGGGTCTTGGCGGGCAGTCCGAAGCGGACATGGATCGCATTCTCCAGCCTTTCCTCGAACAGCTTGTAGTCGTAGCCCAGCGCCGCCTTGAAGGGGCTGATCATGTCGCCGATGACGTATTCCGACGCGTCGTGCAGCAGGGCCGCCAGTCGCCAGCGGGGCTCCACGTCAGGTTGGATGTGGGCGACGATCTCTTCCACCACGACGGAATGCTGGGCGACGGAGAAGGCGTGCTGGCCCACGGTCTGGCCGTTCCAGCGGGCCACGCGGGCCAGGCCGTGCGCGATATCCTCGATCTCGATATCCATCGGGGAGGGGTCGAGCAGGTCCAGGCGGCGCCCCGAAAGCATCCGCTGCCAAGCTCGCGGCGCCTCTTTCGTGCGACGCAGCCCTTTTCTCACCCGCGCATTCCTTCCACTGTCGAGGTCGTGAACTGGCCCAGAGAGTGACAAAGATCAATCCGGGTCCGTTAGCCACCCGATACAGGGGGCGACAAGAGGAGACAGGTATGAGCTGGGCCCGCATCATGGCGCCGTTGTCTGGCGGACAGGGCGACGCCGCCGCCGTCGCGGCCGCGGCGATGATCGCCGAGCCGTTCGGCGCGGAGTTGGCGGCCGTGTATACGCCGGCCGATGTCGCGGACGTCATGCCCTGGATGGGCGAGGGGTTCCTGGGCGGCGTTCAGACAACGGCGCTGGAGTCCTTGAAGGAGGCCACCGCGGCCGGCGAAGCCAACGCCCGTAAGGCTGCGGCCTGCGGGTACGCCAAGGCCCAGTTCGTGGCTCTGCAGACGCCGGTCTGGGCTGGCCTGTCCGCAGAGAGCCGACTCTCGGACGTCGTCGTATTCACCAGCGATCCGGCCCGCGGCCGCGGGCCGCTGGCCGAAGCTTTCCAGCAGATGGTGGCCGATGAGCAGCGCCCGGTCCTGGTGGCGCGGCCGGGCCTCAAGGTCGGAGGCACGGTGGTGGTCGCCTGGGATGGCGGAAAGGAGGCCAGCCGCGCGGCGCGCCTGGCCACGCCGTTGCTGGAGAAGGCTGCGCGGGTCGTGATCGTGGCGGCCCCCAAGGCCAGCTCCCGCAGTTTCGATCCCGCGCGCCTTCAATCCTACTATGCGGCTCGCGGCGTAAAGTCCGAGGTTCAACTGCTGACCGACAGCGGCGACGCCGCGCCGGCTCTTCTCCGCGCGGCGTCCAGTGCGGGCGCCGAGATCCTTGTGGCAGGGGCCTTCGGGCACCCGCGCCTGCAGGAGTTCATCTTCGGAGGGACGACCCGCACCTTGCTCAGCTCGGATGGTCCGTCCCTGTTTCTCTCTCACTAGCTTGTTTTTCTGATCTGCCAGGAGGTACGTCATGTCCCTGTCGCGCATCGTGATGCGGCTCGCCCGCAATCCCGGGACCGAGTTTGCCGGAGGTGACGACCACCGCGGCTACTCGCTGACCGCGCCCTTGACCCCCGACGGGATGCTGGACGAGGCGGCCTACGCCAAGGTGCGCAGCGCCTGCACCGTGCGCCGTTTCGCGCCCGACGAGGATCCGGTCGACGGCCGCCTCGCGCGCAAGGGTCAGCGGTGGTTTTTCGACTACGATGAGGACGATTCCGCCGACGACGAGCCGGTCCACCGTCTGGGCCAGCATCGCTTCGCGGTGGGCGAGTATGTCACCGTCACGGATGAGGATGGTCGGCCGTTGACCTACAAGGTGGTCGAGGTCCAACCGGCAGGCTGACCCTGCGGCGTGAGCCGGAGGCCTGCCGGCGGCGGGCCTCCGGACCTTCAGGGCTTGAATGTGCCGGGGTCAGACGCCGCCGTTCTTGCGGACCAGACGCTTCACGTCGCGGTGCAGTTCGTCTTCGTCCATGTTCTCGGCCTTGGATTTCACAACGGCCACGGTGATCGGGCCGCGCTTCGGGCCGCCGGCCTCGTAACCCACGAAGCGGTAGCCGCCCGCCAAGTCCTCGCCGGTGTAGATGAAGGTGGCGCGCAGCCCGCGGCGCTCGGGGTTCAGCGCCTCGCCGCGCAGGCGCACGTCGCGGCGGATGCGGATCGTGGCGGCGTCCCCACCGGCGTCGATCTTGATCGGTCCGACCTGGACTTTGGCCGTGTCGTCGTTGTCATTGGCCACGATGTGGATGCCGGGCAGGTCGACCCGGGTCACCGCGCTCTCCGAGTCGCTCACGACGGGCTTGCCGGCCTTCATCTCGACGGTCACGCCATCGACGTCCTTGCCGTTCACCTTGAGGTCCAGGCTGGGGGCGTTCGTGTCCGCCGCGGCCTCGCGGGCCGCCTGCTCGGCGGCGCTGGCCGCGGACTTGGTCTCGCCGGCGCTGCCGGGCGCGGCCTCACCGGCGAGTTTGGCCTTTGCGGCGTCGGCCGCGGCCTTCTCCTCAGGCTTCATGCGGCCGGCCAGCAGGATGTTCTCGATGTTGGACAGGGTGCTGTCGACACCGCCCTGCACCGACACCAGCTGCAGCGTCACCTCCGCGCCGTCGCCGGAGGCGTAGGTGCAGGTCTTGCCGTCGGGGGCGGTGGAGGTGCGGGTGAGGTCGCCTTGCTTGGCCGGACACTCCAGCGCGGCGCGCGCCTTCGGGACCTGGGGTCCGCAGGCGGCGGTGGTCAGCGCGAGCGTCGAGGCGGCCAGCAGGTAGAGGATCTTCATGAGAAAGGGCTCCGTCCTATGCCGCGAAGGCTGGCCGGAGCCCTTCCAAAAGGCGAGTGAATTCGCGGTAAGTTACGACCGGATGTTACTGCTGGCCGGGCCGCGCCGCGCCTTCGCGCCGAGCCAGGAAGGCGAGGCGTTCGAAGAGGTGCACGTCCTGCTCGTTCTTGAGCAGGGCGCCGTGCAGGGGCGGAATCAGCTTGGTGGGATCCTTCTCGGCCAGCATGTCGCCGTCGATGTCTTCCACCATGAGCAGCTTCAGCCAGTCCAGCAACTCGGACGTGGAAGGCTTCTTCTTCAGGCCCGGCACCTTGCGCATGTCGTAGAAGATCCGCAGCGCCTCGGCGACCAGCTTGTTCTTGATCCCCGGATAGTGGACGTCGACGATCTCCTGCATCGTCTCGCTGTCGGGGAAGCGGATGTAGTGGAAGAAGCAGCGACGCAGGAACGCGTCGGGCAGCTCCTTCTCGTTGTTGGAGGTGATGATCACGATCGGGCGAACCTCGGCCTTGATCGTCTCATTGGTCTCGTAGACGTAGAACTCCATCCGATCGAGCTCTTGCAGGAGGTCGTTCGGGAACTCGATGTCGGCCTTGTCGATCTCGTCGATCAGCAGGACCGGGCGGCCCTTGTGCTCGAAGGCTTCCCAGAGTTTGCCCTTCTTGATGTAGTTCTTCACGTCCTTGACGCGCTCGTCGCCCAGCTGGCTGTCGCGCAGGCGGGTCACGGCATCGTACTCGTAGAGACCCATCGTCGCTTTGGTGGTCGACTTGATGTGCCAGGTGATCAGCTCCGAGCCGAGCGCCTTGGCGATCTCTTCCGCCAGCACCGTCTTGCCCGTGCCGGGCTCGCCCTTGATGAGGAGCGGACGCTCCAGGGCGATCGCGGCGTTGACCGCAACCTTGAGGTCTTCGGTCGCGACGTAGTTGTCGGTCCCTTCGAAACGCTGACGGCTCATCGAGGCTCCCCGTGCGGACCACGCCCGCATTCGAACAGTTGTTTGTCTTGGGCAACCTATAGGGCCGCGCGCGAGGATCAAGCGAGTTCCATCGTCGCGCCTACCGGGAGTTCGAAGTGGGTGACCCTAGGTCGCCCGGCCCTTGACGTCGGAATACCCCATTGCCTGGAGGTCGGCGTCGCTGACGTCCGGGCGTTGAAAGTCGGTGACGTCGTCCTCGCCGCCCTGGACTTCCGACGCGTCGCGCACCTCGTCCAGGCCGTCGATGTCGCGCTTCGCGAGGCGGGCTTCGTCGAAATCGTCCTCCGGCCCCTGGCCATCCAGGTCGTCCTGACGTTCTCCGGTGGCCGCGCCATAGGCGAGCTCGTCGTCCTCCTCGAAGTCGTCAAGCTCCATGGCCTCGGGATCGAATTCATCGGCGTCGAGGGTCAGCGGCTCGTCGTCGTCGGCGTCGCCGTCGGCGCGGGTCAGATCCTCGACGTCCGGGAGGTCCTCGAACACGCGCATGCCATCTGCCTCGGCAAAGCTGCGGACCTCGCCGGTGTCACCACTGTCTGTCGAGTTGGTCTCGTCGAACACCTCGGCCTGATCCTGCGGATCATAGCCGTCGCTGTCGTTCTCGAAGTTCGTCCCGGGCATGTCTGGCTCCTTCCGAAAAGCACCGGAGGAACCCGCGCGCGGGCCGCCTGTTCCGTCGCTATCGGTCCTGGGCGTACTCGGCCAGGGCGTCGGCCATCGGACCCATGACGCTGCTCCAGTCGCCGAAGGTCTCGGGCAGGAAGACGCGGGTCTGCGGGTACCATGGATAGCGGTCGGTGCCGAGGCGCGGCCACGAGCCGGGCGTGGAGATCAGCCAGGTGGGCGTGCCGACGGCCGAGGCGATGTTGAAGGTGGCGTTGGCGAAACCCAGCACCAGGTCCATGGCCTTGCAAAGCGCCGACAGGTCGTCGAGATCGAGCTTCAGGTCGATGCCCGGCGGTTGCCAGACTTTCACACCGAACTCCCGCTCGGCCTGCTCCAGCTCGGCGGCGCAGTCGTCGTACTGGAGGTTGATGAAGCTGACGCCCGGCGTCTGCAGGACCGGTTTCCAGTCCTCGAAGGGCGAGAAGAATCGGCTGCGACGGTCCTTGTTCGTGGCGCTCTTCCAGAGCAGACCCACTTTGGGGCCGGCCGGGGCGCCCTGCAGAACCTTCTTCCAGTGCTTCACCCGCTTCGGATCCGGAGTCACGTAGCCCTTGTGATCCGGGAAGGCGTCCAGGTCGCGCCGGAACTCCCGCATCAGGCTGCCCATCGGCGTCCACAGGTCGACGCCCGAGGGATCGAAGTCTGGGATCACGCGCAGGGGCCGCGTCGCATAGACGTAGGTGCGGTGCGGCACCACCTCGGCCTTTGGGAACGTGCGCTGGAACAGAGGGACCAGGCGGCGCTCGACCGCCAGCACCAGCTTGCCGTCCGGCCCGAGCTTCTCGACCACGTCGGGCAGCACGTTGGCGAACAGCAACTCGTCGCCCAGGCCCTGCTCGGCGATCACCAGGAACGTCTTGCCGGTGAGCTTCACGCCGGGCTTCCACTTCGGACGATCCATCTGGAAGAGGGTGACGTCGGCGAACTGCGGCGAGAGGCGCGCCTCGTAGTCGTCCCAGCCTGGGCCCAGCTCGCTGAGCGCCAGGTGATAGGAACTGCGGGCCAGCCGCATCATCTCGCGGTCGTCAGCGGTGATGATCCGCTTCATCGCCGCTACGCAGTCTTCCATCGCGCCCGACGGGTCGCCGAGGCCCAGCTTCACCTGGCTGATGTTGTAGCGCGCCTTGCCGAACTTGGGGTCGAGCCGGGCGGCTTCCGAGAAGAACGACAATGCGTTCGGGAGGTCGCCGTCCTCCATCATGATCGTGCCCAGGGTGTTCCAGAGCATCGACGACTCGGGCTGTTGCATGATCGCTTCGCGCAGGACATCTACTGCCTCTTCGCGCCGGCCTTGATCGCGCATCACGGACGCGAGGTTGTTGACCCCGTCCGCCCTTTCGGGCGCGTGCAGCACAAAGTGCGAGAAGAGCTTCTCGGCCTGCTCCAGCATGCCCATGCGATAGGCGAGGCGGCCCAGGTCGTTGGCGACCTCCGCATGGTTCGGGAGGAGTTTAAGCGCCGCTTCGTAGGCCTTGATCGAGTTTGTGAAATCGCCGGCGCGTTCGCGCGCGATACCCAGCAGGTACCAGGCGAATCCGTTCCGCTCATCGTGGTCCAGGGCCTTGAGCGCCCACTTGCCGCCCTGAACGAAGTTCTCGCGGTTCAGCGCTTCGACAGCCTTCTGAAGGATTGGAGCGACCGCGAGCGCTCGAATCTCCTTCATCGCTTCGTTCAGGCGGGCCAGGGCGTCGCGCGTGCCCGCCTGGCCGACATCGCCCATGGCCTGCTTGGCTGGGGTCGGCGCGCCGACATCCTGAAGGGCGGCAGTCGAGGCGGCCGTGTTGTTGAACGCTTTTGGAAGGGAGGCGGCGGCCATGCAGGTGTTCCCGAAGGCGGTGGAGCCACCTTCGTGCCCCGGTATGCTTAATCGCGGATTAAGCTGCGCCAAAGGGTCGCAACGGCGGCGGATCGGACGCCGGAAAGCCAGCGTTAACGCATGCGCCGGTAAGCGTGAGGTGCGTTCGGTGCTGGCTCGCGCGAATATGGACTCGTTTCGATTCGTACGAAGTCGACCGCTGACGCAAAGAGGAACCGGACTTGCCGCTAAAGCTGTCTCTGAAGCCGGGAGAGAAGTTCGTTCTGAACGGCGCCGTCGTCCAGAATGGCGACCGGCGCGCCGTCCTGGTGCTGCAGAACAAGGCCTCGGTCCTTCGCGAGAAGGACATCATGCAACAGGAAGATGTCCAGACGCCTGCGCGCCGGATCTACTTCCCGGTCATGATGATGTATCTGGATGAAGGCAATGCCGAGAAGTCCTACGGCGAATTCGTCACCCGGTTGACCGAGTTCATGGGGGTCATTTCGAACCCCAACATCCTGGCCGACTGCGTGGATATCTCTAAGCACTGCATGGAGCGCGAATACTACAAAGCGCTTATGGGGTGCCGGAAACTGATCGAGTACGAAGACGAAAGGTTGGGGAATGTCCCTTCAGGCCTATCAGCAGGCGGCGACGCGGGCTGAGAACCCGCGTGACATGGAGTACCGTCTGTTTGCGCAGGTCACGCGCGCACTGATGGATGCTTCCAAGCTCGATCCCCTCGATTTCGCGGGGCGGATGGATGCGCTCGACTGGAACCGGCGGCTCTGGTCGACGCTGGCGGCCGACTGCGGCCAGACCGGCAACGGCATGGCGCCCGCTCTGCGAGCCTCGATCATTTCGCTCAGCATCTGGGTGAGCAAGCACACCGCGCTGGTGATCCGGAATCAGGAGGAGTTTGAACCCCTGATAGAGATCAACCGCATGATCATGCAGGGGCTCGCCGCGGGGGCTTCGACGTCCGCCGCGGCCTGATCCAAGCCTACGGCAATCTTCCAGGCCGCGGTCTATTCCGCGGCCTTTTTGCTGTCCGCAACCTCGCGGCGAACCTGGGTCGGTCCTGATCGGCAGGTCCTGCCGGGCGGCAGAAAAGAGTTACCGGCCGGTCCCGGGGCGCAGGTGGCGCGTCGAAGAAAAATCAATAAAAACAATACCGTGTCGCTGGCGCGTCGTGGTTAATCCTGGCCCGCCGTTTGCGAGGCCTGTTGCGAGCGAAAAATCGCTCACCCGGCAAAACGCCGGACAACCCCTCCAGAATGGAGACTACGACCATGCCGATGAACTCGGTCAACACCAACGTGGGCGCGATGGTCGCCCTGCAAAACCTCAACTCGACGAACGCGGAGCTTGGAACCACCCAGACGAGGATCAACACCGGTAAGAAGGTTGCTTCGGCCAAGGACAACGGCGCCGTCTGGGCTATCGCTCAGAACCAGCGCGCGACGTCCAATGCCCTGAACTCTGTTCGTGAATCGCTGCAGCGCGGTCAGTCGACCGTGGAAGTCGCGATCTCGGCCGGCGAGTCGGTTTCGGATCTGCTGCTGCAGATGAAGGAAAAGGCTCTGGCGGCCGCGGATGCGGGCCTGGATACGACGAGCCGTGCGGCCCTGGCCGATGAGTTCGCTTCGCTGAAGGGTCAGATCACGAAGGCGGTCAGCAATGCCGAATTCAACGGCAGCAACATGCTGAAGCAGGCCGGCAACACCGTGCAGTCGCTGGCCAACGCCGATGCGACCTCGCGGATCACTGTGGCGGCCCAGACGCTGACCCTGTCGGCGCTGTCGATCGCCGCTTCGACGATCACCACGAAGACCCTGGCCTCGACGGCCATCGGCGCGGTGAACGCTGCGATCACCGAAGTGTCCAGCAAGCTGTCGGCGCTCGGTACTGGCGCCAAGGCGCTGAACGGCCACCTCAACTTTGTCGGCAAGCTCCAGGACACGATCGATGCCGGTGTGGGCAACCTCGTGGATGCCGACCTGGCGAAGGAAAGTGCGAAACTCCAGGCGCTGCAGACGAAGCAGCAGCTCGGGGTCCAGGCGCTCTCGATCGCCAACCAGTCCTCGGGGATCCTGTTGGGTCTCTTCCGTTAAGTCGAGAAACGCCGGGCGGGCTAGTCCCGCCCGGCGATCCTTTGCCCGCCCGGCAGTTGCTGCCGCTTGGTGGTCGGCAACTTTTGCCTCAGGGCGTGCGGGCTAGGCAAAATTTGCCGGGCGCCAGCAACCCTAACAGCCCTATAACGCCATGATTTCAATGCCTTAACGGGACCTCTGTCCTTGGCCGTCATGGCCCGCGACTTGCTGCCTTCTCTACCGGGCAAAACGCCCTCGGCTGCCAGAACGGCGGTCGATCCTTAAGAAGAAGGGCTTTCTCCGATGCCAAATTCGGTGAACACCAACGTGGGGGCTATGGTCGCCCTCCAGAACCTGAATGCGACCAACAACGAGCTGACGACCACTCAGTCCCGCATCAACACGGGCAAGAAGATCGCGTCGGCCAAGGACAACGGCGCCGTCTGGGCTATCGCTCAGAACCAGCGCGCGACGTCCAATGCCCTGAACTCTGTTCGTGAATCGCTGCAGCGCGGTCAGTCGACCGTGGAAGTCGCGATCTCGGCCGGCGAGTCGGTTTCGGATCTGCTGCTGCAGATGAAGGAAAAGGCTCTGGCGGCCGCGGATGCGGGCCTGGATACGACGAGCCGTGCGGCCCTGGCCGATGAGTTCGCTTCGCTGAAGGGTCAGATCACGAAGGCGGTCAGCAATGCCGAATTCAACGGCAGCAACATGCTGAAGCAGGCCGGCAACACCGTGCAGTCGCTGGCCAACGCCGATGCGACCTCGCGGATCACTGTGGCGGCCCAGACGCTGACCCTGTCGGCGCTGTCGATCGCCGCTTCGACGATCACCACGAAGACCCTGGCCTCGACGGCCATCGGCGCGGTGAACGCTGCGATCACCGAAGTGTCCAGCAAGCTGTCGGCGCTCGGTACTGGCGCCAAGGCGCTGAACGGCCACCTCAACTTTGTCGGCAAGCTCCAGGACACGATCGATGCCGGTGTGGGCAACCTCGTGGATGCCGACCTGGCGAAGGAAAGTGCGAAACTCCAGGCGCTGCAGACGAAGCAGCAGCTCGGGGTCCAGGCGCTCTCGATCGCCAACCAGTCCTCGTCGATCCTGCTGGGCCTCTTCCGATAAGCCCTGCACGTCGCGGAGCCGTTCGCGGCTCCGTGGCGGATCTCAATGCGTCGGCGGGCGGGGTCATCCCGTCCGCCGATCGCCTTAGCCAGGAGCGCTGCACCGAACAGCGAAAGGAGCGATGGAACCCAAAGCCGCCATCGTCGCAATCACGCCGGACCCCAAGCCTGTCGTCCCGGTCGTTCCCGTCGCCAAGACCCCCGCGTCCGCGCGGATCGAGGCCCGGGCCGCCGAGAGGAAGGCCGAGGTCGATGCCCCCAAAAAGGGGCCGGATGAGGCCGAGATGCGACTGGTCATCGAACTGGACAAGGCTAGCGGGTCGTACGTCTACAAGACCATCAACCGCTTGACCGGCGAGGTTCTGAGCCAACTGCCCAGAGCCGAAGTCCTGAAGCTCAGAAATGAAGCTCAGTACGCCGCCGGGGACGTGATCTCGACCGAAGCCTGAGTCGATTGGGCGCGCGCGGCCCGCGCGACCCGTAGGACATATTGTCCCAACCGCCCCGGGAGCGCCCGGCGGCGGCGCTTGTCGTTAATCCTATTAACCATCTGCTCACCACGTCTTTCTACGGTCTGTTCACGGCACGGTTGCGAGTCGCAGCCGGGAACTGCCGCCGCCGCTAGGAGAGCGTGATGACGATCAGCGTCCACACGAACAAGTCCGCGCTGACCGCGCTTCAGAATCTGAATCGGACCAACGACGAACTGGCCGATGTTCAGAACCGCGTGAACACCGGCCTGAAGATCGGAAACGCCAAGGACAACGCCGCAATCTGGGCGATTGCGCAGGGGCAGCGGGCCGACATCGGCGCCCTGGGCGCTGTACGCCTCTCGCTCGAGCGCGCCAGCTCGATTTCCCAGGTGTCTCTGGCCGCCGGGGAAACGGTCTCCGACCTGCTCGTGCAGCTGAAGGAGAAGGTGGTCGCGGCGATGGACACCTCGCTGGACACCAACTCGCGGACCGCGCTCAACTCCGACTTCCGCTCGCTGCTTAACCAGATCCGGCAGGTGGTCGACAACGCCGAGTTCGACGGCGCCAACCTGTTCGACGGCCTGGGCGGCAACATCCAGTTCCTGGCGAACGCTGACGCGACCTCCAGCCTCACGCTGTCCACCCGCACCCTGGCCCTCGGCGGCGCCAACATCACGCTCACCGCCAACGCCTCGATCACCTCGGTGGCCAAGGCGACGACGGTGCTGGCGCGCCTCGAGGCCTCGATCGCCAACGTCAACCAGGCCCTGGGCAACCTCGGCTCGCAGGCCAAGCAGGTCGACGCCCACCTCGACTTCGTCTCCAAGCTCACGGACGTGCTGGAGGCGGGGGTTGGAAATCTGGTCGACGCCGACCTCGCCAAGGAAAGCGCACGATTGCAGGCCTTGCAGGTTCAGCAGCAGTTAGGCGCCCAGGCGCTATCGATCGCGAATTCCGCGCCGCAGATCATTCTCCAGCTCTTCCGCGGCGGCTAAATCCAGGAATTGCCGAGCATTTCGCCGCTCCACCGCGTGCCGACAGGGCGCAGAAACAAGGGCCCGGTCCAGGCGATCGGGCCCTTTTCTCTTGGTCGCTTAACGACCCGTTACGGTTGTGCGGCCTAGTTTGGCTGGCGGGAGTCTGATTCCCGTGTGGATGGACAATGGTCACACCGCTCGACACCAGTGCGCTCCTGGGATTCTACCAATCCCGCGCCGGGCTGACGTCCGGTGGCGCATCGCTGTCTGCGAGCTTGACCAAGAAGGTGGCTCCTACTGCGCCGTGGAACGGCGCCACCTCGGCCGCCGAGGCCAGCGCTGCGGTGAAGTCGGCGCTGCAGGGCCGCAAGTTCGTCAACGAGAACAGCGCCAAGCTGGATCTTCCCGGCGCGAGTGCGGACTATCGCAAGATGTTCGCGCTCTATTCGGGCCTCTCGACCCTTATGGGCGTGGCCGAGCAGTCAGGCGCCAAGCTCATCAGCGATGCCGACCGCGCCAAGATCAACAAGGCCTTCGAGCGCGGCGTCGCCGAGATCAACGATTACGTGGCCGGGCTGGACCTCGAAAAGTCGCGCATCATCCAGGGAACAGCCAGCACATCGGCGAAAACCAAGCTGGGGGTGCCTCGCAACAAGGTCGAATACGTGACGCCGCCGCTCGTCAGCGGGTCTAGCGCCAACGAGGTTCCCGCCTTCGTCGGGGATGTCCAATTCACGATTGCAGTCAAGCGCTCAGGCGCGACAGTTAATGTGCCGATCAATCTGGCCGACATGGGCGGCCAGACGCGTTCGCTGGTGAACGTGATCAACTACATGAACCAGGAGCTGCAGGCGGCCGGCGTCGACGCCCGGGTGTCGTCTCAGCGCACCGCAGGCGGTCCGAAGACCACCAAGATCAACGGCAAGGACGTGACCATCGGGACCAATCCCGACCAGTTCTCGCTAAAGTTCAACGTGCCGACCGGAGAGGTTCTCAACTTCTCGGCCCCGGCCACGGCGGGCGCCGTCTATGTGGCGCAGGACACTGGCAATCCCGATCCCGACGGCAAGGCGTCGACCAAGGACTCGACGGCGGCCAGCCAGTTGCTGAAATTCCAGACCGACACCACCTCGGTTCCGGCGCCGCTGCAGAAGCCGGGTGAGGCCAACTGGGTGGATGGCCGGCTCTTCGCCCAGACGATGGGGCCTGAGGTCAAAACGGTCCGCGACACCAAGATCGCCGCCGATGGCTCGGTCTACATGCTCGCCGACGTGACCAACAAGACGGCCGGCCAGGAGATCAAGGGCGATCAGGATGTCGCGCTTCTGAAGTACGACGCCGCCGGAAAGCTCATCTTCACCCGCACGCTCGGCGCATCCGACGAGGCTAGCGGCCTGGGTCTGGCGTTGTCGGCCGACGGCAAGATCGCCGTGGCGGGCTCGGTGAAGGGCGATCTGGGCGGCGCGGTCGAAGGTCCGCTGAACTCGACCGGATCGTTCGAAGGACAGGCCGACAGTTTCGTCACCGTCTACGACGCCGACGGGCAGGAGTTGTGGACCCAGCGCCGCGGCGCACGCGCGGCCGATGAAGCCAGCGAAGTCGCGTTCGGCGCCGACGGCACGGTCTACGTCCAGGGACGAACCAGCTCGGGCATGCCCGGCGCGCCCGGGGCAGGGGGCTCGGACACCTATCTGCAGGCCTTCAAGGCCGACGCCCAAGGCAAGATCCAGAGCCTCTTCACCTCGACAATCGGGACCACGGGGGCTGACAAGCCGGCGGGCATGGTCGTCGACGGGACCAACATCGTCGTGGCCAGCATGGAAGACGGCCGCGGCGTCCTGCGCCGTTACGACCTGTCGGGTGGCGCACCGGTGCTCACTGCGACCCGCGACCTGGGCGACCTCCAGGGCGGCACGATCACGGGCCTTGCGCTGGACGGCGGCAACATCGTCGTGGCGGGCTCGACCGGCAATCCCGGCCTCAACGGCCTCAGCGTGACGCGTGCGCACGCCGGCGGCAGCGACGCCTTCGCCGCGCGGATGAGCGCCAATCTCTCGGGCGGCGGCCAGGTGGCGTACTACGGCGGCGCCGGCGACGACCGGGCGACCTCGCTCGCGGTGTCGGGCGGCCAAGTCTGGATCGGCGGCGCGGCGGGCACGGATCTCCCCGGCGCGCCGACGGCTCTGGGCGTCAAGGACGGCTTCCTCGCCAAGCTAGACATCGCGGGCGGCTCGATCGACTGGTCACGACGCTTCACCGGCAAGGATGGCCGCGCGGCCCCGACCTCGATCGCCGTCGACACCTCCGGCGCGAGCGTCCTCGACCGGATCGGCCTGCCGAAGGGCGAGATGGACCTGACCGACTCGCCTCGCCTTACGGCCCAGTCCAGCCTGCGGACCGGCGACACGTTCACGTTGAAGGTCGGCAGCCGGACCCAGACCATCACCATCGATGCGGCCGAGACGCTGGACACCCTGGCCGTCAAGATCCGCCGAGCGTCGGGTTTCCAGGCCAAGGTCACGATCTCGACGTCCGAGGGCATGCGCAGCCTGCGGGTGGAGCCCACCACCGACCGCAATATCATCGAGTTCGGAGCCGGCAAGGCCGACCGCGACGCCCTGGCGATGCTCGGCATTCCCGAGGGCGTGGTCCGCAAAACCAGAATCGTCGACGGCAAGACCCTCCCGGCCGACGGCAAGGCCATGCTTTACGGCCTGGGTCTTGAGGACGGGCTGAACCTCACCGGGGACATGGATCGAAATCACGCGCTGGCCGTGGTCGGCAAGGCGATGGGTGTGGTGCGTCAGGTCTACAAGGACCTCGTGGCGGCGTCCCAGCCGCAGTCCGCCATCGCCGCCAAGGCCGCCTCGGGACCCGTGCCGGCCTACCTGAACAACCAGATCGCCAACTATCAGGCCGCTCTCTCGCGCCTCGGCGGCTAGCCCACCAGCGCGGCGCCTTGAAAGCGCCGGGCGCGGGGTCTAGCCAGGACAGATGGAGACGCCGCCCGAATCCCCTCAGACGACGCGGAAGCGCGGCATCCCGGTCGTCGTGATTGGCGGACTGGCTGCGCTCGTCGCCGGACTGGGCGCCGCCTGGATGCTGATGGGTGACGGCGGGAGTCCCGAGCGCGCGCCGCCGGCGTCGGAAGGCGGGCTGGTGATCGACGCGATGGGGCCCGACGACGGGACGTCCCAACCGGGTAAGCTGCTCCGCTGTTTCGTACAGGGCCAGTTCGTGGGCGAACTCAGCCTGACCGCCTGCGCGCAGCGCAACGGCGTCGCCACCGACGCCCTGGACGTGGGTCTGGACGAGACCGGGGCCCTGGCGGCGGCCGAGCAGGCCGGCCAGGTGCTGACGCCGCTGCCCCCTGTCGAGGCCGATCCCCCGGTGGAGGTCGAGTCCGCCCTGCCGCCCGAGGACGCCGACGAACCCGCGCCGCCCCCCGCCAACATCTGCTGGCGCCACGGGGGCGGGCGTTGGCGCAAGGTGGCGTCGGACGGCGATCTGAATGCCTGTGTGCAAACCCTGTTCGCGGGCCGGTGCGAAAAGGGCGTCGGCGCCAGCTACGGCCGCTTCGGCGCCCAGACGCTGCGCCTGGTGGCCGGTCGGGTCGAGGTTTCGGACGACAACCGGACGTTCCGCACGCTGATCACGCAATCCGCCGACTGCGCCATTCCGCCCGTGGGGTAGGCCTGCTAGGCTCGTATCATGGCTGTAAGATCCACGCTCGTCGCCCTGGCCCTCTGCGCCGCCGCCCTCGGGGTCAGCGCCTGCGCCAAGAAGACCACGCCACCCGGCGACCCCCGGATTTGCTACCACGTGGTTCCGCAGAAAGATCAGTCGCTTAAGTTCAATAAGCTCGTCGAGACCGACAGCCTCGAGAAATGCGCGGCGAATCTCGAGGCCATGCGCATCAAGTTCCTGACCCTGGGGGGGACGCGCCAGGAGATCTACGGCGCCTACCAGGCCAACTTCCTGTTTTTGCAGAAGGAGGGGGTGCTGACCGCCACCTCGCTGGAAGGCCCGCGCTATGTCGCCCTGGTGCGAACCGGCGACGGGCGTCTGGCCATCCCAGGAGCCATGCCTCAGTAGGCGCGGCAATTCTGCTGTGGATTGAGAACGAAGAGGGAACAAATTCCTTGGCAATGCCTGGCCGGCGCGCTAGCGTCGCGATGGGCATGAGGCCCGCTTCCTACGGAAACCAAGGAACAGATCGATGGCGGGCAGCGTCAACAAAGTCATTCTCATCGGCAACCTCGGGGCCGATCCTGAAATCCGGTCACTGGGGTCGGGCGACCGCGTCGCCAACCTGCGCATCGCCACCTCCGAATCCTGGCGCGACCGCAACACCGGCGAGCGCAAGGAAAAGACCGAGTGGCACCGCGTGGTGGTGTTCAACGAGAACATCGTGAAGGTCTGCGAGAACTACCTGAAGAAGGGCTCGACGGTTTACATCGAGGGGTCGATTCAGACCCGCAAGTGGACCGACCAGTCCGGCCAGGAGAAGTACTCCACCGAGATCGTGCTGCAGAAGTTCCGCGGCGAGCTCACCATGCTAGGCGGCCGCGGCGACGGCGCTGCCCAGGGCGAGGGCGGCTATGACGGTGGGTATTCCGGCGGCGGTGGTGGCGGCTTTTCGTCGGGTTCACGCCAGGGCGGCGGCGCCTCGCGCCCCAGCGAAGATTTCTCGGCCAACCTGGACGACGAAATCCCGTTCTAGAGCCGCTAGCGGCTGACGAGGCGAGCGAAGTCGCCTGCGCCCTGCGCTTTGCCGTGGGGCGTCAACTCTGTGCGGCCGAGCTGGTTCCAGATACTCCATATTCCCGCTAGAGGGGAAAGTCGTGCTCTGAAATCTCCCAAAAGGGGAATGGACGGCGCAACCCCTGCCTCGGCAGGAGCGATGAATGAGGCCGCGCTATAACCGTGTCCGCAACGACCAGAGCTCGGGGAAGCAACGGCGCTTGAGCGTGCTCTGCAGGTAGCTCGCGCCGTCGGTGCCGCCCGTGCCGCGCTTGCCGCCGATGATCCGCTCGACGGTCAGCACATGCTTGTGCCGCCAGGTCAGGAGGGCGTCGTCCAGATCCACCAGTTTCTCGGCCAGCTGGTAGAGCTCCCAGTAGCGGGCTGTGTCGCGGTAGACGGCGAGCCAGGCGTCCTCCACCTCGGCAGAGGCCTCGTAGGGTTGCGAAACGTCGCGGTCGAGTACCTTGGGCGGCAGGGTCAGGCCATGGGTCGCCATGCGCGCCAGGGCGTCGTCGTAGAGGCTGGGCGCCGACAGCGCCGACTTCAGCTCGGCGATGGCGTCGCTACCCTCTTCCTGGAAGGCCAGGAACGAGGCGTCCTTCAGGCCCAGCAGGTACTCCACGGTCCGGAACTGCCAGGACTGGAAGCCGGAACTCGTCCCAAGGCCGCCTCGGAAGGTGAGGTAGTCGGCCGGCGTCATGGTGGCCAGCACGTCCCACGACAGGGTCATGATCGTCTGGATCCGTGAGACCCGGGCGAGCGCCTTGTACGCGGGCTCCACGTCGCCCTCGCGGATCAGCCGCTTGGCCAGTTTCACCTCGTGGATGATCTCCTTTAGCCACAGCTCCTTCGTCTGGTGGATGACGATGAACAGCAACTCGTCGTGACGATCGCTGGCCGGGTGTTGGGCGCTGAGCAGCCGGTCAAGGCCCAGGTAGCCTGCATAGGTGATGGTTTTATCAGTCACGAGCGGGAGAGGGAGCGGCTCGGTGGCTGCAAGTCAAGCCGTCCGGTGCGTCGCGCCGCCCGACGGACGACGGATCCGAAATTCCCAGTCTGGACCGCTGACGCCCTCGTCAGTTCTCGCCCTTGGTCTCGGGAGGCGGACAGACGTCGCCGATCCGATGGGCGTCGGTCGAGGCCTTGCCGGTGATGTCGAGGCCCAGGAATTCGGTGGCGATCTCGGCGGTCAGGGTGAAGCTGGTGGGGGTGTAGGCGCCTGCGCCCTTTACGGCCACCCTGTGCCCCTTCTTGGAGACGCAGGTCCCCTTCAGGGCGATCTTGCCGCCGGCGAACACCTTGGTCGGATAGGTGCAGGCATAGTGCCGGTTGGACGGACCCGATACGAACTTGTCGACGTCAGCCGGGGTGATGCAGCGTCGCTCGGTTTTGCTCTGCTTGATCGGCGACAGGAGCTTGTTGGTCGACTCCCAGTAGCCCGGCTGGATCGGCGGCTGAGCGGCCTGGGCGGCGCCGGCGCTGAGCGCGGCGGCCAGGATAAGGGAGACGGTGGGGCGGGGCATCGCGTCGGACTCTGGCTTTGGATTCCGGCGCGAGGGTGGCGAGAGTCGGATGAACGGTGGCTTACCGGGTGTCCATGCGCAGGGCCGGTCCGGTGTCCAGCTTGTCGATGTTCCGCTGGCGGATCACCTCGCCAGCGGCGTCGTAGAGGAACGGCAGCACCGCATAGCGCCGACCTTGGGTGACCGGTGTCGCCTCGTGCAGCAGGCTGCAGCAGAACACCACCGCGCCCCCGGTGGGGGGACGATAGGTGCGCGGCCCAAACTCGGGGAAACGCAGGTCGCCCCCCTCGAATTCCTCGGCGTTCAGGTTGATCGACACGGCGAACTTGCGATGGGCGGTCGCCATCGAAAGGTTGTCGCGGTGGGGCCGGAAGAAGCCTCCTTCGCCAGCGTCGTAGCAGGCGATCAGATAGCGCTCGAGCCGCGTCGGGTTGAAGTGGAACGCACGACGGATCATCCCCCCGAGGTTGCGGTCCAGGCCGGTCAGGATTGCGTTCTTCAACTCAGGATCGGTCACGTTCACGTCCCGCCGGCTCTTCATGCCGTCCAGCACGCCCACGGTGCGCCCGCCGATGTCGCGCATCACGCCTGACCGCTGTCCGCCTTGGGCGTCATAGTAGGCGATGAGCTTCCGGCAGAACTCGGGTTCGAACACCCTTGGAACGATCAGCACCGGCGCGATCAGGGGGGCGCCCGCGTGCATCGGCACGGGCGGCAGCGACGCGACATGCCGAAGCATGGCCTGGGTCTCTTTGAGCGGCAGGCTGGCCATCACCCGCAGCGTCGGGTCGAGGAGCCACCAGCCGGGTTCGGAGCCGAACAGGGCGGCGACCTTGCGGTCGGGGTCCAGGAACCAGCGCACCCCGGGCACCACATCCGGCGGCACGTCGGCGAAGTCGCCTTGTGGCGAGATCATCATGCCGCAGACGTGGCGGTCGTTCAGCTGCGCGCGGATCTGGTCCAGCGCGGCGGCGGCCTCGGCCTCCGCTGCCCTGTCGCGGGGCATCAGCCCGAGCAGCACATAGCGGCCGGCGACGGTGTTGAAGTGGAAAGCGGGGTTCGCGCGGGTGGGGGCGAAGAACTCCGGCGCGAATTCGCCGACGGACAGAGGCGGCAGGGCCCAGCGGTCGCTCATGCCCGTGTCACCTGCGGCGCGGCCGTGCGCGCCTCATACGCGGCCCGGACCTCGGCGCCGGCAGCATCGAACAGGAAGGGCAGGAAGGCATACCGCTTGCCCGCCGTAACCGGCCGGGCCTCGTGCATCAGCGTGCAGGAGAAGACCACCGCCCCCCCCGGTGGCGGCCGGTAGGTGGCTGTCCCGAACTCGGCGAACCGCAGGTCGCCACCCTCGAAATCGTCGTTGAGGTTCAGGGAACAGGCGAACTTGCGATGGGCGGTGCCCTGAGTGGTGTTGTCGCGATGTGGGTGGAACACGGCCTGATCGGCGGCGTCGTAGCAACTCACCAGGTAGCGCTCGATATGGGTGGCGTCGAACTCGAAGCTGAGTTTGATCAGCGGGAACAGCCGCCGCTCCAGCCGCGCCCGGATCGCCGCCTGCAAATCGGGATCGTCGAGCCAGATGTCGCGGCGCTTCTTGAGATCGTCCATCACAGCGACGGTGCGGTCGCCGTCGTCGCGCATCACGCCGGTGAAGCCGCCGCCGGTCTGCTGGTGGCGCTCGATCAGCGCCTGGCACAACTCGGGCTCGAAAATGCGGGGCGCGATCAGCACCGGCGCGTGCAGCGCGACGCCGGCGTGATCGTTGACCGGGGGCAGGGCGGCCACGCGGGCCATCATCGCCTCGCCGGCCTCGATCGGCTCGGCCGCCAGCACCCGCAGCATCGGATCCAGGAGCACCCAGTGGGGTTCTGGTCCGAAACGGTCGGTGATGGCCCCGGTCCGGTCGTGCATCCAGCGCAGGCCCCGCATGTCGCGTACGCCGGCCACGAGGCCCGCGCTGCGCATCACGACGAACGCCGAGGCCTTGGCGTCGTCGAACAGGCGCTGGTGGGCCGCCAGCGTCCGCATGGCCGGTCCCTGCGCCTCGGGCTCGACCGGCAGAAACACGAGCAGCACGTATCGCCCCGCGGCGCTGTCGAAAACGAACTGGGAATTGGACGGCGTCGACGCGGAGAACCACGGCGCCGTCTGGCCGGGAGACAGGGACATGGCGCGCAACCTAGACACTGGCGGCGCAAAGGTCACCAGGGTCGCGAGGCCGCAACACCCGCGCGTACGCGCACGCGCACGCACGTACGCACGCGCAAGGTGGCCTTGGGTTGTTGCAGGTGCTAACTGAAGAGCCTAACTGACCCGTCCGATTCTCACGGTTTTTCCTTCCCTTGACCGACGACACTCAAACACCCCCCGAGCACGGCCACGGGGGCATCGCCCCTATCGCGATCGAGGACGAGCTGCGCCGCAGCTATCTCGACTACGCCATGAGCGTGATCGTCAGCCGCGCGCTGCCGGATGTTCGTGACGGGCTGAAGCCGGTCCACCGCCGTATCCTGTTCTCGATGGGCGAGAACAACCACACGCCCGACCGGCCGTACGTGAAGTCGGCCCGCGTCGTCGGGGACGTGATGGGTAAGTATCACCCGCACGGCGACGTCGCGATCTATGACACCATGGTGCGTCTGGCCCAGCCGTTCTCGATGAGCCTGCTGCTCATCGACGGCCAGGGCAACTTCGGCTCGGTCGACAACGATCCGCCGGCGGCCATGCGCTACACCGAGAGCCGCATGACTCGCGCCGCCATGGCCATCCTGGCGGACCTCGACAAGGACACTGTCGACTTCAAGGACAACTACGACGGCTCTGAACAGGAGCCGGTGGTGCTGCCGTCGCGCATCCCCAACCTGCTGGTGAACGGCGCGGGCGGCATCGCCGTCGGCATGGCCACCAACATCCCGCCGCACAACCTGGGTGAGGTTGTCGATGCGTGTCTGGCCTATGTCGACAATCCCGAGATCGGCCTGGACGAGCTGCTGGACATCGTGCCTGGTCCCGACTTCCCGACCGGCGGCCAGATCGTCGGGCGCACCGGTCCGCGCACGGCGCTGATGACCGGCCGCGGCTCGGTGATCATGCGCGGCGTGGCCACGGTCGAGGAGCTTCGCAAGGATCGCGAAGCCATCATCATTCACTCGATCCCCTATCAGCTGAACAAGGCCGCCCTGGTCGAGCGCATCGCCGAGCTGGTGCGCGAGAAGCGGATCGAAGGCGTCGCCGACCTGCGCGACGAGAGCGACCGCCAGGGCATGCGCATCGTCATCGAGATGAAGCGCGACGCCTCGGCCGACGTCCTGCTGAACCAACTCTATCGCTTCACGCCGCTGCAGTCCTCGTTCGGGGTCAACATGCTGGCGCTGAACCGCGGCCGGCCCCAGCAGATGGGCCTGCACGAGATGATCAAGGCCTTCGTGGATTTCCGCGAAGAGGTGGTCGTCCGGCGCATCAAGTTCGAGTTGAACAAGGCTCGCGACCGCGGGCACGTCTTGGTGGGCCTGGCCATCGCCGTGGCCAACATCGACGAGTTCATCCACATCATCCGCTCGTCCAAGGACCCGACCGAGGCGCGCGAGCGCCTGGTGGCGAAGGACTGGCCGGCGGGCGACATGCTGCCCCTGGTCGAGCTGATCGCCGACCCGCGCACGCTGGTGATCAACGAGAACCTGATCCGGCTCACTGACGAACAGGCGCGCGCGATCCTGGCGCTGACCCTGTCGCGCCTGACCGGCCTGGGCCGCGACGAGATCTTCGGCGAGGCCAATGAACTCGCCGGCACCATCCAGGGTCACCTTGAGATCCTGGCGTCGCGCGAGCGCCTCATGGCCATCGTCCGCGAGGAACTGGTCGAGGTGAAGGACCAGTTCGCCGTCCCGCGGCGCACCGAGATCATCGAGGGCGACGCCGACGTCGAGGACGAAGACCTTATCGCCCGCGAGGACATGGTCATCACCGTGACCCACGGCGGCTACGTGAAGCGCACGCCGCTGGCGATCTACCGCACCCAGCACCGGGGCGGGAAGGGCCGCTCGGGCATGGCGACAAAGGACGAGGACGCCGTCACGCGCGTGTTCTCGGCCAACACGCACACGCCGATGCTGTTCTTCTCCAGCGGCGGCAAGGCGTTCCAGCTCAAGGTGTGGCGTCTTCCCGTGGGCACGCCCACCAGTCGCGGCAAGGCGTGGGTGAACCTGCTGCCGATCGAGCCCGGCGAGAGCATCACCTCGATCCTGCCGCTGCCCGAGGACGAGGCGACCTGGGACCAGTTCGACGTGATGTTCGCCACCCGTTCAGGGAACGTGCGCCGCAACAAGCTCAGCGACTTCATCGGCATCAAGCGCAACGGCAAGATCGCCATGAAGCTGGACGAGGGCGACGCGATCATCGGCGTCGGCGTCTGCAACGCCGAGCAGAACGACATTCTGTTGACCACCGCGCTGGGCCGCTGCATCCGCTTCGCCACCGAGGAGGTGCGCGTGTTCGCGGGCCGCGACTCGACGGGCGTGCGGGGCATCCGCCTCGCCGAGGGCGACAGCGTCATCTCCATGGCCATCCTGCGCGCCGTCCCGGCGACTCCGGCCGAGCGCGCGGCCTATGTGAAGCAGTCGAACGCCAATCGCCGCGCCACCGGTGAGGGCGATGAGGTGGAAGACGTCGCGGCGCCGGACGACGAGGAAGATGTCGCCGACGAGGCCGCCCTGTCGGTCGAGCGCTTCGCGCAACTGGGCGCCGCCGAGGAGATCATCCTGACAGTCTCCACCGAAGGCTACGGCAAGCGTACGTCGGCCTATGAGTTCCGTCGCACCGGCCGCGGTGGCCAGGGCCTGTTGGCGCAGGATCTGACCAAGCGCGGGGGGCGGCTGGCGGCTTCGTTCCCTGTGGAGGACAGCGACCAGATTCTGCTCGTCACCGACCAGGGACAGCTCATCCGCACGCCGGTGAGCCAGGTCCGGATGGTGGGACGCAACACCTCGGGCGTGATCATCTTCCGAACCAGCGCCGACGAGCACGTGGTCTCGGTCGAACGCTTGGCCGACGCCGGTGAAGACGATGTCGAGGCGGCCGGGGATACCGGCGACGAAGCGCCTGACGTCCCCGAGGCGCCGCCGGAGGGCGGGGAGGGTTAGGTCCACTCCACTTTCCCGCGCGTTCGTCAGCGCGCAAACAACAGGGACCCGCGGCGGCGACGCAGGCGGGTCCCTTTCGTTGTCGGCCAGCGCCTTCGCACGCCAACTGATCGAGGGTCACCTAGCGGGACGGCGATTTTCGCTTGCCAGATGCGTCGGCGGCGGGCGAAAGGGCAAACAGGTGTGTTGGGGGACCTCTGCCGCATGACCCGCGTCGGCCTTTATCCGGGCACGTTCGACCCCATCCACAATGGCCATACCGATATCTTGGGCCGCGCCGCCAAGCTGGTGGACAAGCTGGTGATCGGCGTAGCGATCAACGCCGGCAAGGGGCCGCTGTTCTCACTCGAGGAACGCGTCGCCATCGTCGAGGAGGCGGTAAATCCGCTTCGGAATCAGTGCGAGATCGTGGTCCAGCCTTTCGAGGGCCTGACCATGCACTTCGCGCGCGAGGTCGGGGCCAGCGTCATCGTGCGTGGCCTGCGGGCGGTGGCCGACTTTGAGTTCGAGTTCCAGATGACCGCCATGAACCAGCAGCTCGACCGCGAGATCGAGACCGTGTTCTTCATGGCCGACCCCCGCCACCAGGCCATTGCCTCCAAGCTGGTGAAGGAAATCGCGACCCTCGGCGGCGAGGTCGGCAAGTTTGTCAGCCCCTCGGTGAAGTCGAGGTTGCTGGAGAAGGTCGGGCGCTGACCGATCAGGACCACGCGACGCCGACGGGCGAGGGCCCGCCGTCCGAGGGCGCGCCAAGGTTGGCCGCCACACTTCACGCCCGCGCCGGGGCCATCCAGCGCTCGCGCAGCGGTGAGAAGTCACGGCTGAGGCTCATGGCGGCCGGCTGCGAGTTGCTGGAGGCGACGTCCTATCGGGATCTTCTGGTCGAGGCGATCTGCCAGCGGGCCGGCGTGGCGAAAGGCACCTTCTACATCTACTTTTCGAGCAAGGAGTTGTTCCTGCGCGCGCTGGGCGAGGCGTATGTGGCGTTCGAGCTCGAGACCTATCCCGCCTTCCCGGATGGCCCCGGCGGCTTCGCGAGCTCCCGGCGCTGGATCGCCTGGTACGAGGGCATGTTCGCCGCCAACGTCGGTATCCTGAGGTGCATCGTCCAGATGGGCGCAGAGGACGCCGCGATGCGCGAGCTCTGGCATCTGCGGAATGGGAGGCTGGTCGACCGCGCTATGGCGCCACGGGCCGAGCGGGACCCGCCGGAGGCGCTGGAGGTTCGCCGCTGGGCGTTGCGGGCGGCCGGCGGCATGCTGGACCAGAGTCTGTTCGAGCGCTTCGGCGTTCAGCTCGGCCCCGGATTGGACGAGCCGAAAGACCCCGATCTGCTGATCGATCTGCACGCCCTGCTGAACTATCGCGCCCTGACGGGGCGCGACCCGCCGGCGGACAGCCTGCCGGCGGACAGCCCGTTGAGAATTCTGCTCTCTCAGCGCGCACGTTGAGGCTCCCTTGATAAACATGACCCGTCGGTCATATGATCTCTCGCAGGTCTTGCGGGGGCGCGCGCCATGGGTAAGGGACTGGGAGCATTCGTGCGGCGGCGGCCGCTGCTGAGCTTCTACGGACTGGCGATCGCCTTTCCCGTCATCCTCTTCACCTACATGATCGTCATGGAGCTGGTGCTCCACGATCCATCCTGGCCCGGTGGAAGCCAGGTGGCGCACTTCTACGCCACGAAGGCCGCGATCCAGGCCGAATACCCGCTGCTGACCCATCACGGGGACAGCGTGATCGTGTCGCTGATGTCTTACTGGGCTGTCCCTCGGGCCGCTCCATTCCTCTTCTTCCCGTTTGCGCCGACGGTGGCCGCGCTGGTGATCGTCTGGCTCGGGTGGCGAGGGGAGGGCCTCCGAGCGCTGCTGGGGGCCTACCGGCCGGTGCGGGGCGATATCGGGTGGCGGAGGGCCACCGCACTCTATCTCACGCTCGGGGCGTTCGTGATCGCCGCGTGCGCGATCTCGCTGCTCGTCCTGCACCTGCAGGGCGACGTGGCAGGGCGGGAAAACTTCATCGAGAAGATGGGCTTCTTCGACGCCCGCTTCGTCGTGGTGACCTTCGCCACAGCGCTGCTCCTGAACCAGGGCGGGCTGCTGGAGGAGCTGGGCTGGCGCGGCTACGCCCTGCCGCTTCTGATGGATCGGCTGAGGTCGCCCCTCGCGGCGGCGCTGTTCCTTGGGCTCATCTGGGCGCTGTGGCACTTCCCTCGCGAGATTCCGAGCCTGCTCCAGGGCGGGCAGGACCTGACGGCCCTCGCGACCAGCCAGGCGGTGTTCATCGCTGGATGCTGCGCCGGCACGATCGTGTTCACCAGCTTCGTGAACCTCAGTGGCGGCAGTGTGCTGCCCGCCATTGTGCTGCACGGGCTATTCAACCTGCTCTACTCGGCTTTCGAGACGACGCAGCCGATGATCAGAAGTGATCTGGTCAGCCCCGCCATCTGGGCCTGGGTCATCGCCGCCGGGCTGTGCCTGTTGGCCCTGGGGCCAGACCTGGGCCTCGGCGCGCGGCGCGCGGCGCACGGGGGCGACGGCTCCACGGATCCCTCGCGGATCTGGACTTCGCGAACGTGAACCGTCGGTCAGCGGTGGCGGGCGGCCTTATCGCCCTGGGGCTCGGGGGGCGCGGCGCGGCGCAGTCCGCGCGATTGCGGACCCTGGCCGAGGGACTGGTGGGCGCGGGAGCGGCCAGTCCGCGCAGCGCGGTGGTGCGGATCGAGCGGATGTCCGGCGATGTGATCTTCGAGGCCGCGGCGGGCGAGGCGCGGCCGGATACGCGCGCGCTCATGACTGCCCAGACCCCGTTCCACCACGCCAGCGTGTCGAAGGTGTGCACGGCCATCCTCATCCTCCAGATGGCGGAAGCGGGCGCCTTCGGACGACGCGGGATCGACGCGCGCTTTTCGGAGTTGGGCGTTCTCGACCGGGACGTCCAGGCGCGCCTGCTGCGGGTCGACGGCCGTGATGTCGCGCCCGACATCACCCTGCGCCATCTGCTCACGCACACGAGCGGCATGCGGGACGCCATCGTCGACGATGCGGAACGGATTGGCGGCCCGGCGCCGCAGTCATTGATGGGCGGCCTGCTTGGGCCAGGACGGGACCCGGGCAAGCGATGGATTGCGTGGGATCCCAGGCGGCCCGAAGACGCCGACGCGGGCGTGCTCAACCTCTACCTCGCGCGGGGGATGGGTCTCGCGGGTCTCTCCACGCCGGGCGCCCGCTTCCACTACTCTGATACGGCCTTTGTGCTTCTGGCGCTCCTGGCGGAGCGAATGGGGCGCGCGCCGTATCATGAGCTTGTACGGCGGCGGATTTCGGTTCCGCTCGGACTGAGCGGCCTCTACGTCGCCTACCGAGACGATCCAAAGGCTTTGGGTCCCGCGCGCAGTCCGGAAGCGGAGGTGTGGTTCGGGCCGCGCCCCTTGCTGTCGGGCGGGTTCAGCCTGTCCTTCGACTGGGGAGGTGGTGGTACGGTTTCGCCGGCGCGCGACCTCACCCGCCTCTGGCGAGGCCTCGCGGGCGGCGAATTGTTCCGTCACCGTTCGACTTTCGACGCCATGACGTCCTGGACCGCGCCTCCCGGCCTTGCGGCGCCTCGGACGGGCGTGGGCCTGGGTCTGTTCCGCGTGGCGTATCCCGGCGGAGAGCTATGGGGCCATTCCGGCGCCTGGGGCGCACGGATGTGGTGCGATCCACAGCGGAAGCTCGTGCTGGCCGGCACGGTCAACCAGGTCATGGCCGATGGACCCTGGCACTTCCCATTCTTCGCAGCCGCCGCCGCCGAGGCCAAGCCATGACCCGCATCCGTGAGGTGACATGCGTCCACCTGCGGTTCCCCTGCGACCCGGCGACGACGTTCCAGACCCCGGCCGGCCCGGTGCACGCGCGCTTCTGCACGCTGGTCCGTATCCGGACCGACGACGGACTTGAGGGCGTCGGATCGGCCTACGCGCATCCCGGCGTCGTGCAGGCCTGTATAGATCATATGGGGCCGATGCTGATTGGCGTCCGCGCGGACCCCATTCCGGCGATCCTGGAGCGGCTGCACATCGTCAGCCGGTGGTACGGCCGTAAGGGCGCGGCGCTGGCGGCGATCAGCGGCATCGATACGGCCCTGTGGGACCTGAAGGGCAAACGTGAGGGCCAGCCGCTGTGGCGGCTGCTGGGTGGAACGCGCGATCGTGCGCCGGCCTACGCCTCGGGCAACCTCTACTCGAGCCCTGAGGCGGTGGCCGCGGGTGCGGCGCGCAGCATCGCGCGCGGGTTCCGGCGAGTGAAGATGCGCGTCGGCTGGAACTATGCCTACGATGTGGCCGCCATGCGCGCCGCCCGCGCCGCCATCGGGGACGAGCACGACCTCATGGTCGACGGGACCGGCCGCTTCACGCCCGAGACCGCCGCGGCGCTGGCTCCGGTGCTGGGCGAGGTTCGGGCGTTCTGGTTCGAGGAGCCGTTCGGCGCCGACGAACTGGACGCCTTCGTCGACCTGCGCGCCCGCCTCGCGCCGCTGGGCGTGCCGCTGGCCACGGGGGAGAATGAGTTCGCCTTCCACGGTTTCCGCGAACTGATCCGAGCCGGCGCAGTCGACATCGTCCAGGCCGACGCCAGCCGCGCGGGGGGGTCAGCGAGGTCATGCGGATCGGACAGCTGGCGGCGGCGCACGGGATCGGCCTTGCGCCGCACACATGGTGCGACATCGTCGCGGTGACCGCCAACGCGCACGTGGTGGCGGCAAGCCCGAACGGGGTGACCTGCGAGGTCGACCAGACCGGCAACCGATTCATCGAGGAACTCGGAGGTCCGTTGCGACTGGAGGACGGACAGCTGGTCTTGGGCGAGCGACCGGGACTGGGGGTGGACCTCGACGAGGACCTCGTGTCGGAGCTGAGCGTGGATCCACACCGGATGCCGGATGGAAACTACTGCGACGTGATCATGGGGCGTGGCCAGACCGCCTACATAGGCGACTACGCCGCGGGCGCCTGAGCGGCGGCAAGGGGCCTAGCCCTGAGGCGTGGGCCCGGCTAGGACAGCGCAATGGGCGAGGGTCGTTCCGGGCCACAACCTAGGCCGCAGCGGGTTTGGACTGTGGGCGGTACGCGTTGCCGAGTGACGGATGGAGGCGTTCATGCATCGAACCGTCGCAAAACTTGGACTGGGCTGGGTAATCGAAGGGCTGCTCTTCGCGCCCCCGCAGTCCACCGGGCCCGGGGCCTGCGCGCCGTGCGCGGCCCTCTCGAACTGCTCCGTCCGCTGACCGGACCCCGACGGGCCGGCCCACGCCAGAACAACGAGGTGAACGATGTCCGACCGCAAGCTGCACCCTGACACGCTCGCGCTGCACGCCGGCTGGCGCGCGGATCCGTCGACCGGGTCGGTGGCGGTGCCGATCCACCAGACCACGTCCTACCAGTTCCGCGACACCGACCACGCTTCGGCGCTGTTCGCGCTGCAGGAGCTTGGCAACATCTACACGCGGATCATGAATCCGACGACCGACGTCCTGGAGCAGCGCGTCGCGGCGCTGGAGGGTGGCGTGGCGGCCTTGGGCGTAAGCTCCGGTCAGGCGGCTTCGGCGCTCGCGGTTCAGACCCTGGCCAAGGCTGGCGACAACATCGTGAGTTCCACGGCGCTGTATGGCGGCACCTGGAACCTGTTCGCCAACACCCTGCGCGACCAGGGCATCGAGGTCCGGTTTGTCGACCCCGCCGACCCTGAGAACTTCGCGCGCGCCACCGACGCCAAGACCCGCGCCTACTACGCCGAGACCCTGCCCAATCCCAAACTCGAGGTCTTCCCGATCGCGGAGGTGGCGGCCATCGGGCAGGCCAACGGCGTGCCGCTGATCATGGACAACACCGCCGCGCCGCTGCTGTGCAAGCCGCTCGAGCACGGCGCCGCGGTCGTCGTCTACTCGGCCACCAAGTACCTGGGCGGCCATGGCACATCGATCGCCGGGCTGATCGTGGATGGCGGCAATTTCGACTGGGCGACGGCCGGCGACAGGCAGCCCGGGTTGAACGCGCCCGACCCCTCGTATCACGGCGCCGTCTGGACCGAGGCGGTCAAGCCGCTGGGCCCGGTCGCCTACATCATGCGCACCCGAACCGTGCTGCTTCGCGACCTCGGGTCCGCGCTTTCGCCGTTCAACGCGTTCCAGATCCTGCAGGGCGTCGAGACCGCGCCGCTGCGCATGCCTCGCCACTGCGAGAACGCGACGAAGGTGGCCGCCTGGCTCGCCGGCCGCGCCGGCGTCACGCGGGTGATCCACCCCAGCCAGCAGACCGGCGAGGCCCGCGCGCGGGCGGATCGCTATCTGTCGGGCGGCTTCGGTGGCCTGGTCGGATTTGAGCTCAAGGGGGGCGTCGACGCGGGGCGCCGCTTCATCGATGGGCTCAAGCTGCTCTACCACGTGGCCAACATCGGCGATGCGCGGAGCCTCGCGATCCACCCGGCCTCGACCACCCATTCGCAGCTCGACGCCGAGGCTCAGCTGGCCACCGGTGTCTCTCCTGGCTACGTCCGCCTCTCGATCGGTCTTGAACACATCGACGATATCCTCGCCGACCTGGATCAGGCCCTGACGGCGGCCGGCGCCTGACGGCCGGCCGCCGGCCGCGCCGCAGCGTTTGGCGGGCAGGGCCTAGCCGTCGCCCAAATCGGTCGCTACGAGAGGCGCCATGAGGTTCGTGCCCGTCCTGATCAGCGCCGCGCTCGCGGCGAGTCCCGCGCTTTCCCAGCCGAAGCCGGCTCCCCCCGCGCCCGCAAAACCTGCGGCGACCGCGAGCCCGGCGCCGACGGCCGCTGACTGGCGCACGCCCAATCCGGCCGATGTCCTGGTGATCGACACCAACAAGGGCCGCGTCATCGTCGAGATGACGCCGGAGACGGCGCCGCTCTACACCGCGCGCGTGCGAGAGCTGGCGCAGGCGAAATTCTACGACGGGCTCACCTTCTTCCGGGTCATCGACGGCTTCATGGCCCAGACGGGCGATCCCGAGAACCGCGGCACCGGCCAGTCCGACAAGCCGAACGTGCCGGGCGAGTTTCAATTCCGACGCGGGCCCGAGACCCCGTTCGCGCTGCTCGCCGATCAGAGCGTGTCGGAACTGGGCTTCATCAAGACCATGCCGGTCCAGACACAGTCGATGGCGCTGGCGCCCCTGACGCGGGATGGCAAGGTGTCGGGCTTCGTCAACTTCTGCCAGGGCGTCGCGGGCGCGGCGCGCGGCGAGGATCCCGACACGGCCAACAGCCAGTTCTATCTGATGCGTGACCACTATCCGGCGCTGGATCGCCGGTACGCCGCCTTCGGTCGCGTGATCTCGGGCCTGGACGTGGTGCGCGCCATCAAGGTGGGCGAGCCCGTGGCCGATCCGCAGGACCGCATGCTGACGGTGCGCGTCCTGTCCGACCTGCCCGAGAAGGACCGCCCGAAGATCCGCGTGATCGACCCGGCCGGCCCCTGGTTCAAGGCCGAGATCGCTCGGGTCAAGGCCGCAGCTCCGGTCGGGACAAGCGTCTCGGCCTGTGACGTCAACATTCCTGTCGAGGTGAAATAGAACATGGACGCCGAAAACACCCTGCTCGTGGAGCTGGAAACCGGTCCGGTCACCATCAAGCTGCGGCCCGACCTGGCGCCCCAGCATGTGGCGCGCATCAAGGAACTGGCTCGCGAGGGCTTCTACGACGGCGTCGTGTTCCACCGGGTGATCGCGGGCTTCATGGCCCAGGGCGGCGACCCGACCGGTTCGGGCATGGGCGGTTCTGACAAGCCGAACCTGCCGGCCGAGTTCAGCCGCGAGCCGCATGTGCGGGGCGTTTGTTCGATGGCGCGCACGGCCAACCCGAATTCGGCCAACAGCCAGTTCTTCATCTGCTTCGACGACGCCCGCTTCCTCGACGGCCAGTACACCGTCTGGGGCGAGGTGACCGAGGGCATGGACAATGTGGACGCGCTGCCCAAGGGCGAGCCGCCCCGCGCGCCCGGCAAGATCGTCTCGATGAAGGTGGCGGCCGACGCCTAGCGGCCGACCGGCGCCAGGGTGACGATCAAGGGATAGTGGTCCGAGCCCAGATGCGGACCACGCTCGACCTTGACCGTCGCCCAGCCGGGGCCGGCGTAGACGTGATCGATCGCCAGGAAGGGCAGGGGCCATGGCCGGCCCATCACCTGCGCCGGCCATGTCGCCACAGCTCGATCTCGGCGGGTAAGTCCCAGGCTGGCGTCCAGCCTGCGCAATTGCGCCGACCACGGCGAAGCATTGAGATCACCGGTCAGGATCATCCGGTCTCGGGGCCTGGCCGCCGCGACGAACGCCATAGCGCGCATTTGACGCGCGATGTCGGGCCGCGTAGGCCACGTCAGATGCGCCGTGATGACCTCGACCGGCCCGCCCGGCCGGTCATAGGTGGCGTTGACGAAGGTGGCGACGTCGGGCTTCGGGGGGCGGGGCCTGACCATGCCGACGTACTGGTCCCGGGTGTAGATCACCAGCTGGCCGTGGCCGCCCGCGGTGCGCCAGCCGGTTCGCTTCTGGATCAGCCTGCGTAGCTGTCGGCGGCCTTCGGTCAGGGTGATCACGTCGGCGTCCTGGGCGATGAGCCAGTCGGCCACGCCCTGGATGTCGCTGTTGTCGCGGCCGGCGTTGAACTGGATCACCTTGATCTGGCCCGGCGCCGTAACGGAGGCCGCCGGTCCGGCGTCCCGCCTGAACTCGGGCGCGATCAGAATTCCACTGGCCAGAAGACCCAGTAGCGAGGCGGCGACGATCGGACCACGGCCCGCCACGATCGACCAGACGAGGCCAAGCGCAGCTGTGATCGCGTAGAGCGGCGCAAAGTGCGAAAGCAGGTCCAGGTGGTGGAACCGGCCTCCCAGGAGGCTTAGGCCTGCCGCCACTGCAACCGTCAGCACCAGGAGGGTCAGGGCGACATTCACCCAGCCTGCGACCCGCGTCATCCCCGCCCCGACCTTGACGCGAGACGCCTCGCGTGTGTTTCACCTCGCCCTTCATGCAGCTTGCCGACTTCGATTTCCACCTCCCCGAGGACCGCATCGCCCTCCGGCCCGTCAGCCCACGGGATTCGGCGCGCCTGCTGCTGGTCGCGCCGGGCCAGCCATTTGACGATCTGCACGTGCGCGATCTGCCCGACCTGCTGCGCGCCGGCGACGTTCTGGTGATGAACGACACCCGCGTGATCCCGGCGCGCCTGAAGGGCGTGCGGCTGCGTGGCGAGAGTCGGGTGTCCGTCGAGGCGACCCTTCACCGCCACACCGAGGGTCACGTCTGGACCGCCTTCATGCGGCCGGGGAAGAAGCTGGCGGTGGGCGACCGCGTCGTCTTCGGCGAGCCGCAAGACCGCGCCTGCCTGCTGGGCGCCCTCGAGGCGACCGTGCGGGAGAAGGGGGAGGGGGGCGAGATCACCCTGGCCTTCGACCTTTCGGACCCGGACCTGATGGCCGCCATCGCCGAGCGGGGCGTGATGCCGCTGCCGCCGTACATCGCGGCCAAGCGGCCGGAGGACGCCCAGGACCTCTCCGACTACCAGACGGTCTACGCCGCCGAGGACGGCTCGGTCGCGGCCCCCACCGCGGGGCTGCACTTCACGCCCGAGCTGCTGGCGCGGCTGAAGGCCATGGGCGTGCGACAGGAGTGGGTGACCCTGCACGTGGGCGCCGGCACCTTCCTGCCGGTCAAGGTGGACGACATCGCCGAGCACCGCATGCACGCGGAGTGGGGCGAGATCGATCCAGCCACCGCCGAGCGCCTGAACGCGGCCCGCGCCGCCGGCGGCCGGATCGTCTGCGTCGGAACGACGTCCCTGCGGTTGCTGGAGAGCGCCGCCGATGCGGACGGGACCGTGCGCCCCTTCATGGCGGAGACGTCGATCTTCATCACGCCGGGCTACCGATTCCGGGCGGCGGACGGGCTGATGACCAACTTCCATCTCCCGAAATCCACCCTGTTCATGCTGGTCTCGGCCTTCGCGGGGTTCGAGACCATGCACGCGGCGTATGCCCACGCCATCGCCGGCGGCTATCGGTTCTATTCCTACGGCGACTCCAGCCTGCTCTGGAGGGCCGATCGGTGACCGCATTTCCGTTCAAGGTCAGCGCCACGGACGGCAAGGCCCGAACCGGGGTGTTGAGCACGCCGCGCGGCGACATCCGCACGCCGGCCTTCATGCCCGTCGGAACGGCCGGAACCGTCAAGGCGCTGACCGTCGAGCAGGTGGCGGCCACCGGGGCCGATATCATCCTGGGCAACACCTATCACCTGATGCTGCGGCCCTCGGCCGAGCGGGTGCGGCGGCTGGGCGGGTTGCACCGGTTCATGCGGTGGGAGAAGCCCATCCTGACGGACTCGGGCGGCTTCCAGGTGATGTCGTTGTCCAAGATCTCGAAGGTGACCGAGGAGGCCGTGACCTTCCAGAGCCACCTCGACGGCAGCCGTCATGCACTCTCGCCCGAGAGATCCATGGAGATCCAGGCCGATCTTCTGGGCTCAGACATCGTGATGCAGTTGGATGAGCTGGTCGCGTTGCCGGCCTCGGACGACCGGATGGCCGAAGCCATGCGTCGCTCGGCGCGCTGGGGACAGCGTTCGAAGAACGCGTTCGGCGAACGTGATGCGCAGAACCTGTTCGGGATTCAGCAGGGCGGCACTTCCGAGGTGCTGCGCCGCGAATCGGCCGAGCGGATGATCGAGACGGGCTTCGACGGCTACGCCATCGGCGGCCTGGCGGTGGGCGAGGGGCACCAGGCCATGTGCGAGGTGCTGGACTTCGCCCCAGGCATGTTGCCCGTGCAGCGGCCGCGCTATCTGATGGGTGTCGGCAAGCCCATCGACATCGTGGAAGCGGTCTATCGCGGGGTCGACATGTTCGACTGCGTACTGCCGACCCGTTCGGGGCGCCATGGGCAGGCCTGGACCTGGGATGGGCCGATCAATCTGAAGAACGCGCGCTTCGCCGAGGACGAAAGCCCGCTGGATCCGCAGAGCGATGTTCCGGCCAGCCGTGACTATTCCAAGGCCTATCTGCATCACCTGGTGAAGTCGGCCGAGATCCTGGGACAGGTCCTTCTGTCCTGGCACAACCTGGCCTTCTTCCAGTCCCTGATGTCTGAACTCCGTTCGGCGATCGCCGAGGGTAGGATGGAGAGCTTCCGTCGCGGGTTCGCCGCCCGGCAGGGCGCTACCGGGTCGGATACTTCGGCGTAGGCCCGCGCTTGGCCGCCGGCTGGGCTGGCGGCGGGGGCGCGCTGGCGGTCTGTTGCGTCGCCGCGGCCTGCTTGAACGCCGTCCGCTCGTGGCTGGGCGTTGCGGGGGGACCGCACCCGCGAGCCTCGCCCAGGCCCTTGAGATAGGCCCGGCGCGTGTGGCCGGCGATGATGGCGGCCGAAACCTGCCGGTCATGGCTCTCGGCGCCCGACAGCTTCCTCACGACGCCCCGGAACGGGATCGCCCCTCCGGCAAGGTCGCCGGCGACGCCCAACGCGGTGGACTTGCCCTTGGCGGTCAGGCCCTCGTCCTCCGAGGGGATGGTGTCGATATCGGGCCCCAGGACGTCGTTGAGCGGACGGATCAGGGCGATGAGTTGTGGGCACTTCGCCGTCCTTGGGGGCCGCGCGTAAGGGTCTTCCAGCGCATCCAGCAGCACCTGCGGGATCTCCACCTTCATGACGCCCAGGTCCCGCAGAGGGGTCGTTGCGGCGCCTTCCACGCTGCTTCGCTTCATCTGATCCGAGGTCTTCAGCCGATCGGCCGACGCCGGTGGCGGGTCAGGCGGCGGCATGGACGACGCTTTGGAGGCCGGGGTCTTTGCGGGCTGACTCTTGGCTGGCGGCGTCTTTGCCGGGGTCCTGTTGGTCTGGGCGGCGGCCGGCGCGGCCAGCAGCGCCGCGGCGACGATCAGGTGAAGGGCGGAACTACGCATGCAGACACCATACGCCCGCCCGCGCGGCTGTTAAGGCCGCAGCGGTAAGAACGCGCTTGGCCTTTCGCCCGGCGCCCTCTAGGTTCCGCGCCGCTTCGCCCGAGCAACGCTCGCGAAGAGGGCCGGTAGCTCAGTGGTAGAGCATTCGACTTTTAATCGAATGGTCGTGAGTTCGAACCTCACCCGGCCTACCAATCTCCGTCTTCACAGACCCTGGAATCGAAAACGCCGCCCGTGATGCGGGCGGCGTCTCCAAGCGTGATGAACCCGGGACTACTGGCCGGTCTTGGCCAGATAGTTTTCCAGGGCCTGGCGGGCGACGGTCTTGCAGCCGCTGGCTTCCGCGGTGCGAAGAATGTCGTCCAGCGTCGTGAGGGTTTCGACGGCCGGGCAGATGCCGCCGCGGCGGGCCCCGAACGTGCGGCCCTGAGGCGGGGGCTCGACAAGAGCGCGCAGTGTTTCGAACCGCGCAGTGTCGGCGGCGGCGAGACGATTGGCCGGCACCACGACGCCACTGGCGGCGCCCTTCAGCGTGGTGACCTCGCCAGACGCGCGCATCAGGGTGATCGTCTTGCCCACGCCCAATTGTACGCGGGCGCCGGCGTCGAACGCCTGGCCGCGCTTGATCGCAGGGTCGGTGGAGCCGACGACGATGTAGTCGCTGGCCATCGCGGCGCCGCCGCAGACCAGTGAAACAGCCAGTCCAGTCAGAAGCTTACGGATCATAGATCTCATTCCCCGTACCATATTTCGGATCGCGGACGCCCCGGCTGCGTAGCTAGCACACTCAGCGCTTGAACGGTACCTGAACAACTCTCCGGTTCGCCTCAGTTACGCGGCGATTTGCCGCTCAGACGCACAAACCCGAATTTCGCCAGCCAAAGGATTCCTCGTTCGAGGAAGGGTCTCCGGTCTGATGGGAACGCCGCAAGAAGGTCGCCAACCGATTGCGGTCGGACCGTCACGGCCGCAATCAGCGCTTCGGCCTCGACGGTCGTGGGCAGACGCGCGGCCGCGTTGCGGACTCCCGGCAGATCCAGAAGGAACGGCGCCTCGCCCTCGACGAACGGTCGCGCCGCCGCGACGAGATCGTCGGGCTCCAGCACCGCCGTTGGATAGCCTGCGAACATCCGGAAAGGATCTGGCCGATAGGGGTTCTCCAGCCCGGGCTGTCGTCCTGCGGCCGCGCGGCGGCGCGCAAGCTCGGCCCACAGCGCCTGGTACTGTGGGATGACCGCGCCCCAGTCGAACACCTCGCGCGCCCGTGCCTGGCCGGCGGCCCCCATCCGGGCGCGGAGGTCCGGGTCGGAAAACAGCAACGTCAGCGCCTCGGCCGTCTGATCGATGTCGACGGCGGTCATGAGCGAGGCCGAGCCCGCGTAGTCCTCATAGCTCATCAGGCGCATGGCGTAGGCGTAGGCGAGATCCGACCCCAGCCCCGCCCGAGGCTGGGTGGTCAGAATCCTGAACCCGTCGATCCCGTGGCGGACCGTATCGCGATAGCCATCCCAGTCGCTGACGACACACGGCAGGCCGGCAGCCATTGCTTCGACAGGGGTCAGCCCGAAGGTCTCCTGCACGTTGTCCGATAGTGAGAGGAACACGTCCGCAGCCGAGACCAGCTCGTTGCGCGTCCCGGCGGTGGCGTCGGGCCCCTGGCGGATGCGGACGTCGGGGGCGAACGTGGCGGCGGCGGCCAGGAACGCCTGCTCCTCCTCAGCCTTGCGGGCGCCGCCGAACATGAGCCAGTAGACAGGGCGCCCCAGCCGTTCGGCGGCCTGTTGCAGCGCCAGACCTGACGGACCGGGGTGCAGCTTCGTCGTGACGCTGAAGCGGCCCATGTGCAGAGCCACGGGCGCGTCCTCGGGGATGTCCAGCCGCTCGCGCCACTTGCGGCGCAGGGCCTCGTCGCGTCCGAAGTCCTCGACGTGGACGCCCAGCGGAATGGTCACCAGCTGGGCTGGCGGGATGCGGGTGGCGCCGAAGCGGTCCTGGAGATAGGCGGCCACGCCCTCCAGCAGGCTCTCGACCGCGCGGCGCCCCGGATCGGATGTGCAGATCAAGGCGTCCCACGGCTCGAGCGGCGCCAGGAGGAGGGCCGCCAGCTCGTCCAGAATGTAGGTCTCTGCGATCGTATGGGTGACGCCGGTCAGCGAGTGATTGTGAGAGCCCAGGGCTCGACGGGCCCACGCCTCGCCCTTCATCTCCGGCGTCGGGATGTAGAGCGCGCCCGCGGCCGCCACGTCAGGGCGATCGCCGCGGCCCAGCCACCGGATGGGGCGGTTCACGGGGCCTAGACGCTCCAGCAAGGCCTCCAGCTCGTCCTGGGGCAGGGCGCGGACGTTCCAGAAGTGGAAGACGTCGACGTCGGCATACTTCAGAAAGCCGCGCAGGAACCCTTCGCCCGCCGAGTTGCGACCCATCGGGCGGGGGATCGAGGCGTCGTAGGCCTCGACATCGAGCTGGATGACGGCGTTGGACATCACGGAAGGCGGCGTCGCACGGGCGCCGCTACCGGATCAATCCGCCTCCCGCGCCGACGCGGCGGGCAGCGGCTTGGAGCCGTCGCCGACGATGGTGAAAGGCGCCCAGAAGTAAGGGTGCGAGAACTCCTCGCTCTGCTGGAGGATCACCTGAGACCGGGTCAGCGCTTCCGCCTTGCTGGGCGCCGCCGCCGAGAACATCCCGGTCATAAGGCGCACGGTCGCCACCGAGTCCACCGACCAGTGCGAGACGATCAGAGAGCGGCCGCCCGCATAGATCACTGCCCGGGTCAGACCTCCCAACGCTTCGCCGCCGCCCTGCAGACCGCTGGCCGCGGTGTCGCCGCCGGCGCCGCCGGTGTCGCAGGCCGAGAGCACGACCAGGTCGGCGTCCAGCTTGAGGTCCAGGATTTCGCTGGTGTCGAGCAGGCCGTCCGAGTCCCCGATGCCCACTGACGTCATCAGCGCCGGCTCGGGCAGACAGGCCGACGGCTGCGGCAGCAGCCCGTGGGTCGCGAAGTAGAGCACCTTGTAGTCCGACAGGTCCTTGCGGTCCTTGACCTTCTCGTCGGTGAACTGCGCTCCGACGATGATGTCCTCGGGCCTCGCGCCGCCGATGCTGGCGCCGACGGCGCGCACCTCGTCGGCCGTGTCGGGCAGGGGTGGCATCTGCAACAGCGCCAGCCGGGTATTCTCACAGACGTTCGACAGGTCGCGTTCGCTGCGCAGGCTGACCGCCCGCTTCACCATCCCGGCGTAGGCGCGGGTGTCGGACTTGGCCGGCGTGGCGGGGTCGGCGAAGCCCAGGAAGCTCTGCTTGGCCCGCGACGGCGCGAAAGCGCGCGACTGCATGAAGCTGGCGGCCGACAGGACGAGCGCTGAGTCCGTCTTGGCGCCCAGCCAGGCCACCTTTCGGTAGTCGGGATCGCCGCCCGCCGGGACGCCGGCCAGAAGCGCCGTGGGGTCTTCCGTGACCAGCGTGGCGACCGGCAGCGAGATCAACGGGCCGTCGGGTTCGTAGATCAGGTGCTTGGCGGCCGTGACGTCCGTGGCGACCGGGCCGAACAACTGCTTGAACAGCTGATGTGAACGGGCGACGTCGAAGGCCGGCAGAGAGTCCTCGGCCTCGAACGGCGCGCGCAGCCGGCGCACCTCGGCTCCGGCCGTGCCGCGGTTCAAGCCGATGGCGTAGGGCTCGACCTTGCTCGGCGTCACCAGCAGGCCATAGCCGCGGCTGTCGAGCAGCAGCACCTTCACATAGGCCTCGTCCTTGGCGAGCACCTTCTGGAGGTCGGCCAGCGAGGCCTGCGACGAGACCAGTTGCGAGTAGCGCGGATTGGCCGACAGCAACTGGCTTTCCAGGCCGTCGGACTGCTCCTGAAGCGTCTTGAGACGGGCCTCGAGGTCGGCGCGTTCCTGGCCCACGTAGGCGTTCGCGGCCTGCAGGTTTGCGGCCTGGGCCTCGGCGGCGCGCAGTTCGCGGCGCGTGTCATCCAAGGCGCGCACCAGTCCGGTGACGGCGCTGTCGCCCGAGGCCACGCGGGCAGCCAGCTTCGAGACCGTCTGGGCCGTGGCGTTCGAGACCACGCTGGAGGCGGCGTTGAAGAAGCGCGACTTGTAGTCGTCGGCCTTGCCCGGGTCGCTTTTGATGCGCTTCAGCAGCAGGTCGAAGTAGGGCGCTGCGTCGTCGGCCGACGCGCCCAGGGCGCCGCGCTGCTCCTGGAACAGTTCGAAGGCGCGGGCATACGTGACCAGTGCGGCCTCTTCCTGGCCCGCGGCCACCTGGGCGCGGCCCAGGTCGAGCAGCAGCCCACCCTCGGCGGCGGTAGCCGCGTGGCGCAGACGGATGATCCGGATGGCGTTGTTGTACTTGGCGATCGCCTGGAGAGGCTGGCCGGCATCCATGTCAATTTCGGCGAGATCGGCCTCGATGCGGGCGCGGAGCCAGACGTTGAGCGCGCCGCTGGCTTCGGCCGCGGTCAGCAGCCGGCCGGCGCGCGCCAGCGCCTCACGCGCGCCTGCCGCGTCGCCCTGTGCGGCGAGCGAAGAGCCCACCACTTCGAGCGCCTGTGCGTCCTGGACGGCCAGGCGATCGGCAAGTGAGACCTGGCTGCCGCCCATAACGTCGCGGCCTGCGGGGCGGCGATTGAGAGCTTGCGAGAGTTCGGGGCCGATGGCGATGTCGCCGGACGCATCGGCGACGGGCGTGGGGCCTCCGGCGCCCAGGCCGCGCGCGGTTCGGACCTGTTGGTTGGCGCGGAGGGCGGCCTGGCCGGCCTCGGCCGCTTCCGCGAAACGGCCGGCGTTGCGCAGGTGGAGCGCGCGATAGGTGCGAGCCTGGGCGCTCAGCAGCGGATCGGCCGCGGCGGCCACCTGGGCGTCGGCGTCGCGGAACAGCCGGTCCGCTTCGGCGAAGCGACCGTTGTTCGACACATTGAGAGCCAGGTTCAGCAGCGCCTCAGCCATTTCGGCCGGGGGGGCGCGGCGCGCTTCGGCGTCGGCGACCAGGGCCTGGAAGTCGGTCTCGGCCGCCTCGAAGCGCCACTCGTTGTTCTGGACATAGGCGCGGGCCCGCAAGCGGGCGGGATCGGCTGCGGCGGCGGCCTGGGCCCGGGCGAGGCCGCCGGTCGATCCGCCAAAGTCGGCGGCGATCTCGGCGCTCGCCGCCGAGGTCTGAACCGCGGAGGCTGATGGCGGCTTCATCGCGCCCGAAACCACCTTCAGACCGGTCTCGAGCACGTCGGCGATCTGGGCCGGGCCTTCAGCGGCGTAGAGCCCGCCGCCCCTGTTCGACGAATAGGCCAGATAAGGGGCCTTGCCGGCATTGCTGCGGCAGGCGCGGCGGCTCACGCCGCCCAGGCCAGCCACCTGCTCGGACTTGGTCGCGTCGCAGCTGGCGCGTGAGGCCAGGGAGGTCTCCCACACACCGGCGTCCGCCGCCTTGGGCAACACATAGATGCGGCCCAGGCTGCCTTCCCATCCGCGACAGCGGATGTTCCAGGCGCGACGACCGGCGGCCTGTACGGCCGGGTCGTCATAGTCGCGTACGGCCTGGCACACGGCGCCCGAGGCGGCGCTCTGCCCAAGGGGGATGAGGTCGGCCCGCGTCTGGGCGCCGGCGGCAGATGCAGCGCCGGTCAGGAGAACCGCGCCGCCCAGGAGGAGGAGGGTCTTGCCGATCATTTCTTCTGCCTGCGCTTGCGCCAGATTTCTTCGCTGCCCGTGCCCGCCACCACCGGATCGGTGACGATCTCGTCCGCACTGGGCGGGGCCACACCCAGGATGACCGGGGGGTTGATAAGGCTCTCCGACGAGACCGCGTCGGACTGCCCTTCGTCCGACAGATCGCTGTCGCCGAGGGTGTCCCGGATACGCAAGGATCCGTCGGCCATGCCCGAGCTCAACCCGCCGGCGCCGTTATCGCCGCCCAACCCGTCACCCAGTCCCCCGGCGGTGACCTGGCAGTTCGCGGTGCCGACGTCGCAGCTGTTGAAGCGGTACGTGGCGCCCAAAGGCTGGCTGATCTGGTTGCCGTTGTTGTCGACGACGGTGAAGGTCAGTGCGCCATTGGCCTGCTGGCCGCTCAGGAACTGACCGTTGTTGGCGAACGCGCCCCATAGGTCCACGACCTTGGGCGGATCGATGATCAAGGCCGGCGAGAACTGACCGGTGAACAGCAGTCCCACCGATTGTAGCGTACCTGAGGGCGCTGCGTTCTGCTGGACCACCTTGTTGTCGGCCGAAACTTCGAGACGACCGGTCGAGACATAGACCTTCGACAACTCATCGCCCGTCGGCGCGACCCCGGCCGGCAGCAGCTTCGCGAGGTCGATATTTTCGACCGCGGCGCCCTGGATCAGCGTGATGAAGCGTTGCGAGCCCATCAGGATGTCCTGGCGGGCCGCGAGGCGGACCTCATTGAACGCGCGAATGTTGCTGTACTGGCCGCCCGAGAAGGTGGCCGCGCCCAAGCCGCCGGTCACCAGGATGGAGCCCGGTCGCCAGCTCAGATCCGTAGCGTCCCCGATGCGCAGGATGCCGCCGCTGGTGGTCGGAGCTGCTATGCCGCTCACACGGGCGGTCGCCGCCGATCCCACCAGGAAGGTCACGTTCGGCGTGTTCGTGGTGTTGATCGCCAGGTCCAACAGCGAGAGATCGCCGCGCGTGCCGCCGGTGGTGAGGCCAGCGTAGATCTTCACCTGGCTGGAGGCGCGGATCTGGCCGAACTCGGTGTTGTCCAGGACGAACCCGCTGGCGCCCCCGGCGCCTCCGACCTGCAATGCGCCGCCGCGCGACTCGATCTGCACGGTGGGCGCCGTGACGGTCCCGGTAAGGTCGAGGTCGCTCGCGGCGATGCGCACGACGCTCGATCCCGTGGTCTGGCCCAGCGTCGCCTTGCCCGCAACGTCGATACTGACGTTGCGACCCGCCGTCAGGGGGCTGGTGGACGTGAAATTACCGAGCGAAGTGATTGAAAGATCACGAACGACTGGCGCGATGGCGGCGCCGAGCGACAACGTCGTGCCCTGCAGGATCAGGTCGCGCCCGGTGCGGTAGCTGGCGGTGGTGACGCCGCCGGTGGTGGCGCGCAGGGTCAGGTCTTCGCTGGCCGAGACGTTGCCCGCTTGCACCGTGCCGCCCTGCAAGATGATCGAGCCCGCGTCGGCGCGCACGTCGCCCACGCGAAGCGCGCCGAGCGCGGTGACGGTGATGTTCCGCACCGCAACCAGCGGGCTGCTCAGCGTGAAGTCGGTGGTGGTGCTTCCGATCGTCAGGTCGCGTCCCGACGTCACGTTGTCGAGCTGGATGGACGGCGCGCGCAGTGTGGCGTCGCGCGCCGACACGACCGAAACCGAGGCGGCCGACTGACGGGTGATGTCCAGCGCCGCATCCCGACCGCCGCGCACGGCGATCGCCGTGGCGCCGGTGACGCCGCCCGTGCCGAGGCCGAGCTTGGCGTCGAAGTCCTGAGACTCCACGCGCACCACGCGGCCGTTGCCCGCCGTGTCGGGGTTGCCCACGAACTCGACACCGACGACGTCGGGCGAGGCCCCTGTCAGCGTCGCGTCGCCCAGCGACGCTGTACCATGGTTGGCGAGGATGAAGATGTCGTCGCCGGCCCGCGCCGTGCCAACGATCGCGTCGCCGTTCGTCGCGACCACATAGAGGTCGCCCGAGGTGGAGACGGTCCCCAGCTTCACGCTGGCCGCCTGGGCGAAGACGCGGGGTGCGGTGATCGTGCCGACCTCGAGCGCACCGCCGCGCAGGTTGACGTTGCCGGCCGTGATGGCGTCGATCTTGGCCGAGGCCAGATCGACCAGCACGTTCTGGGCGGCGTTCAGCGAGATCGCGCCGGTGACCGCCGAGGTCCCGTCACCCAGCGTGATGTCGCGACCAGACGCTATGCTGAGTTTCTGGGTGGCGGTGACTGCATCGATCTTCACATCGAACTTGGCCGAGATCGAACCGTCGCGCATGACGCCGACGCCGGCCAGCACGACATCGCCCTCGGTGGCTGTCGCGGTGAGGGCGCCCGAGGCGATCAGGCTGTTGGCCTTGACCGACCCCGCCTTCGTGTCGATATCTCGCCCGGCGACAATGCGGCCCAGTTCGATGCTGGCGGTCGCGGCGATCCTGGCGTCCCGACCGCTGCTAATGGTCGAGACGGCGGTAGGGTCGAACAGGCTGGAGACCAGGGCCCGTTCCAGAACGACTGTTTCTAGCGCAAAGTCCGAAAGACCGTTCCCGAAGCCATTGCCGTTCCCGAAGCCGTTCCCGTTACCAAAGCCGTTCCCGTTACCAAAGCCGTTTCCGTTCCCGAAGCCGTTTCCGTTTCCGTTCCCATTGCTGACTTCGCAGCCCGCGAGGATGCCGGCGGCGCAGTCGGCGGCTTCGGAGATCGTCAGCGGATCCTTGGCGTCTTCGGCGGGCCGCAGCCACGGCCGCGGGAAGATCTGGCCGACGTTGTTGATGCGCAGGTCGCGCGCCGCGTTCGCCCGGTTCAGGAACACGTCGGCTGAACCGGCGCCGCTGGTCGCGGCCGTGGGCGCGCGGTCAACGATGCTGCCGCCGCCCGATAGGACGATGTCGCCGCCTTCCGCCTTGGCGCCGGTCGCCGTGATCAGGCCTTCTAGGTTGATGACCGCGCTGCCGACCGCCGAGCGGTTCATCGCGGCGATGAAGACCGAGTTGGCGCGGCTCTCGCCGGCCAGATCCAGGGCGACGGCGCTGTCGGTGCCGGCGCTGACGCTGGGAATGATGAAGTCGACCAGGTCGAAGTCGCCCCCAACCCCCGGGGCGAAGCGGATCTGGTAAGTGCGGGCCGCGCCGTAGACCGCACTGCCGTCGGCCGCGAGGATGGACGAGCCCGAGCGCGTGACGACGCTGGGGCCGGCGAATACCGCCGAACCGCCGTGCGCTGTGATGTCGGCGTTCGACAGAACAAAGACTCGTGCGCCCGGTAAGGCGTCGTCGCCGCTGAACGAGAACAGGTTCTTCGACGGGTCCAGGAAGTTGGCCGTATCGGGCGTGCCGATGCCGACCAGAAAGCCCCCCACGTCCACGCGCGAGGTCTTGCCGAAGATGATGCTGTTATTGCCGACGAACCAGACGTTGCCGCCGAAGGCGCTGCCGACCTTGCCCTCAATGACGCCTTCGATCTTGGTCGGGTTAAGGGTCGTGATCCGATTGAGGACGATCCAGTTGCGGGCCCCGAAGTTGAAGGTGACCGTCTCTTCGGGCTTAACGTCGAAGGTCGCCCAGCTCAGCACCGTCCGTTGGGCGTTCAGGGTTACGTTGGTGTTGAGGCCGCTGGAAGAGATGACCGGGGCGCCGCCGCCCGAATTGACTTCCGGAATGCCGCCGACAGGCGCGGCCGAGGCTCCCGAAGACGCCAGCGCCTGCAGGCCGCAGAGGGCGCCGCATAGGGCCGTGCGCGCGAGCAGCCGTCCCCGGCGGCCCCCGGACGATGCGTGGATGCGGATAAGCGGCGACATTACTGCTCCCTCTTTCGCATCAAAGCAGGCTGGCCGTGAGCTGGATCAGCACACGGTCGCCTCGACGCGGCCCGCCGGGACGCGTGCTGTCCAGCGGGTGGGCATAGGTGACTTCCAGATTGGCGCGGTTATTGACGCGGAAGATCACGCCGCCGCCGATCGACGACAGTGAGCGGCTCTTCTCGACGCCGCTGATACGGACGTTGTTGTTGGCCACGTAGCCGGTGTCGAAGAACAGATAAGGCGCCGCCTGCACCTTGGGGTGTACGGGCATGGGGCCGTATCGCAGCTCGAATGCGCCCGAAACGCCCTTGTCTCCGATCACGGCGGCCGGATCGTAGCCGCGTCCCACCGTAAGGCCGCCCAGCGACAGCTGCTCGTACGGCAGCAGGGGGCTAGACGAATACTGCGCCTGGCCCCGGACCATCCCGGTCAGCCGGTTGGTAATGGCGATGTCGATCCCGCCTTGGCCCTTGACCACCCAGGCCTCGGGCTTGGCGAACGCGCGCGTCAGGTCGGTGTCGCCTGCCTCGCTGCCGCCCAGGAGGGAAAGCCCCTTGCGGACGCCCACGCCTCCGCTCACCAGCAGCGGCCGGCCGCCTATCTCGGTGCGGTAGTCGCCGTCGGCGCGCGCGTAGAGCACCCGCAGCTCGTCGTGGCTCAAACGGCCGACGCCGCCTACGGTCGTCTTCTGGTCCACCAGATCCAAGCCGCCAACGAGGTTCAGGTTCTGGTTGCGAGAGCGGACGAACGGGTAGGCGGCCTCGAGGTTTGCCACCAGTGATTTGCTCTTCAGATTCAGCGGGCTGAGCGAGCCGCCCGGGCGGCTTTCGCCGTAGGTGAGGGCGCCGCGGCCGGTCAGGCCTTCCGATCCGAACCGGGCGCTCTCCGCCACCTGCAGCAGCCACTGCTCGTTGGAGTCCATGGTGTGGAAGGCGGTGATCGCGGTGCTCTCGCCGTACCCGGTGTATCCCGCGAGTTCGGTCCGCAGCAGGGCGCCCCAGCGGCCGGCCGCTTCCGAGCCCGTATTGGTGATGTTCACGAAGGCGGACGGCTTCTCACGGGCGACGCTGAGGTCGATGTCAACGGCCCCACGCGAGGGGCTGGTCGACGGCCGCACGGCGGCGCGTACACGGACGCCGGGCACATCGGACGCCAGCAGCAGGTAGCGTTGCGCCTTGGCCATGTCGAAGGGCTTCATGCCCCTGAGCTTCTCCGCGTAGCGCTCGATTGCTTCCTGTACGGGACCGACGTCGCCGCGGACGCGGACGTTGACCACGTGGGCCTCGATGACCTCGAGCGTCATGGCGCCGCCAGCGATCCGTTGCTCGGGGATTTCAACGCGGGCCAGGACGCCGCTCTCGAAAATGATTCTCGCAGCCCGGTCGCGGATGGCGCAGATCACCGACACTTTCTGCGGCTTGCCCAGAAAATCGGCATAGGCGCCGCGCAAATCGGCCTCGCTCACCGCTGTCGCACCGCGAAAACTCACGCTGTTCAGCGTGACTTCGACGTCAGACGATTCGAGCGGGCACGGGCCGGGCGGTTCGGCCGTAAAAGCCCCGCCACCGCGCGACGGAGGCGGCCGCGACACCCGCGCCCCGGGATCCAGCTCGGGGGCGGTGACTCCAGGCACGGCTGTTCCCGGCGGAGCCTGCGAGAGCGCAGGGGTCGTAAGAGCGGTCGTCGCGAGTACGAGCAGCCCAATGCGCGGCCACTGGCCGGCGCGCCGCGCGGCACGAGCACCCCCAAACATACGCGCACCCCCACACCCTAAGTTCGAACAGTATTACCTTTCGCAAAACGCGTTGTTAAGCGAAGACTCCTGACATGCGAAGGCGCCGCTGAGGCGGGTGTCATGGGTTGGTTTTGACAGGATTGCGCCGTATTCGGGCTACCTAAGCGGGTGCGAGCCCGCTAAGACTGGGGGCCTGTAAGCCGGGGGAGGGCCTATGGGGGGAGCACGAGCGTCGGGAGTCGTCGGCGCGCTTTGCGCGACGGTCGCAGCCGTCGTCGCCGCGTTCGCCCTGAGCGCAGGGCGCACGGCGACGGCCGCGCCTGAGAATCCATCCATGGCCGCCGTGCACGAAGGTGTGGCCTCGTGCGCCGGATCCAGCTGTCACAGCCGCCAGGTCGATTCGGGGGTGAACGTTCGCCAGAACGAGTTGATCAGCTGGCAGGACCCTTCAAGCCTGACTGGCGCGCATAGCCGCGCCTACAAGGTGCTGTACGAAGGCCGCGGCCAGGCGATCATCCGCAAGATGGGCCTCGGCGAGGACGGCGTCGCCCGGCAATGCCTGGGCTGTCACGCCGATCCGGCGCCGGCCAACCTGCGCGGCGCGAAGTTCCAACTGAACGACGGCGTAGGCTGCGAAGCCTGCCACGGCGGATCGCGCAACTGGTTGGCCAGCCACCGTGCGGTGGGCGGCACTCACGCCGACAATGTGTCCCGCGGGATGCGGGCGCTCGAGAACCCGAAGGTTCGCGCCGGGGTTTGCCTGGACTGCCACTTCGGCGGCTCGCGCCAGGGCCAGTTCGTGACGCACGAGATCATGGCCGCTGGCCACCCGCGCGTCGCTTTCGAGCTCGACCTCTTCTCCAGTCTTCAGCAGCACTGGGACGTCGACGCCGACTATGTGAAGCGCAAGGGTCACGCCGGCGGGGTCAAGACCTGGGCCGTGGGCCAGGCCATGGCGCTCGAGCGGGCTCTGACGCTGTACGGCGAACCGGGGCGCACGCGCGGCGTGTTCCCCGAGCTCTACTTCTTTGATTGCCACGCCTGCCACCGGCAGATTTCCGACGATCCCAAGGCCCGCCCGCAGTGGCAGGCCAATCCGGGCCGTCCGATCCCATCGGGCACGCCGCCCTTCAACGACGAAAACATGATCATGCTCTCCGCGGCCGCGAAGGTGGTGGCGCCTGGGCTGGCGGCCCGGCTCGACGCCGACAGCCGCGCGTTCCACGCCGCCATTGCGCGGGACCGCGCCGAATCCGTGCGGGCCGCGGCCAAGCTTGCGGGTACGGCGCGGGCGCTCTCCGACGCCTTCGCCGCGCGCAGCTTCTCTCGGACCGAGACGCTGGCGATCATCGACACCATCCTTCAGGGCGAGATTGCGCGCCGCTACACCGACTACACGGGCAGCGCCCAGGCGGTGATGGCGGCCGACACTCTGCTCAACTCGCTGGTCTCGTCCGGCCAGGCCGATCGCGGCGCGGTGCAGCGCATCCGTCCCAACCTCGATCGCGCCTATGCCCAGGTGCGTGATCCCAACGCCTATCGCCCCGAGGCCTTCCGGGCCTCGCTGACCCAAGTCGCCCAGGCCGCGAGGTCGCTGCGATGAAGCCACTGGCCCGTTCGGCCGCGTTCCTGGCCGCATTGGCGCTGGCGTCCTGCGGAGGCGGCGGCGGAGGCGGCGGTGGCTCGACCACGCCGCCCGTGACGACGCTCCCGCCCACGGGCGGGACGGGGCTCTACACGCTGCCGGCCGCTCAGGCGCTGACGGCGGCCGAGGTGCAGCAGATCATCGCTCAGGCTGTGGCCGAGGCGCGCGCCCGCAACCTGCCCGCCGTGATCGCCGTCAGCGACCGAGTCGGCAACGTACTGGCCGTCTATTCGATGACCGGAGCGCGGGCGACCGCGACTCTGCGCGCTGGCCCGACGGGCGTGAACATGGACGCTCAGGGCGCGGTCGTGCCCGCCGCCGGCGCTGCGATCGCGAAGGCGATCACGGGGGCCTACCTGTCGTCGGGCGGCAACGCGTTCTCGACCCGCACCGCCAGCCAGATTGTGCAGGAGCACTTCCCGCCCGCGCCCACCACGGTGGGTCTCGAGAGCGGCCCGCTTTTCGGCGTCCAGTTCTCGTCGCTCCCGTGCTCGGATGTGACAACCCGCGTGGCGGCGAACGCCACGGGACCCCGCCGCTCGCCGCTCGGCCTGTCGGCCGACGCCGGCGGCCTGCCGCTCTACAAGGGCGGCGTCCTGGTGGGCGGCGTCGGCATCATGGCCGACGGCGACTACGGCTTCGACAAGAACATTCTCGACGTGGAAGACGACGCCGAGGAGGCGATCGCCTTCGCCGCCGCCACCGGCTTCCTGGCGCCGGAGGAGATCCGCGCCGACCGGGTGACGGTCGATGGCACCTCGCTGCGCTTCTCCGACGCCAACTCGGGTACGCTGCGCTCGACACCGTCCAGCGCGCCCGCCTTCGCCAGCCTGCCGGCGGGCACCGGCGCGTTCACCGCCGTCAACGGCTACTACGCCGGTGGCGGCGCGCTGGCCGGCCAGGTCTATGGGACCGAGGCCTCGGGCCTGCGGCTGGCCACGACGGCCGAGTTCTCGATCGCCGGCGCAATGGTGCTTTCCAACGGCTCGGGCGCGAACCGCTTCCCGATTCGGGGGGGCACCGACGGGGCCGACGGCCTGACGCCGCTGACCCAGGCCGAGGTCCGGGCGATCCTGGAAGAGGCCTTCACGATCATGAGCCGGGCGCGGGCCCAGATTCGCCGTCCGCTCGACAGCCGCGCCGAGGTCTCGCTCAGCGTGGTCGACACCCGCGGCCAGATCCTGGGCATCGTCCGCTCGCCCGACGCCCCGGTGTTCGGCATCGACGTCTCGGCCCAGAAGGCGCGCACGGCGATGTTCTTCTCGGCGCCGTTCGCGGCGTCCGACCTGCTGGCCGACCCCAGCGCTGACGTGCGCAGCTTCGTCCAGAAGACCCGCGACTTCTTCGCCGACGCGAACGTGTTCACGGGCCGCACCGCTTTTGGGGCCCGAACGATTGGCAACCTGTCGCGGCCCTATTATCCCGACGGCGAGGTCGGGCGGCCGAACGGGCCGCTCTCGCGTCCGATCACGCAGTGGAGCCCGCTGTCCACGGGTCTGCAGTCGGCGCTGATTATCGGCAACGTGGTCCAGCATCTGAACTTCGTGACGGGCGCATCGGCCACTGACACGCCCCAGGTTTGCACTGCGCTACCCGATGTGGCGCCGGGCCAGAAGCGTCTGGCCAACGGCATCCAGATTTTCCCGGGCGGTGTGCCGATCTATCGGGGAGGCCGCATCGTCGGCGGTATCGGGATCTCGGGCGACGGCATCGACCAGGACGACATGATCGCGTTCCTGGGCGCTCACAACGGCGGCCTGAAAGTCGGCGGCTCGGTGGGCAATGCGGCGCCGGGCATCCGCGCAGACCAGCTCATCGTGGGGCCGGTAGCGCCCGCGCGGCTGCGCTACGTGGGTTGCCCGTTCGCGCCGTTCCTCGATACCAACGACCAGAACGCCTGCCAGGGGAAGTAGGCATGCGCCAAGTCTCCCTCATTGCGCTCATCGCTTTCGCCGGCCTCGCCGGGCAGGCCGAGGCGCGGGCGCATGGGGCTGGCAAGGCGCTGACCATCGACGAGATTCTCGCCCAGGCCGGCGCGACGGGCTCCGGCGCGGTGGCGGGCCAGGAAGCCCAGGCGCAGGTGTGGGGCGGCAACAAGGGCCCCAGCATCGATGACGTGCTGGCGATGGACGGCCGCTTCCAGCTTGCCGCCCTGGATCAGGAACACGCTCCGCCTGCCGCTTCCCAGGCTGCGCCGCCCGCCTCGGTCGACGCCGGTCCGCCGCCCGAGAGCGAGCCCGTCCCCGCCGACGACAAGCCTCTGGACGGGCGTCGCCGGCCAGGGCGCATTCAGGAGCTGCCGCCGGCGATCGACCAGACCAACCCCGGGGCCGTGCGCGCGCCGCCGCCCGAGGCGTTCCCGCACGACGAGGTCCCGATCCCGGATCGCTGGCGTCTGGCCGGCGCGCTGGGTGTCACCAAGCCGCGCTGGTTCGATCCCTACAACCAGAACTTCCTGAAGGGCGACATCCCCATAAAGGGGACGCACGACTGGTTCTTCGCCTTCACCGGTGTCTCGGACACCGTGGTCGAACCCCGGACCTTCCCGATCCCGGTGAGTGTTCAGACCACATCGCGGCCGGGCAGCCTGGACATCTTCGGGCGCGACTCGAGCCTGGTGGTGGCCCAGACGTTCATCGCCGCCGCCTCGCTGGTCAAAGGCTCGACGGCCTTCAAGCCGCCCGAGCTCGAGTTCCGCATCGCGCTGGCGTTCCAGGATAACTACGTCGACGTACCCGAGAAGCGGGTCCTCTACGTCGAGCCCTCGAAGAAGACCCACCGGAACGACGCCTTCATCGGCCTGCAGGAACTGTTCGTCGACTACCACCTGCGCAACGTGTCCGAACGGTACGACTTCGACTCCCTCCGGGTCGGCATCCAGCCATTCTCGACCGAGTTCCGCGGCTTCCTGTTTCAGGACAACCAGCTGGGCGTGCGCCTCTTCGGCAACCGCGACAACAACCGGTTCCAGTACAATCTGGCGGCCTTCTGGCGGATCGAGAAGGACACCAACTCGGGCCTGAACGACATCACCCAGCGGCTGCGCGACGACTACGTCTTCATAGGCAGCGTGTACCGTCAGGATCTTCCGCTGCCGGGCATCACGTCGCAGGTGATGGTCGCCCACAATCGCAATCGCGAGGGCGACGAGATCCAGATCGACCACAACGGCTTCCCGGTGCGCCCCGCGCTGATCGGGAACCTCCGCGGCCGCAACTACGACGTGACCTATCTCGGCTACAACACCGATGGGCGGATCGGCCGGGTCAACCTGACGGCGTCGGCTTTCTATGCGTTCGGCGAGGATCGGAACAACATCTTTACTGGCCGCAAGGCGAAGATCCGCAGCTACTTCGTGGCCGCCGAGCCGTCGATGGATTTCGACTGGATCCGGGTGCGCCTGACCGGCCTCTACGCCTCGGGCGACAAGAACCCTTACGACAACCGCGAGCGGGGCTTCGACGCCATCTTCGAGAACCCGCAGTTCGCCGGTTCCGACACCAGCTACTGGATCCGTCAGACCATTCCGTTCGCCGGCGGCGGTCGGGTGATCGGCGTCAACGGGCGCAACGGCATCCTGAACTCCCTCCGGTCCTCGAAGGAGGAGGGGCAGTCCAACTTCAACAACCCGGGCACGGTCGTCCTTGGCGGCGGCGCCGACTTCGACGTGCTGCCCGAGCTACGCATCTCTACCAACATCCAGCACATCGGCATGGCCGACACCTCGATCGTCCAGGCGCTGCGCCAGGAGGGATCGATCCCCAAGTCGCTGGGCTGGGATGCGTCGGTCTCGACGATCTGGAGGCCGCATATGACGCAGAACATCGTGTTCCGCGGCTCGGTCGCGGTGTTCGACGCGGGCAAGGGTTTCAACGACCTGTTCTCGAATTCCGCCCGGCACGACAAGTACTACTCGGTCCTGCTCAACGCCATTCTGACCTTCTAGGGACAAGATGCTGAAATTCGGGAGAAAATGGCTGAAGTTGGGGGCGCTGGTGGCGCTGACCGTCTTCGCGCCCGTGTCTCTCAAGGCCAGCGACGCCGAGAAGCCGGTGAAGCGCACCTACGTGACCGCGCCGGCCGCCAAGCTGGGCATGACGGACGCCGAGGTCGACGCGGCCAGCAAGGGCTGCGTCTCGTGCCACACCGAGTCCGACGCCAAGACGATGCACCTGTCACAGGCAGTGAAGCTGGGCTGCGCCTCCTGCCACGGCGGCGACGCCACCGTCTTCGCGCCCGCCGGCATGGCTATGAACGCGCCCGGCTATGCGGCCCTGCGCGACAAGGCCCACGTGCTGCCGAAGTATCCGAAGACCTGGCACTACCCGAGCTCGGCGAACCCGAAGATCAGCTACACGCTGCTCAACAAGGAGAGCCCCGAGTTCGTCCGCTTCGTGAACCCGTCGGACTATCGGGTGGCGCGGCAGGCTTGTGGCGCCTGCCACCTGGAGCTGATCGAGAAGGCCGAGCGTTCGCTGATGGCCACCGGCGCGATGCTGTGGGGCGGCGGCTCGTACAACAACGGCATTCTGCCGTTCAAGAACTACGTCCTCGGCGAGGCCTACACCGCCCACGGCGAGCCGGCGCGCCTGCTGTCGCCCGGCAGCCCGCACGGCGCCGTGACGCCCGAGCAGGCCAAACGCGGCGCCTTGCCGACACTCTATCCTCTGCCGACGTGGCAGGTGGTGCCGCCTGGAGACATCTTCCGCGTGTTCGAACGCGGTGGTCGCAACATCAACACCCAGTTCGCCGAAGTGGGCCTGCCCAACGCCAACGGCGCGCTCCAGCGCCTGGAAGAGCCGGGCCGTCCCGATCTGCGGCAATCCAACCGCGGCCCCGGCACCGGGCTGCGCGTCGCGATCCCGGTCCTGAACATCCACAAGACCCGCCTCAACGACCCCTTCACCTGGTTCATGGGCACCAACGACCAGCCGGGCGACTATCGCTCCTCGGGCTGCGCGTCGTGCCACGTGGTCTACGCCAACAACCGCCAGCCGCACGCCAGCGTCACCTGGGCCCCTTTCGGCCGCGATGGCCAGAGCGCGCAGGCGGACCCGACGATCAAGTGGACGGTGGATCACCACACCAACGAGGTGGTGGAGCGCAAGGAATCGGGTCACCCGATCAAGCACTACTTCACGCGCGCAATCCCGACGGCCCAGTGCATGAACTGCCACATGCACCAGCCGAACATGTTCGTGAACACCTACCTCGGCTACACGATGTGGGACTACGAGGCCGACGCCCCGTCCATGTGGCCCGAGAAGCAGAAGTATCCGACCAGCGAGGAAATCCGCCACGTCCTGGACCGCAACCCCGAGGGCGCCGCGCCGCGGGGCAAGTGGGCCGACCTGGATTTCCTGCGTGAGGTGTTCGGGCTGAACAAGCAGCTAAAGGACACCCAGTTCGCCGACTATCACGGCCACGGCTGGAACTTCCGCGCCATCTTCAAGCGCGACCGCGAAGGCAACCTGCTGGACAAGGACGGCGCGATCGTCGCCAACGACGACCCCGAGAAGTTCCACAAGAAGGGCGCCCCCGAGTTCACGCCCGTCGGAAAGAACGCGCCCGGCAAGGCTGTCCATATGATGGATATCCACGCCGAGAAGGGCATGCAGTGCGCCGACTGCCACTTCTCGAACGACAGCCATGGCACGGGTCTAATCTACGGCGAAGTCGCCAACGCGGTGGAGATCCGCTGCAAGGACTGCCACGGCACGTCGCAGGCCTATCCGACGCTGCGCACCTCGGGCCCCGCCGCGGATCCGAAAGGCAACGACCTGTCGCTGCTGCGTAACCCCGACGGCCAGCGCCGGTTCGAGTGGGTCGAGCGTGAGGGACGTCAGGTCCTGATCCAGCGCTCGCTGCTGGACCCGAAGCTGGAATGGCGCATCAAGCTGACCAAGGACACGGTCGACCGCACCTCGCCTGACTTCAACGCCAAGTCGGCCCGCGCCAAGCTGATGGGCAAGATCAGCCAGGACGGCAAGCCGTTCACCTGGGGGCCCGGTGTCGCGCCCGGCGATCGCGCGCACAACGACGATGAGATGGAATGCTTCGCCTGCCACACCTCGTGGACCACGGCATGCGCAGGCTGCCACCTGCCGATTGAGGCCAACTGGAAGACCACGACCCACAAGTACGAGGGCGAGGAGACCCGGAACTACGCGACCTACAACCCGCAGGTCGCCCGTGACGACATGTACCAGCTGGGCCGCCACCAGACGACCAAGGGCTCGACCATCGCGCCGGTTCGCTCGTCGTCGGCCCTGGTGCTGTCGTCGACCAACGTGAACCGCGAGCGGATCTACGTGCAGCAGCCGCCGATCGCGGCGTCGGGCTTCTCCAGCCAGGCCTTCGCGCCGCACTTCCCACACACCGTGCGCACCACCGAGACCAAGACCTGTTCGGACTGCCACGTCAGCGCGGCCAACGACAACAACGCCATCATGGCCCAGCTGCTCCTGCTCGGGACCAACTTCGTGAACTTCGTGGGCCAGAACGCCTGGGTGGGTCTCGAAGGCGGCATCCAGGCGACGCGCGTCTCGGAGTGGAGCGAGCCCCAGGCGGTGATCGGCAGCTACCTGCACCGCTACGCCTATCCCGACTTCTTCAAGCTGCACGTCGACCAGAACAAGCGCGAGCTGAAGAACTGGGTTCGCGGCAAGCCGTTCGTTGATGGCCTGAAGGGTGGCGAAGAAGACAGCTACGAAGAGTTCTCGAACTTCACCCACAAGACCGAGGGCGCGGCCCGCTGCGTGCAATTGCGCGGCGAGTACATGTTCGTGGCGGAGGGCAAGGGCGGCTTCCACGTGTTCGACGCCGCCAGCGTCGCCAACAAGGGTGTGTCCCAGCGCGTCATCACTGCGCCGTTCTCGCCGCTCGGCCACGACACGCGCGTCGAGTCGAAGAACGCCACCTGCATGGCGCTGCCGACCAACCAGAACATCGCCCCGCTCCGGAACGAGGCCATGAAGAAGATGATGGTGAAGGACGCCGCCGGCGCCGACATCACCCTGCTTCAGGCCAACCAGGAGCAGGAATTCCATCCGCTCTACTCGTACGCCGTCGTCACCGACAGCGAGGAAGGCCTGATCCTCGTCAACGTGAACACGCTGGCGGACGGCGATCCGCGCAACAACAAGCTGAAGCGGGCCGTCACCTGGAATGCGGGCGGCGTCCTGAAAGGCGCACGCCACATCACACTGGGCGGACACTTTGCCTACATCGCCGCCGACGCCGGCTTGGTGGTTGTCGACCTGAGCAATCCGCTGCAGCCCAGGCACGTGACGACCGTGGCGCTGCCTGACGTGCGCGGCTCGGCGCTGCAGTTCCGCTATCTCTGGGTCACCACCCAGCGCGGCCTGGAGGTGCTGGACGTGACCAAGCTCGACCAGCCCAAGCTGGTCGAGGGCGCGACCATCCCCCTGGTGGACGCCCGCCGCGTCTACGTGGCCCGCACCTACGCCTATGTCGCGGCCAAGAAGGACGGCCTGGTCATCGTCAACGTGACGAACCCCGAGCGGCCGCGCCTCTACCAGAAGTTCGACGCCGGCGGCGCGATCAACGATGCCGAAGACGTGGTGGTGGGTTCGACCAACGCCTCGCTGTTCGCCTACATCGCCGACGGCAAGAACGGCATGAAGGTGGTGCAGCTGATCGGTCCGGCGACGCAGCCCAACTTCTACGGCTTCTCGCCGGCGCCCAAGCCCGAGCTAATTGCCTGGGCGCGGACTCCGTCGGCGGCGCTGTCGGTGTCGAAGGGCCTGGACCGCGACCGCGCGGTGGACGAGAGCGGCCACCAGATGGCGATCTTCGGCCGGCTGGGCTCGCGTCCGTTCAAGCGCGACGAGATGGAACGGTTCTTCACCGACCGCTGGGGCCGTCCGTATCGCGTCACCGACGCGGTCGACATGACCGCGTGGCTGGGTCCGGGGATGGTGCAGCAGGCGGATCGCTGAGGTCGGACTAACTCCGGCGCATCATCCACTCGGCGAAGCTCGGCGCGGCGCGCATCAACACAGCCAGCAGCTTCGTCTTGCCGACGTAGATGTCGCTCCGACCCGACCGCATACCGGCCAGAACCTCGGCCGCCGCGTCGCTGGCGCTCATCTTGCTGCCGCCACGACGGTGGGTCATGTCGGTGTCAACCAGCGCCATGACGGCGTCGCTGACCGCGACGTTCAGGCCCGCGTCCTCGCACTGGTAGCGCAGCGCCTTCGTGAAGCTACGGACCGCCGCCTTGGTGGCGCAATAGACTGGGGCTGAAGCCTTGGGCGCCAACGCTAGCCCGCTTGAGACGTTGACGATCGCTGCCGACGGCTGCTTCGCCAAGTGAGGCAGCAGGCCGGTCGACAGCCCGACGACAGCATCCAGGTTGATCGCGATCTCGTCGCGGAACGCCGTGCGCAGGGCCCGGGGTTCGTCGGCCAGCACGTCGGCCGTCACCTGGACGCCGGCGTTGTTGATCAAGACGGTGAGATTGGGATGCCGGGCCGGGACCTCGCGGATCAGCCGCTCGACCTCGTCGGCGCGGGCCAGGTCGGCCGGCCATGGCGTCACCATACCCCCATGCTCGGCCTCCAGTTCGGCCAGGGCCCGGGCGTCCCGGCCCACCGCCGCCACGTGGCAGCCCGCGGCGACCGACTGGCGGGTCAGTTCGCGGCCGATGCCGCGCGCGGCGCCGGTGACCAGCACGGTGCGGCCGTCGAGGTTCATGGCGGGCTCCCAGGGTGCGGTGTAGAGGGCAGGGGAATGAGCTGGTCCACCAGGGCGCGGGCCTGCTCCGGGCGCGGGGTGACCTGCCGGACGATGAGTTGGAAGTAAGGCGCGCCCAGCATCAGATCCAGGATCAGGCCGATGTCGGCGTCTGGGGCCAGCATCCCCCGATCTTGGGCCTCCAGCACCAGCGCGCGCATCGGACCGCGTTCGCGGGCCTCGGTGGTCACCTCCTGGAGCGCGGCCGACAGCTGGGGCTCGTGCGCGGCATCGGAAATGACCGCACGGATCGCCCCGCCCAGCGGCGTCTCGGCCATAGCCCGGATCAGGTTCTCCAGCACCCGGATCAGGTCTTCACGCGGATCGCCGGTGCGCGGCGTGACCGGATTGGCGGTGCGCAGGCCGTGGCGGATCGCGTCGGCCACCAGCGCGAACTTGCTGGGCCAGCGGCGGTAGAGCGTGGCCTTGCTGGCTCGCGCGAGGGCCGCGACCTGTGCGGTGCTGGTGGCCGCATAGCCGTACTCGGCCAGCAGCCGCAGCGTGGCCTCAAGGATGACAGCGGTGGTCTCGGGATCGCGAGGGCGTCCGACAGGCGACGCAATAACGGTACTCATGGGTATCCATAGGCTCACGCCATATCGGTACCGTCAAGTTTCGTTATGCAGCTCGGGATCAGACGGCGGCGTCTGTCGGGGTCGTATAGGCCGGGATTGGCACCGGCACGCCCTTGAGATCGATCTCGCCCACGGCCTCGATCGGAACGGTGACCTTGGCGAGTTTCAATGTGTCGGCGCTGAACAGGATACGGGTGCCGAACGTCTTGTTGGCCGCCTCGAGCCGCGCCGCGATGACGACGACCTCACCGTAGGCGGTGTAGTTGAACCGCCGCTCACCGCCGAAGTTGCCCACGAGGCCGATGCCCGACGACAGGCCCATGCGCGTGTATCCGAAGTTGATCCCGCGCTCGATCATCTTCTTGCGGATGTCGAGCGCGTAGAGGTCGATCTCCCGGGCGCAGGCGATGGCGCGGTCGGCGTGGTCGGTCGAGGGCACGGGTGCGCCGAAGATCGCGATGATGCCGTCGCCGGTCATCTTGTCGATCATGGCCTCGTGCTTCCACAGGATGTCGATCACCCCGTCGAAGTACTCGTTGATCACGCCTTCGAACGTCTCCAGCGGCAGGCTGGCCACCAGGTTCGAGAAGTTCTCCAGATCGGAGATCATCACGGTGATCTCGCGCTCTTCGGCCCCGATCTTCACCTCCTCCTGGCCGTCGACCATGCGGTCGATGACCTGGGGCGCCAGATAGCGCTCAAGGGTGGAGGAATAGAACGCTCTCTGGGTCTGCAGTTCGGCCGCGGCCAGACGGCTCATGAGGAAGAAGCTGAGGCCGAACCCGATGGCCGGCGTGGTCATCGGCGCCATCCAGGCCAGTTGCTGGTAGGCCAACCACGATCCCACGCCGTAGACGCCGATGCTGACCAGCAGAATGGCGATCGAGATCAGCCAGCGTTGGGTGGAACGGCCGAGCAGGGCGCCGCCCACCGCGGTCGCGAACACCAGCAGGGCGCTCAGCACGATGCCGGGTCTCTTGATGCGGTCGCCCGCCAGCATCTGCGACAGCGCGTGCACGTGCACCTCGACGCCCGGCGTGCCGTCGTAGTGACCGGCCATGAACCGCATCGGGGTCGTGTGCATGTCGTCCTTGAGCGTGGTCGCGTCGGCGGTGGCCGAGCGCGTCACGCGCCCGATGAAGGCGATCTTGTCCTTGAAGAACGCGTCGGGCAGGAAGGCCACGAAGGCTGCCGAGTAGGACGGCGCGATAGCTCCGGTGTTCTCGGCCTTCACCGATGGGTCGGCCCGGCGATAGCGGATCTCGAACTCACGCTTGGTGGGCTTATAGCCCTCGGCGACCATGCCGGTGGCGGTGGCCAGGGCCGGAACCTTGCCGGGCAGGGGGTCGTAGCGGCGGATGACGTCGTCATAGTCCACGCCGATCAGCGCGCGGGCGTCAGCATAAACCAGCTTCTTGGCCACCGGAAAGTCGACGCCCGGCGTTCGCTGAGGGTCGACAGCGGCAACGATAGGGGCCTTGACCGGCTCGATCCGGGCCTGGAAATCGGCGAACTCCTCAGGCGAACTCCAGGTGTCGAGGAGGTAGTCCACGGCCACGGCCTTGATGCCCTTGGAATCCAGAGTCGCGATCAGGTCGCCAAGCCAGGCCTTGTCGATCGGCGACAGGCATTTGCAGGGCGAGGACTCGCTCATGGCGTTCAGCGCGTCGTCGTCGATCTTGATGATCACGAACTTCGACTGGACGGCCGGAGCGGCCGTCGCGATGCGCAGGTCGGAGGTCAGGTTCTCAACGAACCGGACCGGAGTGGTGCTGCCCATCCAGAGCGCAGCGACCGTGGCGGCGGCGGCGGCCAGCCCCAACACCAGCACATCGGCCCAGAATTTCCCACCGGCCTCCCGCAGGCGACGCACCGCGCCTAGCAGCAGGTTCATGGGGCCCCGGCGCTTGGTGTCTCCCGGCATGGATCAGGCGAGGGTTCGGAAGGGGAAGTTGTAGGTCACGGCGGGCGTGTAGTCGCCGGCTTGGCAGGTGTGGGTGGTCAGGTGGCCGGCGTGGCACATCAGGAGCGCGAACGCCGGCGGCTCCTCCACCAGGATTTCGCGGCCGTCGGGCACATGCATATCGACCTCGGTAAGATCGAGGGTCAGCTGGATCGAGGTCGCGGGCGCCGCCGACAGAACGTGCCCCGCGAACAGGCCGGTGAACGCTCTGTGGATATGGCCGCACATCAGGACCTGGACCTGGTCACGGCCCTTCAGAACTTGGGCGAGGCGGCCGATCCAGGGAGAATCCGGGTCGGGGTCCATCCACTGGATGCCGCTCGGGATCGGCGGATGGTGGAGGATCACGGCGGTGGGCTTGTTGGGCTCGGCATCCAGCGTCTCGGCAAGCCAGGCCGCCCGCGCCTCGTCATAGTCACCGTGGTTGGGCCCTTCCAGCGTGTCGCACACAACCATCCGCATGGGGCCGAAATCGACCGCGTACTGGATGTATCCGTTGGCGTCGGTCTGGGCTCCCGGCCCCGAGAACACCGACAGGAAGCCCTCACGGCTGTCATGATTGCCCACGGCGTAGAATATCGGAATCTCGCTCTCCGCCATGAGGCGTTCCAGCTCGAGGTATTCCTCGCGTTCGCCGCGGTCGACCAGGTCGCCGCTCGCGACAATGGCCACGGGCCGCGGACGCAACTCGTGAATCGCCCGCATGACTTGACGCAAACGTTCTTCGTTCCGCTGCTGATTCAGCGGATCTTTGTCTGTCGTCACGTGCAGGTCAGTGATCTGCGCGATCGTCAACACCAAGCCGCCTCCCCAAGCAGCGCGCACCGTCCCATGTCAGATACGCAAGCTCAGCGGCGACGGATGACGAGATTGCGAATTTCCGTCATGTCCTCCATCGCAAACCTGACGCCCTCCCGGCCAAGCCCCGAGTCCTTCAC